>Ga0302186_10000482_pt1 | contig 35730 bp, 58 predicted proteins | sample II_Bog_E1_2_FD_198782 | JGI IMG/M metagenome (GOLD analysis project Ga0302186, IMG submission 198782) | Peat permafrost microbial communities from Stordalen Mire near Abisko, Sweden - II_Bog_E1_1 | ecosystem: Environmental > Terrestrial > Soil > Wetlands > Peat | place: Sweden: Abisko... | reverse complement strand
ACGGCTAGTATAGAAATATGTGTGGAATGTTGGGAGAAAACAAAAAAGTCTATTGAACCACACGAACATAGATACTACCCTAATAGTAGACAAAAATCAGACACCTGTTTGATTTGTGGTTATAAACCAAATTGGAAAAATGAAATATAAATGTACTTATACTTCGGGGAGCGGAGAAGAATTTGAAGATGGTATTTGGGAAGAAAAAGTAACTCCTAAAACCAGAAGATTGACTAAAATTGAGGAGTATATGTCTGGTATTTATGCAATGCACGAAGTTGGTCAAACTTTCAGAGTAGGCGGAGAATTTGGTAATCCTGTGCGAGACCACGAAGATGGAACCTTTACTGTTTATTTCAAAAGAGCTGGAACTCCTTATTATTTTGAGCCACTTTAATGGACATCTCACACATACAACTACCTAAGTTAAAAGCCAAACTTCTCTTCACTCCTTACCCTGACGCATGGAAGAAAGGAAGGTGTGAAGATTGTGGTAATAAGCTCTATGAAATGAGGCATAAACCCTTACAGTATTGTAAAAGTAAGAAATGCCGAGGAAAAATCTACCCCAGAGTAAACCCTTTGTAACAAAGACTGGGGATAACCTCACTTGCACTCTAGCACAATGAGTATATAATATAAATATTAGTAAGGTTAATTATAAACAACATGACTACTCTATTAGGACTTGTCGCAATATATTTTATTATCCACGCAATAGTTATCTTAATTCAGAATCACCCACAGAAAACAGGTTATGAAATCGGGGTATTGGTTACAGGTGTTGCTTGTGTAGCGTTAATGATTATTGGAGCCGCAGCAGGTTCAAACTAACATGAAAACTACTTTACTAGACTACATCATCACAGGGGCTTTAATCTTTGCAGTGTTCGCTTTGGTGTATTTTTATATGCTCGCTTTCTCCTAATGGAAATAAATAAAAACAAATGGTATGGAATAGGCGACATCCTAGAACATGAATTACTAGGTAAACGCTACCTAATCAGAGAAACTGTCCGCAGGTTATTAAGAGATGACACTATGCTAGACGCAAGACGCTGGCCTTATGGTAAGAAAGATATATGGAAAGTCTACGGAGAACACATTATTAACTGGAGAAAAAAGTCAGGATTATATATAAATTAAATGTCCCTCTCTAGGTATCGAATGGAAGGTTGAGGAGAGTAAGGGTTATAAGTTTTGTTCCAGGTGCGAATTACTATTTTATCTTTAATCCCATGCCCCCCTCCCATCTCACCCAACATTAATAATAAATAAATTAAGATGAGCAATTACATTAAAACAACCAAACATCCAGTATCAGGCAAGTGGGAAGAAGCGGAATGGCTAGATAATGAAATGGGGAGTCACCAATATGGAGTGCGTTTTCCAAGTAATCGAGATACGGTTTATAACCCAGAAGAATTTAAGTTGGAAACAAAAGAAAAAACTATGAAAGACCAACCTACATCATGGGAAAAGCACGAAGCCTGTTTTTGTGACGATTGTTTAGTAGCTTATTATTGCCAACCTTGCGGAGGCTGTAAAGATGGTCACCCGTCATTTTGGAAGACAGTAATTGAAAGTCCTCAATGGAAGAAATGGCACGAATACGCTGGCCCTAAAATGCTGTATGACTTTCCCGAAGTTGAAGAATTGGGAATTATTGGAGAGAGACACTTTCAAGACTTCATTAAATTTACAGTTGACTCCCACTAAATAATAAAAGAGAAATATATGAAAATAATTTTGATTTTACCAAATAACTAACCCCATGAATAAGGAGGAGAAAAAAGAAACCCTAGAGAAGATAAAGAGTTGGGCGGAGGGGAATAAAGAATTTTTAGATTACGATTTTGCTCGTGGCTACTATATTAAGTTAGACGATTTACTAGATTATTTACAATCCCTTAATTCCTTAAATAAGTGAAAGAAGAAAAGAATTACAAAACAGACGGAGAAGTTCACTTTTGTAAGAGTTGCGGACTTCCCTTAACCCCAGTTAAAGATGATATGACGGGCACATTTACAGGGCACTTATTTAGGTGTGAAGCGTGCACGCCACCAAATGTAATTATTAGCATAGGATAACCCTTATGAAAAAGATTAAAGAGAAGAAAGTGAAGGCGGAAGATATGCTAAAGAAATGGCTCAAGAAGAACTGTCATAAAGGCCAGATGTTAGTTTGCTCACAAGACCATACACACATTACTTTTGAAAAAGAGCAGTTTATATTTACTTACTCCCCAACCAAACAAAAGAAGGTGAAAGAGATAAAAGGATGGGTTTTAGAACACCACATTAAAAATCCTTATAAGTGGGATACATACTTAATGATACACAAAGAGGTAAGCAAAAATGGAATTAAAAACGGACTATATGTTCCAATCACCATCACTTACTCCCTAACCCCTAAAAAGAAATGAGCCACCCACAACAACCTTACGAACACAACTTAAATAAGAAGTGTAAAATGGATGGGTGTGACAAATTAGGCTATCAGACAATCTGCGATATTTGTCGCAAACAAAAGAGAAAAACACTTTGTGAATTGCATTTATTGGAACACAAGGAAATGAATAGGTTGTATCGTGGAAAATTGTCGGCAGGAGTACCCTCAATGAAAGTATTAAATCGAATTAATAACACCCCTAAAAAGAAATGATAACTAAGTGCACCAAATGTGGAGATGAAGTAGAAAGAAGACATCTATTAAAGAAAGTGGTGTGTTTTAATTGTAAAAGAGAAAGAAATAGATTGTGGCACGAAATAAAGGCTAAAGAAGTTAAAAGCAAAAAAGCCCCCAATAAAAGGGGCTAGTTTGAGTCAATCTTTGGAATGAATACCTTTATAGAAAAAGTGTGGAGTAATATTCTCCGATTGAATAGCTACATAATATAGTTTATCCCCATATTTTACTAGACAGTTTATCCACACTATATATAATATAAATATTAATAGCTTAACCACACGGAATGGAAGCAAACACTAATAACAATTTTAAGTACTCGTTAGTTGATTTAACAACGGGAGAGCAAACTCTTTTCATGGAGAAGTTTAATAAGTTTACGGCTGATGAAGGAATCTACTTTGAGGCGGTCCCACAGTTTACTAGAGATAATCTGCAATCACCTTGGAAAATTGTGTGCCAAGTATTGCTCCAAAAAAGAGTCCCTATAACAGAAGATAAATCTATTCCTTCACCTTTCACCAATGAGCCTAATCTCGAGAATTAAACAACTTTGGTGGTTAAGTGGTTTGGACTTAAAATCCACCTTTCCTAAAGGAATTACCAAGGCCGAATTTACAGGATTTGATGATTTAGAAAGGCCAATACGAAAAGCTCAAATAATTAAAATGAAAGATAGCGTACAAGAATTTATTGAAAATAATCCAAACACTAATGAATAACTGGCATCCATTTGGCAAGAACATATTATTCTCCCCTATCGCCAAAGATAAGATAATTGGGGACACAAGCCGTTTCTGGTTATATGGAAATGTATTGGATGTTGGAGATGAAGTTAAAACTATTAAGAAAGGAGATTGTATCGCATTAACACAGTGGGCACTTAATAAAGTTGTAATGGCGGACAAAACCGAAAGCTACTTCGTCAAAGAAGATGATGATTTTCTATTAGGTGTATTAAAAAATGAAGCATAGTTTTTTCAGGGAGAGTAAATGCTTGGGCTCGTGGTTACACAGATTTAGTATAGTTTCTGAATACACTGACGGGGTACTGGAAGTCTGTGAGATTTGCCACAAAACAAAATTCTTCCCAATCCGAGATGGAAAAGTAGATAATTTTAATTATATGTCATGGCACTTACGTTCAGCTCTACCAAAATTTCACCCTTATTATGAACATGAGTTTGAATTTTCACCTTACGAATTAGTTTCACCTTATTATGGATAACATAATTACAGACAATGGTTTAATGGAGGGGGTATCGCTTTGCACTGACTTAATTAGACCTACATACGGAGGTGCTGGTGTAAACGTAATTGTAGAAAGTAAGTTGCGACCATTTCATCAGGTGACAAATGATTGTCAGACAATTATCCAGGCGATAGAAGTCAAAGACAACCCTAGTAAAAAAATAGGAGTTAATCTGATTAAGGAGTTAGTAGACAAGCAGGACAAGGTATCAGGGAATGGTCGTAAGACTACTCTTTTGATGGCCGAAGCTATCCTGAAAGGTGCTATGGAGTCCAAGACCAATAAGTTACAACTCAAGCGTGAACTAGACGCCCTTATTCCCTTTATAGAAAGCGAAATAGATAAACGAACTACTAAAATTACAGTAGATGATGTTCAAGGTGTCGCAACCACCGCAAGCGAAGATAAAGAAACTGGCAGACTCTTACAAGAAATCTATCAACAGATAGGTACTAACGGAATCTTAAACATTGAGGGTTCAAAGACTTACGAAACTTCATACAAAATAACCAATGGAGTCAGATTTGAAATGACAGGTATGCTTTCGCCTGAACTTGTCCATGACGAGGAAGCTAAGAAAGACGGCAGAAAAGAAACTAAAGCGATTTACTTTAAGCCCTTAATCCTACTTACCAAGAAGAAAATCACCAACGAAGATGAGATAAATCCCCTACTAAGGGAGATGAAGATACAAGAAAAGAAAGACCTTGTGATATTTACCAACGATATGGATTCAGGTGTGGCTTCCCTACTCGTAGGCCTACACAAAAGCGGACAGTTTAATATCCTGATTGTCAGGGCACCTACACTATGGCAGAACTACATATTTGATGACTTTGCCAAGTGTGTAGGAGCTACGATTGTAGAAGATTCTACTGGTATAAGTTATAAGAATTTAGAATTGAAGCACCTCGGAACGTGTGATAGAATTGAAGTAGACGAAACTGATACTGTCCTTACAGGGATTAAAGATATTACAGAACATTGTAATTCTCTCAAGGAAAAAGGTGATGATGATTCCCTACTAAGACTCTCATGGTTAGCTACTAAATCCGCTCTGTTAAAACTCGGTGCAAACTCCGAATCTGATTTATCTTATAAACGTCTTAAAGCTAATGACGCTAATAGGTCTACTTATCTAGCTTTACAGTACGGAGTAGTAAAAGGGGGCGGTTATTGTTTAGATTATATATCAGCAGAGTTACCAAACACAGAAGCTGGTGACATACTCACACAAGCTCTCCAAGCCCCTATTGTGCAGGCAATGAGTAATTATGGGGCAAATACCGAAGAATACGACATAATAGTTACAGACGACATCGTAGACGCTTCAGAGACCATTAAGAAAGCTGTGAGGAACGCCATTGGCATAGCAAGTACGGTCATTACCGCCCCAAGTATCATTTACATACCCAAGAAAACCCCAGAGGAAATTGCCCACGAAGTTGCTTTACACTCCACTAATCCATTTGGACAATGAACAAGCGAGAACGTAAAATAAAGGATAGAAAAGAAGCTAAAAAGTTCGTTGAAAGTTTACGACCAGATGAGAAAAAGTATTGGGTTATACACACAAAAGAGAGAAAGCCCCTTGATAATTCAGGAATTGTGTATAATAATCTAGGTAAGAGATTACTGATTTTTATATTAAAAAGATACTATCCGCATAAGTTTAACAACTTCGACTAATGAAAATATACGCCAAATGTGCAAACTGTAGAAGAAAGAAGTTTTTTATAAGAAAAAGATGGTCTAACTTACCTGTAGTTAAGATTCCAGTACACACAGACCCAATTTGCTCGAAATGTTATAAAAATTTATTAAAAATTAAATGAACAACACCAAGCGTAAGGACTTTGAATTGATGAGGATATTAAAGGTCACAGAGGTAAATAGATATATCTGTGATACTAATATGGGAGTATTAAAACTCCAACTGAGGAAAGGAGAGAAAGATTATAGATTTCTACTAGACGCAGTTCCCCTTCCAAAGGATTTGAATAAAGAGGTATATGAATTACTGTATAAGCCAGAGATACCACAGGTGCAAGTATTTGGCCCTAGTGTCGAGGACAATGAGGGAGTAAATGTAGTAATAGACCCACCAAATAAAAAGAATGTCAAAATACACCGAAACAAAAAAGAAAAGACTGTTTAGAGGGTATTACATGGACGAAGAAGGAAGATTCCATAGTGTTAAGAACATGAACCCAATTCCACCACAAGAAAGAACTCTAGTAAATACTTTTAGTGGAAATCACTATATATCTAAAGGCCAAATAATATGTAATGGTCGAGATAAAGAAGGTAAGATGACTTATATAACAGGATGAATATTCTAAATATAAAACCCTATACCAAAAATGCTAAAAAGCATCCCGCTAAGCAGATTAAACAAATTGCAGATAGTATCTCTGCGTTTGGTTGGGGCCAGCCAGTTGTGGTGGATAAAAACGGAGTGCTTATTGTTGGACATGGAAGATATGAGGCTGCGAAGTTATTGGGCTTGGAAGAGATACCTGCAATCGAAGTTGACCTTACGGAAGAACAAGCAAAGGCGTATCGCCTCGCAGATAACAAATTAAATGAATCTGAATGGGATATGGACTTAGTAATCCAAGACCTAAAGGAACTATCAGAGAATATGGTAGACCTAACAGGATTTGACAAAGACTTACTTATAACACCTGATGAGAAAGATGATATAATCCCAGAGAATGTACCTGCTAGGAGTAAGTTAGGTGATTTATATGAGTTAGGTATACATAAGGTCATTTGTGCAGATTGCACTCAACCTGACGCAGTTTTGACGCTTATGGGCGATTCTAGGGCTGATATATCATTTACATCACCGCCTTATAATGTTGGTCATAATCTAGGTTATGAAGGAAAAGACAGTAAATACATACATTCCGATGATAAGGTTGATTACCAAGAATTGATAGTTAAAAGTACACAAAATTCATTAGAATATGCAAAAGATGTATTTGTTAACCTACAATTTTTAGCTGGTAACAAAAGAGATATATTATTATGGTTAGCTGAATTATCAGAACAATTTAAGGATATATTCTTTTGGAAGAAATCGCAGGTGCAACCTGCGATGGCAGAAAATGTAGCAAATTCACAAGTAGAAGTGATAGTATTGTTTGGTAAGAATAATAACTCACGAAGTTGGGGAAACAAGAAATTTAGAGGAAATTTTAGTAATCACATAGAAACAAAATCAGCAAGCGGGGAAAATAAAAATGCAAAAATACACAATGCAACATACCCAGTTGAATTACCTCTCACATTTCTAAAACATGGATATGGTATAGGAACTAAAGTCTTAGACTTATTTGCAGGAACAGGAACCACAATGATTGCTTGCGAAAAACTAGGTATGGAATGCAATATGATTGATATAGAACCTGCTTACATAGACGTTATAGTTCAAAGGTATATAGACTATACAGGTATTGAGGAGATTAAGAAAAATGGTAATATAATCACATGGAACAAAACCCCGAAAAAGACGGTGTAATAACGGGTAAAGACCCAATAACGGGTCAATTTCTACCTGGCAACAAACTAGGTGGTAAAAGTGTTGGACAAAGAGACTTCGCCACTGACTTTGATGAAGCCGTAGATGAGATAGCTAAAGATAACGGAATTACAAGAAGTGAAGCTAGAAAGATTTTATTAAAAGTAGCGTACAAAAATGCTAAAGAAGGCAACTATTCATTTTATAAAGACATACACGATAGGATATATGGCACAGCTACACAGAAAGTTAAGGTAGATGCCAATATACACGATGAAGAGAAAGAAGAGTTTACTAAAGAAGAAGTAATAGACTTTAAAAAGTGGAGGAAACAGAGAATATCACAAAGAAAGAAATAGAGTCCTATCAAAGAGTATCTCCGACTTTCTGGTTAGAAACTGAAGAGATTAAAACTGAGACAGGACAACCCTTAGACTTTGAACTACACCGCTATCTATTTGACATATATGAAGATGACTCCCCTTTTCTATGCTGTATCAAAGCGGGGCAAATAGGTTTTTGTTTACACCCAGATACTAAGGTTTTAACGGCTGATTATAAGTGGATTAAGATAAAAGACTTAAAGTTAGGGCAAAAACTTGTTTCAGTTGATGAAAGTGCTAAAGGTCAAAGGCACGGTAGAAAAATGAGGGTTGCTATAGTAGAGGGTAAAAAGGAAGTATTTGAAGAATCCTATCGAATAACTATGGAGGATGGCAGAGTCTTAACAGCTACAGGTAAACATAGATTTCTAAGCCAATTAAGGTCTTCCACTACTTCTATATGGAGGCAAGTGGAAAAGATGAGAGTGGGAGACACTATCCGAAACTTTAGTGAAGTTTGGAATGAATATCCTACTTATGAAGATGGTTGGGTTGCGGGGGCTTTGGATGGAGAGGCTTCATTAAGACATAAAACGGGGGCTGAATTGACCTTTGTACAACAACCAAACAAAGGCATATTGGAGAGGATGCGTCTTTACTTAGAGAAAAATAATTACACGTTTCGTGATGTTATTAGAAAAAAGAGTGGATTTAAGAGCAGTCCTAATCCTATTGGAGAACTTACTCTATCAAGAACAGACGAAATATTTAAGATAATAGGTAAAACTAAGCCGTCAAGATTTGTTAATAGAACCGATTGGTGGGAGGGCAACTGTATACCAGGTAATAGCCCTGAAACCTCTTGGATTAAGATTGTCGATATAGTTAAACTATATGGTAAACAGCCTATGATAGATTTGCAGACTTCCACTAAGACATTCATCGCAGAGGGTTTTGTGTCTCATAACAGTACATTCGCCATATTCAAGACGATGCACATGGTTAAGTTTAAGCATTTAGACGTGGGGTATATTCTTCCTACAGTAGAAATGGTACAGAAGTTTGTAGGCTCTAAAGTTAACCGTATAGCTCAACAAAACTCTTCCATTCAGGAGATGATGAAAGATAAGGACTCTATCACCCAGAAACAAATAGGCGAGAACTATATATTTTATCTAGGTGCTCAAACAGACAGAAGTGCAATCATGTTATCGCTTGATATGCTTGTAGCTGATGAATATGATAAAGCCCCACAAGAGATACTAGAGATATATGATTCACGCTTACAACACTCTAAGTTTGGGTATAAGTATGTATTCTCCAATCCCACAATTCCTGACTTCGGTGTAGATAGATTCTGGGAGATAAGCGATAAGAAAAAGTGGTTTATACAATGTGATAGTTGTTCCGAGAGATATGTACTTGATGAAGAGTGTATAGATTATGAAGCCGAGATATATAGATGTCCTAAATGTAAAGCAGAGATAACAGATGAGAACCGAAGACTAGGTGAGTGGGTTCCGACAGCAAATGGCAAATGGTCAGGCTACTGGATTCCACTATGGCTTAATCCCCTTGTGCCCGCTTCAAAGATAACTGAATACAAACACACTAAAACCAAAGAATACTTTGCTAACTTCGTAGCAGGACTTCCGTATATCAACACGTCCAACATGTTGTCAGAAGCAATACTGGACACAAACCTGATAGACAAGGTAAACACACAAGAGGGTAGGATTATTATAGGGGTAGATACAGGCCATAACATTCACTACACCTTGGCGAATAAAGATGGCATATTCTATTACGGATATTGTGAGAGTGTGGCCGAGAAACAACAGGCAGGCTATGACCCTTATGATGAGTTAGAAAAGGTTTTAATACGTTACCCACGTTCAATCATGGTAGCCGACCAAGGCGGAGATTTGATTGGTATACGCAAGCTACAGGCTAAATACATAGGTAGAGTATTCTTATGTTGGTTTGTTAAAGAGACTAAGAACCTACAGATAATACGTTGGGCTGAGAATGATGAGGAAGGTAAGGTGTTAGTAGATAGGAATCGCATGGTGCAAAGTGTGGTAGATGAGTGGAATGAACGTAGATTTCCTATCTGGGGCAAGAAGGAAGATTGGCTACCCTTTTACAAGCATTGTCTAAACATATACCGAGTCAAAGAGATTTCAGGTCAAGACGAGAACGACCCACAATATGGGTGGCGATGGATTTGGAAAAGGAAAGGCCCAGACCATTGGCTTATGTCCACAGTTTATGCTCGTGTAGGATTAGATAGGTTTGCACAAGACCTAGCCCAGATAGTGAAGAAAACAGGAGGACTTGCAGGTGTACCTCGTGCTTGGAACATTAAAGAAACCCCATCAGGCCCTATTAACCCTTATGGAGATTTATACAGAGAAATAGATATATGAAAAAGATAAAACTCTCCAAAGGAAAATATGCTCTAGTAGATGATGAAGATTATCCTTATATTTCAAGGTTTAGTTGGCGTTTGATAGAAGATTCTGCCAATTCTCATTGTGGTACTACAATCCACGGTAAAAAAGACGTAACTATATATATGGAGCAATTTTTAATTAAAGGAGAGTCTTTTAAGGTTATTACCCACAAAAATAGGAACACATTAGACAACCAAAAAGATAACCTGTTATTGGTAGACAGTTTTGTGTCCCGAGGAAGAGCAAGAAAAACTTGTAAGCCAGTCTCATCAATTCATAAAGGTGTCTATTGGAGTGGTTCTAAAAAAAGGTGGATAGGTAGAATAAGTACTCAAGGTAAGGTTTATGAAGCTCCCTATAAGTTAAAAAGCGAAAATGATTTGGCTAAGTGGTACAACAAAAAGGCTCGTGAATTATATGGAGAATACGCCTATCAAAACATATGCAAATAACGATTGAACAAAAAACTCCAGTCTATTTATCGCCTGACGAAGCCTTATTATTCATGGCTTTTCAAAAGAACTACCAGATAATAGCTCACATATTAGGCACAATGGACTCTTTGAAGATAGGTGATTTATCTAATGGTAGATTAGAGATGGACTTTGATAAGACTGGCATGGTTACTCATACTTCGATAACTAAGCATTTCAGATAGGTTATCCACATGTTGACCTTTTCTTTCGATTGACAACTGTGATATGATAGTTCCGTAGATTAATATTAACTCCAACCCAACGTAAGGGCGAGTAGGATTCATTTCCTATTCGCCTATTTTTTTATGGACACAGACCCATTCACAGCTAATATTGCAGGTGTACAAAACCTCATAGAATCTCCTGAAAACAAAGTAGCCTCAACCTTTGACCATGATGAAGGGGCAATTAGTGATGTAATAGACTTACTTGAACTAGATAAGTCAGATGAAGAACTAAAAGAATTAAGGAGAGCTTATGAGAACAAATCCGCACCTTATACAGGAAAGATAGAGCCTCGACAGAAACAAAACAAAGCCTATCTATTTGGTACTAATCGTTCAACAGGAGGAATCTTATCCAAGACTGTACCCTCTAACCTTCTCTTCCAAGCTACCGCAACTTTCGTACCTCAAGCCCTAGCCAAGAACCCAGAGCCAGTAGTTTGGTCAGATAACACAGACGAGGGTAAAGAGGCCTCAAATGATATTAAGACCATGCTTCAGTTTCACGCTGATATTCTTTGTCTTAGAAAGAAACTAGGACTCATGGTGTGGCAGTGGTCAGTAGACTTCATAGGTATTAAGAAGTTCGGCTTTAATAAGAAAACAAACGATATTTCATGTGAAGTAAGAAAGCCTAAGAACTTTATCTTCGACCCAGACGGTTATGTAGATGAGTATGGAGATTTCCAAGGCGAGTATCTAGGTGAAAGAATCAAATCAACCGCCCAAGAGTTAGTAGACCTATTCCCAGATAGTAAGGAGTTAATTACGCAAGATGTCGGTGAGAAGATGGGTACACTCGTTCAACGTACAGAATGGTGGAATGATGAATTTACTTTCACAACATACAAGGAGGAGATATTGGATAAGAGTAAAAACCCTTTCTTTAATTACGATGGGCGTAAGAACCACTTTGCTATTCCAAAGATGCCTTACAACTTCCTATCAGTCTTTTCCCTTCAAGAACAACCTCACGACTTCACTAACCTCATAGAACAAAACCAAGCTAATCAAGACGCAATCATTGATGATGATATTCAGGTATCAAAGAGTTTAAGACACGCTAACAACGATATTGTATTAGACCCTAAGTATTTTGATGCCGAGACAGCAAGAGTAGCGGCAGTGGCCTTAGAGAATGGCGACCCAATCCTAGGCGACCCGTTAGGTATTAAGAGATTAGACGCCCCTGCACTTCCTTCAGGATTACTAGAATCCCAAGATAGAAAGAAAGAAACATTACTTGGAGTGTACGGAGTGAATGGTGTTACAGCTCAATCCGCTAACGAAGATACAACGGCTAGAGGCATGATACTCAACCAGAGTTTTGATAATACAAGAATAGGCGGTGGAGTAGGAGATGCCCTAGAACAAGTAGCGGATAATGATTTTAACTGGTTCGTACAACTATATTATGTGTTCTATGACGAAAAGCATTATGCCTCAATCATGGGACAAGACAGAGCTGTTAAGTATGTAAGTTTGATGATGGCCGACCAAGATAGACACTTTGTTGTGTCGGTGTCACCTGATTCAATGTCACCTAAAGATGAGGTCAGTGAACAGAACCAAGCAATACAATTAGCGGATTCTGGATGGCTCGACCCGATTTCATTATTTAAGAAACTAAACTACGCAGACCCGATGGAGACAGCTAAAGCTGTTACTTTGTTTAGAATAAACCCACAGCAATATATGCAGACTTACTTCCCAGAGGTTCAACAGCAACCACAAGTTCAAGGACAAGGCCAACCACAACAAGGCGGTGCTCAACCTAATCAACCAGAGAGTCCTCCACAAGAACTTAGTCAGGAACCTGCCAACGCCTCATTATCAAGTGTTAAACTTCCACAATGAGAAAATACAGAACAGGCAGAACCAAAGCATTAAGAATGGCAAGGTATGGTAAAGCCAAGAAACAGGAGAAGCAGGTCTACCACAAGAACCACCGAGTCTATAGGGGTAAAGGCCCAAAGGGTTCAGGACACAGAGCAGGAGAGAGTTGGGGCGAAGCCAAACAGATAGACCCAAATTCACCAGTTAGAGTTTATAGCAAGAGAGGACGTAGCCCATCGTTTGACCAAGGGGTAAGAAATTATAAAGTGAGCGCCCACAACAAAGCATTAAGTAACGCCAAGATAGATAAATTCTTTAATAAGATATGACCGATATAACAAAAGCATTTGGAGAATATAACAAGGGAAAGCGACCCAAACAAAAAGCGTTAGATAAGTTTAAGAACTGGCCAAAGAAAGGAAGTAGTAAACAACCAAAGACAGAACAAGAATTAAGAGATTATCAACATAAATATAATAAAGCTTACAACGAATAATATGGAAGATTCAAACAGATTATCAGGGTCAGAGAAAGATAAATTAAGAAAGAAATTTGGACATAACAGGTTGACTGGTTTTGAAAAAGATTTTGGGAGAAATGCCAAGGCAAAAGCCATTACTAAGATGAAAGGAGAAAGTCATTTACAAGAGCAACATAGACTAAGAAAAGAGGCAAAGGGAAAAGGAGGTCATCTTAGTGAATCTGGTTTTATAGTATCTAAGAATGGTAATAAGGTTGAATAAATAATATGAGAGAAGAAAACAGACAAAGGCTAATCAAATATGTTGATAAGAACACCGCACCTTTTAGTGGTGTAGTAAACGCAATAAAAGAAGTAGAGAACATGAGGAACGCTAAAATTGGTGGTAAGGCTTGGACAGAGAAGAACAACAAGAGAGGTTTTTACCCACACCATCCTGCCATTAAAAGTGTCGAGAGAAAAACAAAATCAATTAATAAAGCAATTAATAAGAAAAAACAATGAGTGAAATATTAAAAGACGGAATGCCATGTGTAGAAGATAAGAACAACCAACTAACTTCGGAAGGTCTACCAGAAGATAGTTATGTTCTAAAGCAATTACAAGAGGATATGGATAAAATGATGTAAATATGAAAGAAAGAGAATCAATTAACGAAGAATATAACGAGAAACAAACTGACATTCAAGAAGCAGAGTTTGGTATGGGCAGTGTCGGTGAAGTGAAGAAATTTAAACCTAATAAGGTTAAAGAGGTCGAAGATTTAGGTAATGTAGTAAGCATTGATTAAATATGAAATCAGATAAACAGTTTCTTATAGATAGAGCCTTAGGGCCTAAAAGGGTAGCTGAAATAAAGAAAGAAACAGCATATAACACAAAAGCCAAGTCAAAAGCTATAGAGAAGAAGAAGGGAGAATCTTGGGAAAGTGCAAAAAACAAATATCACGAAGCTCATCTATCGGAAACAAAACGACACAAAAGATTAGACGGCACGGAAGTTAAGTATTAAATAAGATGCCATTACACCATTCAACAAGTAAAAAGGCTTTTGGAGAGAATATCGCTATTGAGCGACATCATGGTAAGCCAGAGAAACAAGCTGTTGCCATTGCGTTTAGTGAAAAAAGGTCGGCAGATAAACACAAAGGCAAGAACATTAGAAAGGCTTTAGAACATAAAAAGAAATAACATGTCATACGCAGATGTATTTCAAAAAGTAATCCATGCAGTTAAGTATAAAGATATGCCTAAAGAGGAAAGGGCTAAGATGGGAAAAATGAGATATCACTACTCCCCTCGCTCAGATGCAAAGAATGTGGCATTGGAGAAAGCCGCAAGGAGACACTCTAAGAAAGCCAATACAGTTGAAGCCATTAAGATACATAACAAAACAATGCAATAAATAGTCAGTTTGTCTTTCCTCGGACTAGACGTTAAATAAGTCCTGTGTAAAGTTTATTAACATAATAGGTTCCCTCGTTTTCCTGAAAAGCGTTGCAATATTATGGAAAAAAACAACCCGTCAGTAGTAGAGAAGTTCTTATCTGATACAGATACAGAACAGGTGAATCCTTTTGAAGGGGTTATAGAAGACCCTTTTAATAAGACCGAACCTAAGGAGGAAGTCGTGGAAGAGAAAGAAGAAAGAATTCCCTTCAACAAAGACCCTAAGATACAAAGGTACATCGATAAGCTAGTTGAAAAACGAATTAAAGAAGTTACCCCAGAGCCTAGGGAATCAGCAGAAGCAGATTACATTAAGGACGTAATGGATTCGATGGTAGAAGCTGTAGGTAATGATACCCCCCAGAAAATCAAAGCTCTCCAAGCGTATGAAAGTGCGTTGAGAAAACTAGACCACAAGGCGGAATCAAAAGCCGAAGAGTATCTTACTCAAATCCAAAACGAAGAGTACGAAGCAGAGAAAGAGGCAGAGGATGAACTTGACAATGCGTTCAACGAGATTGAAGAGACATTCGGAGTAGATATAAGCTCCCCTCGTTCTCAAAAGATTCGTGCAGAGTTCCTTGATTATGTAGAGAGAATTGCCCCTAAGAGAAACGGTGAGATTATAGATTATCCTGATATGACTTCCGCATGGGAGACGTTTAGTGAAATCAAGAAAGCAACCGCAACTCCTTCAAGAGCAAAAGAACTAGCGAACAGAGGTATGAGTCGTTCTTCAGAAGCCACAAGCGTTCCTCAAAAGAGGATAACTTGGGACACCGCAGACGAACATATCGACTCGCTAAGATAAATTATTAGTTAACATTATAAACGTAATATATGAACCCCCTCGCACCTTCAGTAAACATTCAATCCACTACGAACCAGTATTTGGCTCCAGCTTGGGTTGACCAGATTCTACGAGACAACTTCTTTTTCGGAGAAGTCCTTGGTAGAACAAAGAAATGGGATGGCTCACAAATGCTTTTCCCAATTAAATTTCAGAAAGGCGTTGCAACCGTAGCCTTCAACGGCTTCGACCAGTTGCCAACCTCCCAGTTACCAGTAACAGTCAACATGACATTCTACCCAACATTCACAGCTACAAACGTAGCCCTTGCTGGCTCAGATTTGTCAGTCAACGACACACCACAGCAAACAGTTAAATTGGCAAAAGCTATGATGGAATCTCGTGCACAAGATGCCGCAGATGACATCGGAACTTTCTTCCAAGGTGACGGTTCAGCTTTCGGTGGCAAAGCCCCTATGGGTCTTGCAGGTATCGTAGACAACGGAACTGACCTTTCAACTTATGGTGGTCTCTCACGAGCAACCTACTCAGGTTTGAACGCAACAGTTACAGCTTCAGGAGGTACAATTTCACTTCTTAAAATCCGACAACTAGCTAACGCTATCACTGACGGTAAAGTAAGACCTTCATTGGCTCTTACCGATTACACAACTTGGGCTTATGTAGAACAGCTCTTGCAGACATTCCAAAGAAACACTTATGGTGATTTCTCAAACATGGATGCAGGAACAGGTTACAAAGCCAACGGTATTATCTGGGATGGTCTTACAATCTTCCGAGATAAGAAAGTAGTTACTGGAAACTTCTACCTCTTGAACATGGACTATCTAAAGTTCTATGGATTAAAGTGGTGGAAAGGAACTCCTGTTTCCCTACGTTCAGAAATAATCAAAGGAAACATCTACGAGTACAATCCAGCTAACGCAACTAAGGCCTTTACATGGACAAATTGGATTGAAGCCTACAACCAAGGAGCCGTCAACGGTTTCATGATTATGGGTGGACAGCTTATCTGTACAGACCCATTTAGAAATGGTGTTCTTACAGGTGTAACAGGAATTTAATCAGGTCGTACTTTTATCAGCCTAATTAAAAACCCATGTCAAAACCAAATTTCGACACAACAATAGAAGGAACAAATCCTGTTGTTCAGCAAAACGGATTAAATAGCAATAAGGCTGCAAATCTTTATGGGCCAGTAGTCTTAAGTATTCAAGCAGACATTAATCCTACAGTCGCTGCAATTAATGCCACAGCAACAGCTACAGCTGCACAAGTTATTACTGGTTACATTACCTCAACTTCTGCTTCAGCTACTACAATTACACTCCCAACGGGCACCCTTCTTGGTGCTGCTTTAGGAGCAGTTCAGGGAACTATAATGGAATTATATGTAGACAACACAGCTGGAGCAAACACAGTTACTATGGCTGTTGCAACAAACGGTATTCTTTCAGATGCAGCAAACACAACTGCTGCTTCGTTTGGTCAACTAACGGTAGCTTCAGGAGCAACAGGAATAGGAAGATTCACAATTATGTTTACTAGCTCAACCACTTATGTGTTTACTAGAACAGCATAACATTACTAATTAATTTATTAACAAATGTCACAAATTTCAGATTACAAAAGTGCTCCTATTTCACTCTTCGGAGTCAATGGTGGAGTAACTACAATCACTGACAACTCTATTGCTACGCAAGTAGGCAGTAAGTTTAAGTCAGCAGATGGTAGAGAGTTCACCCTCGTACAAGTTGGTGCTTCTGCTATTGCTTCAGGTCTTTTGGTTCAGTCTCCAGCTTCAATTGGAGCTAACCACACAGGACTAGCAGTTTCAGCCGCAGTTGCTATTGGAGGTACAGCCGTTACAGTTACTCTTGGTGGTACTCTAGCAACAGCTAACCAGTATCAAGGTGGTTTAGCAGTCGTATCTGCAGGTACAGGCATTGGTCAGACTCTTCGTATCGCTTCTCACCCAGCAGGAACATCCTCTGGTACAGTTGTCCTTACATTAGAAGACCCATTGTCAGTTGCCCTAGATACAACGTCAAAGATTTCTCTAACTCTTCCTCAATACGGAAGTGCTAACGGAACAGACGTAAGAACATCAGGTGTAATCGTTTCCCCAACAACAGCCACAGGCAGAACAATTGGTGCAACTCTTTACCCTCTTGTTGCTTCGACTTCAACAGTTCCAGCTTACGGATTTATCCAAACATCTGGTGCAGTTGCAGTTCTTAACGATTCAGCTACGGCTATTGGATTGGATGTTATGCCTTCCTCTTCAGTTGCAGGTGCAGTCGTAACTTATGTCGTAGCTACACGAAACCGTGTTGGTACTTCAACAGTTGCTGGTGAAAACACAAAGGCACAGCTCATCACACTTCAGCTCTAAGTTTTAGAGGCTCTTTCAGCCCATCTTCGGGTGGGTTGGGGTGAGCCTCAAAGACTCAATTTATTACTTAAATGGCGTGGTTCGCCTGAAGAACCTAATAAAATTATGGAAAACAATTACGGTACAGGACTTTACAGTGACGGAGTATTTTACTTCACTAACCCAGGACTTTACAAGATGAGAAACCGAGATGGTGTAGACACAAAAGACTTTACAGCTCTTTGGAATAACAAAGAATATCTATTTAAGGAGAAGACAACGACAGCATTAGTAATAGCTAATGAACCTCCTGAAAACATCCAACATATTCGAAAGGTATTTGCTAAGAAATATGCACAAGGATGGTTTCATCAGACTAAGAGATATGCCGACCTCGTTAAAAAGGGTGGATATATCCCAGCTACTTACAATGATGATACGGAGTTAGGTTCTGTCATTCAACAATGCTTAACCCCACTACCTAAAGGGAAGTTGGAAGTTCAAGACTTACCACGTCAGAACGAAAACGACTTCAAAGGTTCTAAAGCCATTAGAAGTGGTGAAGACCTTAATCGAGCCTTTGCTGACTACACTCCCCCAGAATTGGGTAAAATGAACTAAAAAAATGCTTCTGCCTACTCGTATTGATATTAATAAGGCCAAGGCCAATGAACGTAAACTAGAAATAGATAACGGCTTGTCTTTGGCCAGGCAGATAGATTCACTTCGCAATACCTTTTTAGAGGAGAAGAAAGTCCACGAGCTTTGGTTAAAGACCAGTCGTGAAGAAATCCTCAAAGAGATAGCTGACTTGAACACAGAGCTAGAAAGTAAGACCCACGAAGTTGCTAACCTTGAAAAGACTAGAATTGAATTGATTAAACCTCTTAACCTTGAATGGTCTAACGTCAATGCAGAGAAGGAAAAGTTAGTTGAAGCCCAACATGAATTATCTTTAGACCACGAAAGATTAAATGCAGACATCTTAACCCTAGAGAATGAAAAGAAAGAAGTTGCTTTAATTCGCAAACAAACTAAACAAAATGAAATCAATACGGAGAAAGCCCTCAAAGAAGCTGACGAACTTAGAGTATCTACTCAAAAAGAGTATCGAGATGCTTCTATATTTCGGGAGAATCAAGAGTCTTACTACGACAGAAAAGTTAAAAGTGTTGAAGAACGTGAAAAAGAGTATGAAGTCGCCCTCAAAACCATTGAAATTAGGGAACAAGGCGTCAAAGACAAAGAAGCGGAATTATTAGAACGTGAAACTCTCCTAAAGGACAGAACCGCTATGTTACAAAGGGAGATATTAAGAAAACAAAATGGCAATCACTAATCAACAGACAGCATCAGTAAATGTGCCCACAATACAGACTAGCACCACTGCTTTGGCCGCTAATCAATATCGTGTTGCGTGGAACATTCAAAATTTAGATACAGGTGTCCTTTACGTCTGTCTCGGCCCTAATGCTTCATCTACAGTCTTTCACGTTGTCCTTAAAGGCGGTACAGGCTCTAAAGACGGCACAGGTGGAACTATTGGCCAAGAGGCAGGTGTCATCTATACAGGATTAGTCAGTGTATACAGTGCAGGAACACCTAGTTATGTAGTATTAGAACAAGCACCATAAATACTATGATTACGCAACCTGAAAGCAATATAAAACTCACCGACACACAAAATGCTTCTATTCAAGAGGCTCAAAGTCGTGTCTTGGCGGCAGAAGCCCAAGTAACCGTACATAATCACTCACTAAAGACACTTAAATTGGAATTGGAGAGAACTTCTAAGGATTTAATGCTACAAAATGACCTATTTGTCAATATTCAGAAGCAAGTAGAGGAAGCTCAAGCCGAACTTGCGACTCTTTCCGAGCAAAAATACGACCTATTAACTGATTTGGCTACTGCAAAACTGGATTTAGAGGAAGTAACAAAGGCTACGGAGAGAAAACATGCAGAAGTAACAGACCGAGAGTCCAAAGTTGCTCTAAAAGAAACAGATTTGGTTAGTCGTGAAACATCCGTATCACTTAGAGAGGAAGATGTAACAAAATCAGAGAAAGAATTATCAGATAAACACGCAAAGTTAAGAGACTTTGTTAAAAATATCTAAATGGCATCACGCTTCTGGGTCGGAAATGGCGGTACATGGGACAGTTCAACCACAACAAACTGGAGCACATCTTCAGGCGGTTCTGGTGGTGCGTCTGTGCCAGGAGCGAGTGATACAGTAACAATAGACGCCAATAGCGGTACTGGAACAATTACAGTAGCTACAGATTTTAATATTACCTCTTTAACCTGTGGAGCTATGGGTATGACCTTAGACTTCTCTGTAAATAATAATAGTCCTACTATGCAGACGTTTAACTGCTCTGGTACGGGCACAAGGACTTTGAATATAGGAAGTGGAACGTGGACAATTACTGGGAACGCTACTAATATCTGGAACATTGCCACTACTACAGGACTTACAATTACGGGTTCACCAACTATCAACTGTACTTATTCAGGATCAACTGGAACACGTTCATTTCTATGGGGGAGTACTTCAGGTGGCTCACAAACACTAGGTGGTACTTTAAACTTCACATCTGGAACCGATACGGTAATTTTAGCTACAGGAACTGGAATGCTACTAACCACTTTAACTTGGACAGGTTTTGCTGGTACTTGGTCTGACGATACATCTGCTACAATAAGTTTATTGGGTAACTTAGTTATCGGTACATCAACTGTAGTTGCTACAAGTACAAGAGCAATAAACTTTGTTGCTACGAGCGGTACTAAAACCATAACTACAAATGGAGTAGCTATAAACAGACCAATCACAATTAATAATACCGCTGGTGCAACAACACAACTTTTAGACAATTTAAGTATGAACGGTGCTTCTGCTCCTACACTTACCCTCACTCAAGGTACATTCAACGCCAACAACTTCAACGTAACCTGTGCCTCCTTCTCCTCCGCCAACACCAACACCCGCACCCTCACCATGGGTTCAGGGACTTGGACACTTACTGGGACAGGAGTAGTTTGGAACATAGCCACAACTACAAACTTAACTTTAAATTCTAATTCTTCTACGATAAAGTTCACTGATTCATCTTCCTCATTAAAGTCTTTCAACACAGGCGAAACAGCAGGTACAGGACTAACTTACAACAACTTATGGCTTACAGGTGGAGGAACTGGAGTTATTCAAATAGGCCCAGCATCGGGAGCCGCTAGAACAAATACATTTAATAATATACGAGTAGATGCACCTTTAACAGTCCAATTCAAAGCGGGTTCTACAACAATCGTCTCCTCTCCTACTTGGTCAGGTACATCAGGTAATCTAAATACTTTCCAATCGACAACTCCAGGAACCCCATGGAATATAAAAGTAACTTCAGGAACAGTTAACCTAAATTACATTTCCTTACAAGATTCAGAAGCACAAGGAAATATACCTTTTTATGCAGGTGATGATTCAACTAACGTATCAGGAAATACTAATTGGTTATTTGAATCTGCTCCGATTGCTTCAGGATTAAATGCAGGACACGACGCTAACGGCAGACCAACTATAATTTGTGCTTCAGAAACTGACGGAGTGACCATTGTTCCTATTTTTGCTAACCCAACAAGTCATGGAGTGTTGAATGACGACAATACCACGGGTTCAGATAATGGAAATAATGGTGGCAACGCCATGCTAGACCAGAATGGAGTAAATGTCTGGCTTGCTGAATCATCAGATGGTTCAGGTTCACTTATAGAAGTCTATGGAAATTCAAATAATCAAATTTTAATAAATAGTAATTAATCAAAATGAATAACAACGCAGGAATAGATGGAAATATGAGACGAGCCTTAAGTGCTCTTTCTAATGCAAACGATGGAAGCATCGTCAACTTGTGGGCTAACCCTACAACACACAGACTATTAGTGGATAACGCCAACACTTCGGCTACCCTTGCAATAGGCACGACTACAATTACAGGCGGTTCAGGCACTACCAACTTTCTATATGATAATAACGGAGTATTAGCGGAGGGCGTACCAACTTCCACGATAACAATAGGTTCAGCAGTATCGGGGGGTACAGCAAGTCAACTTCTGGCTACAGATGGTTCTACTAATCTACAAAATCTTACCGTAGCCACCTATCCTTCTCTTACAGAACTTTCTTATGTAAAAGGAGTAACGAGTGCTATTCAATCTCAAATCAATGCCAAGGGTGCAGGCACAGTAACAGCCGTGTCAGTTGCAACCGCAAACGGATTTTCTGGTTCTTCTTCTGGTGGAGCAACACCTGCTCTTACAATAGTTGCTGGGGCGATTACTCCTACATCTGTAAACGGCAACACGATTACAACTGGCACAGGTACTTTGACTTTAGGTGCAGGAAAAACTCTTACAGCAAATAACTCTATCACTTTGGCTGGAACAGATAGCACTACAATGACCTTTCCTACTACATCAGCTTCAGTAGCAAGAACAGATGCGGCTCAGACTTTTGTAGGAATACAAACAATCCCTCAGATATTATGTGTAGATAACGCAATTACTGCTTCAGGAAATGCCGCCACAGTAACAAGAAGTAATCGGAATAATGTTGTCACTAATAACTCAGCTTCAGGATTAACTGTTACTCTTTCTACAACAAGTGCAACGGGTGGAGATATGCTTCTAGTCCAATGTCTACCATCAAGTGCAGTCGCACAAACCATTACTTGGGTGAATACAGAAAATAGTGGGGTTACTCCAAACGCAAACCTAAACGCTTCTACGAGTTCACCAACGACAGATGGTTTTAAGTGGAATCCTTTAACTAGTAAGTGGAGATGTATAGCTTCCACAACATAAAAATATGAATCCAACAATAGGAACAATAGTACAAACAAACAGTTCGGCAGGGACGATAACTCTTTCCGCAACCACAAGTGGGAGTAATTGTGCCATACTCGTTCTTATAGGTTCTCGTTCAAGCTCTGATATCATCACAGGAGTTACTTTTAATGGAGTCTCAATGGCCAGAAGTCAATCTGTTACAGATGGTGGACTTGATAGAGTATATTCTTACTATCTCACAGCAGTCGGTGCCACTACAGCTAATATAGTTGTTTCTCAATCTTCAACTATTGGTATGGTGGTTGTGGGGGTTCCTCTTTCGGGAGTAGACCAGGTGACCATGATAGACACAAGTGGAACAGGTACTACTTCTGTTACTTTGACTACAAATTATTCCAATTCTCTTATTTTGGACATAGTAAATAGCCATTCATCATCTGTCGCACCTACAACAACAGGAAGTAATACAAGGATATGGACAGCAGCTATTTTTGCGTCTACAACAAGTGCTGCTGGAAGTGATTTGACTACTACTACACCAGGAATGTACACAACAAGTTGGTCTACAACTGGTGGAAATAATGCGATAGTATCTGCTGCCATAAAAGCCGCAGTTACTAATACTAGTAACTTCTTAACATTCATGTAATGGATAACGATAAATAAATGTCATATCAAATAGATAAAAAAACAGGAGAGATAGTAATAAGTGGATTTAAGAACGGAATTGGAAGCTCTCCATTTACAGGTTTTCAACGTATGACTGGAATGAATATAAGAAATTTTCCTGAAGCGACTTATCTAAATACGCAAAGGGTGGAGGTTACTTATGCAGTAAATCCTCCTACAAATAATATAACTTACATAATTCAAGACCCATTGAATTTATTAAATCTTTATGCCCTTGATTATAGTGGAGTACCTTGGATAAGTACCAACGGAGGATATAATTGGGCTGTAATAGGGGTGGCACTATCCTCCACCAACCCACATGGTAATGGATTATTTATTTGGAACAGTTCTTTGTTTGTAGTAACCGATGGACATATTTATTGCATCACCATCGGCTCTTCAGGAGTTACAGGTGTTTCATGGACTGACTTAAAAAATACAGTACACAATTCCACTCCCGCTTTTCAGGACACCCCTCAAAATGCTGGGATGAACCACATGTCCATCGTGGCCGAGGACACCAAGGTTTATATATGTAATGGAAACTTTATTGCCCAACTTTCAGCGATAGGTAACTTTGTGGCTGGGAATACAGCTACTTATAATTTTAATGAGCAGGCACTAACTCTACCTGCTGGAACCTACCCAAGTTCAAATGCAACCTATCTTTGCGAACTTAGAAACGAATTGGTCATAGCGGCAGGAAATAGAGTTTACACATGGGACAAAATATCTACATCTTTTGATACCTCTATTCCTTTTAGTGAACCAATAGGAAAAGTACTAAATCTTAAAAATTTTATATATTGTTTTTCGGGTGTTCCAGTGGTGAATAGTACAATTCCTCAAACTTCCATAATTGGTAGAGGAACTATCTATTCTTATAATGGTTCGTTTACTTCAATTTTAACTAAGTTACCAGATTCTCTTGCTGGCGGCTTTGATACTACCTTATGGACTTTTGGTGGTGTGATGATTCACACAGATAAAATATTCTTTGGGGTATCAAATAGTACAAATGCTCAAATCACAGGAATTTATTCCGTAGACCCTGAAAGTGCCAGTCCGACCATTCAAGCTGTATCAGGTGCTCTTAACTGTGACTATATAGATTTATATGCTTCTTCTACAGGTAACCCAGGACTTACGACAGCATTACTTAGTCTTGATAATGTTCAAACAGGGGCAATTAACACTATTGTGAACTTTTCAAGTGGTTATAGACGTGACTCAACGAATTATTATGGTTTTACCATTTTAGACACAAACGGGGTACCAGGCATAGGTTCTTTTTTGTCCGACTTAATACCTGTTGGATTATTTTTATCCAAAAAAACATTTGGACAAATAGAGATTCTGTTTGCTGATACCTTAGTAAGTGGGGACAGTTTCACTTTGTATAGTGCGCAAGGTTACAATCTTAGTACTACCACCATAGCGACATACACTGCGACAAGCGGAGAAACTCAACTATCCTATGTATTTCCTTTTAATACGCAAGGATTTGAATGGTTGCAAATTGGTGCAACCTTTGCAAGTGTAACTGGTGGTTCAAGGATGATAGTAAAAGAAATTAGAATAAGAAATATGTAATGGAAAATCTACAACTACAACTTAAAACACTTCAGACTAAGTTTGAGCAACATACCCACGATAGACTTAATAGTTTGCAAATAATTCCAAGAGATTTACAGGGAAAGTATTTTACTGAAACTGTTTGGGTTACAACCAACGGAACAACACCAGTAAGCGTCTGGGGTGCAAATACACCATCCTCTACACCCTTTCCTATGACCATACAACAAATGTATTTAATAAATAATGACACTACCGCAGGTAACATCACTCTTGCTTCAGGGTCAAATACTATTTGTGCCTTTGCTAAAGGTGCCACTCAAAGGGCTATGATAGGAGCAATTCCATCAGATTTTACAGTAGCAAATATTAATGTAGGTAGAAATCAACAACTAACTGTAGTTTCAAGTTCAGCAGGAAATGCTACGGTGGCAATAGTTTATCAAATTCCTTATCCAAATCAATAAAAATATATGATAAGTTACACACAACAAAGAAATCTTTTCGGGACATTAACTCAAAATAATAGTACGGACAATCTTTCTTTATACGACAAGTTGGCTAACATAGAGCATCGCTATCTTCTCCAAAAATATTTCAGTAATGAGATGACTTTCTCTATTTCTACACAAGGAGGCACGACTGCCACATTGACAGGCTCACTATCTATTGGTGCTATTACGGCTACTCTTAACTCCGCTTGGACAGGAAATACTACTAAAATTCAAGTTACTTTCTCGGATAAAGAAATAAGAATGGTTTATTTTACAAACGGTTCAACTTCAATAAATTGGGATGTTCCTTTAACGGGAGCACCTACCTCCGCCATCACGTTAGGAGGTCAACAGTTCTACCCACTACCACCTAACTATTCAAAGTTAAAAACCATCACAATTACGATAGGAGTTTTACAATGGACACTAGGGGAGATATTCTCAACAGCAGAATGGACTCAACTAAACGTCTTTCCTTACTACGCAGATATTCCTAAAAACTTCTTCATTTATCCAGGAGGCGACCATGGTGCTCAAATAGGTATTTGGCCTATCCCTGCTACGACTGGGAATATCATTACATTCTCATATAAATACCGAGTACCTGATTTAAGCCTTGCAGACTACACAACCCCTGGAACTTTGAGTATTGCAAATGGCGCTAATACTATAACTGGAGCAGGTTCATCATTTGTACCAACAACTAATGTTCAAAATGAAAGTCGTTGGATTCAGTTCGCACCTACGGCCACAGCCTCTACAAGTGGAGATAACATGTGGTATCAAATCTCACAAATTCCAAGTACAACTTCAATTCTTCTCTACCAACCATATCAAGGGACAACTGTTACTTCTTCTCCTGCAAGTAGTTACACCATCGGACAAATGCCCTTACTCATGGAGGACTTCCACGACATGTTGGTGTGGAAAGCCCTATGTTATTACTTCACCACCATCGTAGACAACCCTAATAAGTACAAACAATTCAAAGAACTATATGATGAAAAATTGAATTTGTTGGCCGATTATTCAGGAAAGAATACTGTCAATGTAAATCTTAGGTCGTCAATTAATCAACGGAACCCAAATATCTACCCACAGTCGATAGGGGGAACACCTTAATAATTAAAAATATATGTTATCATCACAATTTGTAAATAGCGGTTCAGGAGTACCAAACCTTTCGGGGGTATTCGGTAAGGGAGCTTCAAATCTAGCAACTAGTTTCCAACAGAATCCTCCCCCACCAGTTCACACCCCTCCACCAGCAGGAAATTTAGCCTCTCACACCACTTCAACAACAAACCCAGACGGAACTACTAATACTACTACTCTAAAATATAATAATAGCGTCGGTACTAAGCCAGGTATGTTAAATCAGGTTAAGGGAACTACTGTTTCTGCTTCTGACGCTACTCCTATTACTTCACCAACATATACTCAAGCCACACCTGTTTCCACTTCTCCAACTGTAGCAGGAACTCCTTTCACAGATGCAAATGGTGACCCTGGTGTTGCTGAATATAGTGGAACAACAGGGAAACTTTTGAACGGAGGTATGCCTTATGTTCCCCCAACAACCACTGGTGGTGTTTTCGGTTCTAACGTAGGAAGTCTAACAAACACAGGCCAAGGAAATAACAACAGTGCAACTGTAAATTCAGCAAATGCAGGTCTATTAAATATCGGCCAAAATGGAAGTCAGAATGTTCAAAACGCCCAAGATACTATTCAGCAATTGCAAAATTCATACGCTAATGGAGTGTATGGGATTCAGACAACACCTGAACTTTTGACTACTCAACAGGGTCAACAGGGTGCCTTACAGACGAAATATGGTCTTCAGTTAGGGGCTGACCAAACTGCATTACAAAATGCTATCAATCAAGAATCTCAACAGTCGGGGGCATTATCTAGTGCCGCTAGTTCAGGAAATACTCAACAGAGTCAAAATATTGGTGCTTCAGCTACTGCCGCAGGACTCACTGCCCCACAAAGCAACTTCCCATTTGTATTCGACCCTGCAACTCAAACTTTCAATGCTCCTGGTGTCAATGGAGCTTCTGGCTCAACATCAGGTGCTCCAACCTTAACCTATAATCCAACTATCGACTCTCAAACTCTTGCACAAGAGGTCGCTGATAAAAAGATTAATTACCCAGACGCTTTAACAGCTCTAGGTTATGGAGGCAAGAATCCACTAGCTCAAACACAACTAACTCAGGCCCTAATTGGCTTGGGAATAAACCCATCTCAAATAGAAGCATTGGGGATTGGTAATTCATCAGCTCTTACAGAATTAGCTACGGACTATCAGACAGGGTTAGCAACATTAGGTTCGGCTAGTAAAATTGGCGATACTATTGCTTCAACTCTTGCGTCAAATCCAAGTCTAAACTCACAAGACCTTAGTGGTTTGGCTAATCTTAATCAACTATTATCTGGTCAAATCAGTAGTGGCCCACAACAGCAACTATCACAAGAAGTATCACAATATCTTCAGACTTTGGGTGTAGACCCAAGTACCGCCGCTACCCTAGCCTTTCAACAAAAAGGTACTTTGGGCGAATTACTTGCGACTCTTTATAGTAACTACCAAGCTCAAAACGAAGGTAAGAATCCTGCAAACATAAGCACCCCAGGAGCTTCGATAACCAATCAGGGAACGGGAAGTAGTGGTATTAAAACAGGTACTAAATCTTCTGATGGTTCACTGACTTTCAATGGAACACAATGGGTAAAATCACAATAAAAATATGGCAAATATACCAACAACACAAAATAATCCAGGAGATTTGAAAACTGGTGGTCAAATTGCTACTTACTCTGACCCTGTAGCAGGAAAGGCCGCATTATATAATGACCTGACGGCAAAAATGACAGGTACTTCTTCTACAGGTCTAAATGGTAAATCATCTTTATTGGATTTCTCTAAAGTGTACGCCCCAGCCTCTGATGGGAATGACCCTATACAATATGCGGCAAATCTATCCAATCAATTAGGAGTTTCTCCTGATACACAAATAGGAACGCTTTTACCAAGAATAGACGATTTTGCTAAAGCCGTTTCTAATAATGAAGGTTATCAGTCAAGCTCACAGTCTGGTAGTAACACTAATCAAACCACCCCTACACCAACTGATACAAGCGGTGTACCTGACTTCGTAAACAAAATTAAAAATCTACCTAACAATAATGTAACTCAACCATCAACCACTCCCTTTAATCAGGCTTCTCAAGATGTAAGTAAAGGTAATTATTTAGGTGCGGCAGAAAATGGAGCCAATGGTTTATATCAAGGTGCGAAAGGTTTATTAAATGATGTAACTTCTCCCTTTGCTGGACTAGCCGCCATACCCACTCAAGCGATAGCAAGTAGACTAGGTGAGCCAGACCCATTTTCTACAGGCTTTGGGGTTAAGGGAACTCCCGAAGTACCAATCTCTCCTCTGACTCGTAGTGCAAAGGGAAAAGATTTAGGAAATGCTGGATTAACTACAGCTATAACAGGTGCAACTGCTGGCGTAGGTTCAGGTATATCTGGTCTGTTAGAAAGTACTCCTGCTAAATTCCTAGCTAATGCTTCACCAGCAGTAAAAAGTGCTATTGCAAAATATATTCCTGAAGTAGTTGATGGCCAAAGTCTAAACGATACAGTCGCAGGTGGGGCAAAGACTTTCGGTCAAATGTATGACGCAGTTGAGAATGAAATAAAAGCTACTAAAAGCTCTTCAACCAAAAGGGTATTACAGACAGCTCTCGCAAAGTTATTACCGTTAGCAGACAAGGAAGATGGAAATGTAACAAGTTTAGCTCAAAAAGGTTTAGGTTTTGCTGGTAATGCTGTTAAAAGTTTGGCTAAGCGTGCTCTACAGGAGATACCTTACGGGACTGCATTACTTGGAGCTTATGAAGCGGGTAAGCACCTTTAATATAGATAAGCGATGATTCCAATTAAAACCACAACAACCAATAGAGTTAACCAGAAGAACTTTCTAAATAGAAGTCCACTTGTTAGTAAAAATGTGGCTATTGCCAATATGCTTAGGGATAGGATGTTCATATATATAATGACGTTTAATTACCCCTTAGCTTACACCCAAATGACCCATATTACAAGCCACTTATTAACAGCCTAATTACACCAATTTGGTAGAAATCCACCAACCAGCGGGAGAAGATATAGACAATGTTCCCTCCCTCCAACAAGTAACAGATGTAGGAAATACCACTACAGATAGTATTACTGCACCTGCTTTCATCACTACAGGCGGAACTAATACCGAAGTTGTTTTGGGTGATGGAACACTTGGTATATTAGCGGGAGGTGCTTCCATAACCTCAATCACTTACTCTGCTCTGATGACAGCAATCGCAGGGTCAACTCTTACGGCAGGACAACTATATTTAATTACAGACTATGCCACAGTTCACTACATAACTGATTCTAGTGCTACTCAGTACAATATAAATACAGGTTCAAATGAACCCCTTATAGTCTTGGCAACTTCTACTAATACCGTAGACAAACAAGCCTACTCGCCATTATATCCGCTTGATATAATTTACTATGACCCTAATCCTTCTAACTGGCTTACTGATAATTCCTTTTCATCAGGGGGTGTGATTGTTCCTGGTTTCTTAGGGGTAATTTATTTTAGAAACGACACCCAACAAGATGTTTCTATGGGCTATGATTTTAGGAATGTTCTTTTTAGAAGATGGACTACTAATGTTAATGCTTGGACTTCAAGCCCTACTTACCTAGACACTCCTAATAGTTATTATTTTAATACAACATTTTCTCCAGTAATTCCAGGTTCTATTTCTGGAACTGACCAATACGGAAATACTTTAATTGAAACAAACAATGGTGACGGAACGGCCAATATAACCGAAAGTTCTGGTAGTTATGGAGTAATTGGTATTTTTACTTATAGTAATGGAAGTTACGCGGATAATTCTTCGGGTGCAGATTATATAGCAACCTTCGATTATAGTTATGTTTATGGTAAGGGTGCTATCGTAAGTTATACTGACAATTATATCTACGTTTCTGTTACCAGCAATAATGCCAGTACTCCTGGGTCTTCAAACTCGTGGATACAAATAATAAACTTAAACGATTTTACCTATTGGAATACCAATCCTACCAGTACGAATAATATCCCATCGGGTAGTTCTTATAGTGATTTTCTTACTTTCGTAGAAAACGGTTCAGGGACTTACAACTCTTGTGTGTCTTCAACGAACATAGAGATGATGAAAGATAATACTACTAACAATATCGCGACACAGTCTATTTTGGGGAATAATATATTTTTACTTTCAAACTCATCTCAAATCCAAATATATGGTAACACGATAGGCGCTTACTTCTTCGACAACACTATAAGCCCCTTCTTCCGCTACAACACCATAGCAAATGATTTCGGCTCTAACATCACAGGAAGTCAATTCAACTCCAACGTCATAAGAGATAGCTTCTTCGCCAACACTACAGGAAACTACTTCAGCTCCAACGCCATAGGAGATTACTGCCAATACAATACCGTAGGAAATAGCTTCTCCGATAACTCCATAGAAGATAACTTCCAAGTAAACACGATAGGAAATATCTTCTCCCTCAACACCATAGAAGATAACTTCTCCTACAACACTATAGGAATTTACTGTCAATACAATACCATAGGAGATTATTTCCAAGAAAATACTATAGCGGGTAGCTTCAACTCCAACGCCATAGGAGATTACTGCCAAGTAAACACGATAGGAAATAGCTTCTCCCTCAACACTATAGGAATTTACTGCGAAAACAACACCATAGGAGATTATTTCCAATACAATACTATCGGGTTTAGCTTCTTCGCCAACACTACAGGAAACTACTTCAATTACAACACTATAGCAAGCAACTTCAGCTACAATACCGTAGGAACCAACTTCAACTCCAACGATGTAAAAGATAACGTGGGAGGTCTTGATTTCACATCTGCTACCTACGTCTATGCCACTTATTCAAAAACACTTCAATTTGACAATACCAACGTACTTGAACTTGGATATTTGGACAACAGCACTTTAACAATAATCTGGGTTGACCCAACAAGTTAAAAGTCGAGAGCGAAACCTCGGTAAACTAATTAAAAATAATATAAAATATATGTTAATCATAACAAAAACAGTTGGGACAAACTTCACAATAGTAGACGATAGCCAAACTATTTCAATGTTCAATGGAACAGCAGTAGTAAATATCCCAAAGGTCGTATTCACGGGAAGTTTAGAGACAATTACAAGAAAGGTACAAATTGACACAGATAACATCACAGGATTAAACACTCAACTTACAGGCCTACAAAGTCAATTAGCACAAGACACAGCGATATTACAAGTGATTCAGTCTGTACCTGCACCTGTAGTACCACCAACTAACTAACATGACCGAGAGAGAAATAGACCATATATACAAAGAAATGGAAAACCTTAAAAACGATATGAAGGATGGTTTCAGTGAATTAAAAAAACTGATTACAGATACTAACGAAAGTAATAAAACCCTTTACGCGGGTAAGTGGGTGGAAGCAGCTGTTTCAAAAAAAGCAGATAGTTGGGTAGAACAACCCTTCAAATATGCTGCAAGAATTATCGGAGGAATTATCATAGTTGGGCTTATTGCTCTTTTGTTCAAAAACAATATAGTAAGTTTTAACATTACAAATATATGAACATCATAACAGAACATGGGTTTGGGACAGGAGCTATAGAAACACCAAAGATTAGATTCATGCCAACTGCTCCACGAAGTGCAGTACCTTTTAATTGGACTACAGGCTTTCAACTAGCACCACTCGTTACTAAGAATCAAGGACAAGCAGGGTCTTGTGGAGGTGAAGCCGTTTCATACAAAGGTGAAGCAGAAAGTGGTATACCAAAGTCCGCAAGGTTTCCTTATTCACAAGTATTTCAACCAGGCGGAGGAAGTAATGAACCCGATTTAATTAAAATAATCGTTACCGAGGGTTTATGTGACGAAGCTGTCCTACCAAGTTATCCAAGCCCTGGAGTCTTGCCTACAGAAGCCTTTATGGACTCTACCCAGGGGATAAATGCTCAAGTTCTCGCCAATGCTAATCCGTGGCAAGGAACACCCGTTTACGTTACTTTAGATTTTGATTCTATTGCCGAAGCTGTCCGAGATAATGGGGGAGTAATCATTGGAATCTACGGAGCTAACAATGGAACATGGCTAGGTGTTAATCCTCAACCACCGACTCAAATGAATGGCGATTGGGGACATTGGTTGTGTGTCGTGGGGTGTTCAATGTACAACGGGCAGAAAAGTTTACAGATAAAAAATTCCTGGGGCGATGATGTGGGAATACACGGGGTTCAATCCCTTTGTGAAAACTACTTGCCCTATATTTTCACGGCTTGGACATTTGATAAATCTAAATATGTTTTCAATAACAATTTACTTCCAGGGCAAACTTCCGAAGATGTGTTCGCCTTACAAGCACGACTTGGAATCTTGCCTACAGGATTCTTTGGAAATATAACTTTAGCGGCAGTTACTGCATATCAGAAAGCTCACGGCATTACACCTGCTCCCGAAGTTGGACCACTAACCAGAGCAAAGCTAAACGCTTCTTAATTGCCACAAGGGGAGTACCTTTGTGGGAACTCGGAAACGAGCTTCGTTCTTTGAAAGAAAGGAAAATATGAGACAACTAGAATTGTTTGGAGTCGTTTACTCAAAAAGTAAATGGTCAGTTTACTGGTACTGGTTCAATCCTACGATTGACTATAAGGACAAATACGTTCCCTATAGATATGCGTTCTAACTTTAATTAAAATATCCCTTATTAAAGGATATGAAAGGAAGGTTTAATATGGAAACAAACTTCTCGGCAACCTACTTTTATGCTTGGCAAAGGCTCAAGCGTAGCCAACGAAACCGTAAGAATAAACTTCGGAGAAAAAAGAAAGGAACACATCATGAATCTAAGACTCCTGACTAGAAACAAAGAGCAAATTCAACTTGCTCTCACCGACACTAACAAGTATTTCTTTTGGCAGAAGTATGGGCGTGAAGGAACTACGGCAGAGTACATCTTGTACTTCATAGAGTTCGGTGGGGGCAAGACGTTTGCTGAACACCTAAAGGAGAAATACGACCATGACCGATGAACAATTAGTGTTGCAAGTCATCACCAAGTTGGGATATATGGACTGGGTAAGTTTCTTTACCGAAGCGTATATCTACATCGAAGAGCCTCGAACTCGTGGGTTTATAATCCAAGACGTAGAGGACTCTTGCGACACTCTCATATTTCCTCCTGCGGTTGTCTTTTATGCCCGTCGCAGGTATTTAGACAACCTAGAATTGATGAATAGGGCTTAGATTATACATTCTAGGCCCTTTCTGTTAGGTGGATAACCCTATTAGACTAACTTCTTTCTCGTAGTATAATTATAGGTACAAGCCTAGGTGAATTGGAAGAACACTTAGGCGGGTCTGGGATAAGATGTGTAGCCATCGCCCTGTCCTAAAACAAGCCCTTAGATGCGTGGCGGGCTAGGCACAGTAATGTGACACACCGAGAATGCTACCGCCCTACTGTCAGTCTATCAGCCAAAAAGCTGGGGACACTCAAACTTCCTTTGAGGACAGAGGGAAAGGATTATAACTTTGACACGAGGACTTCTTACCCTTCTTTCGGAAACGAAAGGAGATTCGACAAATCTCTTTCATTAGGATTGTTGGCTAGACCTGTTAAGAACCCGTAATCCGATGGAAGGGTAAGGAGTTCTCACATTATCAACTAATTTTATAAACATGAATATCTTAAAAGAAGTCGGTCATTATGTAGTTCAGTTAGCTTTATTTGCTATTCCTTTCATAGTCGCCCAGAATTATAAGTGGGAAGATATAACAGTAGGTGCGTTACTTTCAACTATCTACGCATATTTGATTAAGACACAGGCAGTAGCTACAGCAACTAGGGGTTAGTTTTTATACCGAGGTGAGTTGAACAGAGGATTGTTGGACAATTCATCAGTCTCACAAGTACTGGTGGGAATCGGCATCCCAGTAATCCTCTATCCAGCTCATCTCAAACACCGTACTCCTATATTCAGAGGGACAGAATTATTTTCTAACTAAACAACTATCAAATGGTTATTAAAGTTATCACTCTTATTTGTCTTATTGTACTCTTGTTTTACGTTACCCAACACGTTACAGGCTGGCACATATTCTAACGACCCTAAAACTCTCATAGCGGAAGTATTACCTCCCGTTTTTCAACGTATCGCACAATGTGAAAGTTCAACCCAACAATTTAATCCCGATGGCTCGGTTCTTCATGGTGTAGTAAATCACGCTGATACTGGGATTTTTGAAATCAATAAGACTGCTCACTTAAAACAAGCAGAGTCTATGGGGTTAGATATAAATACCCTACTCGGTAATGTTCTCTATGCTAAATATCTTTACTCTAAAAATGGGTTAAGTGATTGGAGATATTCGGCTAAATGTTGGAAAACGGCTTAAAATATAGCCCTTTCACTATCCACAGGTATGCAAAATATGCTTGACAATACGCTTACAATGCGTATACTTTAGACATGAGCAAAATTAAAGAAAAGGATGTGATAATTCGCATCTCCGCAGAAGCTAGAAAGAGGCTCAAGATTTTATCAGCAAAGGTCGAAAAAAGTATGAAGGATTATATAGATTGGATGTTATCCGTAAAGTAAAAAGAGCCTCCGTCAGAAGCTCTTAATACTTATTAGCAGAACTTAAATATATTAGCACGAACATGGTATCAAAACAAGCGTTCATGGAGAATGTACAAAAACTCCAATATGAACGAGAGATAGAAAAAATTACAGGTCAAATAGAAGATACTGATGACATATACGCAGACTTCTTAAAGTGTCGAAATTTAACAGGAGATGATTCACAATACGACAATGAAGGAAACAGATAATAATAAAGCCTTCGATGCCCACGGCAATATAATGGAGGGTATATTAAATAGTATTTTCTCCTCAAAGAATAATGTCATCGCTGGTGTAGATTTTACTCCCGAATTACTAGACAAAGTAGATTTGGAAAATGACAGCCACGATTGTAAATTAGAAACCAAAGGGTTCTGTGAATGTACCCCTGACCAAGATTAATATGCACTACTGCAAATGGTGTAAAAAACAAATGTCAGGAAGCCACAGACAACACCG
>Ga0302186_10000478_pt1 | contig 35842 bp, 38 predicted proteins | sample II_Bog_E1_2_FD_198782 | JGI IMG/M metagenome (GOLD analysis project Ga0302186, IMG submission 198782) | Peat permafrost microbial communities from Stordalen Mire near Abisko, Sweden - II_Bog_E1_1 | ecosystem: Environmental > Terrestrial > Soil > Wetlands > Peat | place: Sweden: Abisko... | reverse complement strand
TTTTATTATTTTCCTATTATTTTTTTCCAAATTTTTTCCTTTCCGGATTTTTTCCAAAGCCGTATAAAGATTCGAAATCATTAAATTTTACATTTTTATTCAGTTTTAAAATTTTGAAAATTATTTCCAAAATAAGTTCAAAATAAATTTATAAAAGTAGAACATTTCAAAAAATGGATGTAAATGTCAAGGCTATTAGCAAAGATAGATCAATTCTTCAACATCTAGATGAATCTTATCTTGACGAATCGAAACCTTGCCTCCTTTATTTTGAGGATGCAAGTTTTAAGATAGTGGATAAAACATCTCCAACAAAAACTTGTTCAGTTTTTTACAAAGAAATTGAGCCAGAAATAATAAAAAAACAGAGGTAAATAATTATCATTTTATTATTCTTCTATTTTAGAGGTAGTTTAGTTCTCATCTTCAAAATTATATATCTTGAAAGTGGAGATAATGAAAGAAAATTGGTTTTGGAAATAAAACCATCAGAAAAAAACCAAAAAAAAATTTATCATTTGGTATAATAAAAAAAGGCCAGAGCTTTTAAAATTATTTTATAAAGTTTCAATCCAAAAAAAGATTGACAACATTCAAGACTCCATTATCATATTCTCCGGCTAGATTATCCAGACCATCTTTACTCAGCAGCGAATCTCCAACTCAAAATTACAGAGGTATATAAAAGTGATAGAAATAAATTCACTCACCTTTTAAGGATTTATAAATCTGGCAATAATCGTTTTGGTTGTGACAAATTTCCGATTGGTAATAGAAAATTTTCTCAAATACGGATGGCTTATTCGGGTAAATTTTTGTTTCTGAAATTATTTTAAGAAATCATAGTGGGTCAGTCCGATTGATTTTATGACAAATCCTCGATACTACCCTTGTCTTTCCGCAACTTTGGGTTTGGGTCTTTTTCTCCTCACTGCTTTTAGAATCGAAAGAATGATTTTTACAAATCAAATCTCAGAGAAAAGAGTCTTAATTAATGATTTTATAGTTTTCATGTTTAATAGGGAAATATTTTGAATTTCTTGAACATTTCAATTTGTTTGTTGAGCCCTGGATTCCTGATATATTTAGTGCACCCTCTCCCAAGTAGAAAAAAAAATAATATTTTTCAGAAATGTTTTTTTTTTCTCAATAGTTCCAGCTTTAGTTTTACTAATGATTGGCCTTATTGTATTTTTTAAATTAATAAGTTATGCACATGTTTTGTCAAATGTGAGAGAAATAATCCAAAAAATGAGGATTTTACAAAAAGAAAATAAAGATTTTTCTTTGCACATTAGAGACTCTGATTTAGATTCAGCTGTATTTTCAAAATTGAAAAAGAATTTATTCCTTTATGATTTGTTTTTTTAGAATAGAGAACATATTGCTAAACATTTGGACAATCCAGACCAGATTATTAATTTGCGGGATTTATGCTATTTTGTTGTAGCTCCAACCTTATGTTTTCAATTACTCTATCCACGAACCAATGAAGTCAGAAAAATATGGGTTCTTAAAAGGATAATTGAATTGGTTGTAGTCCTCTCAATTATGTCGTAAGTGATTGATTTAGTGAATTTTGTTAATTGAAAAAATCATTTAGTTTTATTATCCAACAATATATTGTTCCAATACTTGTAGGGTCTATTCCTCATATGAAAGAAAGAAATTATAGTTACCTCTTTGAGAAAGTAATTAATATTTTTTTTCTTAAAGCAAAATGATATAATACTTATAAAAAGTTGCTGAAACTATCTTTACCCAATGTCTATGTATGGATCTGCATGTTTTTATCACTATTTCACTTATTTTTCAATATCACAGCTGAATTGTTAAGATTTGCAGATCGACAATTTTATTTGGTACATTAGTATTGTATTACAATCATATGATTGTTTGAAAGGATTGGTGGAATTGCAGAAATCTGAACGAGTATTGGAAATTATGGAATTTGCCAATGAGAAATTTCTTCATTCGACACATTTATAATCCATTGTTAAGAAGAGGATATTCAAAAACTTTTGCTTTATTTTTAGTTTTTTTCGTTTCCGCAATTGGCCATGAATATTTGGTAATTTCATTTTTTTATTGTTTCTAATATTCCAAAATCAGGTAGGTGTTTCTTTGGGTGTGTTCTCATTTTGGGCATTTGTGGCGATGCTAGCTCAAGCCCCTTCCATTGTATTACAAAACTTTTTTGAGAAAGTAATTATTTGTTAAATATTTTCTTAATAATTTAAAATATCAAGTATCTGACAAAAAGTTCCAATTTGGGCAATGTGATGTTTTGGATCAGTTTTTGTTTCATCGGGCAGCCAGTTTGCATCTTTATCTATTATGACCTCTATTTGACCAAATATGTCGAAAACAGTCTTTAAACATAAAAAAAAAAAAAAAAAAAACTTCTAAATATTATCCCAATATGAATAAATTATACATTTTCTCTATTTTTTCTATATAATAAAATATGAAGTTGCCAGATTTGCCAAAAGACACAAACCATTTGCCTGACATTCATGATGTTAGCCCAAGAAAAAAAATGAATAATTATAAATCTAATTCCAATGACGAAAAAGCCAAATTTTCTAGAAAAATGCTACCATTTTCAGCAAATTTTTATGAGGGCATAAAAGACATTAACAATCAAATAAACTCCATTGATACAATGAGAAAACATTATTATGGGGATGATACTGAATTAAGTAATATAAAAATCCACAAAATACTGCGTGAAGAAAACTCTTTTTTTCGTGAGGATGAAAGTAAAAAAAGTAAGGCTATGAAATATCTCTATTACCCAAATGTTGGGTTGAGCACTTCTCAATCCTTGATGAAAGCTGTTACTTCTTTTCTTCGGGCCAATGAAAAAATTTACAATGCTCCCGATCGAAGCAAATTCGATAAAAAACTTTTCCTGAAAGATTTGGTCAAACTGATTATGTTCGATTTGAAACCTGTTGAAAAAAATGCATCTTCAAACAAATTTTCAAAAGGTCTTTAATTTCAAAAAATGAAATGGGAATTTTTTTTAGATGATAAAAGAATAGAAGACCTCATTAAAAGAAATCATGATGAAATGAGAAGAATTAGTATGGCTGTCAAAACCAAGAGAAAAAATGTATTTAAAAATAAGAGGAAATTACGAGAAATTTTTAAAGACCAAAAATGATTTGGATGATTTTGTGAATATCGATTTGATGCATGAGTTAAGGCAAAAAATGATAAAGGAGTTTAAAACTTCATCAAAAGACCTCACTCCTGATCAAAAACAAGACAAAATAATAGAAGTAAGAGACCAATTTTTACCTGAAAAAAAGAAGAACCTTTTAGAATCAAGTAATATAAATAAATAAATTTCTGCAAAACAAAAAACATTCGATAAAATGGAAAAAATAGGAATAACCAAGCAAAAAGAAATCAAGAAACATGAAATGACAAGCAAAAAATCGATAAATAACGTGTACTACCAAATCATCTCTATGAATAAAAAAGATCGCGAAAAATTCAAAAACCGAATAGCCCTTTCTTCTTCTAATTATTCTCGCTTTATGAACATTTAATATTATTCGTTTCGCAAAAACTCAAAACAAATTCCTAGGTGGTATCTTTTTTTGCCTTAAATTAAAAAAATAAAAAATCCAAATAATAAAGACAAAAATAAAAAATATCTTTTTCTCTCAAATGAACAAGACAACTCTGACGACCAGCACTGGTGTTCCAGTTGACAATAACCAGAATTCAACAACGGCAGGCTCTAGAGGTCCTATTGTCCTTTCAGATGTACATTTACTTGACAAGCTTGCCAAATTTAACAGAGAAAGAATTCCAGAACGTGTGGTGCATGCTGTGGGAGCTGGAGCTTATGGTTATTTAGAAGTCACACATGATATGACAAAATATACAAAAGCCAAATTCCTCAATGCCATTGGAAAAAGAACTCCGTTGTTCGTGAGATTCTCTTCTACTTTGGGAGAAAAAGGTTTTATGGATACAGATCGTGATCCAAGAGGATTTGCCATCAAGCTTTACACTGAAGATGGTATTCAAGATATAGTGGGCAACAACACCCCATTCTTCTTCATCAGAGACCCCATCAAATTCCCTGACATCATCCATAGCAGAAAAAGACATCCACAAACCAATGTCCGAGACCCTAATATGTCCTGGGACTTTATCAGTTTGACACCTGAAAGCATTCAAAACATCATGTTTTTGTATTCAGAAAGAGGTATTTCTGATGGGTATAGACATATGGACGGTTTCAGTGCGCATGCCTTTAGATGGGTCAATGAGAAGAATGAAGCATTCCTCGTAAAATATCATATCAAAACTGATGTGGGTGTTAAAAACCTCACTCCGGAACAAGTCTGTGAAATAGAAAAAACTAACAAAGATTACCACACTTTGGACCTTTTCAACCATATTGCCTCTGGCAAATCAGCAACATGGTCATTCTTTGTTCAAGTGATGCCCGAACACGAAGCAGCGAATTACAAATACGATGTAACTGATGTTACCAAGGTTTGGCCTCATGGTGATTACCCTTTGATTCCTTTAGGTAAAATGGCTTTAAACAGAAACCCACAAAACTTCTTCGCAGAAGTCGAACAAGCTGCATTCAACCCTGGAAACAATGTTCCTGGAATTGAGCTATCCAATGACAGACTTTTGCAAGCGAGAGTTTTTTCTTATCCTGACACTCAAAGATATAGATTAGGCTCAAATTTCGATCAAATCCCAGTCAATTGTCCAATTAACAATGTAGCCAATTATCAAAGAGATGGGTTCATGGTTGTCAATGGTAATCAAGGAAATATGGTGAATTACGAACCAAATTCATTGAATGGACCAAGTGAATGCCCTGAAAAATCACAAAAAGCATCGAATGTCAATGGATGTGTGGCTAGAAATCTGTTTCAAAGTGGAGACATTGATTTTGAACAGCCAAGAGCTTTTTGGGTGAAAGTGCTTAGCGAACAATCCAAAGCACATTTAGTAGATAATATGGCCAAAAGTATGAAATGTTGCAGAAATGATATTAAAGAGAGAATGGTTAGACTTTGTTCCAGAGTTCATAATGATTTTGGAATGAGATTGGCCAAACAATTAGGAATGGCGACTCCCAAGCTTTAAATTATTGCATCATGAAGAATCACAAATAATTAAATATTAAAAAAATTGAGGATTTTATTTTTTCATAAAAAAAAAAAATTATTTTTTATTCTTGCCATAGAATTTTTGTTAATAAAAAAGTTTCAAAGACTTGATTTATTTAATTTTTTTTTCCAGAAAATTTTAATGAAAAGAGTTATACCTCAGAATTCAATTTTATCAGAAAAAGAAATTTTTGGAGGGGGTTTAAAGGATTTCAAAATTTTGTGTGAATTGGGAAGAGGGTCCTATGGCACAGTTTACAAAGCGGAAAGTCTTTTGAATAACAGGGAATGCGTCTTGAAAAAAATTGATATCAATAACTTGAAGGAAAAACACCGAAAAAATGCTGTTAAAGAAGTTGAAATTCTGAAAAAAGTGAGACATGAGAACATTATCAAATACTTCAATTCATTTCTTGAAGATAGTTCATTATATATTGTAATGGAATATGCAGCTGGAGGGGATCTACAAAAGGTAAAGATCGACAATATTTCTAAATCGTTACAATTTTAAAGCAAATAAGTCACAAAAAAAACATGAAGCAGCCCTTTACTGAAGAAGAAATATGGGATTATGCCTATCAAATTGCTCAAGCCTTAATTTATTTGCATTCACACAAGATCATTCATCGAGATATTAAAGCATTAAATATATTTTTAGACAAAAACAACAAAATCAAGGTACAATTTTTTTTCCTGAAAGTTAACATCATATTTTTTTTTATATTTATAGCTTGGAGACTTGGGGGTTTCTAAAATTGTGGCTAATCAAGTGGCCATCAATGGAACCAGAGTTGGAACTCCATTATATTTGGCTCCGGAATTAGTGAAACATCAACCATATGACAACAAGGTTTATTTAATATTTTTCAATTTTTCCATAAAGCTAAGCTTGTTAGATCGATATTTGGGCATTTGGTTGCGTCGTCTATTTTTTAGCTGCTTTGGAACCTCCCTTTACTGGGGAAAATTTAATTTCATTGGGTTACAATATTGTCAATAGGATTCCAAAAAGTCTACCAATGAATTATTCTGAAAATTTATCAAGCTTTGTTATGACACTTTTGGAAAAAAATAATGAAAAAAGAAAATCTTTGAAAGAGATTTTAGAATATTTTCCAAATACAATAAATAAGATAGAAAATAATAATGAAAAGAAACAAACAACACCGACTTCTCTCTTCAAACAAAATATTGAATTGAAATCACCTGTAAAAATCGTCACGAAAAATGAATTTGACAACGAAGATTGGAAAAAACCTCCAGAAAATTTCTCAAAACCTGAAATTATTTCATCAATTGGTGTTCTTCATGAAAAAACACACAATGATTTTCTTGTAGAATTCAATCAACCAAAAATTGATAACTTTGTTGCTGCCAAAATAGAAAAAGATGAGATTAAATCATTTCAAAAGGATCAAAGGAAAGAGATCGAAAAAGCAAAAAATTCCCCCCAAAAATTTAAAATTAGGCCTTGTTCGGCCAATATCATGATTTCTAATAAAGTCAAAGAAAAAAGTAATTTTTAAAATAAAATTTATATACATTATAAATTATAGATCCTAATCCTCTTCAAACTCCAACCACAAATACAAATATTAATGAAAAAATGGATTTCAAATCCCCAATAAATATTCCAGAAAAGATTCCTAAACAAAATACATTATTATTTCGACCGAAATCAGCAATAGTTCCAAAACAGAATGCTGTTATCAAAGGTCCAAATCCCATTCTATCTTCCCGATTGGTGAATAATTTTGGAGAAAATGACATGAAGAAAGAAATCAAAGAATCAAACATTACTTTAACTTGTGAAGTAAATTTTAACCTCAAATATTTTTATGTTTTTGATATTATTCAGGATAATAAAAGAGTACAAGAAAAAATTATTCCAAAAGAAAAATTGGGAAATGTTTGTCCTGAAATCAAAGATATGCTCGCCTTCCCCAGCAGCAATGGTCTACATTCATGTTTTTATGAAAACAACAAAAACAACAATCTAAATTCAAACTTTTTTTTCCAAATTTTCGGGGTTCAAAAACCGATTTTTGAAAAAAACACCAAATTTCAAATAAATAACCTCACCGACAATGCCAGCACAATTCAAATAGCAAATACCTATAAAAAAAAGGAAGATCTTTCCGAAACCACTCAGAGAACAGCACACCCAAAAATTATTGTGAATAAGAGGGACGAGATTTTGAATCGAAAAGGAAAAGCGATTTCAAGCTTTACTTTTTTCCAACAATTTTCAAAACCAGCAGTCATCATTGAGAAGCTGATTCCACAAAATGGTGATTCTCAGAAAGCTTTGAACAATATTCTTCACCAAAACAAGGCCAAGAAGAAATTCTATCTTAAAGACTTGATTGATGAATAAAAACTTTTTTATTGTTTTATAAATATTAAGGAAAAAAAACCTAATATCTATTTTTTTGTTCATTATTTTTAGAGAGACTTCAATCTTTTTATTAGAGTTAAAACTTAAAAGCAAAAATTTTATTTTTGAGCCTTCAAAATTTATTCATAAATCTATCACAAAAATGTTCGGCAGAGCTTTTGCAAACCAAACCACGGCAAATAAAAATTTTATGGTGATGGAGAGACCTTCAAAATCTTCTCCTTTCACCAATCCAGTTGTTCAAGAATCAAATGCAAACAGGCAAACCTAAATTTTTCTCACATAAAACTAAAAGTCCTTCCAAAAGATCAACGGGTTTTAAAAAATTTGGCAATATCCAACAACAAAATAATTTTGGACTCCAATCAACTCAACCTAGATTCCCTAAACAAAATAATGCTTTCAACAAAAATCTTCCTCACTTTTCAAATGGGATGAGTCTTGAGGAGGAAAAGCAATTGCAAAATAATAATCAAACGAATCAAAATCCTTTTTTTGGTCGTCAGGCAAAAAAAATCCTTTTTTTAAATTTCTAATTACCATCAAAGGGAAGGAACAGAAACCCAAAGGAGTTCCAACCAAAAATCGACGAGACACAACCCCAAGATTTCAAAGGCAATAATTTCACAAGAATAAGAAATGTAGAGGAATTTTAAATCTTAAAATAAAAAAGAAAAAATAGAACCTTGCCCCGAATAACCAATTTCCAAATTATGGCTTCCCAAAAAAAAATCAGTTTCGAAGCTCATCGAACAACATGGAGTTGGAAGAAAATCAAAATCAAAATGAAGAAAGAAATTTCCCTACTAGTTTTAACCAAAATAATAATTTTCAAGTAGTCAAACACCATTTACTATTCTCATAAAATCTCAAAAAGGAAAGGAATTCAAGAAACAATTTCCCCAATTCAAGGAATCCAAATGCTTTCAGGAAAAACGAACCTGCAAATAATCAAAATCGATCTTCTCAAATGAAGTTCAAAGTTTCCAACAAAATTTTGGATTCTTTATTAAATTTGAAATTTTCTAGCAACGAAATGTTTCTCCTCATCCAGAAATGGAATTTGAAAATGATCAAGAAAAGGAATTAAAACCCCGCCAAGTTTTTTTTTTTTTTTTTTCATTAATATCGAAATATTATTAGAAAAATTCAAGACAATCAAATTTTGAAGGAGACCAAGAACCACCAAAACTTGATATGCAAAAATGGGGAGGAAGAATAGTAAAAAAAAATGATATGCAAGTAAGTTTTCCATCCAAAATATTTAACAAGGATGAATTTTTAGCAACAAAGAGGAAAAGTACAAAATCAAGAAGATTTTGAAGATGAACCCCAAGCTTTTTCAAGAGAAAGATCAAGGACAGTATCAAAATCAACCTATCAAAAAAAGGTTTTTTTATATAAAAAAAAAAACATTAAATTATGGTAAATTTAGAAAAGAAATTTTGAAGAAAATGATCAAGAAGACTCATCACCTGAACCCAAAGAACCTTCAGATTTTCAAACCCTTAAACAAAGGTTGATGCAAAAACGAAATTTCAAAAAAAATGAAATCAATGACGAAAACATCCAAAAAAACCAAGACTTAAAAAAACCACCAAATCGCTCAAATTTCGAAAGGAATCAAAAACCTCATGAACGCATGATTCGACGCTATATAGCACAACCAAAAATGAGGCAAGATCCTGAAAATGTAGGAATGCCAAGAATGATGGGGAGGTCATATAAAAATGGCCAAGAAAAAATAAAAAATGAAAATTATGAGGAACCACAAGAAGAGGAACATGACATAAAAATGACCTCTAAGTTTTTGAAAACAACAGGATCCCTTAATGAAAAAGAGAAAAAACAAAATGGAAATTTAGTGAATCCGATGGATCTAAAGGAGAAATTAAAAAAGAAGTTTTTGAAACCTCAAGAAGAAATTGAAGAAGGAGCTCCTCCTTCTTTAAATGGTAAATGGAGGATGTGTGCGGAAAGTGAAGGAAGACTGAGGGAAATTTCTCGTCAATTGGACATTTTTGAAAGAGATCCTGATTATTTCCTTGATGGGCATTGGGTGGATGAACTTCCAAGAGTGAAGCCAGAATGGTGTATAAAGAAATATTCACGTTCTGATGCAGGAAAAGAGTATGAACAACCTTTTCCTTTAAATGTATTAGAAAACACCTTAAACTATATTATTGATAATATCGTGGATGTTGATAATCAAAGAAATGTGCCTTATATGACAAAGTTAGGTGATGACACTCACAGTTTTTTTGATATTTACGATTTTGTATATGATCGATTTCGAGGGATTAATAAGGACCTGACAGTGTTGAAACTAGACACCAGAAAAGAAACAATTGATGTTTTTTTTTTTAATAATAAAAGGTTTATTTTTTTTTAGATTATTGAAAAAATGCTTCGGTTCTTTATTTTATCGATCAATGAAGGAAGTGATAACCAAGAATTCGGAATGTTCAGAAACATTGAAAGAATAACTGATTTCTTGACTACTTTAATAACGAGCTATAAAAAGGCCCGAGAAAGTTTGAAAATTTTTTTATTGAAGGAAAATGAAGAAATAATGAACCAAGGGGGCTCCCAAAAAAATTTTTACATCTCTCCAAACGAAGCTGAATTTTTCGCTTACATCCTCATTTTCACTTTTGACAAGCCTTTAGAAATGGAAAAAAATCTGGGGATTTTAGGTGACAAAGATTTTGATGAGATAAGGAATTCTCCAGAGGTTCTTTTTATTTTTAAGGATTTTTTTTTTAATTATTGGAATAATGTAATTCAAGATTACTTTTGCTTTGAAAGTCATATCATCAATAAGAGAACTTAATACAGTTGAATATTTCCGTTTAATGAAAAAGGCCAATTATTTTGAAGCTTGTTCAATTTACTATTTTATTAACAAAATCAGAAATGGATGTTTAGATCAATTTTCAAGAATGAGCCTCAAAAATAAAAACGATGATGGGATCTTGAATCCCATTTCTCTATCCTACCTCCAAAATCTCCTATATTTTAATAATTACAAGGATCTTTTGAAATATCTTGAAGCTTTTGGGCTTGACATTTCCTATCTCAATTTAGAGGATTCTTTTGAAGATGAAACACAAATACAAACCAGTTTTCTTAAAGACTGGAGAACTTATGAAGAAGCGAAAAATTATGAGATATTAACTAAGTTTTGGCAAAAAAATAAAAAAATCGATGAGAAAAAATCAATAAGGAATTTTCCATTATTTCCAGGGTCCAAAACCCAGATGAATTATTTCAACAATGAGGATGTGTCAAGAAAATTCCTTTTAAATGGAGAATGGAAAAAAAATGATTCCATCCCTTATGAAAAGCGATTGATTTATAAAATTTGCAATGACAACAAAGTTGAACCTAAAATCCCAATAACGATAAACCAACCTTTTCTAGTTCCTCCAAAACAAAAAATTGTCAATCAAGTGATAAAACCACAACCCGAACAGAAAATTGAAAAAGAGATTCCAATCTTTAATGAAACAAAAACGATAAAAAATATACCCACCTCCACCTCTATTCCTCACAATAATTTTAATACCTTTTCCTATGGAAATATTGATAAAAACCCTGAAGTTTTTCCAAAAAGGGTTGAAATTCCCAATACAAATTTTAATGTTAGCATCATCGCTCCAGTCCAACCCATCAAAAAGATAATAAGTAAAGAAATTCAAATGGAAAAAAAGGAAAAACTTTTAAGAGCATTTATGAAAAAACGTCAGAACAAAATCAAAACCGATTGCTTTTATTCTTGGGTTCAATACAAAACAGAAAATCTTGTTCAGAAAGAATATGAGAAAGAGGAAATTGGAAAAATTTTCTACTATGATTTCAGATCAGAACTAAATTCTCAGATAAAAGGGGATCTTGATAACCTAAGGGAATCTTATAACAATTTTTTAAGTTCTTTTAAATCAGAGAAACATTCCAATGATTTCATTTCTGAGATTGCTTCTTCTTTATTTAGGTATTCGATGCCAAGTCAAAAAAAGATTTTTTTCAAAGTTTGTTTATTTACCAATGCGCTCGATAATTCTTCCAATGAAATATCTCAAATTTGTCAAGAAGCATTTTGTGGAAATCAAAAATTGACGAAAAGAAGATTTAATTTTCGAATTGATGAAAATTCGGAGAAAGAAATTTTATTTTGTTCTCGTCTGATGACGCCTTTAAATGAAATCATTACCGATAAAAATCCAACAAAGAAAATGAATCTATTGAAAAACAACTTGATCGGAAGCGACCTCTTGATATTTGTCATTTCGGAAAACTTTTATGAGGATGCAGGCTACTTTAAAATGTTCACAGCTTATCTTGCTAAATATGGATTAGATAATTTGAAATCAATATTTTTGAGAGTCTCTTCTAATTCCAAATCTGCTTTAGCTCAAGAGAAGAGAGAAATGATTCAAAAATTCGGCTTGAAAGAACAACAAGAAGAGAAAAAATTCAAAATTATGAATTGTGAAATAAACTCTTCAGATAATTTTTGTTTGAATAAAATCTCACTTCATTTGAAAAAAATGTTTCAAGACAAAATCAAAGATGAAAAATTCATGACAATCAAATTTGTCGAAATATTTACGAATATTTATCACATTTTGAAAAGTAAACATGATGATGAAAAAATTCATGAAAGACTGAGTAATGATGGTTTTAAATCTTATTTTTTCAATAAGAATCTCATAAACACTTGTTTGGCTAAATTTTATCACTCATTTTCAAAAAGCTTGAATGAGTTTTCTGAAATTCCAGCAGAATTAATCACCTTGAAAGAAGAAAAAAAAATAATGAAAATAAAAAAGCAAAAAGACATTTTGTTGTATTTGATGCAAAATTGCTTTTTGGATCAAATGGACAAAAAGTACAGAAAAATGATAAAAATGAAAATTTGCAAATTCTTTGATTACACCATTTTGGAAGAAATTTTGATTAAATATTTGAGAGGGTTTTTATTGTTTGAAGATGAAGAAATTTTTGATGCAATCAACAAATACATGGTTCCTTTCTACGAATATTTTAACTACCAACAGAGCTATGGTAAATGATAAATATTTATTTATTTATTATTTATTTAATGATATATAGGAATTGAAGGATGTTGGAATGAGTTCTTTTTGGCTTTGCTGAAATGCCTGTATTTCCTTTTCAAAAGGCACAACTTTTATATAAGAATTGAGACAACGTTTGATTTTGAAATTGATCCTAATGTATTTTGTTTTAATTATATTAATTAAGTGATAATAATTTTATTCCGTAGGATTTTGTAATTTTGACTGAAAAGGAAATTGAAAATCATATATGTTGGATCAAAAATATTAAGAATTATGCAGAATTTGAAGTAAATCCAATCAATTCCCAATGCTTTGGAAAAAGGAAATCTGACAATGATTTAACAGATGTTTTTCAAGGATTCAAAAGAGAGAAAAAACTTTGTTTGGAGTAAAAATTATAATATGAGTACTTTCTTAATGTTGTTTTTATAGGAAAAAAGAGAAAATGAATCAAAAGGATCTCATTTCCATTTTTTGAGGAAAAACTTAATATGATTTCTCTGATAATATTTATTAAATTAAAATATTAAAAAAAATAAATAATCTTTTCTTTTTTTAAAATTTACGGATATTGTCAATATGGAAGAAATTAATCTTGATATTTTTCCACAAAATTTGAAATCAGCTTCTGATTTTTGCCCAGAATGTGGAAACATTCTTGAATTACCTCTCTATGGAGATCATATAGAATGCAATTTTTGTGATTATAAATGCCATATTTTAGGTTAATTTTTTTTCTCTCCTAAATTCACACGTTTCCACAAAAAAATCCAGATTATACACCAGAAGTTATTGTTTCTAGAGTTGAATACAAGGATAAAAAAAAGTGGTTGGAACAATATCGCAAAAAGAAAAACTTTGAAGGAGAAAATTCGAAAAAAAACACTGAAAAGAAAGAATCAAAAAACAAAAGAAAGCAGGTCGTTATTTCTCAAGAATGCCCAATGTGTCATCATCCCGAAATGTATTTCTTTACTATTCAAATTAGAAGCGTGGATGAAGGAACTACAGTGTTTTATGAATGCGTTAAATGCCAGTTTGCAATATTTTTTCTTCTGATTATTTTATCCATTTTATAGTTATAAAACTGCTCAAAACAATTAGGAATTAGACAAAACATCAAAGGATTCAAAAACACGAAAAATTGACATAAATATTAATAATTTTTTAAGAATATTAAAGAAATTTCTTTTTTAAACCAAAGCTTTTTTAGCATTTATAAGTAATTTTCCATTGTTAAGTGAATTTCCATCAAGGTTTTCCAAGAAAGAAATTGCTGCTATGACATTAGTCAGCAAATATCCATATTCTCCAATCAAATAGGATTGCCTCACATATTTATAAATAAAACTATTGAAACTATAAATAAAAAATAATAAAAATATTTGACTCGATATTTGAATATAGATTATCTGGGTTCGAATTTAAAATCAAGTAGATTAAAATAGGGAACAGATCATCCGCATTAGGTTTTTTTGAATGACTTGCGTTGTTTTCATAGAGGTCTAGAAACAATTTAAAAGAATTCCCAACTACTATTTTTACTGATTAAATTATCAAAACAATTGCTGATCACTTTTAATTTGTTTAAAGGGCTTTTCCTTTCATTAATTTTTTTGATTTCTTAAATAAATAAAATAAATCAGGAGGTTTTTTTTCTAAACCATTTTGCAAATGCAGCAAAAAAGATGGCATTCTGCATTCTTGAGGAATTTCCAATAAATCTGGGGTGATCATGTTTTGCAAAACCAACAACTTTTCTTGTATTTCAATGCTTTTTGCTATTAGGTCTTCCTCTTTGTTAAATATCTGGGGGTATAATATTTCAAAAATCAAATCTTCCAACATTGTTTGTAATTTCTTTTCTCCCTGATATTTAATCATTAAATCATTATTTCCTCTCAAAATTATTATCAACTTATCAACGAATTCATAAATCTTTTTTTTTTAAATACAATCCTCAAAAAAACATAAAATTGGCTTTACTTCACCACTAAATGGAGGAGAAGTTCTTTTGTTTATAAAAGTTTTGATGTCCTTGAACAAATGGGGGCAACTGTATTTTAGGTCTTGAGCAAATTTTTCAATGGACGATATTGAAACTGTTGGGTTTACAATATCAAGCTGTTTCACTATTATTGATGGTCTTGATTTTAAAGGAAAAACTGAAAGAAAAGGATCAAATTTTTCTTTTGCTTCTTCTTTATCAGGGGAGCTTTGGTTATCTCTTTATTTATTTATTTTTTTGTTTAAATATAATGATAATGTACTCACCCACCCATAATTTTTTTGAGTTTTTTTGAAGTTGGATCAGAATGTGATTGTTTTTCAAGATTTTTTAAATCGGGGCAACTTTTGTTGAGAGATTTATCCATTTGAAGATTTAGGTTTTCTTTACATGAAAAAGCCATTTTCATATGAGGATTTTCTTCTTGGTCCTTTTTGATCGTGCTTGAACACACATTTTTTGTTTTATATTTCCTATAAAATTTGTAACTTAAACAAATAATCCCCAAAAAAAAATGAACTTGAGTTTTTTCTTGAGTTTGAAAATTTCGATTTGTTGTTGATTTATCTTTTGTTCCATTTTTTCAAAAATATATTGGTTTCTAAGTTCAAAAATATCATCAACATTAATATATTGATTCATTTTTATTTTGATAACCTTTGATGTTCTTCTTTGTATTTGCATATTTCTATTTTAAGACTTTGAATTTCATTTAACAGAGTTGCTTGGTTAGCCTCTTTTCGAAAGATTTTTGTAAACATCAAGAATTTTGAAGTTCACTCTAAATAATGAAATTTAATTTAAAATAGTTTGAATATAATTTCTTCATAAATTAAATTATTTTTCAATAAAAATTTGTTCTGTGCTTAAATCGCTGTGAAAAATAAGGATTATAAAGTGCATCAAAATAATTATTCATTGAATGATTTATAATAAAAAAAAATCAAAAATTCAAAATTTATAAAAGTTTTATTCAGAAATAAAATGAAAGTAGTTCGATGGCCAACATGTTCTACATTTTTTCATTCAATTTACAAAGATTTAACCTATTTAAAATGGTATCATTCAATTATCTTGTTCCTTTTCGGGTCTCTGATGGTCATTTTTTCAATAGTTGAGTTTAATTCATTGATTCATCCAGAATGGCAACTAGATATCTTGGCTTGGAATAATGATAAAACTTCGGGAGTGGAATATTGGAGGAGAGTATTGATGTCCCTGTCAGGAGCAGCGTCGTTCACAGGGGCAATGTCCGTTGTATTGACAACTTTTGGTAAATTATCTAGTTATTTTTGGGGAATCATCAATTGTATTTTATACGGTTTGTTTGCTTTTGCTTATGGATATGGAGGAGATGCTCAATTAAACATAATGTTTTTTTTGCCAATGCAGTTTTGGGGTATTTATACTTGGAAAGACAACATCGATGAAGAAAATGAAAATACTGTCAAAGGGAGAAGTTTGAAAATTTGGGAATGGTTAGTGATTCTTGGTTTTGGAGTTGGAATATATTTTGCGTTTTATTATGAGATACCCAAATTCGTAGAAGCTATTGGAGGACAATATTTGTTTTATGATAATGATACGGCCAGAATTTTGGATGCTTCCACGAATTCTTTAAACATAATTGGTCAACTTTTATGCTTATATCGTTTTTGGGAACAATGGATTTTTTGGATTGCAGTAGATTGTATGCAGATTGCAATGTATGCTGGTATCGCTGGATTTGGAATAAGTTTCAACATTCTCTTTATGTGGTGTCTATTTTTGACGAATGCTCTTTTTGGACTTCTCTTTTGGATAAAGAGAGTCAGAGATCAGCAAAAGAAAAAAATCCTTTTGCAGAAGAAAGGTAGTCAGGAGAATTTATTTTCAAAAGATGAAAAAAAATATAAGGGAGCTTTGATTATTGACTCATTTTATCCCCTTACAAAGACACATCATGAAATTATCAATAAAGCTTGTGAGGATTGTGAAAAGGTATTTGTAATCATATTTGAAAATGGTCAAGATGAAAAACCAAAAGGACTCATCAGAAAACAGTTGATTGAAGAAATTCATAAGAACAGCTCTATAAACTCAGTCCTAATTGGAAAATTGCTTTCCTTTGACATCAAAAGCGTAGACAAATTTATGATGGAGACTATTTTTGATAAGATTCCAAAGGCTGAGGGAAAAGACTGCTTTCAAATTCTTTATTCTTCAGAAGAACATGGAAGGATTTTTCTAAACTCATACTTGGGAGTTACTTCTTCAAAAATTTCCTATGAATTTAGTACATTTGAAACTTTTACAATAAACATACAAAACGGGAAAATTATTTCAGACAAAGAAGACTATTTGGAAAGTCTTCATCCAATATGCAGAAGATATTATATTCCAAGAATTGTTCTATTGGGTCCAGAATCTTGTGGCAAAACAACTTTAGCAAAAAAACTATCTGAATATTATGAAACTCCTTGGGTCAAAGAGATAGGGCATGATTATTGTGAGGAAAAATTAGCAAATCAACCTAAGACCCAAATTATGGATGGCGACAATGAAGTTTTTTATCAATGGAATGATGAAGATTTCGTTTATATTTCAACTGAGCAAAATAAACTTGAAGAGACATTGGCTACTCAAGCCAATAAATTTTTGATTTGCGATACAGATAGTTTTACAACAAATATATGGTATGAAAGATATATGAATAAAAGACTAGAAAGATTAGAAAACATTCATCAGATTCATTCCCAAAAAGTTGCTTCCTTTGTTTATTTTCTTTTTAATCCAAAAGGTATTCCTTTTGTTCAAGACGGAACAAGAGATGGGGAAAAAATCAGGGAGTGGATGTTTGATTTATTTAAACAACGTTTGAGTGAAAAAAATAAATTATTTTTCATCATAGAAGGAAGTTACGAAGAAATGGAAAATGAATTAAAAAAGTCAATTCATCAAATATTTTTTTAAGATTGTTTAATAAAAAATTACTAAAAAAAAATTGATTTGAAAAAGGGAAAATAAAGTTTATTAAGTTCAGCCCTCCGTCAGAACTAAAGGAAATAAAAATAAAATAAAGCTTAATTTTATAATTAGTTTCTCAGTTTTCCATTTTTCATATTTATTTATAGACCCTGTTTGCTACTCATTTTTACTATTTTTGTTGTTGTTCGAGATACAGTATGGCTGTCCATCTCACCTTTTTTGATTTTATTGAAATGAAAAAAATTCAAAAATTTTCTTTTTGAAGATTGGAATCCTTTCGTCTGGAATTTGTTTTTTTTATGAAGGTGAACTATGTTATTTTTCCATATTGTCAAAGCCAATTTTATAGCTACATAACCAAGAAAAGAAAAATGACAAAAGATTACCACAATTAAAACCATTTTATCCGACTGAAAATCAGAATTGAGAATTCCAGTAATTAAAATATGGTAAGAAAAAACAAACACAACAGTATGCCAACTTTCCAAATCATTCAAATAATTTATGCGAAGGGGCTTTTTTACAAAAAAAAACAAAAAGTACACAAAATAAACCAATAATGAAAAGAAAAGTCTTCTTTGATCCCTTTCTAATAGTCCAGCACAAAAAACCAAAATTATTTTTTTGAAAAAATCGAATTTCTCCCAGTTAAAATAATAACCTTTATATCCAACATAAAATATATTTGATTTAGGATGAAAAAGCTTCTGTTCTGCTATTTTTGAACTTCTTCTTGACATTTCGATTGAAGGCATTGACATTTCTTGGATCACTTCAGATTTCAATTCTATATCTTGGATTTCTTTTTTGAGAACTTTTGAGCTTTTTAAACTCTTAGTCATTAGTCTATTTAAGATTTGAAGATTAGTTTTAAAATCATGAAAAAATAGTTTTGAAGGTAAAATTAGCATCCATAAAAAAATATTAGGCAAACATAAAATTGAAATTCCTAGAATGTGATAAAAATTCCAGCATTGGATATCAAGATTTGACTGAACAAACGAGGAGCCATCAATAGTAATACAGTTAAATGGTTGGATTGATTTCAAAGTTAAAAAAGGATATATTATATAGATCCAAAGAAAAATGCTGATCACCAAAGGCACATTCATCGGTTTTTTATTTTTTAGTTGAATCATCTTAGAGATAATGAATAAAAAAAGCAAAAATATAAAACAAACACATAAAAAGAAGATCAAACGATTAAAAATAGAAGGTGATTGATGAGATGTATCATTAAATCCGAAATTCACATAAAAGCAATCATAGGAAAATAAATTTCCCGAAAATCCTATTAAATTCTCATTGATCCATCTATAAGCTTGATTTCTTTTATTCATTGGATTGTTGCGTACTGGGAAAAAATATAAATCTTGAAAATAATTAATTAAAATCCTGATTAGAATTTTTGGTTCAGAGTCCACGTTTTCATTCAAAAAGATTTTGACAAGTACCCCATAAAGACTTATAAATAATAAAATAAATCCAATATTGAGCCATACTGTTTTTTGTGTGAATGTGCAAGGAATGCATTCTCCAAAAATATTTTTTGATGAGGGATTTCCGTTTTCATCTTCAGCACACTCCTCACACATTCTTCCTTGGTAATTTTGAGCACATTCAGGACCTACACCTCCATCACATATATTGAGACTTTCATCACATTGATAAACATTTATTGAAAAATAATTGGATCTCCAAAATCCTGATTGCACTATTACACTACTACCCCCTTGACAAAAAGCGTTTGAGAAACAATCATAACATGTATTCGTTGAGTTATCAAAATTATATTTTCCGGCTGGGCAGCTGTCACATGTGTTTTTTTCAGTGTCGTAAATTTCTCCTATTGAACAAAGTCGTATCTGCATTGGAAGAATATAAACATAGGGATTGTTTGACATTGTGGAATCTGAATATTCATTTGGAAATAAATCACCTTGTTTTATAAAATTAATTAATTTCGGTAAAACAAATTATTTATTCACCTAATAATCCTTCAAAGAAAGAATTGATGGAAGAGGTATAAAATCTTAAGAAGGCTGTTGAATTTGGAGTTGAAACGATTGAAATTTTATCAAAATAAAAACTATCATTTTGAATGTTTATAGTTGTTGTTCCAAATAAATATGACAAATTGTTTTTTGTAATATTTTGATTTTGATCTTCAAGGAAATAATTACTGGTTTCATTGACAGGAACAAATAAGTCTACTTTCATTGATAAATCGTTTGAACCTGTGTATAACTTATTATAAGAATCTAACAAAAATAATTCAATTTGATATGATAAAACATCACCACTATTTGAACCATTTAAAATTAATCCATTCTTCAAAAAAGAATTGTTTTGAAAGTAATTGATGATAGTTTCATTATTTTGATAGACATTTAGACCATATCGTATCGGGATATTTGCAATAATATCTCCATAAACATTCGCACTGTTGTTGACAAAAGTATTGGAAGATATGTTTTGAGGAGCAATATAATTCCACTTCAGGACCCCTCCTTCATAACTAGCATAATTGTTTGAAAACTTATTGAAATACAAATTTAAAGTACATTGCATATTTTCAATATTTGAGCAATCGAAAACTAAGACACCTCCAATTTTTGCCGATTGAAATTCAAAAGAGCTATTCGAAACAATGCCTATTGCAAGTTTATTATGATATAGAGCACCCCCAGATATTAATGATGTATTGTTTTTAAATATCGAATTAATAATTTCATATTGTAAAATTTGTGTGGACCCTGATAAGTAAATGCAACTTCCATTTTGAGTCGAAAAGATATTTAAGAAACTGCAATTAATCACTATAAGATTATTACAATCGAAGCAAAATAAGGCACTTGCCGTTAATGAATAAATCGATTCTCCATTATTGAAAATAGTATTTTGAATTGTGCAATTGGAATTGGTCAATCTGAGCCCATCATATTTAAAATATGAAAAATTTGAAGAATTGATGAAAATATTTGATATATCAGAATATAAAAGTGAACCCAATCCTTCATTTGTTATCTGATTACTTTCAAGAGAAACACAAGTTAAATTCGAATAATAAACATAAAAGATTCCTCCCAAACTATTAGTTTGCAGATTTTCTATGATAATGTTAGAAATGAAAGCTGTACTTTGATCAATGAAAGAGCCAAAGCAACCACTTAATTCTAGACTACAAGTCATGTTTAGGACAGTAACATTGCTGATTGTAGCGAAACAATTAGAAAGCAACAATAATTCGGAGGACCCCAAAAAAATTACATTTATAATTGAAACAGTAAAGCTTTCACTGAGGATTTGAAATGATTCACTTCCATTATTATTAGAAAAAAAACAATTACTGATCACTATTTCTGCATTAAATCCATTGCTTAAAAAAAATAGACTCCCAACATCTGCTTCACATTTCTCAATTTCAGAATCGAAAATATAAACACTTGAAACCATATCTGCCTCTACAAAACCTCCTTTTTCAGAAAAGCAATTGCTGACCTTCATGCTGTAAATGTAAGCTGTTGATCCCTCTTTTAAAGCTAAAAAACCTCCTGCTTGTCCCGCTGTTGCGTTAAATACAGTTGAATTTATCATAAGCAAAATCGCTTTAGTTAATAGAAAAACACCTCCTTCTACAACAGCACCATTATTTTCAAAAACCGATCCCTCGTCCAAAAATAAAACTCTGTTTCCATTTGAAACTCCAGCAAGGTATGTCCAGTGACCTAAAAACAATATAAAATGTAATTAAAATAATATTATATAAATTTATCCACCCATGAAAAAACAATTTTTGGTATGAACTGCAAAATTGTTATCATCAAGACTTTCAAGAGCCTCTCCCCAAACATCAAATATAACAGCATACACATTTTCAGGATCATCAACTGTAAGAAAATTATCTACAAATTGACAAAGTTCAAAATAAAGGAAACAACTATTTGGATATGTTGGGTAATGCTCAGCGATCGCTCCGAAATAGCTTCCTGCGTTTTGAATAAAATCACACTGGTAAAAACTGTAATTTTGATAACTCGATCCACTTGTTGTCACGAAAAAGAAAACTCCACTCAAACCATCACTCTGCCCATATAAAAAGCTACAATTTTCGACGAAAAACATCCTTCCATATTCATTCGAGTCGATGTAAATTGCGTTTGATGCGTCATAGGCATAATTCTCCACAAACAACGAATTATTCATGTATAGTGTTTGAAATTCAAATAAACTTTCTAGTTTTATAATAATTGATGTTCCTAAATTAGCTTGGTTTGAAGAAAAAATTGAATTAAAGATGGTTATATTAGAAAAATCTATATATAAAACACCTCTCATCGTGTTTAATTCTAAACTTTCTGAAAAAACTACACTGTTGTTGTAGAAAGTTGTTTCACTCAAAATAATTGTTTGAACAGTTAAATCTAAGCAAAGACCATGATCAGAAGATAAATGATTTTCGAAAGTTGTTTGAGAAATCTGCAATTTCCCTTGTGAATTCATTATTATCCCGCAAGGCACACCTTGAAAATCTTGAATTTGCAATGAAGGGTCTATCATCAACAGATTTTGGGAGAAAACAGAATTCTCTATAACTACACTACCTTCATCAGTCATTTCTATATTAAAAACAACCCCAATATCAACAGTAGTAAAATCTTGCGTAATTGTTATGTTGACACTATTTTCATAAAAACTGCAAGAAATTATGAGGAGGTAACTCAGTTCTACTCCATAAATTCCAATAATTTTCATCGTTTCAGAATAGGATCCAAAAATAAAAAGGGAATTTAGAACTATATTTTTTGAGTTATAAATATTGAGAATTCCTCCAAAAGTTTGGTTGGCTTGACCATCAATGAATATATTTTGATTAAAAGTTGAATTAAAGATAAATAGATTTTCTGCATATGATACATAAAATATTGAATCCATCAAGTTATTTTCAAAAACAGAGTCACTAATATTAAGAATAAAGTTATTATTTGAAGTCCATAAAGTTGAGTTTAGTTGGTTATGGCTCAAATAAAGTTGTGAGATTGTGATTGTGTCATTTTGGCTATTTTCAGAAAAGTCAAAAAAAAAAAAACTTGAATTATCTGAAACTATTTGATTTCCTGAAATAGAGATATTTTCAAAAATAATTTGTGAATCCAGCCCATTTATAAGCACATTTTCATTTAAATAATTATTTTGAATTATCAGACCTTCAAGCTTTAAAAATGAACAATTTGCTTTAATTAAAAATCTAAATTTAGGATTGAGCTGATTTGAAAAATTTGAATTAATCATCTCAAAAACAGCCCCATTTATTACAATGATGGTGTCTATGAAAAATTCATTTGAAAAACTGAAAATCAAGTCCTAAAAAAAAACAATAGTAATAGTGATTAAAAAATATGTTTAAAACCTCAAATATAAGTAGTCCTTCGTTGAGGACAAAAAAAATAGGCGAAACATTGTCCGAATTTTCAATAATTAAAGAAAAGCCTTGAATATTAAATAAATAATTTTGAACTACAATGGAACCGTTTCTTATCATAATAGAATTATTATTCCCCATATTTTCTAATGTGATGTTGGAAGACAATATCAAAGTTCGATTAATTTCAAAGGAGGTATTGTTTAATAAAACATCAATTTTTGTTGAGACATTGATGCTTTCTAATATATCAAGATTGAAGGTGGATCCAACAGTGTTGTTATTGGCATTCAAATTATCGATATAAATGATGTTCAATGCCAGAGTTGATATGAATAAATTTGCTAAAAAACAATAAAATTTATTTTTCCCCATTTTTAATTCATAAAAAGAGTTTTTTTAATTTATAATCAGAAGAAAAAAAAATAGACTTTCACACTAACCTATGTTTTTCAGACTTACAAAAAAAAATATGGCCAAAAAAGGGGAAAATATTATCTACAGTATATAGTTTTCCAAAAACAACAATTTGAACATTAAAAAAATTGTAATTTTAATAAAAAAAATCCAGGAAAAAAATTACTATAAAGAAAAAAAAATTGTGAAATGGGTTGTTCAATGTATAAATCAACTAGAAGTCGGAGCTCACCCACTGTTTTGCCTTCTTTTGGTTCTTCTCAAAACAATCAACGGTTTACAACCGAAAAAATACGAGACACTCTTCCTTTAAGTTCTCAGAGAGATTCAAAAATTATGCAAAAAACTAAAAAATCGTCTCCATCTAGTAAATAATTAAATTTCAACCTTTACTTAATGAAAATGTTTAGAAACAATGATAAATAGCTTAAATATTAAAGAAGTGAAGCAAAAAAACAATTCCTCAACAGTTTCTTCCTCTAATAATGAAAACAAGAAATATCCACTAATAAAGAAATCCAACTTTAATGCTTTCTTGGAAAAAGTTGACATCAATTCCCTGAAGCGACAATCTACTGGACTCAAAAGTCATCGAAACAGCATATTTTTGCAAAACTATGATGGCATGGCAAATAAAATACAAACGCCTATTGTTGAAAAAACCTCATCGCCTCAGAATTTATTTTCGAATAGAAAAAAAAGTATTCCAAATCTACAAACCCATCTTAGCAATGTGAGTCCTCAACTAGGTCCTCGGAAAAAAAGTATTAATATGGAACTGGATCTTTTTCTCAAAAACTACTCTCAAAATATAAATCTTAGAAGATTATCAGAGTCGACCACAAAAAAAAATATTAAAGATAATCCATATTTTAACTCCCCCTTGATTAAAAATATAAAAAGAGCTGAGGTTGATATCAAAGTCAAAGACTCGAAAATTGTATCAGAAAACGAAAAACCTCATAAAAGAATGTCCCCTTTCAGAAAAACAATAAAATCATTGCTCAGCACATTTGTCAATAAGAAAATTTCGCAACCAAATATTGAAAAAAAATTAAGCAATTTTAAAAAACCTTTCCCAGCATCTGTGCAAAAAATGCAAAAAGTATTCATTGTTCCATATAATAATTATTTTTATAAATAGATGGTTGATCAAAATCATAGGAACTGGAATGAAATCGATATTCCTTTGATTCCAAACCGTGAATTGTTTGAAAAAGAATCAAAGGAAGAACAACTTTTGCTTAGTGAATATTTTACACCGAATAAAAGTTCAAAAATATATGAATCAAAAAGCGCAGACCCAAAAGAATTACTTTTAAATGATTTAATTCTCAAAAATAAAAGTGAAAAAAAAAATTTGAAAGAGAAAACTAATGATAAAACTCAGCTGGACATTAAAAAAATGAATTCACAAATTTCTGCCGATTCTCCTGTTCAAAATAGTGCTAAAAAAATTATTTCAAAAAAAGATGATTTAGAAGTCCCAAATTCCCCCTTAAAATTTCAATACCCAACAACTCATAATAAAGGTGTTGTGATCACAATATATTCAGAAAATACCAGACAAATGCAAAAAAAACTTTTAGAAAAAATGGATTTGGATAAAATTTTTGATCACAAAAATTTAAAGCTCGCAAATGGACAGATAAAATATGTTAAAAATGGAAGAGCCTATGTCTTCAATTTAAATGAAAATGTCATACTTCATAAGGACAAAATTATTCAAGTTGAAAATAAAGCTAGAAACGAAGTAAATGCTAAAGAAACAAGAGAAGATTTATTTAACTTCTTAATAAAACAAAATTTATCACCAACTGAATACTTTTGTTGCAAAGAAAAAAAACTCAGACATCCATATATAAAAAAAATTTAAATTTTTATTGTTATTAATTGATATTAATTTAATATTTTGTGATTTTCTCATTCAAAAACTTTAAAACAACATTTTATTTCTTAATTCAAAAATGATTATCTTATTTTTGAATAAATTTTCAGCATATATAAAAAAAAATTGAGTCTTTTTTTCTTTTTTATTTAAAAAAAAAATTCCATTTCATTCTTAATTATTAGTCTTAATATTATGAACTTTAATATATTTAAAATTCCTTAATTTTTTTTGGAATTGAAAGCTATAATATATAAATTTTATTTAAAATAACTGAAATGTATAAGTTTCTCCGAAAGAAGATCTTCAAAACCCAAAAGAAGCTCATCAAGTTAGGAGGAAAACACTCAGTTTCAAGTGCTTCAGAGGAAGGTCACGTTAAAAAGGTAAAAAAAAATTGGTTCAAATGTGTTATACTCTAATAAATTTTTAGCTGGATTTCAATAAAGGAGTAGCTCAAATCAGAAATAACAGCGCTATCAATGAAAGAAATAATGGAAATGTAAAAATTATTTATTTTATGATTTAAAATGTGTTTGATTAGCTGAACGTGATTTCATTTATGAAAAAATTCCATTTAAACATATTTTATGAAAATCATTGTCTTTTCATTCATGTAATCCTGTCCTTGCTGGGGTACATTTACCAAATCTCTTTAAACCTACAGTAGTACATTCAACATTTTTCTAAGTTAATGTTTTTTTTGTGTGGTCTAAGAATCTCATATTTGACTTCACTCTTGTTCTATTTCATTTTTTACATCTACAAAGAATTTTATTTACAAAATCAAAATAAATATTATCTGGAAGAACAAGCTCAAATCAACAAAATCACGGTTTATTATTACAAATATTAATTCGTTTAATTTTAGTTAGAAATTTAATCCTCGTCTTGAAGACCTTTATGAACGTGTCTCCCCTTATCATTTAGAAGTAATTCAAAAAAATTCATAATTTTGAATTTATTAGGTGGGAGAAATTATTTTGCTGAAGAAAAATGAACAAGCACCTGCTGATCTCTTAATTCTAGACTCAAAAGATGAAATTTGTTTAATAAGTGAAAGGGCTTCAAGTGGAGATTCTTCGTTGGTGTTGAAGAGATCATTAGATTTAACTAAAGGTTGGATTTTTTAAATATTGATTATTTTTAATTAAAAAATAGTGAACGAAAACAATTCGAATTTCAAGGGTGACATCATAAATATTTGCAAAAAGTTGACCGGAACTTTATATTATGATCAAGAGAGTGAAGGAGAAAGCGATTTCAAAGGAAGAATGAAACTAAAAAATGACCCCAAAGTCGAAAATATTGATAGCAATAATGTAATTTTAAAAGGATCAATTCTTTGCTATACGGATTGGTAAAAAATAACAAAATTTATTCATTTAATTTAACAAAAGGATATTTGGGATTGTGCTTTTCCCTCAAAATTTCAAAAATTCCCATCAAAAAGTGAGTTTTGAAATGAGATCTATTAATTCATTTTCTCATTTTTTGGTTTTGATTCAAATTGCGATTTTCATAGTAAACTTTTTCGCTTTGTTAAATTAAATTAAAAGGATTTAGTTAACAAATCAGAATAAACCTCCAGAAGAAGATCTGAATAGCCTCATATATAATCAACCAGAACAAAGCCTTGCAATGAACTTTCTTCTCATTCTTAGTGTGTTTTTGCCTCTCAATTTGAGTTATTGCATTTTATTTCTTGAGCAAATGGAAAAAATTCGTCTGGAGAAAAAATATCATCAGAAAGACCCAGATTTTTTAGTGAATCAACCGAGTTGTTTAACCTCCTTGACTCAAATTAACCATGCCTTCTTAACAAAATCTTCCTTAATTGACCCTTCAATTATAAAAATCACCGGAGCAATTATCAAAGAAAATTATTACTCAATCGATGAGGAAAAATTAAAAGACTTGAAAGTGAAATCTAAACCGATGCACTCCACTAAACCAAAAGAAAAAAAGGATTTCAAACTACAGCTGGAAAAAATTGAAATCAAGCAATCACGTTCTTTTCTTTTTTATTCCTAATTTTATTTCACAATAAATTCAGAAAATAATGAAGAAGATTTAATTGAACAAAACAATATAGGCAATATTGGAATGTTTGACTTTGGAAAAAGTTCTTCTTTTATATTTTTTTTATTAAATTAATATGAAATAATAAATAATTTAAGAGGAAGTTCCATTGAAAGAAAACAAGATAGGGATGTTTGATCTTAGAAACATGAAAATTGAATCAGAAGTCAGTGAATTTGAAATTAGCCAATCGAAGGAAAAAATCGATTTGAATAAACTGAATATTGATTGCAGTATAACAGATTTCGAAAGAAAAACCTCAATCAAAAATAACCATGTTTTGAAAAAAAACACCACCTCTTTGGAAAATATGGATTTAATTACATTTGCCCAGATGACATCTGGCAAAAACCAAATATCCCCATTGGAATCGCCAAAAAATTTAATCTCCTCACCAAGCCTCATTTCGCCAATGAATGAAATTTCCCCAATCAATCCTTTGCCAAATATGTTTGATTTCTTCAAAAGTGGAAGTGTTGAATCTCAAAGACGCATGAGTGGGATGAGTGCTAAAAAAGAAGCACCACTCAACTTGAGTCTAATCAAAGAAGTTGTTGAAATTTCAAATCTACCTGATCCAATTACCCATTCGAAAACCAATCCTCCCCATTACCTTGATGGAGCAACAAAAGGCAAAAATGAAATTTTTTTTTAAAATAAGAATTTTTGTTTTTGAATGACTTTAGATGATTTTCAAATGTCACAGAAGTCATCCAAGGAAATGGATTCTGAAAACAAAATTCGAAGAAGTTTAAGAAGTATGGTCGACTGTAAAAATATCGATAAAATTTTTTAAAAACAAATCATTTATAGTGGATTATCTCGAAAAAGGAGAGTCCAAAAATGAAGAGGAAAAAAAAATTTCTATTTATTCCCTTAAAAAAATTCAAGCCAATAAATCAATCGGAAAAAAATTGAGTCCGGAAGAAGATGACAAATCTGATTTGACTGTTTCGCCAAAAACCCTCTATCCTTTTGAGTAACATAAACGAATCCAAATTTCTAATAATTCAATTTAATCACAAATATTTTAGATTTGAAGATTTGAGCCCGAGTTTATCTCCTTCGACAATAAAAAAAGCTAAGATTTCAATGAAGAACAAATTCGATGCTATCAAAGAAATCAAATACGATTTTGCTGAATACTTCAATAAAGATGAGGTCGATAGTGAAGAGTTTTGTAAGGTTTTGGCGTTGTGTCATGCAGCTAAAACCCGAAGGAAAAAAAAAGGAAATGATGATAGTTCCGAAGGAGTTTCACTAACCCAAGATTACATGAAATTAGGTGATGAAACAATTCTGAATTTTGCAAGAAAATGCGGATGTAGCTTTGAAGCAGCCCTAAAATATGGTCCAGCAAACGCCTACAAAATTTTGAATCTTGGGAAATTAGAATACTATCAAGTTCTTGGCATAAATTACAGCACTTCAAAAAGACAGAGATTTTCGATAGTGTTCAGAAACGAGCCCCTGAATATCCCATCAGAGGAATATCCCGAAAAAGCGACATTATACATTAGAGGAACCTATGAAACAATGAAGGATATTTTGTTGCTAAAAGAATGTGAAAAAGAAACGTTGAAGGAAATGACAGAAAGCTTCACACAATTGGGCTACATGACCATAGTCTATGGAAAAAAAGAATTGTCACGAGAAGAGACTGAAAATTATACTAAACTAATGATAATATATAAATCCAGTTTAACTATGGAAGATTATGAGGCTGAGAAAAATTTTTCCACTTTTGAAGAAAACATAACTTTCTTGTCAATGATCTGCATGGAAACAAAACTAGAAGAAGGCTCCAGTGAAATGATCCAAGCGTTGAAAGAAGCGAAAATTAAGACTTCTTTATTATCAGGAAGCGATTTCTCACAAACTTTGGTTGCGGCTTATAAAAGTGGAATTATTTCATCTGATCAAGAACTTTACCATTTGACTGGAGAAAATTTCGAAACGGTGTTATTCGGAATCAAGACAATGCTTCACAAAATGAAAAAAGTTATTCACAAATATGTTGAAATTGATAGTTCGAGTTTAACTTTAAGGGAGAACACCTCCTCCAAAGGTTCTGACATATTTTTGAATTATTTTCTTTTATTTAGTGCAAAAACGTTTTCTGTAATCCTTGAAAACAATTATTTGTACTCTCATTTCCTTTTTGTTTTACATTTGTCAAGCGGTGTTATTGGATATCATTTTGACCAGAAAGGAAAAAAAAAAATTTTGAAAATGGTCAAAGATAATTTTATTGATAAACCTGGCATTTTGACAGTCGGATTCTCCTTTTCTGATATTGAAATGTTTAAAAAATCATCTCTAGCAATAGAATACAAAATCCACAAAAATTTGTGTTCTTATTCTGGAGATTTGATTTTGAGTGATAAAAGATCCATCATAGAGATTTTATTCCATGAAGCCTTCGTTCATAAAGAAAGAGTTTATTTTGTTATTTCAAACATGGTGCATCTTTCATTTTTGTTAAGCTGGCCCACACTTTTTTCTTTTTTACTCAACGATCCTTTATTTTATGAATTTCTGAAAGAAGAATGGCTTTGCAAGTTCATATTTTTACTATCTTTCATAAATGTGGCCATCATTGCAACGTCTTTTGATAAAAATGAGGAAAACCTCAATAAAACAACCTTTCCTTTCATTTCTCATATGAAGAAGAAAAATGAAAATGCCTTTTTTTCTCGATTAATTCTAGATAAGTTTTTGACTTCAATTATCGATTCTCTATATTTATTTATCATATGGAGCTATTATCAAAACATCAACGAACAGGAGATTTTAGTGCCATCCTTATTTTTACCTAAAATTTTACAATTCAACAGTTTCATCAATTTTTCAATAATTGTAAAATCTTAATAAGTTTAATAATTTTATTTGAAAATAACATATTTTTTTTAGATTTTGTTGGAAATAAGAATAGTGCACCGGAATTATATTGTGAATATTTGTCTTTCTCTTGCTGTTTTGATGGTTGTGAGTTTTGTTGATATGTGTTTCTCAGTAGAATACTTCTCTTCTCTCCATAAGATGACTATCCTGAAGTTTATCGGGGAATACTTCAATATTAAAAGTGGTTTGCTAATATTTTATAACATAATTTTGAAAGGTGTTTTTCAATATTTTTTCACCAAAATTTTATTTTTGGGATCTGAAATCCAATATGATATTGAATCTTTAACAAATGACGATAAATTGATAGGTAAATTATGTTTTTGTAATTTATTATAATATATATTTATTCGATTCTTCTCTTCTAGAAACGATTAAACAAAAACTTGAAAAAGATGATATCAATAGTTATAGCTGGTTTTTATATCTCATTTTTTGGGGGACACTCAACTTTTTATAAAATAGCATTAAAATTAATGAAATCATCAGAAAAAATTTCTATCAAAAGTCCATAGAACCTCTCATTGCTGAAATAAAAGAGCGTAAGTGATATTTTTTAGAATTTTAATTATAAAATATAAAAAGTAATCAAACCATCTTTGAAAACCGATCAATATTCCAAATTTGAAATAGACAGTTTTTCCTTAAAATTCACGAATAAGAAGATTGAAGAAAGCTTTAATAAAAAGAAAATCAAATCAGATGCCAAATTTCATAAATTTTTCCTGTTGATTGTGTTTTTGAGCTTCTTGTCTTTCTATGCCTTTTATTCTGATGCTGAGGCCACCCGATATAGTTCTCAATTCAGTATTTATTTTATCACATGGTTTTGGTTCTTTTGCTGGATTTGCTCTTTTTTTAGACTATACAAAAAGAATTATTTTCTCTTTAATCGACTGGTATTTTTTTTTCGATTTTATTATTTATTAATACATAATTTTAATTAGATTTCTATTGTTATATTGGTTTGGTATTACCTAATAACTTTTGTAGAAGTTAATGGCCCGAAGAAGCTTTTTTATTTGAATATTTTGATAATGTTTTGCAATAATTATTTGATAAACAGATTCAAAGAAATTTTTATTCTCAACTCGTTGATCTTTGGTGTTTGGTGCTATTCGTAAATAATTTATTCAATATTATTTTAAAATGGATTAGGTTTACCAAAATGAATGTTGGTTTTGAAAATATTGTTGAATTATTCCTTGCGATGATGATAAATCTGATTCATATCTTCAAAGTTTATAAGGTAAAAAAATATCTTTTGATATATTTAATAAGTGATTTTATTTAAAGAGTGAATTGTGTTACAGAGAAGAATTCCTAGTTCAATATGAACTCGAGATTGAAAGCCGAAATATGGATAATCTCTTATCAATACTGGTTCCGAAATTCGTCAAGGTTTTAATGAATCAAGGTTAATTTTTTTTCTCAACATTGATGTTTTACAATTTATTTAAGGAATAACTTCTCTTTCGCAGCCAAATAATGAAGTGGCTATAATGTTTTGTGATATTTGCGATTTTGATAAAATAATTGCAAAAGAAAATACCAATATTGTGAAAATTTTGGACTATTTATTCAGAGAATTTGATGGATTTTGCTTGCAAAACGGAGTTCAGAAAATTGAAGTTTTAATTTAATAAATAAATCAATTAAGTAAACTCTGAATAGACTGTGGGGAAGACTTACATGGCTTGTGCAGGCTTAAAAGATTGTGAAGTTGAATTCGAAATCAATGAGCCAAATCCTATTAAAAGATTATTAAAAGTTGCTTTTGAAATGATGAAATTGGTTAGGCCATATACCTATGGCAATGATGCCAAGTCCTTGAACCTGAAAATCGGGATTAATAATGGACCAGTTATTGCTGGAGTGATTGGTCATCATAAACCGCAATTTTCTTTGATTGGAGATACTATAAACACTGCTAGTAGATTATGTTCAGCGAAGGAAATTGGTCAAGGAAAAATTGTGATTTCTTCTTCCTGTCATGAACAAATTAAAACTTCTGCTGGATTATTATTTTTGAATAAAACCATTGAGGTATAAAATTAATAATTATATATTATATTGTATGTATTTTCAGGCCAAAGGGAAAGGAGAAATCTCAGTATATGAAGTTTCCAAATTAAAAAAAGTTGATAGAATTAGAAATGATCGATCACCTCGAAAAGTAGGAAAAAATAATGAAAAAAATTCAAAGAAAATCAATATTCAAACATTTTCCCCAATTCCACTTAATAAAGAAATCCATTCCTCGAAATTTAAACGCAACTCGAAAACAGGAAGGTTGCAAAAGCCTGAAACAATGTTAGATATTCAGAATGTGAAAGATCCAGCCCAAATTTTAACCAAAAAATCAACTATGAACATTTCAGACTGTAAAAGCAACAGTTATGAGGAACGAATTTTCAAAAACATGGAAATAGGCACTGCGATTTTAAAAAACATGCCTTTGTCTGAAGCTGGCTCTGCTCGAGAAAGATCCAACGAAAAATTGTTTCCTACTAGATATCCCCTTAGTGAAGCATATAAAAATCGGTCTGGTGACACACTCCCAACAAACCTTTTGGCTGTGAGTTCAGTTCAACCCAATTTTAAAAGTCCTCAATTGAGTCCAGTTATGGAGTCAAGATTGCAGGAAAGGAAAAAAGCCTCATTTAGAGGAGGGAATCCGTCATTGAATATGAAGAACTTGTATGCTTCCTTATCTTTGAATCCTTTCAAAATTGGTGAGGAAGAAATTCATAGTGCTCTGGGTCAATCGATTACTCGAATTGGAAGGCAAATCAAAGAAGTCGATGAACATTCTGAAAATGATGATAAGTTTAATTTCGTTAGTTTGGAGAGATCTGTGATGGAAGAACCTGCTGAAGAGGAAATAAAAGAGCAGGAACTTTATCCGGATGAAAGAGATTTGAAGGATAGAGGAGCCATGAAGAATTCTTGGGATTGTCATATATTTGAAAAAGCTGCTTTATATAAAGAAGGGGCAGAAGAAAAAATTATAAAGAAAGAAATTGATGAAAAAAATACATTGAAACCTGGGAAGTTTTTCTTGCTATCAGGAAAAAGAGGAAATGAAGCTGTTGAAAGTTTTTATGAGATTCTCTTCATTAATTATAAAAAAGAAAACTATCTAATGCTTGCTGTTCTTTTGATTCTCTACTTATATGAACTATTTATTGATATTTGGCGAAATAAAATGAACTTTTGGCAGTTTCACTTGATAGCGAAGATGTGTTTTGTCTTCGTTCATGTTTTGATAATAAAATATTTAGTAAAGTTATTTGAAAAACAAAGACTGAAGAAAATATTGTTTGCTCTATATTTTGCAGTGCTTCTTATTGTTTTTTGGCCTCAAATCACCCAATCAAGAGATATAAATTTAACTGATATGGCGAAGTTGATTTTGATAAAGCTTTCATTTCAAAACATCTCAATAATCCTTTTCTCAGATTGTGTCATACTAAATATCATTTTATTAGCATTTTTGATCATTTTCCGTTTAGTCACAATTCACCAATTTCTTATTTTATTCTTCTACATGACTGTTCATCTCTATTGCATCAGAGAAAATTTTTTAAGAGAAATCAGCAAGCATAATTTAGCCATTGCCAATGCCTTAAAAAAATCCCAGCAAAAAAATTTGGTTCGCAACTTGCTTCCAGTTCACATTACTCAACAGTTCATCAATAAGCCTTCAGCCAAATCGGAACTAATTGAGGAATTTAAAGATGTCACAATTATATTTGCAGATATTAAAGGGTTCACAGATTTTTCTGCTCATAACCCAGCACCTGTTGTTGTCAACATGCTTCGAGATTTGTTCACTGAATTCGATAAACTATGTTTGCAAAATGATGTTTATAAGTTGTATACCATCGGTGATTGTTATGTTGCCTTGGGTTTAGTAGATGCGAATGAACGAAACATTGAAGAAGAGGCCAGAAATGTTCTTCAGTTTGCTTTCGGTATGATTAATGCTATTAAATCAGTTAGAAAAAAAAACCCTGAATTGGAAATGAGGATAGGAATACACATTGTATAATTTTTAATATAGTTTTAATATTTTCCGTAAATTCTTTAGGGTAATTTTATTGGAGGAATCATTGGAACAGATATAGTCAGATATGATATATATGGGAGAGATGTCTTAATTGCAAATAAAATGGAAGCTAATGGAAAGGAAGGAAACGTAGTTGTCAGTGAGAGATTAAAGGATTTGATCGAATCTGCATTCCCAGATTACTATTTTTTCGAATATCATACCTTAGTTAAGATCGAAAACCTAGAAACAGAGATAAATACATGGAAGGTTTATCAGAATCCTTTGTTTACTTAAATAATAAAAAGATAAAAATTAAGTTATTTTTTGAGATCTTCCAAAATGCTGAAAAAAAATTCATTAATTATTAATTTTTTTTTTAGTAAACAAAAAAACTTTGAATTGCATATCATAACATAAAATATAAAACAATGTAAATCCGTCCAACACCTGGAACTGGAAGAAATAAGGGAACTCCAGTAAGGAGTTTATAAAATATATAAAATTAAAAAGGGGAGCCAAATCATAAAAACAATATTGTAAATTGAATTAGATGAAAAAGAGAAACTCATATCTGAATCTTTTTTGAATTCTGTCACTTTCCAAATTAAAAATATTTTTTTTCAAACTCTTATCAATAACTGTCTTCTAAAAATTAAATCCTCTTCTTTTTCACAAAACAAAATCTCATTATAAAAACCTTTTTAATTTCGCAAAACTTTTATAATAATCAATCACATTTTCATAAAAAATTCAAAATTATTAAATATTACCATTTATGCTATCAAGCGAAAATACATTAATAGGACACATCATTGCAGACACATACCAAATAAAGAAGAAGTTAGCATCTGGAGGGTATGGAGATGTTTATCAGGGCATTAATCTGAAAACAAATGTTGATGTGGCGATAAAATTGGAGTTTGCATTTCTCAAAAAACCAACATTATTTAAGGAAGCAGAAGTTTATGAAAAATTATTAGAGGATACTACAATTGCTAAGAAAGGCATCCCAAATATTTAATGCAAGAAGAAATTCAGTCTAAAAACAGTTTTAATGTTAGCCGATCAAATCCTGGAGTTAATCGAATTAATGCACAAAAAAAAATATCTGCATAGAGATATTAAACCTAATAATTTCCTTGTTGGTTCAGGAAAATCGTTTAGAAAGATTTTCCTCATTGATTTTGGTTTATCAAAATGCTTTATTCAAAAAAATGAAAAACATATTCCCTATAATGAAGAATCAAATATAAAAGGAACTCTTCAATATGCATCGATTTGGAGTCATTCATATATGGAAAAGGGAAGACTTCCTTGGCAAAATTTAAAGGATTCCTTGGAAATTAAGAAAAAAAAAATTGAGCTATTCAAAATTTGGGTGACGGTTTTCCTTATGAATTTACCGAATTTCTTAGATACTCCAGGAGTTTGATATTTGACCAAGAACCAGATTACTTATACCTTA
>Ga0302186_10000476_pt1 | contig 35936 bp, 35 predicted proteins | sample II_Bog_E1_2_FD_198782 | JGI IMG/M metagenome (GOLD analysis project Ga0302186, IMG submission 198782) | Peat permafrost microbial communities from Stordalen Mire near Abisko, Sweden - II_Bog_E1_1 | ecosystem: Environmental > Terrestrial > Soil > Wetlands > Peat | place: Sweden: Abisko... | reverse complement strand
AATTCCAAATTGTGATTAATGGTGATCTTGAAAAAAATTACAATACCTTAATTTATTCAAGTAATTCATCCATTTTTATACTGAATCAAACCAATTTCACAAATAATTCTCTGAATGGACTAAACATGGCTATGATTGAATCATTGGAATTCTACATAATTGATTGCTATTTTTCAGGCAACAATATTCTAAATAATTCCTTTTTTATGTTATTTGTTCAACAATTAACTATAATCAATTTTAATGTACAAAACAATTTTTTGTAAAGCGGAGTTTTTATTTGTAGCTTGTGAAGAATGTCCAAATCAATTTTTGAATGTTTTATCAAATTTTCTGGTATTTTTGATCTTTACCATTTTATTAAGTCGAATATTATTTCTGGCTTCTAAGAAAAACTTTTATTTATCACAATATTTCGTTTTTAAATTATTTATGGATTATCTCCATTTTGTGTTTCTTACTCAAAAATATGATATACTTCTTTTTAAAACTTCAATGGAAATTTCATTATTTTTAAAAGCAATTTCATGGTTCTCATTTAATTGTTTTTTGTCTTTAGTAACTCCAGAAAATGATTATTACTTAATGACTTTTTTCAAAATATTTAGCTTTTACTTGATGATTGTAATTTATATTTTAATTTACAGCTGCTGCAATCGAGGAAAAATGAATTATAGAGCATTTTTTGTATTTTTTTATGCAACCTACCCTTTTTTCCTCACATTTTTATTAGAAAATTTCTATTGTGAAGTTATCGATGATCAATTGGTATTAAAAGTAGACATCAGAATTGATTGTTATGATAATATTTTTATCATTTATCGAATGTTGTTTTTAACCCCACAAATTTTTGTTATTTTAATAATATTTCCAGCATTATATCTCAAAAAAAAAGAAGTCAAATCTTTTCGAGGTTTTTTAAAAACAGCTTATGCTTATATTTTTTCAGAAGTTACTGTATGCAATGAATTTTTTCATAAAATATTTGAAGAAACTACAAAAGAATTTTTTCTTTTCCTTGAAAAGATTATTTTGATCGCTGTTAACACTTCTTTATTGGATGAGGAGGAAAAAGTCTCTATAAATCTAGCAATATTGCTATATTTTCAAATTTTTGCGATAGCAAATTTTCGTTACTCTAACACACTAATTAAAAAATCATTTTTAATTATGAAAACAATCTTTTTGCTGGATTCATATTTCTATCTGATTCTCTTTTATTATTTCAGTGAAACCTTGGCTACCTGTTTGATCATAATTTCTGCAAATCTAAAATTTTATCTCTTTATATTTTGTGTATTGTTATATGGCAGAAATTCAGACTCTTTGAAGAAAAAGCGAGTGTTTATTATATTACAAAGAATGTTTGGCTATTTTTTTCCTTTTCCTCCAAATAATAAGATTCAAAAAATGGATTTTAAAACGAAATTTCAAAAGGATGTTTTGAATGTTTAAGAAAAACTACAATGAAAAAAAAAAAAAATTTAAACGGAAACTATAAAGTTAAAAAAAATAATTTTAAATTTTTTTGTTTTAATTTATTTCAAATTATAATAAATCGTAACAAAAATTTTGGAAATTAATTTATTTTTTCAAAAAATAGATTTTTGAAAGTGCAATTATTATATTTCTTTTTTTATAAAAATTTAAAAAAAGTGAAAAAAAAAATCAAAATTAAAACAATTTTTCATTTTTGGACATAAATTATAACTTCTTTTTTGAAAAAAAAATAATGAATTCAACAAAGAAGAATGAAAATCAAAAGGATATAGAGCGTTACCTTGAGGAGAAAAACGTTTATTTTCTTTTTGAAGAGTTGCTCCAATCCATGATAATACATCAACCCAAATCTCCTTTGGATTTTCTTTATGAAAAGTTATCACAACCAGAACGTAAATCAAGGCTGAAATAAAAAAAAAATGATAATATTTTATAGATAAAAAGATTTTTGTTATTGGTCCTACAGGTTCAAATGCAAGAGAAATATCGCTCGAATTAAGTGATCATTTAAAATTTACTTGTGTTTCTGTGGGGGACCTCCTAAAAAAAGAAATCAGCAAGAAAACTTCGTTAGGTCAAGAGATCGAAAACTCGATTCGTAGTTTTTCAAATGTAAGAGATGAAATCGTAATAGAAATTGTGAAAAAACATCTGGAGCAGCTTGAACAAGAAAAGAAAAGTTATATTTTAGAAGGTTTTCCAAAAACCAAACAACAGGGATTGATTTTGCAGAAGGCTGGAATTATACCCAATACCTTTATTATTTTAACCATGAGTGATCAACGGATTTTTGAAAGTTGCATTCAAAAAATTAATCAAGAAGGCGATATGATAGGGGACGCTGAATCTTGGAATTATAATCATATACCTGAAGAAAATAGAGAAGAGATAGCTAGAACTCATGCTCAAGAATACAAATTGTAAATATTTTAGAAATTTTTGTTTTTACTAAACAAAAAAGACATTTGGGACATCTTTTCCAAATTTACAAAGATTTTATCTACAAAGTCGATGCAGAAACTGGGAAAGAAGAGATTTTGGAGGATGTGGTGGTAAATTATTAACATTGACCATTTTTAAACACTTTTTTTAGAGATTGATCAAATATAAAAATCGTTCTAAGAACCCCAAACATCCCCAACAAATTATTATCATGGGGCCGCCTTGTTCAGGTAGAACTACACTTTCCAGAGATTTATGTGCCAAATACGGATTTGTTCATATTTCCACAGTTGAAATTTTGAGAGACTTTATCAACAAGAAAGGAAAACTCTCATCTTTGGTTGGAGATTGCATAAAGAAAGGAGATTTAAGTAACTTGATAATTTTTATTTTACTAATGTTCTTAACAGTTCCTGATGAAATCATTGTGACCTTATTAAATGAAAGATTGATGAAAAAAGATTGTATCATCCAAGGGTTCGTGTTGGATGGATTTCCAAAGAATTTAAGCCAAATTCAAAGCCTTGAAGATTTGAGGGTTCATCCAAATTTTATTTTTTTTTTAGAAGGAAATGAAGAAGTTTTGATGGAACGTCTAAAGGATGGAAAGGTGGAAAGTCTGGTTCCTAGGATTGTCAGATGGAAGGAAGTGTTGAAGATTTTTGAATCAACTCCAAAATATTCAAATCTTATCTTTAAAATCAATTTTCTTTGCGAGAGCAAAAATATTTTAGAGAAAGTCTCTTTTCATTTAGAGAATTCATGAATATTTGAAAAATAAGAACTTTCTTTAGAAATTTAAATTATTCTATTGATCATTTCTTTTATGAGGGGGAGTTTTTGTCTCCCTTCCGCCAACAAATAATCCCATTTTTTTTCGTTTTCCACATTTTTGGTTTTCGAAAATTCGGTTCTTAATTCTGTGATATATTCATCCCGAAGATCAGGTCTTGGAATTTTGTAAACTTCCTTAAGATACTCTCTGTAAAGTCTCAATGCTTTGCTTTTCAACAGGAAATATTTGAGTCCTTTAAAATCCGTTCTTAGTTTCATATTTTCGTTAAAACTCAAATAATAATAAAAAAAACAAAAAATAAATAAAATTTTAAATTTCAAATGGCAGACACTCTCAAAAACATTATCGAAGCTCGTGATCCTGAGGCTTTTTATCTTGAAACTATCAAGACCCGAATAAAATCCATAAAACACTTTCAGCAATTAGGTCATCCTGACCTTTGTTATCTGACTAAGGAGTTTCAAAAATCCTTAAGTTTTTCAAAACAGCCAAATAAATTCGGTTTTTTCCATTACATTTATGGGTTGGATGCCTCAAGTCCAGCTTCAGTCAGCGCTCACTTAAAGCGTTTATTGCAATTGCAAGAAAAAGAAAAGACCTGGTTTTCAAATGGCCGTTGGAAAATCACCAAAGGGTTGTTTTGTATATATGATGCTTTTTCAAAGATCGACATCCACGTGGAAATAGGAATTCCAGGGGGTATGAAGTTATATGGTTATAAAGGGGACGAGTCTTTGGTGAGTGTGGATGAAGCTTTATGGGAAAGGGGATATATTTCATCTGTTTTGAGACATCTTAAACAGGAACCTTCTAGAGTTTTTAAAATATATGATCTCTTATCAACAAAGGACCAATTGTTCAACTTTTTAGATACTTTTAAGAACTTTCACCTCAAACATACAGGCTTCAGTTATGTTTTTGATTCTGATGTTAATCTTGAAACTTTGGGAAACAAGCCACTTTTTCTGATAATAAATTATTTGATCACCAGAAAATTGATGGACATTGCTTTGAAATTTATTCAAAAAATCATCGATTCAGATCTCAAAACAATAGTTTTCCAAGGTTTCATCTTCGAAAAAATGGGAAAAGCACCAGAAGCTATTCAATGCATGGCCAAAGCTTTAGTGAGACATCCACATACCAGTGTTTTCCTTTATAAACAAGCCAATCTTTTAATGGAATTCAGAAAATTTGATCTGGCCTTAGATTTAGCCAAAATTGTTGTTCAATTGAACCCAGAATCATTTGACGCTTGGCTTTTATTGATAAAATGTTATTATGGGAAGAAGAATTATTCGATGGTTCTTTTAACAATGAATTCAACTCCTATTTTAACCTCAACGGTTCCAGTCCAAACAACCCCCACTTCTCCTGTTGAAGGAAAATCCAACAATTTGGATTTCACAAATCCTGAAGAAAAAATTGAAATAAATATTTATGATTTTAGTTTTATCCCGAATGCAAAGAATCTGAAATTCACCAGATTTAGCGAAGAACTGCTTCTCGCCCATCAAGAATTCCTGGAGGAAAATGAGAAAGTCCAACACAAATTAGAAGGACTGGCCTTTTCGAAACTCGAGTCGCAGGAAAAGATTTTATATGAAATCTTAGTGAAAATTGAAGGTGAATTGGGATGGGATAAATTGTTGGCTTTGAGAGGGGAGCTGTTTTTTATGGAATCTGATGGTACTCGATTTGATTATATCACAAAAAATTCCGAAGATTACATGATTGATTATAATGAGGAGGAAATTCAGAAAGAAGACACTGGTCAAAACAACAAGGTGAATGATTCTTCGGATGAAGATCAAGAGCATCAGCTTCCCAGTTTTCTTCAAAATGAAGATGATAATGATGAACAAATAAAGAAACTCAAGAATAAATTAAATGTAATCAACAAAGAAACGAGCAAAACACTTAATATGTGGGATCAGAGAAGAAGTAAGAAAATCACAGAGCTGACAAACGAAACTTATGAGACTGAAGGACCACAAATCATGAAAAATGTGGAGGAAAATTTGCCTAAAATTCCTGAAATAAATGAAGAAAACAAAGGAGATCAAGAAAGTAAAAAAGAAGAAACTAAGGAAAAGGAAGAACTACTTCAGGAAAAGGAAGATCAACAGAAAGTAAAAGAAGAACAACCAATAGAAAAGAACTTGCCTAAAATTCCTGAAATAAATGAAGAAATCAAAGGAGATCAAGAAAGTAAAAAAGAAGAAACTAAGGAAAAGGAAGAACTACTTCAGGAAAAGGAAGAACAACAGAAAGAAAAAGAAGAACAACCAATAGAAAAGCAAGAACAACCAGAGGAAAAGGAAGAAAAAGAACAAGCCAAAGAGAAAGAAGAACCCAATGAAAATGAGGAACCAAAGTTAAACGAAGAACTGAAGGAAAAAGAAGAACCAAAGGAAAACGAAGAACCCCTAGAAAAAACAGAAACTAAAGAAAATGAAGAAGTGAAGGAAAACCAAGAATCCAAAGAAATAGCAGAAACAAAGGATAATGAAGACCTTATCAAAAAAGAAAAAAAAGAAGTTCAAGAAGTTCAAGAAGAAACCAAAGAGATGGAAAGTGAAGAACAGAATGAAAGAATCGAAGAAATTAATGAAAACTCAATTGTTGAAAAAGATAAAAAACAGAAAAATCATAATCAATCGATCCCTAAAGTTCAAGAAAAAGAAAATGAAACCACTTCTTTGATTAAAAATGAGGATTCACCTCAGAAAAACACTTTTGATCAATTAACTAATCCACAAGAGATTATCCTATCCAAAACAGGTCAAATATCTAGTTCTCCTCCAGGAGCTCTGAAAAGATTATGTAGCAAAACAATGGATGCTTTGTTTTTGGCGCTGTTCGAAGATTTGAATACATATTATGAGTGGGAAGCTGAAGAAGGATTCGAAAAAGAACACCAAAAAGCTCCAAAACAAAGTGAAGAAACCGGTTTACCTCAATTCAATGGTGTTATTTGGATTTTAAGGGGTCTTTTGGCTGAACGATTGCTTAAAGAACAAGCTTCAGAAGTCGCCTATAGAAAAGCTGTGGAAATTGGTTTCAATTTGTTTGCATGGTATCAAATGATAAAATTGTATACATCCAAAAAAACATGGAAAGCAGTTATAGTTTGTGTGGGGGAAGTTCTTGAGGAAATAGAGCATGAAGGAGTAAAGACAAAAGCTGGATTACCGAGATGGATTGAGGAAGTTGTTTTGGAATGCATTTCAGAAATGGGAATAAAGAAGTTTTTCGAATTGTTGAAAGAATTGAATCTAAATAATGATTCCTTGAATAAATTAGTGAGGGAATCGGAAAATTGGAAGATCATGATCAAGAATTGAAGGTATTAAATAAAATACATTTTTTGAAAAAAAAAAATTGATTAAAATTTGATCAGGCAATGAAATTATATAAATTTAAACTTTAAAAATTATCATAAAAAAAGAAAAAAATTAAGAATGTGATTTCGTACAAATTCTTCCAATGAACGAATTTTTTCTAAAAAAATTTTTAAGGTCAAAATAAAACTTCATAACAATCAAAAATTAAAAAAAAAATATGAAATTTAATTTTTCATTCCATATTTCTGATATATTATGTTGGCTTCTTCCGTTTTTCCATCAAGTTCTAGGATCTGCGCCTTATTGACTTCTAAGATGTTAAAAAACCTTTTCAATTGATCAATTTTTAAATTATTTACCTTGGATATTTAAATGAAACATTTGTTTATAAAATTGAGCAGCTTCTTCAATTTGCATTTCACTAAAATTCATCTCCTGTTGTTTTTTAATGTTTTTTTCACCTGTTTTAGAATTCTTTTTTTTTTGAATTATTAATAAAATGGTTTAGCATAGAAATTAACTGTCATTTTATTTTCAACCAGCTTTGCCAATTCTGGATAATTAAAATTCTGCAAGAAAAGCAAAAAGTTTTGGAACAGAATTTCATTTTCTAAAAAACAAACCAATTCAAACACCAAATTCAATTCATTTTTGTAAAGGAGATAGTTAATACTCAATGACAAACAACCTATAAAGGTTCCAACAGCTTCTTTTGGAAGACTTTTTATCATTTTGAAGACTTCTTTAATTAATATTTTAGTTTCTTCCTTTTCAGAAAGTTCATTATTTAAATAAAAGTCAATGAAAATTCTGCAATTTTCAAGGAAATTATGGCAATCTATCATACTAGATTTCATAATGTTGAATGCCTACAAAAAATTTTTAAGCATATATTATAATTTAAGAATTTTAAACCTCTTTATACTTATTTTCATATAGAAAATTTAATAAAATATTCTCATTATTGAATCTTAAGCCGATCTTCAAAATAATTGCTCCAAATTGATTTAATAAAATAATATATGGAGTTGGCGAGATTGTTAAGTCATTGACCTCATATTTTTTTAAAGGGAATAGGATGAAATTATTGAAAAGGCCAGGATTGAAACCGATACTCAAAATATGGAAAATATAGCCCAATAAATTCAAAAAAATAATCTAGTTAAAATAAATTCTGATTTTGAAAATTATTTTAGCAACCTTTTGCTCAGAAAAAGCTATTATAGAATCAGAAGCGTCAATCCACTTTGCTTGGAAATACTGATGTTGATCTTCAAGGATGATTTGTGTTTTTTTCTTCAAATCAAAAATTATTAATTTAAAATCATCAGTTATTGCGACAGCTCTGTCCTCTTTTTGGTTGAATTCCATGATTTTTATTATGGTAGAAGTTTCGAATTCGACCTTTAAATTAATTTTTCAGAGTTCTTTTCTTCACATTTTACTAATGTTTTTTCCAAATAAACTTCGGATATTATTTGAATTTCGCTCAAAATGATCAAATTCTTTAAATCTGATAATGAGTTAAAATTAAAAAACTGTCATTTTTTTGTATCGCTGCAATGCATTGAATTCGTTTTGTTTTATATCCTATTTTATTCTCAACTTTATGAAGGATTTTGAAAATGGTTTCATCATTATTATAATTGAAAAGATTTTTCATACATATGAACTAATTAACTCCTTTAAAATGGAAAATGTTTTCATAAAAAAAACCTGAATTGTAAACTCATCATCTATATTTGAAAATTTCAATATTCCACTTTTTGAGTTTAGTTCAATGTTTTTTATTTGTTTTTGGCTGTCCAGTAAATAAATTCTAAACCTTCAAATTAAAATATCATTTATTATAAAAAATACATTTGATCAATTTGAAATTCCTGTTCATTTTTGTCATGATCCAAAAAAATCAAATAAATTTTTCCTTCATTATTTCGAATCAGCATCAAAAATTTATTCAGAGATTCACTAATCACGAAATCCAAAATCTGAATATCTTTCAGAGAATTTATTTTTTCTAACATCAGAATAGGATTTTGTTTTGACTTTAATTCATAAAATGACTCATTGTCAATGAAATTCCAAAGTTCAAATAAATAGTCTTCATGAATCAGATAAACTCCAAAATGTCTTTTGCTGAAAAACTTTACACAACTGAAGAGAATTGACTTTTTTTCTGTCAAATATGGAAAGATGTTGACATCCAGACAAGCCATTTGACAAAGTAAAAAATATAAAAAATCAGAAATGAATTTTTTTGTATGTGAAAAAAAAAAAAAAAAAAATTTAAATAAAAACCAAAAAATTATATTTAACTCAAATAAAATTAAAAAATCAAATTAAGCATTCGAAAAGAATCAAAATATGGAAGTAACCCTCAAATTGAAAGTTTGTGATGCCAAGCTTTACCGAGACACAGAACTTGGGGGCAAAATGGATCCTTACGTACTTCTGACAATCGGTGATCAAAAACTAAAGACAAAGGTTCATGATGATGCTGGCAAGTACCCAAAATGGGATGAATCCTTCATAGTTAAAACCAAACTTAACACCAATTTTAAATTTGTGGTCATGGATAAAGAAACTATGTTGAAGGACGATTTGATAGGTGAGGGTAGTTTCGATTTGGTGCAAAATTATGCTTTGGTGAAAAAAATAATAGCTGCTCCTTTAAGTTATAAAGGGGAATTGGCTGGCGAGGTGCGAATGGAAATCGAATTGATAGTAGATGAGAAATTTCATAAGCAACTTCGATCTGATCTCGAGGTGGATCTTAATGAGAAAAGGAACTTGGTGGAAGCTTTAAAAAAAAAGGAAAAAAAAGAATTGCCAAAACAATTGATCTTCCAACCCCCTCCTCCCAAAAAAGGAGATGCCTTGGACGAAGCTGAGGAGAAAGATTTGAAGGATGAGTCAGTGAAGATGAAGAAAGAATTGGAAGAGATCAAAAAAGTCAGAGAAGTAAGAGAAAACGATAGAGCAGATATGCTGAGAAGAATGTTATCAGGCACTTTGATCCAGGACCAACTGAAGAAACACATCGATCAAGTCAAACGCCAAATCGATGATTTTAGTAATATTTAAGAAATTTCTTAAGGTTTCATAGAAATATAGAGCGAATGGATATCAAGGGAACCGTCACTGTCAAGATTTTAAGTGCCAAATTAACTCAAGGAAGTTCGGATCCCATTGCTTTTGTGAACTTCGGGAAAAAAAGCAAGAGATCGAAGACTCAAGATGAAGACACAAAGAATCCTGTGTGGAATGAAACTTTGGAATTCGAAAAAACAGAAAACGATGAATCTGTGCTGATGTTTTGGGTTCTGGATGAAGGTTTTAAGGATCTTCCTTTGGGATATGCTGGCTTGAGCGTGTACCCTGTGATTTTCTCCAATTTGAACGAAAAATATCATTTACCTTTGTTTAATGGAAACAACATTGTAGGTGAGTTGATTTTTCATGTCTGCTTTAAAAGAAAATAACTATTAATTTTTAAAAAAATTTGAATGAAAATTTAATTGGTTTTTTTTTCTTTTAAGAATTAAATGCTCCTTTTTTATAAATTAAAAATAAGAAAAAGAAAAACTGTTTTATAAACCAGATTTTAAGTAAGGCTCTATTAAATCCATTATTTCAGCATTCCCATTTGTTAAAATGATGTTCACGATATGACCAATGTCTTCTTTTGAGCTGATATATTTTTTTTCGAGTGTTTGGGATTTTTTAAGATATTCTTGCACCAATTCTTCCTTTTTAGAAAGTTCATTTTTTATAGTCAATAGTTCAGCATCTTGATGAATTAGCCTTTCATGAAGTGCCTTGTTTTCATCAAGAATAACTTTATTTTGGTAATTCAATGTATTTTCTTTTGATTTTTCTTCTTGATTCATAAACTTTTCTTCAAAAATCCGCAATTTTTCTAACATTTCAAGCGTTAAATTATTTTGAGAATGGATAATATTTTCTTCATTTTTTATGTTTACTTGTGATTTATCCATTGTCTGACTTTGAAAACACTTGAACCAATTTTGTTTTTCCTCATTAAGATCAGCCAAAGCTTTCAAGATTGCAGTCTTTTCCTCCTTTAACTTTTCATTTTCATGTTTGAAATCCAAATTTTCTTCTTTCAAGGCCATTATCTCAAGTTTCCTATTCAAAAACTCTGTCTCCTCAATCGTTTGTAATCCACTTCCCAATAAATGATTAATCTTCTTTTCGAATTCATCGGGAGACTTGGAGATGAATTTTTGAATTGCATTATCCAATGGAGGACCTTTAACAATAATCTTTGGCATCGTACTTCTGGTAGGAGCTGTAAGTTTTCTCATGATCTTGGGTTTAATCTTTTCGGAAGAGGGCACAAATTTAAAATCATTGGAAGTTTTCGTTTCCTCAGGAAAAATGGTTATACTCTTTGATCTCTTCAGATCTTTGGAAGGTTTATTCGATGAAGTCATATCAGCTGAAATCCCCAGAATAGAAAATTTAGCCTGAAAGGCAATGTTAAAAGACAAAAATCCTGCGTATTTTGAATTTTTTATCTCCAAAGTCTCATCTTTTCCTAATATTTGCTCGTTTAAATATGTGGAGAGATCAAAAGCAAATATAATCGTGGAGAGAGTTTCAATTTTAGAGGATTTTGATGAACTTGAACAAATATGAATAAGAAATTCACCCTTTTTTTCTTTATATATAATTTGGGAGGAAAAGTCATAGGTCTTTTTTTTAGAAAACTCAATGAAATTGGATTCGAGCTTGAATGTTTCGTTTTTGAATTTGGCAATTTTTTTTATTATGTTTGGTTTTTCAATTCCTTCAATTTTTCGATTGCCCATTTTGAAGGAGATTTGCAAAAAAGCAGCGGATGTCTCAATTACATTCTCTAATTCATATTTCTCGATGTTGATGATGATTTCATATGGAAAACTTGTCTGTGGAGTTTCTATGGAGATATTGCTTTTTGATTGAATTCCAAAAGTTTTTCTCATATTAAAATATTAATTTCTTCTCGATTTTTTTCAAAATTGATTTTTAAGAAAATACAAAATTTCATAAATTTTTCAAAAAAAATAAATTTTCTAATAAAATGCTGATGTGATCACCTTTTTTATTAAATTTTAAATATAAAATTTTGTTTTTTCAAAATTTTAAGTTTTTGTTCTAAATGCCAATTTTTTTAGTAAATTTAGTGTTTTAAAAAATAACATATTCCCATTAATCTAAAAAAAATTCTTTAAAACAACATTTTTTTTTTCCATTCGTTTTCTAAAAAAAATTAATCTGGACTACTAAATAATTTATTAGCTCGATCCGCTATTAAGTAAGTTGTCATTGTTGACAACATACGCGTAATTCTGTTTAGAATTGTCACATTGTCTATCGTATAAAATGACCAAATCTCCGCATTCTGCAAAGCACCTATTCAAGAAAGTCACATCTTCTCCATTATCTGCCTCGACACAAACCAAAGGACCAGCATGAGGGTCACATAAAGGACAGAACAACAATCTCTTGAACCATCTTTTTGTTCTATTAAACGCGTTCTTACTTTCAGCAATGAAAATGGCAGTCTTGTTTACCAATTTGTCCGCCTCATAATCGACCCACCCTTCAATAGTGTCGATTACATCATCTGCGAATTGATTGATTTGATCTCTTGATTCATTTGCAGTATCAACGAACCACTGGTTCAATTGTGTCCATTTTTGTTGGATATCTTCTCCCAGAAGAATAATTCCTCCAATGATGATCTCCCAATCTTCTTCCACATCATCAATGACCTCATTTCCGATTTCTTTTGTCTTGTTCAAGGCAACTTTGGATTGATTGCTGATGTTTTGAGCCAATTCATGCATCCATGTCTTAGCATTGTTTATGTTTTTTTGCGTAATGTTGTCCAATTTTTGGAAACCATTTTTAATGGCTTGCCAATCTTTATGGAAGGCATCTTTGACTTCTTGTGCTACACCATGAACCCAATCAACAACAGTATCAGCAACTGAATTCGCTGTGGTATTGATCCATTCCTTGATTTGTTCGATCTTGGTTCTGGCATCATCTGAAATGATATCATAATTCTCAAGGATAACTTGCCAATCTGCCGCCAAATCATCAGCCACCTCTTTAGCAGTTTCATTTACTTCAATGCTGACATTGACAGCCAACTCATGTAGCCAACCTTTCATAACATTCCAGGTGTCGATGGTCTCATTCTTCAAGGTGGCTATTGCTGACTCGATCTTCTGGACGTCATTTACAAAGTTTTGAGCAAGCACAGTTGCGGTGTCCTTCAACCATTGTTTAATTTCATTCACAGCCTTCTTGGTGTCATTCTTCAAATAGATCCAATTTTCATGGATCCATTGCCAATCAGTCTCAAAATCTTCAGCAGCTTGATGAGCAGTGTCATTCGCATCTCTGCTGATATTTCGAGCCAATTCTCTCACCCAGTTATTGGCGGTGATCATTGAATCCATCGTCTGGTTATCTAGTTTCTCAATAAAGGATTTTATGGTGTTGAGGTCTTTTTTCAAAGCTTTGACGCTCTGATTTGCAACTTCTTGAGCCGCAGTTTTGAATCGAGACCAATTTTGTTGTAGGAAACTAGTGATGTTATCAGCGGTTCCTTGGACCCAATTGGTTATATTATTCCAATCTGCTTTAGCTTCCTCGTCCAATTCATCCAAATGCGCAACAATATCGGCCCATTCCTCTTCAACATAATCCTCAGCTTCTTCAACTGTCTTGTTGATCCAATCTCTCGCTCTACCAGACGCAATGGACAAATTCACTGCAGTTTGATGAATCCACGCACCAACTGCATAGAAGACAACCAAAGTGGCATTTGCCATGTATTGTCTAGTAACTTGCAACTTCACCCAATCATTATTGAAATCTTTGGCCATTTTTTGAGCTAATTCCTGCAACCAACTCTTAGTGGCATTCCAATCACCTTTGAGCTTTTGAGCTTCTGAACCTGCCCAAGCGTTGGCTTTTTGAAGGTCAGCCTTGATTTTGGCAGCTTCTTCCTCAGTGAAATTTCCTATTTTATCCTTAGCTTCCTTGATCTTATTGACGAAGCCGTTCCAAAGGTCGGAAAGTTTCTGTTCTGCGACTCTCACGATTTGGCAAGAACATTTGGCGGTACCATCAGGAGTATGGATGTATCGATCTTCAGGTTGTAGGTCAAGGATCTTGTTATCAAAATTGTCCACAACGCCAATGATTCTCGGGTTGGTAGTGCAGTTCCAAGGATTGAGAACACAAACATTGAGGACTGGTAATAAATGGCTTGCGGCCATAAATCTTCGGGTGTTCGTACAATTCCAACATGGAAAAGGGAAATTAGATGTCAAGGAGAGACCTCTGTTGTTGCTGGGACCTGCAGCTGGTTTTGCTCCTGGAATTCCCAAGAATTTTGGGGTTGGGGTTGAGGGTGCTGAAGGGGCAGGGGGCAAACCAATAGGATTTTGCGATGGTGTAAGGTCTATCTTCCCTTGAAGCAAGGGCAAGGTGATAGTGAAACAAAAAAGGAGGAAAAGAATTCCTGGTTTGGACATGAAGAAAAAGAGTTTGTTTGTAAAATATTTAATTTGAGGAGGAAGGGAAGAAATTTATAGTCGAAATTAATTTTTATTTCATTGAGAAAGAGTTCAGAGATCAAGAAATCAAATGAAATAAAATTGTTTTTAAAACAGAAGGTTTTTTATATTTATGACAATTTTAAATATAAAAAAGTCTTTCTTTTCTAGAAATAATTATTTTCCATTTTCTTTGGCTTAAAGTTTTCCTTAATAATCTTAAAAAAATCTTTAACGAACGACCTTTTTGTAATTCTTCGTCATTCTTTTCCAAGAATTTTGAATTGTTTTTCAAATTAACGTTTTTTTCTTTATCAAAGATGAAAAATATTTTTACTTTCATCCATTGATGAGCAATTTTTTTTTTTTAATTCCAATAAAACGAGAAAAAAAAATTCTTAATTATCATGTTTTTAATTATTTAGTTAAATTTGGCTCATTGTCAGCCTTAATCTCTTAATCTCCTTTAAATATAAATAGATTTTTGCTCTGCTTCTTTCCAATTATCGCCGCATACCCTTTCATCAACGCCTCTATTTCTTCATATTTCCCGCTTTCCAACAGATGAATTTCCTCATGATCTTCTCCCGCGACTCTGAAAAAAGCGGCCTTTTGTTCTTTTAAGCTTCCGAATTCGCAAATTCTGCTAAAAGGAATGCTTTGTTTTACAATTTCTCCCCTCTGTTTCCATACCAAATATATTTCAAATGGTTTCAAATACATCATAATTTCTCTTTTTGCATATTCTTCATTACTTCCATTGCCTTCTACTCCAATTCTTATATAATCTCCAGAAAACCCTTGGGCCATGAAAGCATCGTATTTTTGTAAGCTCCTGAGGAAATCGATTTTGGCATCTTCTTCTGTTATATAATTTCGAAAGTTCAGATATTTCGTGATTACTTTGGAAGCCACTTCCTTGATATCCACTTCCTCAGGCTTACAACTGCCTTTAGGAATATATTTATTAATAGAAATTGAGGCATTTTCTTCTAATTGGCTTCCTTTTTCAATGAAAAACGCCAAACCTGCTAATTCAATGATTTCCTCGAACCCACAAGGGAAAATCCCTTTCAAATAATCAGAAAAAATCTGAATATATAAGAGATTCACGAACTCTTTATTGGTAATATCCTTCAAAGGAACAAAATATCTGATCTTCACATATAATCTTCTGGTCATAGCATAATCTATCACCCAAGCCCTATCATCAATGAAGAACTCTTCAGGATATTTCACAAATAATCCCAAAAACCTCAGAATTCCTTCATCAGCCTTCAATTCCTTTATAATCAATTGAAGTGCCTCATCTACTGTTGTATAAGATTCAATGGAAATCCATAATTGGATCTCATTACAAAAAAACACTCTTATGGGTATTTTTTGCAGATTCCACACATATCTAAATTCCTCCTCATTTGGTAATGTGGTTCTTGTGCCCAATTCATGTGATTTCTCAATTCTCCTATAACAATATCGTGTCGATTCCTTCATTCTTTGATCTTCTTTCGTGTCTAATGAATACGTTCCCAACATAATCGCATGCAGAAAAGTTAAAATTGGCGATTTGTAACGCGATGAAGGAAACGTGCTAGTGATCAAAGCCAATAATTTCATGAATCTTTCAGGCGCCTTCTCCATATTAAGGAAACAATTATAATAGATTTCATCTTTGATATTCACAGAATTTTCAAATCCCATGATTATGATTTCTTGTGCGGTTAAAAATTGCTTTTCCTCAGTTTTATGTGAAGCGAACATCTTGAATTTGGCTGCAATTTCTTTAGAAATCCCGGAATCTTTCTTATCTTCATGATAAATCGTAGCTAAATTCACTGATGATCGTTTATTGAGCCATTGTGAAGCGATATTCTTCCAAATTATGATATTGTTATTGATCGGAATGTAGGATTTCAATTGATTATCAATGGTTTGAGGCTCAAATTTAATGTCTTCTGAAAGCAGCTTAGTTTTAACTATTTCTTCCACGGTATTGAATTTTTTCATCTCGAATAAACCCTTTGTCAAAATCGAATCTTTAGGTATGTTCGCAGTTTGAAGTGATTCTATTGATTTCAAATAAAATCCTTTAGAAGACACGCAATTTTTAAACCCAAGCCTAAAATTATTTAATTTTTATTGAGGAAAAATGAAAAAATCAACCTTAAATTCAATTTTCCAAAGAATTTAGTCTGTATTTCCGAGGCCAAATCCAATTCCTTCATTGAGTTTATGCCTTTATTTTTCTCTTCATTTTCTATGATTAACACATAATTTCTGTTATAATCTCGATACTTGTTCAATGCTTTGCGTTTCAACGATTTCGTATATATCTCGATCATTTTCTTCATCGATTTCTTCACCAGCATTTTCCTCAAAAACCCTCCTATATTACTAACAGTTTGAAATTTTGTGATTTCCTGAATCTTCTCCTCTTCCTTTTCCCTAAGTCTTTGCAATTTCTGTTCTTCAGCAAATTCAATCCTTTCTTGTATTCTATCTTGCAAAAAATCGAAATTCTTGCCCAACACGAATTTTCTCGAAATATTAAACGCCTGAACCAATTTGTTATAAATGTTTCTTCTCAAAATGATTGCTTCTTTATAATTTTTCAGATATTTCATCTTAATTTCTCTTAATCGTTTCCGGTAATTGTTGTTTATTATAATCATCAATTCAATTTTCCTTTGGTTCTTCAGGTAAATTATCTTATTTTTGACACATTTCTGATATTTTCTCATGAAAAGATTTTTGAAATATAGATTTTCTCTCAAAAGGAAGATCTCTGAAGCTTTTTTCCATTTCCTGAATAAAATAGTTCTGACGATTTTTCTCATTAGTTTTTTTTTCATTAAGTTTATCAAAATTTTCACTGATTTCTTCTTTCTGAGAAATTTCTTCCGTATCACGCAAGTTCTCAGCCGATTCCAAACTTTTCTTAGCATAATGCCTATTTTCTTCAATTTTTCCAAACCTTTCTTAAACATCCTTTGGATTTTCCAAATTCTGAATTGTTTAATGATTTGTCTGATTTTGATTTCCTTAGGATCTGGATTCAATTGTAATCTATCCAGGAAATTCGAGAGATCTTGTTTCATATAAACCTTCGAATTTCCAAACAAGATTTTCCTTCTGAACTCATTTTCATCAATGATTAAATTCCTCAACAAGCCCCAATCGCATAAATATCTCATTTCTTTGAGATCCCCCTTCTTCACAACCAATTTATGTTTCCCTAATATTTTATATTGATTCCAAAATGTATTGAAATCTTTTCTAAATGGGAAGCTTTCTTTCCTAATTTTAACGGATTCCAAAACCCCGAGGTATTGGATTTGTTTGAGAATGAAATCAGATCGGAAATTTTGTGGTAATTTTTCTTCATTGGGTTTGATGCAACGGATGAAATTGGCATCACATTTCTTTAATTCTAACATGAGGGCGCGGATTTGGTTACCGAATTGCTCGAAAAGTGTGGCGACATTTTTACCAAATGCGGGCTTTTTTAGGTCTAGGAGATCCATTTGTGACACGGTATGTTCAAGGTTTTTCTCATGGATGAGTCGATGGTTCAAACTTTGAAAACCATCTTCTCGATTATAATTGTTGCTTTTCCCATTGAGTTGAGGGGAGACATTATTGACGGAAATGGAATTCAATTGTTCCTGGGTCTGCAAGTCAATGATTCCTTTATAAATCAATGAAATTTCCTTGAAACTACTTGCCAAAATGACTTTTTCCATTTCCTCAGGGAAGAAATCAATGTTCTTGATTTTGAACCCGACGATGTTATATTCAACATTATCTGCAGTATGGAGTATGATGAATTTCTTGTTTAAACTGTTTTGGTTCTTCGGAAACATAAGATGAGGATTTTCTTTGATTTTCGAGATACTAATAAAAAGACTTTCATCAGTGATGGTTTGATTCCTCGCATTGGCATCTTTCATTATAGAAAAAAGACATAATGATACAGGACTAATCCCCTCGAAAAGATCTATGAGCTTATTGTTATCTTGAGGCAAAATCAAACTATTAGCTTGTGCTTTCAAGCCTTGGTCCGTAAGTTCTTCTTTTTCTGATATGAAAACATATTCTATATAAAGTTGATGCAACTTTTCATTAGTGAAATTTATACAAAGTTGCTCCAAACTGTTATTTTCGAACTTCTCGAACCCGAAGATGTCCAAAAGGCCAATTGTCAAGAGATCTTTGCCTTCATTAGACATGTTCATCCTTTTCACTAGCCAATTGAACAATTTCTCATATAATCCCTTGCTTAAGGAATCTCGCAAGCCAATGCATTGATCTTTCTTCAAATTAGTCATTATAGTTTCTTGAGGCTTCGGATGGAATGGCTTCTTCACCAAACTTTCAGTCAAATCATTTTCATTAACTCCTAATAATTCACTTATCACTTTGAAAACTTCTTGATTTTTTATTTGGCAAGGACTTTTTTCAGCTGATGCTTTAAAAGCCGCATCATCAATTTCCAGGTTACCCAAATGAAGAACTGAAGCTAGAATAGCCCAAACTGCGTATTTTTCATTTTCACTGAATTTCAACTTATCGAATGATTTCTGAACCTCGAGATATTGCTCCATATCATTGAGACTATCCACTTGAAAGCATCCGCTTTTGTTTAGATATTTAAAGCATTGCATAGGTAAAGGCAGCCCATTTTCATCCAAAAGTTGGAATTTCTTCAACGATTCGAGATCCTGACTGCCCAAGAAATGATAAAAAATGTGGTAATTTCTCTCATCTTTCGCTTGATTAGTCACTCTACTTTTCTCCAATAAATAATTATTGATTTCAGCTCCTTTGATCTTCCTTGAGTTTCTATGAACTTGGATCTTGACATATTTTCCGAATCTACTTGAATTATCATTCCGGACAGTTTTGGCATTGCCGAAGGCTTCCAGTATGGGGTTGCATCCTAATATTTTTTCTTCAATGGGTGCATCTTTTTACAGAAATCTTTAAATATTCGAAAAAATTTAATGGGATGACCATGTGTTTTGCTTTCCTCATTGAATTCTGAACTTAAAGATGTGATGAATCTCATAGCGAATTTAGTGTTTTCAGTCTTTCCGGCTCCTGATTCCCCACTAATTACTATAGCCTGATCCCTTGAGGTGTTTATCAATTGATTGAAGGCTTTTGCTCCGATTGCGAAAACATGAGGAGGGTTTTCTTTAAGGATGAAGAGTTTTGAATTGGCTTGTTCTGAATACAGTTTATAGTTTTCCGGGCTAAAATCTGAAAGAATTGGTTTATAAGGGTTTATCACTAGGAGGGTAGGCCCTATATAAGTGAAGATCATATCTCCATTATATCTAAGCTTCAAATTCTGGATGACTTCTGCTTCATTAAGAACATCCATATTGACCATATCTTCAAATCCTATCAAGGGATTCAACGCTTGTTGCTCATTAAATCGCAGAATTTGTAAGAAATCCACTTCTTTTGAAAGGGTTTGCACTGAGGCGAAAATAGGGTGGGGGTCATATTTTACAATGATTTTGCTAGTTTCATCATTGCGCGAAATTATTGTCGCTTTAAAAAATTTTTCTTTGATGGGGGTCTCCACCCAACAGGAACTACCAGGCTGGGCCCATAAGAAACTTGATTCAAAACGACGGGTGGTGGTTTTTTTCACAAGTCCGGGACTCTGGCTGTTGGATCGCATATGACGATTAAATTAATAAAAGTGCAATAAAAATATATATTATAAAAAATTTGCGGGTGAATATCAAAACATTCACAAAAAAGGGCATTTTTCAAAGAATTTTTAAAAACAGAAAATTAATTCTTCATTATTTTTAATTTCTGGAACTTTTCTATATACGAAGTCGCTTATTTCATTTTTATCTTTCCAAATTTTTTCTAAAAACCCATCATAAAATTCAGGAAATCCATTGATTCCTGCAATATTACCAAGGATCAAAATATTGACTTCATGATTTCAATTGAAAGTTTGTAATTTGTGTTCCACTCTGAATGAAACATTTTGAAGCATAAAAATAACATTGCTACAATTACAGGTGAGCAAAAAAACCCAATAGGGATAAAATTTAAAAGTTAAAAAAAAAATTTTTTAGTTTTTTAAAAAAAACCAAATTTTTAAAAATTTTCCTCTTTTTTTAATTTGGAATAAAGAATTATTATTTTTTTTTAAAGCTCCCTACTTTTGCCTCCTCTTGATATTAAATAAATTGGTTTTAATTCATATCCTTGACTCCAAATTGCAAGCTGAAATTAGTTAATCTATAACTGTTCCACAGACTTTTAACATAATCTAAAGGTAAATTATAAAGTTAATCTGAGAACCTCTGAAAAGTTGGAAGATAGTTCGATATTTTGGAGAAGAAAGGATTTTTTATTCATTTTTAAAACAAAACGAATATTTATTGAGAATTAAATGTTCTCTATCAATTATAAAAAAAGGAAAGTTTACACAAAGGAAATTTTCATCTTTGTTTCCAAAATATGGTGATATTCCAAACAAATCAATAAATATACAATTTTTATTTTTTTAATACATGTCTCATTTAAAAAAACAGAACAATTGAAAATATTAATTAATTTTTTTTGGAAAAAACATCAAAATTGTTTTTTTTTTGAAACCAGAAAACTTATTTGCAATTCAAAAAAAAATGAATCCAAATGCGTATTTGCCTAATATTGAAATTTGAATATTTGTATCTTCTTTCCGTCCCTTTTAATAAAAAAGCCAAAAAATCCCGAATTCCACTCCTCATGAAACCTGTCAGTTTGCTCGTTTTCGCGTTATGTCTGACTTCCATCTCTTCTCTTTTGTTTTCCAACACGACTTCTAACCCTATCCGTTCCGCTCTATACAAGCGTTTCGAAAGTTTGATTTCTGCATCCAAGCCTAGAACAGAATCTCTTAAACATCCAATCCATCCAGAGGCCAAATTGAAATTCGTTGACTATTGTAATTATTACAACTATCCAGTGGAGGTCCATCGAATTACCACAGAAGATGGTTACATTTTGACAGTATTTAGAATACAGAGAAAGTACTCGAAAATTACGACTGGGCTTCCGGTGGTATTTTTCCAACATGGATTATTGGATTCAGCAGAGGGATGGATCTTAAATGATGAATCCAAGGCTCCAGCTTTTATGATAGCCAATTTGGGGTATGATGTATGGCTTGGTAATGTGAGAGGCAATAAGTATGGGAGAGAACATATTCATTATGATCCTGATAACAATGCGGAGTTCTGGCAGTTCACTTTCGACGATATGGCCAAATATGACCTTCCTGCCTTTTTCGATTATGTTTCGATTCATACAGGTATAAAAAACTTATTGTTCTAAATTTCTAATTAAAATAATAATTTAGGACAAATACAATTCGACTACATTGGACATTCTCAAGGCACCATCATCATGTTCGCGGCTTTGAGCGATGGTAATCCAGTGGTTTTGAAACATTTGAAGAAATTCTTGGCTGTGGGTCCTGTGGCCTATGTTTATCATCAATCCAGCACCGTCATGGCTTTGTTGGCTGACGCCAAACTGCAATATTTATTGGACATCTTTAACATCAACGAGTTTTTGGGCGAAAATTGGCTCATAACTAATTTTGGATCAGCTTTCTGTGCTTTGTTTGGAAAATTGTGCGATGACTTCGTTGCAGCCATCGCTGACATGGACGCATCCAGAGATAATTATGAGAGATATGATGTTGTTGCGGGACATGATCCATCAGGCACCAGTGTACTAAATATGGTTCATTGGGAACAATTAACATTTGTGGACAATTTCCAGAAATATGATTATGGAACTGATGAAAATATGAAGATCTATGGACAACCCACTCCTCCTCTTTACAATTTGGGAAACATTACTCATGAAGTTCATTTATTTGCTGGAGATGAAGACATGTTGGCTGATCCCACTGATGTACAAAGATTAAAGGATGAAATGGTGAATGCAACGGTTCATTTCCATGAATATTCAAAAGTTGGACATATTACTTTCCTTTGGGGAGTCGATATGAACTACGTCAGTGATATGATTGAGGTTTTGAGGAGCTAATAAAGATTTTGAAATTAATTAACATATCAAGAAAATATGCACTTAAATAAATTTAGTTTATAATAGTAAAAATTAATTTCCTAGAATTTAGAGTTTGAAAAAATTATTATATAATTTTTGATCTTTGATTTTTTTTTTTTTTTTTATATTTATGAAATTCCTTAATTTTGAAAAAAAGGAGGGAGTTTTAAACCCAAAACTCACTGTTTATTAATATCCAACCGAAATCAAATTTTTAAATGTTAGAAAATGCAGCATCCAGACTATGGGAGCTGGAAAATTGGATGTCTTAAAACCATGGAAATTCCATGATCTTTCAAATAATCACTCGAACTTCAGCTCGCTCAAATTAATCAAAATGCTCAAGCTTCTTGTTCCTCTCCTTTTGTTGAGCTCCCTCATTCCGCTATTAGCATTAAATGCTTGCACGAACTGTGAAATCCCAGATTGCAACCAAACGGCCGTCAATCTTATGACTTTCGAATGCAACTCCACGATGACTTGCGATCCCTCATTGGTAAATTGCAGTACTTGTGTGGCAGGCTATTTAGATATTTGCGTGTTATGTGCGAATGGATCCTATGCAAGTGTTGATACAGGTCAATGTACTCCATGCACTGGCCCCAATGAAACTATTGTTGGGAATTACTGTGCCCTAAACATCACAACAACAGTTCTAGTCACTCCAGATAACACCACAGGTAATGTGAGTATTACGGTCAATTGCTCTGGGGGCCTGGCTCAGAGAATAGAGTTAGTTGTTGGTAGGCAGAACCTCACCATGTTGGAAAATTTCACCAGCGTTGATAACAATTTGAATTATGTGGACGAAAATTTCAGTATGTTAAACTGGCAGCTCTATGCTAGAGTGTTAAACAGTTCAGCAAATTTGACAGTGCCCAGCACACAATTAAGAAGAGCTGGAGAAAACTATACGGTTCTGGCCTTTTGTATCAACAGTGCGATTGTGTCTAATAATACGGCTAACTGGACTCAGCCAGATAATGGTGGGAAACAATGGCAAATCGTAATGTCTTACAATGGAAGTCTAAGTGGCTATCAAAGGCTAAAACAAGCAATCGCTTATGCCACAATCTATGGAATAAATACTACTGACATTGTATGGGATGATTCAGGTGACACTGTAACAAACCAAACTAACGCAACAAACCAAACTAATGCCTCAAGCAATACTTCAGGCAACGTCACAAGCAATGGAACAGTCAGCAACTCATCAAGCAACTCATCAAGCAACTCATCAAGCAACGCATCAGGCAACACCACAGGAAATGCTTCAGGAAATTCTTCAGGAAATGCTTCAGGAAATGCCTCAGGAAATGCCTCAGGAAATGCTTCAGGAAATGCCTCAGGAAATGCCTCAGGAAATGCCTCAGGCAATGCCTCAGGTAATGCCTCAGGTAATGCCTCAGTTAATGCCTCAGGTAATGCCTCACAAAATGCCTCACAAAATGCCTCACAAAATGCCTCACAAAATGCCTCACAAAATGCCTCACAAAATGCCTCACAAAATGCCTCACAAAATGCCTCACAAAATGCCTCACAAAATGCTTCAGGAAATGCTTCAGGAAATGCCTCAGGAAATGCCTCAGGAAATGCCTCACAAAATGCCTCACAAAATGCCTCAGGCAATGCCTCAGGCAATGCTTCACAAAATGCCTCACAAAATGCCTCACAAAATGCCTCAGGAAATGCCTCAGTAAATGCTTCAGGAAATGCTTCAGTAAATGCTTCAGGAAATGCTTCAGGAAATGGCACGAGAAGAAGAATACTACAAGATGTTGTTTCAAATGGAACTTCCAATATTTCAAATTCCAGTTCAAATGGCAGCAATAGTACAAATGGTACAAATAGCACAAATAGCACAAATGGTGCAAATAGTACAAATAGCACAAATGACACAAATAGCACAAATAGCACAAATGGTGCAAATAGTACAAATAGCACAAATGTTACAAATGTTACAAATAGCACAAATAGCACAAATAGCACAAATGTTGCAAATGTTACAAATAGCACAAATAGCACAAATAGCACAAATGGCACAAATAGCACAAATAGCACAAATGGTACAAATAGTACAAATAGCACAAATGGCACAAATAACACAAATAGCACAAATGGCACAAATAGTACAAATAGCACAAATGGTACAAATAGCACAAATAGCACAAATAGCACAAATAGCACAAATAGCTCAACTAGTGTAAATATAACTGCGGAAAACATAGCACTTTATTCCTTTGTCACTTATTTCGATCGGCAATATGATCTACTTGTGGACAATCTTTGGTCACTTATAAACAGCTCGTTCAACACTTCCAACTCCACAAACACTACACAGGCAAGCTTCCTGGCTCTGACCAATAATCACAGCCTTGGTATCATTCAAATACTTGATTATGAAATTAACAACACCTTACCTATCTTCCAAGCAACTGATGTTTCTGCTCTCCAAACAACAGTAGGCAATGGTTCAATCATTTATAATTTGATGCTCACCAACACAAATGGATATATCATCATTGGTGTTGCTTCTAATAGTCCAAACAGCACCAATACAAATGTTACAGAGGTGAGTTTGCTGAATGGGACTGATGATAATGGAACCGCTTTACTGGGATTCTTTAAACAATATTCCTTGAAAGGTGTTAATTATGAGTTTTCGTTCACTAATTTAACAGGAAACGCGTTTGAGGTTTATTTCGCAGCTGGAAGTGATACTTTCGAGCCTGAACAATTATGGACGACTCTTTACCAACATAATAGAACGTTAGTTTTAGGTGGTATCAAGTTAGCATTCATGGGTGTAGTTGCATTTGGATTGTTGTTAGTGTTCTTAAATTAATGATGAATAAAGACCTTCATTTCTATGTTAAATAATTTATATTCTTTATATGGTCATTGTCAAAACAATATTTAATTTTACAATAAACAACAGAATTTAATTTTCTATTCAAATACAGAAATTATTTTTGTGTTTTTTCAAGAAAGTTTTATTGAATGCAAAAAAAATTGATTTTCGGATTTATATTGTTTCAAATACTAAATATTTTCAAATAAATTTCAATAAAAATGAAACCCATAATTTTTCTCTTCATTCTCGAATTTGCTTTACTCGTTTATCCTCTCGAAAATTTCATCTTCAAGCTTCAACAAAGTCAATCCAACCTGGCAATATGGACAACCCTTCCCTCCAAGCATGTTTTAACTTTTGGACCTTTTTATCATTTTCCACAATTATTTTTTTCTTAGGTATTTAAAAATGACCCTGTTCCTTTCTCCCTTGGAGATCACGTCCAAATTTATTTAGCAAGAAATGAATATGAGCCATGTCAAATAGTTCTCAAATCTACAATCAATCAAACTGTTGCAATAAGCTTGGTTTCAAATGATTCCAATCCCAATGGCCTTGCCTCTGAATTCTTTATCGTAGATTATGTTAACATTACCCAGGTCACAGATGATGGAATAGGTGCTAAAATTGGTTGGACACCAGATGTCATCTTTCCAGCAAATTATTCCAGTTTCTCCCTTGTTGAAAATCAGAACTTCCCTTTGTGGATTTTATTCAATGCCAGCAGCAACGCTTCAAATTTCACCTACAACTTCACGCTAAAAGTCGGATCAATCGCACTTCCATTGAAAGTCAAAGTTTTTAACTTCAAAGTTCCAGAAGACCTTCATTTTTACAGCCAAATGAATGTTGACTTCGGTGGAGTTCTAGCAAAGTATGGAGCCAGCCAAGTCTCAGATCCTTATTGGCAAGTTCTTGAGAAATTTAAAGTGTGGCTCATACAACATAGAGTAACTCCAAATGGTCCTTTATGGAGCGGAGGGTTGACAAGTGGTGGATGTCCTTATGTTCCTTATAATTGCACAACAAAAACTTGGAAAGACACTTATGGAATTTGGGGATTTGAAGCCAATGCAATCAAATATGTTCAGGGAAAAGGCTTCAACAATGGGCATGGATGGCCTCATTTCATAGCTCTTGGAATGAAAAATGTAATTAATATTAAATTTCATTTCTTAATTTTTTTTTTTAATAAAGAATGATCCTAGTACTGAGCAACGATGCTCTTCATTATGTTCTTTGTCTCCTCTAGCCACAGATTGGCCAATTAATGATCCCACAACAGCTTACAACAAAATTTGGTTAGATTATCTAGAAAGCACTCAAAACTACTTAGACAAAATGAATCTTCTCAACAACACATATGCTTATCTTTGGAATGAACCTCAAGAGTATTTCTTTTATTTCATTTTTTTTAATTGATTAACAATTTTCTTAAAAGCGATCCAGATTTCAAGGCTGTCGTAAACTTAAAAATATCTTTGATTTTTCTTTTCATTTAAATTAAATTTTTCTCATCAGGCTTGTGCCTCACAAGCAATGAATCAAAGAGCTCCCAAACTCAAAAGAATGGTTTCAAAAGAACCAAGACCAGAAATTTATAACAATCCGACCTGTCCGAAATCTAAAATTGATATTTGGCTCCCAGTGTTCAACAATTATAATCACACAACATCCTGGAAAAGATTTAAGAACAACAGCGAAGAAACATGGATTTATCATCTTTGCCATAACAACAAACCTCCATATTTCAACTTTGTGACTTTAGATCATGATCCAATTGAAAATATGTTTGTCGGCCTTTTTCATTGGAAATATAGAGTTAGAGGATTGGCTTATTATGTCTTCAATAATTGGGGAGCGAACCCTTATACGAATCCTCAACATCCTGAAGGAAATGGAGCTCAATTCATGTTTTATCCACCAGCCAAAAACAATTCAAACATAATTTATGGATCCAATGGCAATAGATTTGTTCCGAGTCAAAGAATGGAAATTTTGAGAGATACTATGGAATTTTATGAATATTTATGGTTGCTGAATAATAATTCTTTGGCGATGCCTTATGAAAAAAATTTCATTGATGATCTGATTACTGACAAGGTGATTTTAGGGGAGAGAAGCTATTTACGGGATGACAATTTTATCTATAATTTAAGGAAGCAGATTGGATTATATCTTGGTGGTGAAGCCAGGAGCATTCCAGACATTTCTCCTGATTGCAACACTGATCGCTGCAGAAAAAACGCTACTAACTATTATATCAATTTCCAAAGCATAAAAGATCCAATTGTCACAGTTAATAACATAACTTACATGGCTGTGGATTGGACTCCTTATAATCAAACTATAGGCTATGGATGGTATCAAATATTAAAAAATACGAAATTTAAGTTAATTTTATTAAATTTAATAGGTGGGGTCTACCAGACCAAAGAAAATACGGATATGCTTCAACAAATGACCCTCGGTTAAACGGTATTCTTTATGATGATTATGGAAGATTCCAGACATTTGAGTTCGATTTGCCAAGAGGATTATATGATGTGACGGTTTCAGTGGGATGGAACGGTAGAACTTATAAAAACAATACAATTAATGTCAATGGAATTGAGTTTTTCAATGTCGAACAAACAAATGCGACTGTTTCTTATCTGAACAGAACCAAACAAGTTTATTGTTATTCCAATAAATTGTTTTTGGAAATGGGTGATTCAAAAGACTATACTATGCTAAATTATATGATTATTAAGTTAAATACCACAAATATCGGCTTTAATTATTTCTCTCAACAAAGCTCAACAGTACCAGTCGCTAATGTGGGCAAAAAATTGTTTGTTGTGGAAAGTGATTCTACTAATAAAGGATCCTATTATGGCAAAAATGAATTGATCAATGAATGGATCAATAAATATAAAATCCATAAAACAGGAAATGACTCAGACAGTCCTTAATTAGATAAGGATCATTACTTAAAAAAACTTTCTGATTGAAATTCAATTGAACAAAAAAATCACAAAAATATGAACTAATAAATATTTTTTCTATTTTTTTTTTTGTGAACAAAATTCGTTCATATCCTCTATGTTTTTAAGTAATTCAATTAATTGCTTTCCCAGCAATGCACAATAATTAGGATGGAGATCTTCATTAGCATTATCTATTTATTAAGATTTTCAATAAAAAAACAAAAACAAAAAATTTCCTTTCCAATTAATTTTTTTTCCAATGGAAAAGGTCAAATTTTTATGAAATATTCATTATTGATGCCGCAAGTAAAATGAAGGCCAGAGCAATCATGTTGATCTTTAAATTTTCCAAGCCACTACTACCTTTTCCAGTCGATGTATTACTTGTATTATTGTTTACTACATTTGATGAATCATCAATCAAAGTTTTATTAATAACATCATTAAAGTAATCAAATCCTATATTCGAATTATTGATCTTAATAATCATATAATTCAACATCGTATAATCTTTTGCATCCCCCATTTCCATGAAAAGTTTTCTAGCATAGCAATAAACTTGCATTGTTCTATTAATATATGACACCGTTGTATTAGTTTCATTATCTAAGAAAAAAGAAACTCCATTCACACTTATTGTGTTATTCTTATAAGTTCGACCATTCCATCCCACTGAAACTGTCACATCATATAATCCTCTTGGCAAATCAAATTCAAATGTGTGAACTCTCCCATAGTCATCATATAAAATTTCTGTTAATCTTGGATCTGTTGAGTCAGCGGTTCCATATTTTCTTTCATCAGGCAGACCCCACCTAATTAAAATTTTAAATTATTTAGATATGTCTATATAAAAATATATAACCATCCATATCCGAGTGTCTTATCATAATCCGACCAGCCCACTGCCATATATGTGATGTTATCAACTGTTACATTTGGATTTGAAATATTTTGGAAGTTTATATAATAATCTGAGGCATTTGCTGAACATCTCGCTGTGTAGCAATCAGGCACTAAATCTGGCATATAATTTATATCTCCACTTAAATACATCCCTGCATATTTCCTGAGATTGTAAATGAAATTATCATCTCGGATATAACTTTTTTCTCCCAGAATCACCTTCCCCGCGATCAAATCATCTATATAACTGGAGACATAGGGTTGAGCTAATGAATTATTGTTCATAAGCCAAAAATATTCATATAATTCGATTGAATCTCTTAAAATTTCCATTCTTTGACTTGGAACGAATCTATTACCGTTTGAACCATAAGGAATATTTGAATTATCCTTTGCAGGAGGATAAAATAAGTAAAGTGCCCCATTCCCTTCAGTATAGTTTGGATATATATAAGGATTATTAGCCCAATTATTATAAGAATAATATGCCAATCCTCTTACTCTATATTGCCAATGAAAAAGACCGACAAACATATCTTCGATTGGATTATGATCAAGAGTTACGAAATTAAAATAAGGAGGCTTATTGTTATGGCACAAATGGTAAATCCAACTATCTTCGTTGTTTTCTTGCATTCTTTGCCATGACATAGTGTGATTAAAATTATTAAAAACAGGAAGCCAGATGTCGATTTTGGAATTGGGACATGAAGGGTTAGCAAAAATCTCAGTTCTTGGCTCCTTAGATACCATTTTTTTCAACTTTGAAGCTCTGTTTTGCATCGCTTGGGAGGCACAAGCCTTTTTGGTTTGATATAAAAAAGATAGGAAAAAAAATTTACCACAGCTTTGAAATCCACATCACTTTCATTAAAATATAATAATTAATTTCAGAAAAAATATTACTCTTGGGGTTCGTTCCACAAATAGGCATAAGTGTTATTCAGTAAATTAAGTCCATCAAGATAGGTCTGCATACTAGCTAAATAATCAAGCCAAAGAGAATTATAAGTAGTGGTTGGATCAATAATGGGCCAATCAGTGGACGATGGTGAAACGGAACACAGATTTGAGCATCTTTGTTCTGTGCTACAGTCATTCTATTCAAAAAAACATTTAAAAAATGATTTCGATAAATTATTATAATTTTCAACATTTAACAATCCCAAAGCTATAAAATGTGGCCATCCATGCCCATTGTTAAATCCAGCTCCTTTAATATACTTTTGGGCGTTTTCTTCAAAACCCCAAATGCCTTCAGTATCACTCCATTTTTTTGTTGTGCAATTATAATCAATATAAGGACATCCACCTGATGTCAGTCCCCCGCTCCATAAAGGCCCTGAGGGTGTGATTCGATGTTGAATCAACCAGTATTTAAAGCGTTCCAAGACTTCCCAATATTGATTGGACACTGCACTAGCGCTATATTTCGCCAACACATCTTCAAAGCTAATTTCCATTTGGCTGTAGAAATGGATATCTTGCGAAAGACTGAAATTAAAGACTTTGACTTTGATGGGAATTTGAATAGATCCAGCTATCAATGTGAAATTATAAACTCCGGCACTTGCGTTTAAACTGGCATTGAACAAAATCCATAGAGGGAAGTTTTGATTTTGTTTTAATGAGAAATTTGAATAGTTTGCAGGATAGATTACATCAGGGGTATCACCAGTTCTTGCCCCAATACCATCATCAGTGACTGTGTAAATTGGAACGTAATCAACATAGAAAAATTCAGCTGTGACCCCCAAATTTGTCTGGTTGTCTAACGATATTAAATTGATGTTGACGGTTTGGTCGCTCGTGGGATTCAACACGATTTGGCAAGGCTCATATTCATTTTTGGCGATGTATACCTGGACATAATCACTTGACACGGAAGGAACACTATCGTTTTTAAAAACCTTTGAAATTACAAAAAATTAAGGTAATAAAAAAAGTTAATAAAATACATGTATCGATGGAAGGGTTGTCCAGATTTGGAGGTCTGATGTAGTTTGCGATAGTTTGAAAGTGAATATTTCCAAAGGCAAGATGGAAACAGGTAAAAAAAGAAGAAGAAAAATAAAATGCATGTTGTACATTTTTTTTTGATAATTTTATTAAGATTATTAAACGAAACAGAATATTTTATTAAATGCTTTTTTTCTTATTTTGGCGTTTATTTTGATGGAATCAAAATTTATACATTTTTTAACAAATTTTAATTTTGTTTTTGGATTTTTTTATTTGAAAAAAAACTATTGAAATAAAAAAAAATGGATTTTAGAGTTGTCGGGGACTGGTTGCATATTATTTCCTTCGTTTCATTGATTCTTCAAATTCAAAAAACCAGACATTTGAAAGGTATGATTGATTTCTCCATTTTATCTTAAAAACATATTTATTATAGGAATTTCATATCGAACACAAGAAATTTACCTTGCAGTTTTTATAACTCGATACTTGGACACTTTTATTGAATGGTATTCATGGTATAATTTGGCTCTCCGAATTATTTTCGTTTTTTTGACTGTTTATCTTATATATCAAATGAAATTCAAGAGACCAATCTGCTTAGTATTTTCTTAATAATGTAGTAAATGATTTTTTTTTTAGAGTTATGAAATCCAGAATGATTCCTTTAATCATTATTTGTATATTTACATTCCTTGTGTAGTGATGGCTTTCTTAGTTCATATTGATTTCAACATTCTTGATTTATTTTATTCTTATTCAATATGGCTAGAAGCATTCGCCATTTTGCCGCAACTTTATATGTTACACCAAAATGCTCATACTCAAGGAAATGTAATTTTTTTTAAAATGATAGTCTTAAATTTGGAAAAAAGGTTGAAAATTTCACAGTATATTATATTTTGACGTTGGGCCTTTACAGGATATTTTATGTGATTCATTGGATGTTTAATTTCGTTTTTTGGACAACTTTTTTGGGAGGGGTGGTTCAGATTTTGCTCTATGGAGATTTCTTCTATTATTATTTTTTGAGGTTTTAACATTACAACTTATTCCTTTATTAATTTTTTTTTTAGTCTGAAAAACAAAACAAGTTTCACATTGTCAGTCTAGGATAATAAACCAAAATAATTTGTTAATTTAAATCCAAATTAAAAAAAAAAAGTTATGCGTGGCATATTATGCAATAATTTCATAGAAAAATGAAATTTTGATCATTTTACGAATACTTTTTACTTAATTTTAGTTCAAATCGACTCTCAACGAATTTGTTAAAATATTGCTTTGATAAAAAACATATATTATTAATTTATTATCTTTTGGTTTAATATCATTATTCGGCTTAATTACAAAATGAAAATTATCGCACTCTTTTTATTTTTTTCCCTCTTCACCCTCAGCACATGCTATCATTACTCTAACCTCTCATACCAAGCCCACGGTTTCAACGACTTAGATTATTTTTTGCAACAATTGATCAAAGGAACGAACTTTTTCAAGTTAGACGTGAGTGAAGCCTCAGCTTCCTCATGCAATTTATATTCCACCTGGAATAATGAAAATGAATGTGAGTATGATGATTCTTTTACAATCTGTTGTTTAGGTTTCAGGGGTGACACTGGTTCACAGCCAATTTTTAGCGAACCTTTTAACACAACATATGAGTTCATCCAGGTTTTAAATAGCACGAAATATGATTTCATTTGGAGAAAAGAAAATCAACTGATGGAATATAATTTCACTAAATACGTAGCTATCAACTTCCAATATGATCATTCCTTATCCAAGATGTCGAAATTTTTCTTATATCAACTATTGAAAACCATCGAACTCAGAGGTCTCAACATTCAAATCATCACAGGAACCAATCATTTTATCACCGATTATGAGGACAAATGCAGCCAAGGACCTTGCGATTTTATGGATCAATATATCGCTGATTCGAATGTGATGTTCCAATCATCAGCTTCCCATGAGACCGATAAAAGAATTCAAAATTTCAATGTGGATTATGAATCAATTGTGGACTTCTGTCAAAATGGATTCCCTGATTGGCCGGATAATTATGGGTTACCATATTTGTTTTGGGAGCCTTCGAGTGAAGATACTATTAAATTTGTGCTTAATACTTTCAAAAATGAGAGTTGTAAAAAAACCCCCACACATCAGAATTTAAGCGATATTAAAATTACAAGCAACCTGGAACCAGAAATGATTGAGGTAAAATTATTAGTTAGTTTTTGTAAATTTGTTTGAAATGTTTAGATTTATTCGAAAGAATTTAACAATACTGAGGATATTGTGAAGATTTTGCTGGAAGGAGGGATTGAGCCTCATATTGAATTTGATGAAGAAACAAACACAATTTATTTATCCAGAATATTGAATGAAAATGAGGTCATTAAAAAAAAAAATTTATAATTTTTTATATTTTTTAAATTTAAGACGCTTTTCCAAATTTTCTCAATTAACGAAAATCCACATCATTTTCCAAATCAAAGTCTGGTTTTGATTTTAATGCAAATTATGCCATTCTACTCCACCAAATTTGAAAAAAAGGAAAAATTCCTGATCTTCTTTACAGAAGAATTGTCCTTCATATATTTTATATATTATGATGACGAATTCACTATCTCTTATATTGATGCTATAAATAATGAAGATGACTTATTGGCTAGCACCCTTTTAGTAAAGCAGCAGCTTCCCTTTATTTTTAGTATTTATTCAGATTCAAATAACAATACAGTGAAATTAACAATCTTGGATTTTTTCAATAATGATACCATTTTAGTAAAATCTCTTGATTTGCCAAATGAACCAATGCTAAATATTGATATGGCTTCATATCTCGAAAATGATGAATTCAAAATAATTATTGTATATAGTAAAAATGTCATGCCACAAAACGCATCAGGCCTTTTTGCTATTATAATTGAAATGTCAGAATCATTTGAAATCAATACAACAATTATATCTGAGTACCCGTTTGATTTTGGAGATTATCCTTCAGTAAAATTGGTCCAACTTGCATTGGGAAATTTAATGATTTTGGAAGTTTGTTTTAGTTTTAACCATACTTATTATGATTTAATTAAAAATTTTAGGTCCATACTGATGGTTTATGTCAATGCGGGATGATGATGAACAATAATGAATTTGGTAAATGTAATTTCGCCAATGATGAAGATCATTATGCATTATTGAATATTCAACATCTAATGAATTCAATATGGGGAACATATGAAGATTTCAAAGCCAGATTACTGCAAAAAAAGGTTATAAATGGATGTGATCAAAGCATTATGCATGCCAAATTCAATAATGGAAGAAAGCCCAAGGCAACTGTTTTTTCTTATGGGAACAAAACACAGGCGTTGATTGCTAATGAATATGTGAGCTATGATGATCTACCTTTGGTTACAAGATTGCTGTGTGGAGGAAATCAAATGAACCTGGAAAATCCGTTAAATTCCACTGAAAATGTTGTAATCCAATCATTCAGTTTGACAAATAGTAAGATTTTCTCACATCTAAAATATTAATTAATTATTTTTTTGGGGAAAATTAATTAATGCAAAAATTAAGAATTTAACAAAAAAAAACTTTGCCGAAATGAATAAAAATAATTTTGTTTAAAAAAATAAATTTCGTTTTCTTTTTAACTAAATTTCAAAACTAATGATATTTTTTATAATCATATTGATAAATTAGTAAATTTAAAGCTTTTATTCTGTTTAAAAAAAATAAATAGATATAATAAAATTCAAAAAAATAGAAAAAATGAAACCCATGGATTTTTTTCTTCTTGCCTTAAATTTTTGCTTTTGTTTATTAGTAACTCAGCAAGAAGAAATCATCGATTTATCAAACTTACTACAAAATGAGCCTTTTCAAACAATTTTCAGATTTTCAAATATTTCCGAGACCCTATCTTTGCAAAATAACCAAATTATCGACAAAGATCTACTCTTAGTGAACGAATATGAATCCACTCAAATGGATTTCCTCTTTGGACCTGAATCATCACTAATGATCATAAACCAATCGAATGTTTCCTTCATAAATTTCCATTTTTTAATAGAATCACATGACATTGCCTTGAATTTATCATATGCTGGAACTTTATTAATTCATGTCAAAATTTCATTTATTTTTTTTATTTATTTCTTTTATTAGAATTGTATTTTTGAAGTACAAAATGTCTATAAAATCCTTTATGCCGTTGAGGCCTTCGCGATAACAATATCCTTCACTATATTCCAAGGCCTAGATATGTCAAATACCACAAATGAACAAAATATTTTAATTTCGGTTATTAAATCTGAGGAAGTGTTCCTTTATAACACCTCTTTTATCAACAACAGTTTTAATAATGCAATATTCATAGAAAGTGCCTCTAAATTTTTAATTTTGAAACTTTGCAATATTTGGTCTAATGAATTTAACCAAGAATCCTACTTCCTCAAAACATCCTCATATATGCTCATTGAAGAGTCTCAAATACAAAATAACTCATTTGATCGAGGTTTTTGAATTCATGAATCTACCCAACTAGGTGCTTTTCTTATGGTCAATTCAACATTTTTCATTAATAATTCTGCAAATTATTTGATTAAAATCGATATGAATTTATTAGGAGGAAATTTGGCATTGGAAAATTCAACATTTGAACATAACTTTTTGACAAGCAATTTATTAATAGCAAGTGCCCTTGACTCTATAAATTTTACGAATGTGGTTTTCGAAGAGAACTTTTCCCAAAATCTCATTTCAATCATCACAACTAATTTTATTATATTAGAAAAATTTCTATGCCTGAGAAATAATGCACAAGCTATCAATTCATTACTTTTATGCGGAAGCTGCCTTTTCCTTCAAAATTTTGCATATTTTGTTTTTCAAAACAGCCAAATCAAAGAAGGATTTTCCACAGCCAACCCTTCTGGATTAATTCTTATAAATCTGAATTCTTCAGAGGGCAAAATA
>Ga0302186_10000475_pt1 | contig 35961 bp, 36 predicted proteins | sample II_Bog_E1_2_FD_198782 | JGI IMG/M metagenome (GOLD analysis project Ga0302186, IMG submission 198782) | Peat permafrost microbial communities from Stordalen Mire near Abisko, Sweden - II_Bog_E1_1 | ecosystem: Environmental > Terrestrial > Soil > Wetlands > Peat | place: Sweden: Abisko... | reverse complement strand
GAAATTTTTACAAAAAATATTTGGTTTTTCTAAATTAAAAAATTAAAAACAAAAACACAATCTCTGGGAATTGAAACTTTGTTTTTTGAATTTTTTGATTATTAATATCAAATTCATTCTGTTTAACAAAAAAAAAAACATGCTCATAATATGTTTTATATTAAAACTTAAAAGACTTATTAAAAGACCCATATACTTCCGAATTTATTAATACCTTCTTCCCTTCTTCCATTTCTTCCTTTTTACTTCACTTTCAAATTCTTATAATCATTCAAGAACCTAAAAAAAGCTCCCTTGCCCAAAAACATTCCCTTAAAATCAAAACTTACTTATTTTCAAGCATTATATGCAATTTTTCCAGACTTTCCACTCCAGTGACTTTAAACATAATGGTCTCGCATTTCATTGGATCGACCTTCAAATCTACTTTTTGCAATTTATTATATTTCCCCAAAAGACTGATCTTGGTATTATCTAAAAAGCTATAATCTCTGGTCACAAACAGTGTTTTATTCGGGAAATTGTTCACCAAATGTTCCACAATCAGACAATCAAAGGTCGAAGCATAAAAATACAACACCACTTTATCCCCTTGCAGTTTGATTTTCTGTCCAAAGCTCTTTGCGATTAGTCCTCCGAAATCATCAAGCAATCCTCTATTGACATTATATGAGATCTTCTCTAGCAGTACCTTCTCCCGCCCATAATAATTCATGGTGGCATCATATGTATTCTTCCTCCAATCAAAACTTATTAATACCCAATAGCTCCCCTTCTCCAAATTCAGTTCTATGTTCACATTCCTGGCTTGTTTATACACTCCGCCGATATATTTCAAATTCGGACGACTATTCCCAGGAGTCAAGTGTCCATCCACCTTACCAATCAATATTCTCACTGGACTATAATCATAATCCAAACCTCGGAAATATCGTTTATCAACTTGAGATACTTCTATGAAGCAATGACTCGAGTTTTGTAAGGAAAAGGTCCGAATGCAGTAAGTGTTCTTGACATGAGTAATGGTACGTGCCACGTAAAAGTACTCAGGATATAGGTGGCATACCAGAACTTCTCTGAAAAATTGCACAAAATCATCATATTCCATAAAGAGGGACCTCTCTGTGTTGATTAGCAAAAACTCTTCATTGTTCAGTTCTTTAATTTTTGATATGATTTTCTGTGATTTTATTTGAAAAGCATTAGGGACGCCTTGAGGGTCCAGTAACGGACTTGTCAATTCAAGATAAGTGTTGGTTTTTGCAGTTATAACACCCACAATTTGATAAATTAAGGTCAAGTCGAATGGAGGTTCCAGAGGCTCTTGAGTGGATATCTTTGATTTATTATTTTGGGCTACGTTTTTTGGAATTTCTTTCATTGGAACCTTCGTTATGTCTTTTTGCTCTTTATTGGAGTCGGATTTTGGAGGGGGATCCTGACCACCAACTATCAACATCAATCCTTTTTCGTGGTATTCTTTTAAGGTTTTGCTGGTTGTTAGCTTATCTTTCAGAACCAAAAATGAGATCGGGACACCTAAATTATTTATTAACAAGCAATTTTCATTATTTTAGTTAAATTCAGAACCTGTCAAATCCCGCAAAGTATGATAAAAAGATCCATTGGTTATGACACTTTGATAGGTCGTGTAGATTTTGGCCAGAGCCTTGAGGATTAATAAAGGCCAAACATCATAAAAGTTCTTATCATATTCCATCACTTCTAAATAACCCGGTCGATACCCTTTTTTGTCCGTCCAAACTGGCATGAAATCATCAAGAATTATATATCTCCATATCCCATCCTGGCATATTTTGACAAAATATAGGCCTTTTTCATTGATGGTTTGGTCCTCGAAATTCCTTTTGAAGATAAACTCATTATCTGATATGGCCATCAAGGCATTATAAAGGTAAAGGGGTGTTTCAGTCGTTTTTTTAATAAAGCTACTGGTCAAATTGTATAGCAAAGTAACTTTTTTCCCTTTATAAAACTCTGAAAATCTCAACCATTTCATTGCCTTCCATTCAGGAAACGCCGGCCTGGAAGAACTGAAGCACAAAGATGAGAAATTGTTGAGGAAGATTTCATCGTGAAATTGCCTGCTCTTTTGTGTGTTTTCCCAAATGTTCAAATAATCCTCCTTCGACACCGTTTTGCTTTTCGAGCTTTCCAAAATCAGAATCTTCGGACTGATTTCCTTGAATTCCATCAATTCTGTCATATCGCTGGGACTCATTGAAATGTCTAAATTGCTCTCATTTAACATAGAGGAATTATCAATGAGATTCAAAGGCAAATATGTGCTACTGCTTGAAGAAGGCTTTGACTTTAATATCGGTTTATTGGAACTGTTCTCTTTTTTGATCTTATTGAATTGAAACTGATTGGAAAGCTCCAATAAAGCTTGTTTGAACTTCTGTGTCCCGATCCTAGGGTTATTTTCTAGGATCTCACTAACTTCTGGGTAAATTTCAGGGGAATCTTCTAGCGATTTCTCATATAATCGTTCCATTATGAGGAAGTTTAATTGGTTGAACTCATTATCAGGGATGCGTTTTAATAGGTTCTGAAGGCAAAGCCTATAAAGGATCATATTGCAACGGAGATGCAGGTGTTGGGCTTTAGGCCATAAGTCGCTATGACCCTTTTTTTTGATATCTTGGATCAATATTTCTACTTCTTTCAGAAGGAACTCTGATTTTTCAAAGGGGAAAGTGTTGAGTAATTCCTGCAAGGCGTTGTGAAGAGAAACATTATTGGTGTCACTTTTGTTGTTGAGGAGAAATTTCTTGAAATCTATGCGAAAGGCAGTAAAATAACCGTTTTTTATTTGGAATTCAAGCTGACTTCTCAAATCCGAAGGGAATCTCGAAGGTTTATCAACTCGTAAGAGGATCTGTTGGATTTTGAAGATATATTCAATATATTCCTCAATTTTATTAGATCGAGTGGCTCTTTCTATTTCGTTATAAAGTTCAGGGTCAAGGCCTTTTTGAACATCTCCAAGTATTTTTCGGATTTCTTCTCTGAAATCCTGCAGATAAATCGCCACAAACTCATAAATTTCTACTTTCCCCAGGAAGTTCTTCATCATAGCCATTAAATTATGTGTTTTCTGCACTAAAACCTGCATAGTCTCTTCTTTTAACAGACAATCTTCTTCTTTCAATATTTCCAATATGTCATCTTTGAGTTTATCTGACATATCTTTGGCAATGATCATAGACCCTTCTTTCAATCTAGCCTTGAAATCTGATAAATAGTTCTTCTTTCTTATCGGTGACCTGCCTTCCAAAATCGTTTCAGTGCGGTCTTCTATCAGAAGCCTCAGTTCAGCCTCCGGAGTCCTTTTAATCTCTTCAATAAGCTCCTTTAGAGTAGTGGAAACAGTCATCATAGGCTCATATTCTGCCAGAAGTTCTTCTAAGAGGCCTTTTATATGGTTGATATCCTCTTCTTGGGCCTCTTTCAATATTCCTTTCAATTGTTCTCTTCAAAAAAAACTAATTTTTTTTATAGTGACAAAAAATTACTTGAGCTCATATGATCCATCACAGTAGAATTTATAAGGCAATGTGGGCTTCTCAGGATCTTTCGACAAGTATTTTGGAGAGTTCGAAGAGGATAAAGGGAATAGATATCCCAAGCAATTCCTACTATGAACCAAAGAAGGACTTAGATCCTTGGCTTTTGCCTCGGACATTGAAGGCTTTAGGTTAAATCCGACTTTTTTCTTGGATGAGCCTCCATCCTTTTTGCTAGAATATAAAGAAAATAAAAGAACCTTTTTTACTGTGGAAAGATTCAAACTATTATTGTTTTTTTGTGGGGTTTCCTGCTCCTTTTCAATCTCTTCAGTGAAGGCACGCAGCTTCTGCGGCATCGGACTAAAGTGGTTTTTCTAAAGGGGAACAAACAGACAGGCTATTTAAAATATGCGACGCGAGACATATTACGTCTGAACCTTAGCAGATTCGCTTGGGATTATCATTGTTTTCTTGAACATTTCCAATTGTTTCATGAAGGTTTGGCTTGAGGCTTCTTCTTCTAGATGTAGATTAGAAAAGCTGTTTAGATAAAAACCTTGAGCTGTGGGCTCCGAATCCGGGGAGGAGAGAGTTGTGGATTTGAGAGAAGGACTAGCTTTTTTCGCATTCATTGGGAAAGGATAAATGAAAATTCAAAGCGATGAAGCTAAAAATTTGATTTATTTGAATCGATTAAAAGAAATCACAGTCGGCAGATAAAACTTGAAATTAATTAAAAATATCGGTCAAGAGCTTTGTTATTTTAGCGAAAATCAAAGATGCCTGAAAAATTAAAATTTTTATCCTAAAATTTTGGTTATTTGTTTTTTTAAGCTTTTTAGAAGAATTTCTAAAAAAAAAACCATTTTTTTAATTTTCATTATTTTCTTCCAAAAATATTTAATATATTCTTAACGATTATTTTTTCCTTGAAAATTAAAATTACAATGGAACTCGAACTTGACCTCGCCAATATATTAAAAGGCATAGCTTTTTGTGAAATCTCTGTGCATTTTCCTATTCAAATCTTTCCCCTAAAATTTCTTAAATTAGATTGAAAATATGCGCATAAAACTAGCCGAAAATCCAAATTTCGACATCAACTTTATATTTCCTGACAAAAGATCAAGCAATGTTTTGACTTCAAAGAATTTAATTGATTTTTTAAGGTATACCCCCCCTATTTACAATATACCTTAACATATTTTATTAGTATATATCGAATAGCAGTTTCACCTCGAGAAGCAGAATATATCATCAATTTAAACTCAGGAATCCCAAATGTCATGGATTTTGAGAGGTTTTTGCTCCTTACAAAATTTAAAAAAATATAAAATTTTCGAAAAGTCTGTACAAAACAATTCTTCCCAAAACCGACACAAACCTTTACAATTCAGTCTTGAACAAAGCCAAAATAGAGAAATCCCGGACATATAACCAACATTTTTCCTCAGAAATAACTTTACGAAGTGTTTCCGAGCGTGAAGTAGCTAAAATTTTCGAAGAGGAGCTCAATTTCTATCGTTCCATTGAAAAAGTGAAGAAAGATTTCCGTCAAAACCACTCGATAACTCTTCGCGAGCTCTTCAAACTCATAGATTATCGTTCAAAAGGTTATTTGGATTTCGAGAGTCTTGAGAATTTCATGACCAGACTCAAGGTCCTTTTCTCAAAAGATGAGTTTTGGGCTTTATTGCGTCGAATAGCTGTGAATCTCGACAACAAACTCGAATATCAAGAACTTGTTTTCGCCATTTTTCCTAATGAGCCTTATGAATATCCAGCCTTTAGAGAGAAATTTCATAGTGAAAACGCTTTAGAAAAAGCGAAGGAATTTGGGTTTGTTGAGCCAAATGAACTCAGGAACTTCGATAAAAGGAAAAAACCATTGACTTTTTTGGGTTCTGGTAGAGAAAAAAACACCCTGAAATTTATCAATGACCCTTTGACTCAAGAAAGGAAAAATTTCATTTATGATCAAAGTTATCATCTGGAGTATCATAATTATAAGGCAAAATTCATTGAACCATCGAAAAACCTCAAGTATCAACATAAGAAGTCTAATTTGGGGATCAGAGGAATGGATGATTTTTTCGGGGATTATTATATGTATTTGAGTGATAGGGAAAATAGTGAGGAGGTTTTCAATAAATATGGGAAGAGGTATACATATGTAAATGCATTGGATGACACACAAAAGAAAACAATGGAATATGAGGATAAAACTTTGGTTGATACCTTCAGATATACTTTAAATAATTTTAAGCTTTATGATCATTAGTTAAAAAAAATTTTGAGTTTTTTGTGAATTTTTTTTTATCCTATTTTTGGATTTTCATAAAATTTGTTTGATTTTTTTTTTTATCTTCCCAAGATATTCTTCGTAGCTTTTGCCCCTTTGAAGTCATCAGAAGGATGTCTATAGAATGAAATCACTTTCTTCCCCCATGAGAACTCAGCCTGGTAGAAACCTCTTGCGTTGAGATCATCTTTCGAGCCTTTTGAAAATATTTAAGAATTATTTATTTTCATTATAATTAATTACCAGCAAGGTAATTGTGTGTTTCGGTCAATTCTTCCAAATCGGCTTCTAATCCATAATATTTGTCATAAAGCTCATGCACTTTTCAAAAAAACATCCACCAAATTAAATTTAAAATAAATGATTTCATTACTTAAGTAATCGCCACCATTCCCCATTTCTTCCAAATTTAATAAAAAGACCTGTTGTTCAGAGAAATGGTTCAGCCACACTGCTGAATGAAAGAAAAGTTCATTATTCTAAGTGGGAAAACTCCAGGCATTAAAAAAAAGTCAATTTTACCAGGTTTTCCACTTCCGTAGAATTACAATCGACGACACCATTGACGATTTTCTCGACATCATATTCTTCAGAGGCCAAATTCTCATATTTCTCCTTCAAATTATCAACTATATCGGGTGTCACAATGCTTTCCTTCCACATATTCCAATCAATTTCCTTGAAAATTTGGATAACAATAAATTATGTTTTTTTATAATCATTGTTAAGAGTTTTAACTTGAGATTGGGAGTTTGAGGGCTTGGTGAAATACTGAACCAGAGATGATAATTGCGCGCAAAGAGTCTTTGATTCATTAGTCGTGGCTTTGGAGTTGAGGGAGTGGGTCCATTTTCTGATTTTTTCATGGTTGAAAACTAAAGTGATTTGGTCAGAAAAAAGAAAGAAAAGATAAAGTACGCGGCTTGTTTCGCAATATGTCAGCTCTGAGGAGAGGAGTGGGGCGGAGACTTGGTTTTAAAAGGGTTCGTAAAAGAGACATAAATTTAGATTTTCTTTTTTTTTATATCGATTAGAAATGTATTTAGGAAATAATTTTCAGAAATAAAACAATTTTTAAAAAAACTTATTTTGGAATTTTTTTTTTTTTTCTGATATTTGAAAATAAAATTGTAAATTAAATAGCAATAATTAATAAATAATCCCTTTATTTTTTTTCATTCTAAACTTAATTTTTATTTTCCCCCAGAAAATTGAAATAATATTTAATCGTGATATAAATACCCTTCCAGCATGTTTAATATAATAATTATTTTTTTCCGCAAAAATGTCACTAAGCTTCAAACTACTTTGTTTCCTTTCACTGTCGCTATGTCTGTTCCATTGTCAGCTTTCCGCTGACAATTCGACAGTGCTGAATTGCACTTCTCCAGATTATTATTACAACGAGTCCTCGACAGTGACCCCTGGTCCATACCAATGCTATAGTGATTGCCAATGTGATGGTGCTCGTTTTTGTAATGATTCCAATTACTGCGAGGGCATCGCTCGTAACGATTCAGATAACTCATCAGTTATACGTCCAGATCCCGCACCACCTGCACCCACACCCACACCAATACCAACACCAACACCCACACCAACACCCACACCAACACCCACACCAACTCCAACACCTACTCCAACACCCACTCCAACACCTACTCCAACACCCACACCTCCAACACCAACACCTGGTCCAACTCCAAACAACAATACTAATAATAATACAAATAACAACACAAATAACAAGACAAACAACAATACACCTCAACCCACTCCAAAACCAAATCCCACACCAAATCCCACACCTGAACCAACTCCAGTATGCGGAGACGATGATTTCAGAGTCGATGAGAGCAAGTCACCATATGGTCCAAATAAATGTGTTCAGGACTGCGATTGTGATGAAAGCAGATTATGTTCACCTTATGGTTTCTGCAATTTCTGCTCAGATTTGGAAGACATGTTCCCTGACATATTCCTCAAAACAGATTGCAAAAGAAAACCTAAACCTAAACCAGCACCAAAACCAACTCCCAAACCTGACCCAACGCCAGTGTGTAACAGTGATGAAACCAATCATAGAAAAGGACATCATTATTGTGATAACGATTGTGATTGTAATGTGGGCAGAAAATGCTCTCCCAATGGTTATTGCTTAGATTGCAAATTCCTGAAGAGCTATTATCCATCTGTGGCCAATTACAAAAATTGCAATAAAACACCTCAACCACAACCTGAATGTGGAGGTCATTTATATAGAATAGATGAATTCAAAAATGCAAGAGGTCCTTATAGATGCTATAATGATTGCGATTGCGATGGCGACAGATTATGTTCACCTCTCGGCTTTTGTCATTACTGCTGGTGGTTGAGATATAATTATCCAATGAGATATTTGTTCAGCGATTGTCAAAAGAACGTTCCTAATGTCAACCCAGTTCCACAACCTGCCGAAAGTTGCACAAAAAGAACCTCAGTCGAGGAATTCTTTAATGAGTTAGGACCGAACAGATGCAGAAATGATTGCGAATGTGATTTGGGCAGAAGATGCTCACTTTTCGGATTTTGTCATGAATGCTCATATTTAGTAAAAACCTATCCTTCTCATTTCAAGCTCGTTGATTGCAATGATAAAATCAACAACGATGATAACAATAACAACAACAACAAAGGTAACAATAACAACAATGATGACAACAAGAAAAACAATGATGATGATGATAAAAAACAAAGCAACAACAATAAGGATCATAATTCAAATTTCGGAGGGAAACACCATTAAATAATGAACGTTTTTAGTTAAATTTTTTCAAGAAAAACATTGAATTTAAATCGAAAAAACAAAAAAAGAAAGAAACTAAAATAAACACAAAAATTCACATAAAAATTGAAAAAATGTTATTATATTAGCCAAAAAGTACAAGAAAACTTGAATTTCTTCCTATAAACAGATAAACACACATTTTTCATCTGAAAAACATTAAAACTTATTCTGGGCTGCCTTTTTCTTCTTTTTCTTATCGACTAGATCCTGGAATTTCACCTTTTTCCCTTTTTTCTTCTTCTTATCATCCCCGATGGTCCTATATTTCTTCAAAAGACTTTTACCAGGCACTGGTTCTTCAGCGGCTCTTTTCCTCTGAACATTGACTTTTTTCTTCTTAACACACACTTCGCCATTTTTATGAACTTTGATTTCTTCCTGTTGTTGTATAAATGTCAATTTCTTATGATTTCTTTCAATGGTTTCCTTGTTTTCCTTTAATTCCTTAGTGATTTCCTCTTTTGTCTTATCATCCTCTTCCTTCTCATCTTCCTTTTCTTCAAGTTCAGCCAATTCGGCTAGACCATCTCCTCCCATAGTCATCGATCTTAGGAAAATCTTAGTATATTCTCGATTTTTCGACCTTTGGCCATAATTTTTGAGTTTTTGAATCTTCTCCACTAGTTTGGCACTCAATTTCAATTCGTTCACTTCAATCTTCTTCTCAGCTTCAGCCTCACTTTTCTTATCTTTCTTGAGGTTATTTATAGATGTGGTAGATCTCGAGTCACGACGATGTGGTTCAAGACCCCCTAGTGGCTTCAAATTCACAGATTTCCTAGAAGGTGATGATTCCTCTGTTAATTTAACAAGAGCAGCCATGATATTGATTTCCATAGGTTTTGGGATTTCTTCGACTTTTTTTATAATTATGGCATCTTCCTTTAAATTCGTGTCTTCTTTATTAGAACTTGCGATGTTTTCCTGACTGGAACAGTAGTTATTATTGAAGTTCAGTTTATTGATTTCTGCTGAAGGGTCGATTTGAGTTTTTGGGGGGTTCGAATTTATCTGACTTTTGAGTTCTTGGTCGCATTTCGCAAGGATCAACGGATCAGAAACGGCGACACTTGTGGTTATTCGCAGGTAACCGCAACAATTGCCCATATTTCACAATAAATGATGGATACGGAGGTTGTAATGTTGTAATAATGAGAAATGGACTATTATTAACAAAAATTATTGATTTTGTTTGGAAACTTAAAATCATGATCTTTATTGGAATTCGTTATAAAAGATGATGGGTTTCAATTCTTTAATTAACTTGAGATTTGGCTCACTATTACTGTGATATCATCCATTTTGCCACCTATATAATCGAAATAATAGTCTTTAGCTTGTTCTGAAAAAGGCGATTTATAGTTTATTTCCTTTGATTTCTTTAAGGCTAATTTCGCTATTATTTCAGCAACTAATTCTAAATCAAGAATCCTCTCATATTCCTGAATAAAAGGCTTTATACAGTCCAGGATATCCCAATCATATAGGTTATCAAAAAGACCATCTGACCCTGAAATTATAAAATCGTTTTCAAGCATTTGATGTTGAGAATATTGGGAATAAGAGAAGAAATCTGTTTCTTTTGTGATTTGTGGACTTTTGTTGAAAAATTTCGATTTTTCCTTTGATTTGTGAATAACCTTCAAAAGGCCATTTTTATCGTCTTTTCTCAGGATTGCATAGCCGCAATCACCTAAAATATAAGACATCAAAGTCATAGTATCAGGATTTAAAGACATCAATAAACAACAGACACCGCCTGGCTCCTGAGTTCTTTCAAAAGCTTCCTTTATTATCGAATCCAAATCTTTTCTAGGGTTTTCTTTAAGATAACATTGAATTTCTCTCATGAAAACCGAAGAGTATTTATAAGGATCTATTAGAGATTTCCAAGAAGCTGCTCCATCTACTATGGAAATATTATATGGGGAAATATAATGATTATCTGATCTTGTTTGGGAGACGGTTTGAGGATGCAAATGGAAGAAACTACCAGAGGAAATTTTGAGTTTTGAGGGTAATTTGGATGTTACAGATTTTAAAGATGAGAAAAAAGATCTGGGAGGCATTTTTTAATGTTTTTGAGAAGAAATTGGGATAAATTTTTAAACGAAATTTCGTGTTTTTATAAAGTTTTAGCAAGCAAGCAAGTAAAACGATTTTATTAAGGAAAAAAATACCAGCTTTACCTGGGCCCAATATTTTTACTAAAAAACTTCATTTGATGGAACTTCATTTTAAAATTATCAACACAGCCGTGATATCATCGATCACTTCATCCTCCTAAACCCCAGTCAATTCATTTTAAATTAGAAAATATTAGAAAAAAAACCCTCTTCCAGCAAATCGTGGATTCTTTAATCAATTTCTCACAGGCGGCCTCCGGTTGGTTTTTCTGATAAAACGGAAGTACATAATTCATGACCTTTCGATAAAATTTTCAATTTATTTAATGTTTTAAGGTTTTTAAGTAACTTGGGCATTCGACAAAAACTCCCAAACTCCATCCGAGGCAATCACAATGAATTTATCTTCTTCAGTTATTTCAAATTCCTTGATTTCTAAAAATGATAATAAATCGTTCCTTTTATATAAACTAATAGAAAAACCTGGATCTGCTATAACTCCCACCTGAGCAGCTATACGATCTCCTATAGATCTAGCCATAGCCAATCCAGGTATATTTTCATGTTTCAGCCAAACTCTGGCTGGACCCACTGGATTCCCCATGAAATCTACCAATAATTTCATTAAAAAGCTTAGATATTTTATTATAAACCCTTAAAGGCTTCCACTCTGCCTCCATTCTTCAAAATCCGTTGCATTTCTTGAGGGTCATCAGGCTTTTGATCTCTTGATAAAGGAACTGCTGACCAATTGTTGTTCTTATTCTTACAAATGATTGCACGGGAATCACCGACATTCGAACAATAAATCTTTTTATCAGAAGTCATAAAAATCGTCACGCAGGTCGACCCGCTGAAATTCGAGTCAATGTTTGTATCTAAAAGACCATGATAAGTCGATAAATGTCCTTCAAATAACGCATTTCGCATCATTTGCGGACTTTCATTCTCATTCTGCTCCCTGAAAACCTTTTCAATGAATTCTAAAAAAAAGTTAAAAATTATTAAACATCTATTAAAAAAAAATCCATTAAATCATTATAAAGCAAGCCTTTATTAAAAAGCATTTATTAAAAATCATTAAAAACATCTATTTATAAAAAACATTTATTTAACAAAAATTTCTTTAAAAAACTTTTTCAAAAAAGAATTACGAAAAGCAAATATTAAAAAAACATTTTGATAAAAGCATTTTTACAAAAACCTTTATCAAAAAAACATTAAAAAATAATTAGAAATCATTAAACTAATTAAAATTAATAAAAAATTATTATACTTGGCAAATTTTGCTTGATATATCCTGAAACCAAATGTCCATTGACTCCATGTCCATCAGCGACCCCGAAGAAATATCGATCCTTGGAGTTTCCGAAACTGGGTATCGTGATATATACATCCTGATTGGTTTTGGGGGTGTTGCCAGGCATGGCGCCTGCTTTGGACTTAAAGGCGAAGTTTTGGACCAACTTATTTTGCTTAAAGTTCATGACATTTTAGCACAAATTCAAGAAAAATCTTTTAATTTTAGAGTTTTAATTATTACTTTTTGAGGGCTCATGCTATTGGATTCATAGGTCAGGATATTAGAGCTCTTCAAAGGTGAAACCGAACCATTTTCTGGATTATGTCCTTCATTCTGTTTGGATCCGAAGACCATGACCCCGGATTCTGACATCTTTTTGGACTTATTATCCTTGGTTTCCTCTTGATCATCCTTCTTTTTATCGACATTGAGCTTGGAAATCAATTTATTGAGCTCATCAGCGCCTAAGCCTATATCTGAGAGTCTCTTATTCTTCTTATTAACATCATCGTTTGTCCTCTCATTGTTCTTAACATCTTCATCAATGGTCTTCAAATCCTTGATTTCTGTGTATGGCTTTGTTTCTTTGAAAGGAATGATCGAATGCTTGGTAATGACTCGCACGTTACGGTTCTGAACTATAGGTGAAGTTTCCTCATATTGCACACCGTTTTCATCTAGACTGGGCTTGTGCATTGGAGTGTTCATGCTCTTTGAAGGAGATTCCATTTTTAAGCTGGTTTCTATGGAGTTCTGACTAATTGAGAGTCCAGAACTATTGAAAGTAGTGCTTTTCACAGTCCTTGAAAAGATTTTTAACTGTTTTCTAGAAAATTAAGGCAAATTTACTTAATCGACTCATGAGTCGTGTCGATTTTTGGCAGTCTGATATCGTTTTTAGACTTCCGAGGCTCCGTCTTCGAAAGGTTTTCCAAATTAGTGGTCCCTTCGCTCGGTGAACCGAAGAAATTCTTCTTTGCGGCATTGGAATCATAGGAGAAATTCGTTTTGGTCGATCGTTCTAAAAAAAAGCTTGAAAATTTATAAATAATTAGAAAAATACTATTGTCTAATGTCACTGAGCTCGCAACTAATTTCTTCGAATTCTTGCGTCTTGGGTCACCTGTGTTCTCATTTTCAGAGGGAGACTTCTTCTTCAACACCAACTTTGAATTATTAGTGAACATACTATTGTTGGTCACATTCCGTACCACTATCCGATTATTCTGGAAGGTGATTTCTTGGGTTCTAATAATAAGTTATTAAGAAACTCCACAACAATTTACTTGTCTTCTGAGCTGCCTTTGAGTTTGACTTGGGATGAGGCCTCTGAGATAAAAAAATTGGTGATTATATTAGAGATTTAGCAAAAAAATAGGAAACTTAAAGGTTTATGGGGCTCGGAGTTTGTGAGATTGGATTTTTGTTGATCGGCGTAGGATTTATAATAGTCGTGGAGGTTGCTCGTGGCCTTGGATTTTGGAGGGGCTGAGTTGAAGAGGAACTTGTTTTTGGAAGAATGCATTGGAAAAGTTGGACAGATAGTTAGTTGCAAATAAATAAATTTGTTTTATTAAGAAAAATACTTGGGTTTCTAAAGGTTTTTAATTAATAATAAATTGACAAGAAAAAATTGTTAAAAAAGTCGATTTATCACAAGATAAAGGATAAATGACCATAGGAGGATAATGACCAGAAGAAAAACTAGACTGTTATGGTGTTTCTTAATTGAGGGTGATGGGGGGTTATGTAAGCCTAGGGGGGTTTTAAGAGCCTTGAGTAATTTTAGATAATTTAAGGATATTAAAAATAGTACGGGGGATTTCTTGGGGTCTATATGATGGGATTCTTGAGGAAAATCATAAAATTTATTATAGGATTTTGAGGAAGGATATTCTTCTTTAAATAATGGGGATGTGTTCTGGAAATTTAAGAATTTGGGAGGTGAAATAAAGAAAAATATTACTTTTTGGCTCAAAACTGAAAAAACCTCATGTTTTGAGTGGAAAATATCTGGTGGCTTGTTGATTTTGCTTGGCTTTTCTACTTCTTTCAATGCTTAATTACAAGAAAAAAATTAGTCTAATTTCGTTTGATAAGAAAAATTTACCTGAACTAATAGTTTTTTCTGGCTTCAGGTCTAGCAATCCATCGAATTTTGAGCCTTTACTTGATTTTTCAAGTATTTTCCCCATACTTCCTGAAATTCTATCGATCTATCGACTATATTAAGTAATTTTTGATATTTTATAGACTTTTAAGACAGCTGGAGGTTCCCATTGTTGACTACTCAGCGTGTCAGTCATTTTATTAACATGAGTTTCAGCCTTTGGAATTTCAAATATCTGAGAAAAAGTTGATCTATTATCCTTTTCTTTCTCAATGAGTTCATCCCTTTTAAACTCATTCACTAATTGTGAATTGAAAGTAAAATTCCTTGTAACCGGAGATTCTTTAAATTTTTTATCTGAAATTAGTTGATTCAGAAAAATTTCTCTATTTTCTCTGGAACTTGGCTTATCATAAATATTTGTGTTAACTTCTTTAGTTCCTCTATAAATGTTTATGGGAACTTCTTTAGAAAGAGGCTTCTAAAGTAATATTTTAAAGGATTATAAAGAGTTGGAAAATGGTTAAAAACCTCATCTGGTTTATAATAATTATAAAGGATTGTGGAGTTTTTTGTAGGACTTCCAGAAGAATAAAGAACTGTTGAGTTTTTTATTGGGCTTCTATTAGCAGAAGTCTGCAGAACTCTGCTAGATGAGTCAATCTATAAAAACATTTATCTTGAAAAAATAGATTTTTACTTTGAAAGGCCTATTATATTTGGATCTTTGAGTCTGTGAATAATAAGCATTATTTTCAAAATTGGCCCTTTCATTCATAGAACCATTGATTTCATAAGGTTCATTATCTAACAAACCAACCAAATTCACAAAAAACCTCAATTATCCTTACATATGTTGCCATTCCCTCCATTTCCCTGGTATTTCTAATTAAAGATCTTTAAAAAACCTATGAACTCATCATCTTTTTTACATTAATTAACCGATTCAAAGCCTCATCGCTTTCTTTTTTCGCCTCATAAAGGTTCTCATGAACTTGATATGGTCTTTCAGGTCCTACGAATGAAGTTTTCACTTCATTTCCCAATGAACTTTTTGTATTATCTTTGAATTCCAATGTACTACTATATGGGTTCAATATTGGTTCTGATGTTTTTGAAGTAATATCATAAGAATCCCCGAGGTATCTTCTCATTATGGCATGAACCTCCTCAATAGAAGCTTCTTTTTCTTTGATTTCCTCCATAAAACTCGAATTTCTTTTATAAAATTATTTAAATTGTCAGTTTTTCTTAAAATTTATAATAATTTCTCAGAAAGAGTCCTAGCAAACTTTAAATTATCGCGCTTATAAAGATATGCCGAAAAACAAGGGTACCTTTCTTTTTTTATTCATTCCCCCCTAACACCTCCTTTCAGGAAGAGGAGGTAAGAATCGTAAGAAGGGTAAGAACGAGAATGTGGACCAGAAACGAGAACTCGTTTACAAAGAAGAAGGTCTCGAATATGCGCAAGTGAAGAAAATGCTTGGAAACGGTCGTATTGAGGCATATTGTTTCGATGGAGCCACTCGATTAGGTCATATCATTGGTAAAATGAGGAAGAAGATCTGGATTTCAACAGTTCGATTTATATTTTCTCCATCTTTGTTAATTCTATATCTTTTATAGGGGGATGTGGTTTTGGTTTCTTTGAGAGACTATCAAGATGAAAAATGTGATGTTGTCCATAAGTATCTGCCTGAGGAAGTGAGGAGCTTGAAAGCTTATGGTGAGATACCCGAAAGCATTGTGGTGGAAGAAGAAGGAGGAGCTCAGAACAACAATGATGTGGATGTTGCGTTCCAAGATAGTGATGAGGGGGAGAAAGAAGAGGAAGAAACCAAGAAGGAAAAGAAGAAAAAAGAAATGAATAAAGAGATGGAGTCTGATGACTCTGATGATTTGGATGATGTAAGGATTTTTTTTTGAAAGAATGGGTTTGAGGGTTTTTTGATTTTATAGATTTAAGGAAGAAGAAGATGGAAAGATTAGTATTAACATTAAAGTTTGTAATAGTTTATTTAAGGGAAGAACTTCTTTTAAATATATGAACAAAATTATAAAAGAAGCAGAGTTTTTGAAAATTAGCTATAAAATTTTTTAAAAAAAATCGGCACTTAAGAAAAAAAAAAAAAAATTTGTTTTTTTTAATAAAAAATTATTGAATTAAATTCAAAATCTAAAAAACATATTATAACCAATCTGATTCTGAATAATTTTCTATTGTTTCCCCACTAAAAACTATCGGTTCCATAATATAATTTTTCTCTGAATTAAACTGATACCCAATTTCTATCTTAATTAATGGTATAAGCATATCATAAATACTGCCATGGTTTATGCGATTCTTTACATTCATTTATAATCTTTTCATAATGAAGATACACACCTTCACGCACATTATAAGCGTACATAAGATTACCCACATTGCTGACTGCCCATATTAACTCTTCTGCAAAGTTTTGATCATCCTTCAATAACTCCTTTAGTTCAGCAACAACATTTTTAATTTCTAGTTTAATATTATCAGGCAATGCAATTTGTTGATCTCCCTCCTTTAAAGTGAGAGAATCTAATTTTTCTTTTATTTCAGTTATATTATCTGAGTTTTTCATAATATTACTTTATCATTTTTTTATTTTTATAAAATTGGTTTAAGAGTTAAGCAAATATTTCTAAGGAAGAGCTGCGTAAATAAAAGAGTAATTTATAAAAATTGTTGTAGTCTCGTCTTATAATCTTCTGCAGATTTTATAGCATCATTTCTAGAAGCTAGATCTTTCTCCAGTTCACTATATCTGTTTTTCAAATGAGAAATGGAAGATAAATCTATACCCTGATCATTATAATAATTAAATTAATACCACTATATACTCCAGAAGCTATGCCGCTACTACGAGCATTCTTAAGTAATATTGGATGTTGGAAACTTTTTTGTCCTGATGTTCCCTATATAACTGTTCATTATTTTCCTGATCATTCTTCCATTTTTCCAGATGATAATCTCTGGTTCCTATTGAATTATTATATGATAAACTAAATTTTTCTTTGGACTTACCAACAAAATTTTCTCATGGATAAAACTACACCTTTGCTAATGATAATAATAATGAAGTTTGAGTGGAAGTTTCAGAATTACATCCGCAAATTTGATGTTTTGATGAAAAAAATGACTCCTTTTCATATCTCGCTCAAACGAAACATTTTTTCATTGCAATTCTTAAAAGGATGTCTTTCAAGACAAAAAAACTGAAGAAAAAAAAATAATAATAGTTGGAATCCACATAAATAATATAAAAATTAAAAAAATCTGTTCAAAATAGTGTATATTTTCTTTAAATTAATGAAACATTTTTCATTTATAACATTAATCTTAAAAATCTTTTAAATTTCCAATGTTTCTTTTATATTCACTGGTTTTCTCCATTCCTCTGCAAATCGGTTTGGAATTGGAGTTCGGTTATTTTGTTATTATTCTATTGGGTTTCTTTCTATTTCTGCGATTTTTCATTCCTTTTCTTTTGGGAGTTGAAATTGCAGCTGCTTTGGATGTGGTGACCCATTCCGAAACTCCTGTCAATACTTCCTACATTGTGGCATGTTGTACATTTGATGAACGCATTGACATTAAGGCAATTATCTCGAAAATTAACGAACGTGCTTTTCTTCATCCTTGCCATAGAAAACTACAGAAACTTTTCCGCTCTTTCATTGGAATCTATTATTGGAGAAAGGACCCCCATTTTTCTCTTGAGAACCACATCGAAGTTTTGAACACATATTTCTACGATAATGATGAATTATATCAATTTATGAATAAACAAGCAAGCCAGGTCCGGTTTCCGAAAAACATGCCAGAATGGAAATTTTTCTTGGTTCCCAATATGCCATACAAAAAAAGCGGAATTATTTTGAAAATCCATCATGGGATCTCAGACGGACTATCTTTGATGAATTATGTGTTGAATTTGGGCGATTCTAAAGAATATGGGTTGGTTCATCTCCCCAAAATCTCGAAATGCAGATGGATTTTAATTTATCTGATCGGGTTAATCGAGATTTTGAAGTTCGCTGTAAAGGTGATAATACGAAAGAAGGACGATAATCTGTTCAAGAATGAAAGGATGCTTGGAAAAAAAAATTCTTATTGCAGTGAAGCGTTGGATCTAACGATAATAAAAAATTATGCTAAACATCTGGGAATCAGTGTGAATGCGATTTTTTTAGCGTTGCTTGCGAAAGCTGTGAACAATTGCTATTTGCGAATATTCCAAAAGGATCTGAAGAATTTTTCACTCATGATCGCAGTATCTACTCTGCCAATGCCAGCAAAAAACCAAATATATCCTCTGGGCAATAATATTACTTTTATGCCACAAGACATAATTAATGATAAACCAGAGCAAAATTTCCAAGACTACGTTTTGGAATATCATAAAACTTTAAAGAGTTCGAAAACCGATTATAGCATATATATTCAAAGAATGGCTGGAACCTTCGTCTATCATATTCTTCCAGCCTGTGTTAATGAATTTTTGATGAATTATCTGACAAATAATCATTCAGGAATCTACACAAGCTTCCCTGGACCGACGACACCAGTGAGCCTGTTCGGATATGAAGTGAAGGATCTGTGTTTTTTCGTTACTGGCATCGGACAAACGAGGATGGTTTATAATATCATGACTTATAATGGAAAGTTTAATTTGGCTTGTTCAGTCGATGAATCGACAAATATAGATTGCAAAGTCTTGATAGAGGAATTTCAAAAACTCGTGGAAAATCTTACCAAAAAAGAAAATGGGAAAACAAAATTTAATGAAAAAGCTCTTCTGCAGGAAACTGATTCGCTCTAAAAATCTTTAAATTGAGAAAAAAGAAATAGACAGAATAAAACAAATTTTTGGTAATAATTTTTAATAATTTAAAAAAAAGAGAGAGGTTTTGACATTTTCTATTCTGAAAAGAAAAATCAAAATTTTTTTCAAAAATAAATTTGAAATTCATTTGCTTTTTCATAAATGTTCCAAAATTAAACATCGAAAAAATAAACTCGGCAATAAATTTAATTAATAAAATTTAAGTCCCTTTTCATTAAAATTTCTTCATAACATTTCATTAATATTTTTCCAAACAACAAATGTCTAAAAATCCCAAAGGTCTGACCGTTCACATCGAAGAAGACGAATCCCATAAAATCGTCCCTCCACCTCCAGTCGCTGTTGAGAGCCATGCCATTCCCTTCATCTATTACGATGACAAAAAAGGTTTCGTGCTTAACAAAGAAGCCGAAGAAGTCCTTTTAACCAGATCCGCCGATCGCACAGTTGGTGTTATCAGTATAGTGGGCAAATATCGTACAGGCAAAAGCTTCTTCACAAACCGTGTGTTATTAGGCCATCAAGGCAAAGGAGGCTTTTCTGTTGGTCCTACTGTGAACCCCTGTACGAAAGGTCTTTGGTTATGGAACGCGCCGTTAAAATCTGATAATCCAGATTATCCTGATATGGATGTCTTCTTGATCGATACAGAAGGCTTCGGAGGCACTGATGAGAATGTGAACCATGATTCAAGGATTTTCCTCTTTTCTTTACTGTTGAGTTCCTTCTTCATTTACAATTCAGTGGGCAACATCGATGAAAATGCCTTGAATGCCTTATCATTGATCATTAATCTAGCCAAAGACATTCAAATAAAGACAGGAAAGGCCACTAAAGATCAAGACCCAGCACAATTCTTCCCTTCATTTCTTTGGGTCGTGAGAGATTTCACCTTGAAAATGGTGGATCTCGAAGGCAAAGCTTTGGCTCCGAAGGAGTATTTAGAAAAGGCCTTGGAGTTCCAAAAGGGTGTTTCTGATGCTGTGGAATCAAAGAACAGGATCAGAAAGCTTTTGAAGCATTTCTTTCAGGATAGAGATTGTGTGACGATGGTGCGACCGTTAGAAGATGAAGCTGCTTTACAGAAGCTCGATGATGCAGCAGATTCTGATCTCCGGCCTGAATTTGTGGCACAGATGCAACAGGCCAAAAACAAGGTCTTTAAGAAAATCAAGCCAAAACTGTTAAATGGTAACACTTTCAATGGAAGCATGCTTGTGGAGCTCATTAATGCCTATATTAATGCCATTAATGGCGGCCAAGTGCCCAACATAGAACATGCTTTCCAATATATGATGAAGAATGAATCGAAGAAAGCCTTTCAAGACTCCTTAATGAAGGTCGAGAAGGAACTTAATGAATATCTGAAGTCACCAATCGCCCATGATGATGTTAAGATGAAAGATATCAAGAAAAAGCTTGAGGAAGGTGCTATCAAGAATTTCAAGAAAAAAGCCTTAGGAGATGAGGAAATGCTTCAGGAATACATGACAGAACTCTCATCAAAAGTCAAGGAAAACTTCAAGAAAGTCAAAGAGAAAAATCTCAGCAATTGGTTTAATGTTTATCAAGAATACTCAGCACCTCTAATAGAAGAAATGGAGAATAAGCTGAAAAGCGATGCTTATTCCAATTTCTATGAATTCCAGGTCGAAGTCAACAAATTCAAGGAAAATTTCGAAAAAGATGCGCCGAATTCCTCAGAAAAACAGAATTTCCTCAAGGAGCTTTGTGAGAAGTTATATGCCAAAGCGGCTGAATATATCAGTAAGAAAAGTGAAAATGTGTTAGGTCGTGAAACCATTAGATTAAAGAAGAAAATCGAGGAAACAGAAGATGACCTTGAATCGAAGAAGAAGAATTGGGATCGAGATAAAGAGGAATTAGAGAAGAAATTGAACAATATGGAAAGAGACAGAGCCACTAGTCGGGCCACCCATCAGACTTGGAAGGAGAAATTCGATCAAATGAAGCAAGAGAAAGAGAAAATCGAGAGGAATTATGAGGATTTGATGAACAAAGCCAAGGAAAATGAGAATAATCTGCAGAAATATGGCAAAGATAACTCTGAAAAAATGGAGAAGAAGCTCGATACTATAAAGAATGAGCATTCGAAGATTACTTTAGAATTGGAGAAGAAAAACGCCTTGACTGAACAAGAGGCATCTTTCGCTAAGAAAGATAATGAGAATCTCAATGGAAGAATTAAATCCTTAGAGAAGGAAAACAATAAACTCAAAGAAGAAATCAAAAATTTCAATAAAACGATTGATGTAAGGAGATTGAGAAAAAATTAAGAGGAATTATATGTTTTTATATTAGGAAATGAGGAAGAAAGTCTCAGATGCGGAATTATCGAAAGCCCAGGAATTAATGAAAGCTCAGATGGAATTCGAGAAAAACATGCAGGAAGTAAAGAATTGTCTTAATAATAGGATTTTTATCAGGAAAATGATGATCATAGTTTAAGAAGAAAAGAAGAGATTCTGAAGAAGAGGATGAAGAACGCGAAAGACCGAAAAAAGGACAGAAATGGCCTCAGGAAATGCCGAATTGGCTTGAAGAAAAGATGAAACTTGAAAATGAGGTGAATTTCTTAAAGGGGAAACTAGAAGAAGGACAAAAAGTTCAAGAAGCTTTTAAAATGGCTATAGAACGTAAAATTTTCTTCATTTTATTGGGAAATTCTTTAATATCCTAATTTTCTTAATATTTCAATATAATTTTCTTTATATTTTTTATTATTTTCTTCATATTTTCTTAATATTTTTTTAGTATTTATTTTCCTGTAATTTTCATATAGTTTCATAAAATCTTCTTATATTTTTATATAAATTTTATATAATTTCTTATATTTTTATATAAATTTCATATAATTTCATATAATTTCATATAATTTCATATAATTTCATAAGATGGAGTGAATTTCAACGATAATGAAAACATCCAAACCCTGAACAATTGTGAGCTCGTTGAAACCAACAAGAATCTTTCAACCTCCCTTGAGAAATCCGATTCCAGAGCCAAGGATTTCCAAGACAAACTTACTCATATCAAGATCTTCAAAAAAATGGTCAACAATGCCTCCAGTCTCCAATGTCTTCATTGTGGCCAAAATATCCTAGTGGGAGTCTTTGTGCCACATTTGATTTCCTGTGCTAAAATAGACCTGACTTCCTATAACAAATATCCAATTAGCAACACAATGAATAACCTGACTTCCAGTGGTAAATTCACAGTTTCAGGTCCTACCAAAGATCTCAATTCCCTCAGTTATTCAACTCCTTTGAAACAAATATTGACTCCCAGTCCAAGTCCTGTTATTGAAAATAGCTCGAATAACGCGCATCAGGATAAAGTCAAGAAATCTGCTGAACATATTAAGAAAAACAAAGAAAACACTAAGGAAAAAAACACGAATAAAAGCCAGAATCAAGAAACTCCTGAAGATCAGGAAAATGAGGAGAAATCTGTGAAATCCAATGGAAATAGCAATTATTCTAATGATTTCGTCATAAATATAGCCCAGACCTTAATCAAAGAAGGTCCTGATCATAAGCCTTTCATTGAATATCTCATCTATTGTAAGAAAGGTCAACAAAAATGGTTGGTTTCCAGGAAATATAAGAACTTCTGTGAATTACATCAAATCCTCATAGGCTTATTCCCAGGCTTTCAATTCCCGAATTCCTCCAAAGCTTTAATCAATACCTTTAATGATTTCAATAACCTTCAAGACCTTAGAAAGCCGAAGATTGTAGATGAAAGGAAATTAATGCTAGAGTCTTATTTACAGGATATAAGCAAAAACCTTGATATTTTCAATTGTTTGTCCTTTAAACAATTCGTGGGAATCGAAGGCAAAAATGGCAAGCAATTTTCCAATGATTTCTTGGATTTAGACAATGCGGATGAAAGTACACTTTTCTAAAATTAAAAGCCTTGTTAATCCTTAATAAAAAGAGCCTCAAAATTCATTTTCAGCTAGAAATTACCCCAGTAATTATTCCGAGGAAATGAACGGGAAATCGCAGCCTCCAAACCTGAGTTCCTTTAGAATAGATAGGAAAATGCTACCGGAAAGTCCTGAGACTTTCATGAGAAATTGGGATAATAGCAAATCAGCTGGACTTTCAGCGACTAAATCGCCTATTCGAGAAATCAACACGATTAAGAAAGAACCTGTTATGATCCATCATAACAAAGGAAAAAGCGAACATGAGCAGAAACCCACAACTCCTGAGAAAATGCGATCCTATGGCAATAATAACCCAAATAATTCTTCTAATGATATCATGGAGAAAATCAATGAAGGAAAAGAAATCTATAGAAATAACAATAGCAATTATTATGGAGATGGAGATCTTGATAATAATAACTCTAATAACCCAAATAACTCTAATGGAACTATGTTTATCTATGAATGTGGACATTGTTTGAGTGGAAATATGAAGGGGGGAGGACCAAATCCAAGGAAAATCAATAGTTTATGTCCTGGATGCATGAATCAGAAAGGGTCTGGCAATAAATGGAACGGCAGTGGAGGAAAAAACAAGGGAATGATATGATTTTTAATGAAAAAATTGAGTTTTTTCGAATATACTCGCTTTTTAATTAATATATAAAAGTTATCTGGATTAAGTCAAATTATTAAATTTTAGATAAAATCAAAGGAAATTCAAATTTTTCTTAATAAAAAAAAGTTAGAAAATCAAAGGAATATCATGTATAATCAATATAATGGTCAATTCTCGCAATTGGTCTTTTTCCTGGGAGATTCCGTCCTCACAGCTCAAATCCTTGAGAAAATCAACGATAGCGAGTTCTTTAATTTCTCAGAGTAAAAAAATACTCATTTTCACATAAAATTCCTATATTTCCTTATATTTCCTTATCTTCCCTTATATTTCCTTATCTTTCATTATATTTCCTTATATTTCCTTATATTTCCTTATATTTCCTCATTTTTCCTTTAGATTTAACTTCAAATTAGTCAATGAATTAAACCTTCCTGATAAAAAAGACCCGAAAGTCCAAAATCTGAATCAAACTGAAGGACTTCTTAATTACGATTGGATAGAAAGAAGGATTTATAATATTCCTTCTTTAATAGTCTATGCTTTGGATTGGAGTATCCCATTGCCTGGAGTCGAATGGAAGGAAAAAGAGACGGTTTTATTGAACGAATATATGAGATTCAAGTGATTTATCAAGACTTTTATCAATATTTATAGGGTTTTTTCTAGAGAAAGCCTAAAACACAAGAATATTAAGATGATATTATTGATTTTCCTGGGTAAAAACTCTAATTATAACCTTGCTTTGGATGATAAATTGACCAATCTGAAGAAAAACCTCGATATTGAACATTCCAGACATATCTTTCTATTGCCTGGAGGCCTTGAATTGATCACTACGAATAAGAAGAAACTTCAAAAAGCTATTGAGGAGATTTCTCATAGTTATTATGGAGAATATCTTAAAAGAATAAAGAAAAAGATCTCGAAATTGCAGGATATCGCTTCTCAGGAAAAGAACCTTCAAGGACAGATAAAAGCTGCGATTATAGGGGAAATTATGTGAGTTTTCTAAGGGTTTTCATTGGGTTTTATTGATGTTTTATATAGGAAAAAGGAAAAAGTCTTGAAATATTATAATATCGCCTATGAAACTATTAGGAATTTGATGAAATATTATTGCGATTCAATGAATTTCCAAATAAAAGAAAACGATTTCCAAAGTTTAGTGCAAAATTATGAGGCTTTACAAAGAAACGAGGAATTGAGATATGTATTTATATAAGAAAAAGCCTGGAATTTAACGAGAACTAATTAGATAGCTGATGTTATCACTTTCAGAATAATCCATATAAACATGATAAAAGGACAAATTTCTGAATCTTTTTCTTTATTCGAGAAACATTATAAAGCCTTTAAAGGAAAAGTCAATTATTCTGAATCTAGAATAGCCTTTGAAGTTCTATTAATAATAGGAATTTCATTGATTTTTGTGATATATTATATAAGGAATATAGATGGAGATCTGAATATCATAGGAATTTCGCTTTGATTCTATTGAGGGATTTCTTCAATATAAAGAAATTCCTTATTGAGAAGAACCTCATGCTTCGATTTTTGAATTTATTTCATGTTTATTTAATAAACCAAAGGTTTTTCTTAAATTTATATGATAAAATAGGCTAGTGTTATATTCTCTGATAAGAGAAATAGCCTCATGTTGAATAAAAACAAGGATTGGGCCAATTTCACTATACTCGCCACAAATCTGAAGAAAATTAGGCCTGTTTTCTTCGGCAGGAATAGCTTTAAGCCGATTAATGAGAATAATCCTTTAGAAAAAGTAATGTTTTTCTAAGAAAAACTAGAAATTGCTTGATTTTTTATTATTTTTTAGGCTGAAAATTCGAAGAAAATGATCGAAAATTGCATATATTACCGTATTGTGGAAGAGGGAAATCGTAATGTGGCAGAGGAAAACATCGAACTTCTGAAGAAAATCGAAAAAGTTTCATTATTTCCTTAAAAAAACTAAATTTCTTATAAAAATATAGATAAGTCTTCAGGAAGATTCTGATCTATTATTCACGAAATATTATCTGGCTCAGAATTATCTAAAAAACAAAGATTATGACAATTTCAGCCTAATTTCGAATAATTTCTTGAAATTCCTATCTTTAACTCATTGGCAAGGCTTATTATTGCCTTTATTACAATCATTGGAAGAAGTCTTGAAATCCAAGCCAAATCTCACATCCGAACTCTTGATTTGTATAGTGGATCTCTTGATTTTTAAGCCTGAATCGATGAATTTGAAGCTTCAAAGATATGAAAATCTAATGAAAATCATGAATAATCTTGATAAGGACTTGATTGTCAGGAAAAGTCTTCATAATAGAGAAATTGTGAAGATTGAATTTGGATTTTTGAGCAGTTCTTGTTGTTATTATGAGAAAATTGATTATGAAATAAGACTTGAAATCAATCAATGTTTTGAAGGCTTTTTTAATGTGATTTCGATGGAATTTAATGAAAAAAATTATAATAGAAAGCTTGTTTTGGATGAAATGATTAAAGAGAAAAACGTCTTTAAACAGAGATTTAGCCTGAATTTCGAGAAATTCATCCCTGGTGACGTTTTCACATTACAAGGTCTTGAAATTTCATCAGAAAAAAGGTATTTTCTAATGAATTGATTAGAATCTTTCTTTTTATTATTAGAAATGAAAAAGGAAGCAATGTTTCTTTGAATTTTTCAATTCCTCGACTATTGATAATCTTTGGCAAAAATGAAAGCGTTATAATGAAACCAGCGATTAACCCTTTTGATGTGAAATTAACCTATCCAACTATAGGTTTCCTCAATGAACAAATTGAACTCATAGTTTCTCTTCAAAAGTATTATTGATTATATATTTTTTTTTTCTATGATATCTGCAGATTTTTTTTTTCTTTTTTCGATTTGCACTTGTTTTCTTCGATCGCAAAAAGAAAAGATTATTTTTTTTTTCTTCTTTGATATGGAAATCATTTTTTTCTCGATCTGTAGATCATTTTTTTCTTCTCATTGAATCCAGAGATCATATTTTAATATTTTTTTGATCACTTTTTTTTCTTCGATCAGCAGTCGTTTTTTCTTTTCTTAAATAAAATAAATATTTCTCTTTCTATTCTAATTAATTTATTTACTCTTAAAAAAAAATAAAGAACCCAGAATTTCAATGAGAAATTAAATAATGTAGAGCTTTTCCTTTATGATCAGGAAATAGAATATCCTTTCATTATTAAATCGATGCCTAAATTAGCCGCTAATTGCAAGATCTTGACTTCTTCCGATAAAGAATATGATAATACCCTTCCAATTCAAATCCAAAATATCAATTCTTCAGAGGATATCTCTTTGAAATTCCTCATTAGAATCGAAGAAGAAATTGAGAAGAAATTTACGCTTTATTTCAAATATTCCTTTGAGAAATCCTCCCCAGAAAATAATCAAAATGGGGTTTTAAACCGCGATTTCCTGAAAAAATTCTCCTTCCAAACGATGAATCCCTTTGTTTTAAGAACTAGAATGAAGATCTTGAATCATTTCTATAATAACATCTATAAACTTGAGAATCTCGGCAATAAGAACCAGCCTTTTCCTTTGCCTTTGAATTATAGAAGCAATATCCTTTATTATTTGACTCCTCCTAGTAATAAAAACAAGTCTTTTTTATTAATTTCCTAATAAAAATTAAAAAGCCATTGATTGTGCTATAAAACAACTCAGAATAGAACCAATGCCTAGTCTTTATCTGAAATTATTAGGCTCTTTAACTACTAATGAGACTATTATCCTCAAACAAAATGAAGTCTATACAGGAGGTTTCATAGTAATTCCCACTGATCTTTGTGAGGAAACCCCCTTAGGATCTTTAATAATAGTTTGGAAACGTCTGGAGTTCTTACAAGATCCTTCCAAGCCTTTTAATGAATTAAGACTTAATCTTAATAATGTGATTGTGGAGGAAAAACCCTTCGAAATAGACTTTTCAATGAAAGATCTCGTAGAATATGGAGATTTGATCCAAATTAACCTAACTTTTCGGAATAAGACTGGAAATCCGCAGAAAATATTGCTAATTTTAATGGAAACTGAGGGGTTTTTGATTTCAGGAGATATAAGGAAAATCTTTGATGCGAAAAATGAAGAAATGAAGACTTTTGTCTTTAATGTGTTGCCAATGAATTTAGGCAGGAAAAAAGTCCCTGGAGTCCAATTGATTTGTCAATCTATGGATAATAAGGTGATTTGGGATAGCTCTGGAACTCGATTTATTACTGTGATTCCTAAGAAAAATTAAAGACTTTTTATTTTTCATGGAGATCTTTAAAACATAATAAAATAAAGGTTTTTTTAGGTTATTTTTTCGTTTTTCAATTAGAATCAGTGTCGCTGGAAATTTCAATCATCTTTTTCTTTTTAGGACATTCTTCGGCACTTTTCTTTTCTTTATAAAGCTTTTTTTTGGTTTCGTCGAGTTTTTCTTGTTTTTTAGGGCCTTTTTTCTCTTTTTCTTCGCTTTTTTTCTTCATAACTTTTTCCTTCTTAAGTGAGTCTTGATCATTTGTCAGGATTTCTTCGTTTTTACAACCTTTTTTCTCTTTTTCTTCTTTTTTCTTCAAATTCTTCTTTATCATTTCGCCTTTTTCATGGACAAAATCATTGGTTTTACTATATTGAGGTTTTTTCCTTGATTCTTCCTCAGAATTTATATCTTTATCATTTGATTTCTTCTTCTTTATAGCCTTTTCCGTTTTTTCGTAATCTTGATCATTTGTATGGAATTCGTCCTTTTTGGATGTTTTTTTCTCTTTTTCTTCGTTTTTCTTTGAATTCCTCTTTATTATTTCGCCTTTTTCATATTCCAAATCCTTGTTTTTACCATATTCCTTGAAATATTTGGGTTTTTCCCTTGATTCTTCTTCATTATCCTCAATTTTGAATTTTCCTAATTTTTTTACCAATAATTCGTGTTCCCCTTTAATTTTAGCTGTTTTTTCCTTTAATTTCTTGTCATCTTCCTTCGCTTTTTCCAAACTAGCCTTGCATTCTTCATCTTCTGAGTCATTATCAGAAGAATCTTCGCCTTTTTTCAGTATTTTCCTTTCATTATTCTCATTTTTCAAGAAGACTTTCTTATTATTATCATTATTATAGGTTTTTTGTGAAGTCTTGATATCAACCTTGAGATTTTGGCTTAGAATATCAAAAAGAACGTTTCGAGAACCCTTGAAATCTCCTTTTTTAATAGAATTTTGAAGCTGGAAACAGAGAAAAACAGGGTCTTTTGATAGGTTTTCCTCCTTATACATGAAAAGTGGTTTTTAGTTATAGAATTTGGACTTTTAATTAAAAAAACTTTTGAAAAAACCAAAAAAAATTCAATATTTTTCTAATTAAAATTATGGATTTTTCAGCAAAGGACTTCATCTAGACTCAAAATACGCATTTACCTCAAAAGATATTAAAAACTGAAATTTTTTCATAAAAGTCCTGATGATCAATAATTTCAACCCATAAACACCAAAAAATCAAAATGTCTTGCTTTTTCTATCAATCCCTTCGAAGCTTTTGTTCAATTCCTCTGCCAAAATCCTCAGCCTTATCAATTTTGGGCCTGAGAGGAAACCCTTCTTTTCAAGACATCAAAAAAGCCTATTTTTTGATGTCGAAAAGATATCATCCTGATGTTTCTGAGACTTCTATTGAGAAATTCAAGGAAATTGCCGAAGCTTATAATACTTTGAAGAATATGATGAATAATGAGGAAGATAGACAATATAGTTTCCTGAGGAATTCGCATTTCAATAGTTATGATGGTAGAGTGAATGAAGATGATTATAAGGCGTTTATGATGAATATGAGTCATTTTGAAGAGAAAAAGAAGGAAATTCATTTGGATTTGAATGAAAGTGAAGCCAGCATCTATAGGAAGTTATTTGGTAAGAGCTTTAAAGAAGATCCTGCTTTTTTCTATGATAAGAAGAATAAGGCTTTGAGAGAGGAATTCGAAGCAGAGATGGAGAAATTATTAGAAAAGGAACAATTTACTGTGACCAAAGATGAACAAAAAAACGCGTTTTTCAGGGCTCATGAACACATTAAGACGGAAACTCATCACAAGGATTATGAATATAAGGAGAACAAGAAGAGAATGGAAAAAATGATCAAACATTAATTATAATGCCTTTTTTATAGGGCTTTTATTATCTATTTATTAGTATTTGTGGTTTTTTGAATAAACATTTTATATATATTGAAAAATCTGTGTTAGTTCATTCATATTATTGTTACATATGATTTATCGAACTTCAAATTCCATTTTCTTCCAAAAATCAACAATTTTTCATTTAATAATAATAATAATATTCAAAACTTAACAAAATCTCACCTTTTGACATTTTAATAAAAAACCCTTTTTTAAATCTTTTTCCAAATCAAATGCCCAACGAAAAAACCCAAACTGTGCCTTTTATCACTTTAATCATCCTCCAGGCAATTTCCATAGTATTCTATGGCATTTTCACTGAATATTCCGTAGAGGGTGAAATCTTAGCTTCTCCTTCCAGTCGTCAAAACTACATTTATACAGTTTATGATCTTTTTCAGGATATTCATGTGATGATGTTTATTGGTTTTGGTTTTCTGATGACTTTCTTAAAGAAATTCTGGTTTTCAAGTCTCGGGATGAATTTCTATATAGCAGCCTTCGCTCTCCAATGGAGTATTTTAATAGATGGGTTCTTTAGTAGATTATTAACGAATGATCTCCAATATTGGAATACAAAGATTCAAATCGATGTCAAAAGTCTGATAAATGGGGATTTCGCAGCAGCTTCTGTTTTGATATGCTTTGGAGCGGTTCTAGGGAAAGTCTCAATGAATCAATTGAATTTATTGGTTTTCCTTCAATTGATCTTTTATTCTTTGAATCAGTTCATCGCAGTAGTTCATCTCCAAATCCAAGATATTGGAGGATCTATGATAATCCATACTTTCGGAGCATATTTCGGGCTTTCTGCGAGTAAAGTCCTCACGAATCAAAGAACCTTGATATCTTCAGCTGATGTTGGTGGAAGTAATTATACCTCAGATCTCTTTTCGATGATTGGAACTTTGTTCCTATGGATGTATTGGCCAAGTTTTAATGGAGCAATGGCTGATTTCGATGCTAGAGAAAGAGTCGTGATTCATACTGTGTTATCGCTCACAATGTCATGTTTATTCAGTTTTATCATCTCGAGATTAGTGAATTCCGATGAGAAATTCGATATGATTCATATACAAAACGCTTCATTGGCTGGTGGAGTTTCGATAGGTGCTGTGGCTAATTTACCGATATTAGCTTCTTCAGCTATGATTATTGGAGCTTTTGCCGGGACTATTTCGGTTTTGGGATTTAAGTTCCTCCAGCCATATCTTGAGAAAAAAATAGGCCTTCATGATACTTGTGGAGTTCATAATCTTCATGGAATGCCTGGAATTATAGGAGGGATAGCCAGTGCGATAGCAGCAGGAGCTTCTAGTTATACTACTTATGGTAATCAGCTTTATGTGTTATTCCCTGAGATAAAGGATGGAAGAAGCTCGATTAATCAAGGCGGATATCAAATTCTTTGTTTAGCGATAACTTTAGTTTTAGCGATTCTTAGTGGAACTTTTAGTGGATATATCGTGAAATGGACTACTATGCCTTCGGATAAGTATTTCCAAGATGTTTGTTATTGGGAAGGGGCTGAAGGTTATATCCCAGTGAAGAAAGACCCAATAACTTCAGAAGATAAATATAAATTCGAAGAGAAAGTATTTGAAGAAAATGCAGTTACTAGACATCATAAACCCACTATGGTTTTCCAAGCTCATCAATTCGCAGAACTCCAGAAATCAGACACCATGAGAGATAAACAAAATAAAAAGAAACAAAACATGAAAAACATCGATTTCGTAGAGGAAGTTGTTAATAATGAAAAGGAAAAGTCACTTCAAAAGGCATCCATGGTTAAGAGATTCGAAAAAACAGATATTAGAAGCCCGGATAAAGAACAAAAGGTTGATTCGCCGAGCGTTTATACGAAGATCAAAAACGAAAGGGATTAAATTAATAAGAGAAACTTTCTCTTGATTTTCAAATTAATTATTTTCTAAGAGTTTCTAAAGATAACAATCGGTTTTTTAAAAAAAAGTCTTTTTTTTTTATAAGCTTTTTTCAAGAATTAAACGTCCTCATATTCGATATTACGGAAATCCAGGATTTCCTTAACAATTTCAATGTCTAAATCAGAAAGATCTGGATCTAATTCAGATAGAGATTTCAGGGTTTCTTTTAAACAGGAAAGCAGCTTTTCTCTTTCTAGAGAGAGGTTTTTCTGACCTATATATATATATATATAAATAAAGAAAAAGGTTTTTTCAAATAAAAGTCATTACTTAGTTCAATAAGCTTGAAACATTCCGGTTTAGATATAAAAATGAAATTTTTAGCAGCCAAAAATCGCATTTTCTTCTCTTTAAAAAGCTTAATTATCAAAAAACTTCATAATTTCACCATCTTTGAATTGATTTTCTTTAAAACTAGCAAAAACCTCCCTATTATCTTCTTTTTTCCTATTAATTTCCTCGATCTTCCCTTTAAAATTCAGCCTATATATTTAAGATGATAGATAAGACCTTGGTTTTAAGCTTATAGATTTTCCTTTGGTTTTTTTCTATTTGAGTGAAATATTCCAAATTTTTGATTCTTTTCATAAATTCAAGAAAAACCTTGTATTTAATTTGAAAAAAATCGCTTAAATGAACGATTTCATCACAATCGAAACGAAAACCTGGGATCAAAACAAAGAGAATCTCTTCGATTATGAATCTAATTCATTTAAGCGGAAACTCCTCACAACCAATACCCCCTCCATTCAAATATATCCCAATCCCCAATCAAACAATTGCATTATAAGTCCTCATTTATTAGAAAGCAATGAAAAACCTTTAATCAGCATAATGAGGGAAAATACTAGTAATTATCAATTCTTTATCTAATAATTCATAGTTCTTTATTATTTAATTAGGCTTCTTTAAAGTGAAATCCTGTGATAATGATCTTTGGTCCATTGTCAATAGAAGCACTGAAATCAGGCCTAAAGATATCGTGAAATTGGGTCGGGTTCAATTGGAATTGATCGCAGTAAATAGAAAGATTCTCTGTTTTCCTTAAAAAGCCTCTATTTTCTTAATAGTTCCTATTTAATGAGGAGTTTCTTAATGAAAAAAGGAGTTATTTAGAAACCAAAGATAATCTTCCTGAGGAAAAAGTCTGTAAAATATGTTATGATATGGCAAATTCATTAGAAAACCCTTTGCTTGACCTCTGTAATTGTCAAGGCTCTATGAAATATTCGCATTTCACTTGCATAAAGGAATGGATGAAGAATAAAGTCAAAATCATTGAGAAAAACCTAGGAGTTTTCGTGAAACTCGACCTTTCGGAGTTCAGATGTGAAATCTGTGGGACTAGCCTTGATTTCTATCAGAATTTCAAGGGGAAAAACTTTTTTCTATTAGATTTCCTGCAGGAATTCAAGGAATTCGTGGTTTTTCGCATCGAAAAACTACTCATTTTCTTTAATTTCTCAGAGAAAAACGAAGTTTCTATAGGAAGAGGCTATAATTCAGGCTTTAGATTGGATGATAGCACGGTTTCAAGACTTCATTGTCGGGTTTTTAAAGGGAAAAACTCGGTGCTTTTAGAGGATTTAGGCTCGAAATTCGGGACTTTAGTGAAGATGAGAAAATCCTTCGTAATAGACTCGAAAAACGCTTATAATTTACAGCGAAATAACACGGTTTTCTCGATAAAACGAAGCGAAAGAAAGAAGAAAGTACTGGATTTTTGCTTTTGTGGATGTACTTAAAGCATATCATTTAAATAATAATAAAGGGAATCCGAATTTATGTCAGTTTTAATTAAAAATTGCTTAAAAAAATAATTTTTTTCTCATGTATGTGTCAAATAGAAAAATAGATTCAAAATGCCAAACTAATATCAAAGGACTTAAAGACACAGATTCATCGAGGACATCAACGCCGACCATTTTTTATTTTATTTTATTTATGAGTTAGCTTGTAGCTCTGGCGATAAAAACGTTCATTATTCTGCCTATTATTAATTAAAATCTAAATTCTTTTCCTGTTCAATTTTCTTCCACATCTCGCTCTTGGTGCTAACCTTTTCCTTTCTTTCTTATTTTCCTTATTTTTCCCTGGAGAGATCCTATTTTTCTCTCTCTCTCTCGAACGTGATCTATCAATTTCTACTTTATCATTTTTTCTACCTTTTTCCTGATTTCAATGTCTTGACCTGTGAACACTGTTTTAACTGGTATTTCATATGTCATTGTTTTTATATATTCAGGAACTACCTGTTTTTTCAATTCTATCTTTCCCCTCGCAAGAAACAAGTCTACTATTTCTTGATTGCATTCCAAGCAGATTGATTCTCTTAAGTCTTTTCTAATTTGAGCATTTAAATGTTCTTTACTCTTAGACAAATAATTATTCTCTTCCAGCTTCTTATTATTTTTCCATAGTTTCTAATAACCTCATCTTGGTTCCAATGCTTGTATATCATATAAGTTTCTCTTCCTTTTGAGGCTTCAAAATCCCTTCTCGCCCCTAGCCAATCAAGAACCTTGCCCAACTGTTGGCTGCAATATCCTTTATTGGTGAGATTATTGAATATTCCAAGTGATACCTTGATCTAAAGAAAATCCCTGCTTTAGTTTCAAAATACACTACCACGTTGACCTCTCTATCCAACAAGCTGAATACCAGATTTTCTACTCTTAATTTTCATTCCTCCAATCCATCTTCTTAGTATTTTAATTCTGCTCACATATACTCCTTTTTCCTCGAACTCTATCATTTTCAGGATATCCCATATCCTTTCCGTCACCCGCAACACCTTACATCTCTTATGTTCATTATACCACTAAACCAGCTATCCGCCATCTGAGTAATCTAGACACTCTGTCTTCTTCTGAAATTTTTTTTCTTTTCTTCCTAGTACAATAAAACTGTTTATTTCTGTCTCTTTCTGATTCATCCTATTGTTAAGTTCTGACATTCTCGACATTTGAGAGAGATCTCTGCTCTCCCAATCATTATCGTCATCATTTTCTGTTTCTTCATGAGGAATTACTTCTTTTGATCCGTTATTCATGACTGGAATCTTTTGGGCATCCAGTAATTCTTCCTTTTTTCCTATAGAGGTGGTTTCTCCTGATCCCTTTTTATTTTTATCATCATTCCCAGTCTCTTTTTCATCAGATTTTGGCTTCAAAAATTTCGGTCTTAACAATCTTAATTCTTTCCTAATCATTTCCATATCGAAGACTTTATTTGGGTGAAGAGGCCTTCTCTTCCTCTATATTTTCCATTTGACTCTTCTTTCCAGACTCAGTACATTCTGAGTGGAAACATTCCTCTGGTGTACCGATTCCTTGTGTACCAACTGCTTGTGTACCACTCCTTGTGTACCAACTCCTTGTGTACCAACTCCTTGTGCACCAACTTCTAATGTACCATCTTCTTTTATTTTCCATGTTCCAACTTTATCTGATTTTTCCAATGTACTATCTTTGAGTCTTGCATCCGGCATTGTACCTACTATGACTTCTGGACAATTTCTAATTATGTTTTCCTTCTTTTTTTCTGTATTTTTTTCTCTATAATTTTTCTTCAGATTTCTATTAAAAAAATGTCCTTTATGAGATTTGAACTCCTTGCCAAACGGATCACTTTTGGACTCTATGTCTCATCTGTCATTCGGATGTACCACTCTCCATGTTCCAACGAATGTTCTAGTTCTTGGAATTTTGATTTCCAACATTGATTTTGTCTTGTTTAGGATACTCTTTGGTTTCCGAATTTCCGCAAACTCCTCCTACTGTCCCCTGATTCCTAAAGGCTCTACCCTTCCTTTAAAGGTTCGATTATCTTGCGTTCCACTGAATTCATTGTTCTTTTGAATTTAAACTTTGTAGTAACTGAGGAAAAAAAAAATAATTTTTTTTTAATTACTTAGTAAAGACCCACACAACTTAAAAAAGCCATCATGCACATTTTCTTAAAGACCAAAACACATTCATCAATCAAGCAAATCTGCCTTTTCTTAAGGCTTTGCCGAATATATAGTAAAAACTTTTAAAAAGGGATGGATGAAACTTAAGAATTATTCCAGACTTTTATAAAAACAAACAATTCTTTTTAGAAAATCTCAAAAATAATAATTCATTTAGTTTTTATGTAATTTTTTTGTCAGGAAAAGC
>Ga0302186_10000474_pt1 | contig 35988 bp, 40 predicted proteins | sample II_Bog_E1_2_FD_198782 | JGI IMG/M metagenome (GOLD analysis project Ga0302186, IMG submission 198782) | Peat permafrost microbial communities from Stordalen Mire near Abisko, Sweden - II_Bog_E1_1 | ecosystem: Environmental > Terrestrial > Soil > Wetlands > Peat | place: Sweden: Abisko... | reverse complement strand
CATTTCAAAATCGTTTGAAGGATCAGTTCTATGAAAAATCAAAAAAACAAATTCAATAACCTTGAAAGCATCTCTGCAACTTTACTTAAATAATAATCCATTGCAATTCCAAATTTTTTCCGTATTATTTTAATCTTTCTGAAAATTTTAATTTTTTTTAAAATTTTCAAAATTTTATTTTTAATTATTTTAACTATTTCCATACATTTTTAACTATTTTTACCTATTTTAACGACAACTTGAGGTTGGTCTTGGGAAGCTTTTCTTTGGCTTCTACCATCTCTTTTTTATCATTACAAAACTTACTCATTATGAGCTTCTCTACTAGGTCTTCAAGTCTCACCTCATCTCCAATGACTTCCAATTTTCCGAATTTTATTTGTTCAATGCTATTAAAAAAATTGATAGATTCCTTGAGAAGGTTTAATAGTGAAATAGCTGAGTCAAAATTTTCTAGGCTGCAATTTGTATTAAATTCATTTACAAGCTCTTGAAATTTTCGTGGTATACGATTTTGATTCTTTGAAAGCAATCTTTCTACCGTGACGTGGTCTATAATGCTCAGATTTTCTAGATAGGAAAGTTGTTTTGCTGCTTGTTTGAAGTCTTCTACTGTCAAATCGGCTTTGTTCAAATGGCTGATTATTTTAGAGCTAATTTTGTCGCTTATATCTAACAATTTGTTTTCGTCTTCATTTGTAAGAACAGTGCTCAATATTTTAGCTTGATTGGTAATTGGTTTAAGCTTATTGATTCTTTCAATTATTTGTTCTCTCGTCCAGCCTCCTTTTATTTCTCGACCCAGGGGATCGAACGTAAATACACAATCGGATAATTGTTTGATGCTCTCTAAATTGTCTGCTACAAGCCATTTTTTTAAACCTTCCAAATTCATATTTGTAGGAGCATTAGTTACACCAATTAGTATAGATTTTTTGTTTGCTATCAAATTTGCAGTATTTCCAAACAGGTAAGAAGTGATCTTAATCATTTCGGCCAACCCGCGACCTATATCTGCTTTAAGGCTGTAAAAATTGATGAGCACCATTACTTTTACACTTTTTGACTTTTTAATGGCATTTTTGATTATCACCGCATTTGCAATGTTTATTTCCGGTCCTCTATTATCCAAAAATCCAGGGCAATCCATATAAGTCATTCCATTTTTATTGTCCGTTTCTATTTGTGGCATAAAAGTTTTTGATTGTTTGGTATGACCTATGGGCATCAATTCATCTAAAATGCCTCCAGCAATTTTTGGTTTTACAGTTATGACGTCTTCAAATCTCTCAATTTTCAACTCTTCTGGACTTTGTAATTGCATTTCACACCCGTACAAATAATTTACTGTCGTGCTTTTCCCTGCTCCGGTATTGCCTATAAATATCACAAGTTCTTTTCCTGCAACTTTTTCTCCTTCTATGTTCCCATTATTTATGCACTGCTCAAGCAATCCTATGCTTTCTTCTAGGGATAACGTGATTGTAGGGTTTGCAAGCTTCTTAAGAATCAAATTAGAATAGTCTTTTGTAGAGAGCCGTCTTATTGGTTTTGGTAAAGTCGGGTTATTGTCAATATTTATGGGCACGGTTTGGTTTTGTTTTACCAAGGCAGGTTTTATTTCATTGTTGACCATATTTTTAGCACTTCTTTCTGTCATAATGATTTTTTGCTTAGCACTTTCAGTATTTAATTTGTCTTTATTTATGCTCTCATAAATACTGGGGATATCAATCAATGGGTGATTTTCTGGACTATTGGCATTAACTGCAACCATTTCTCCATCTTTTATTTTCACAGAAGTGCCATCAGAAAGATAAACAATGCCACTAAGGTAGGTATCATTTTTCCAAATTCCTTCATATACTGTGTAAAAGCAAGCTTTTTCTTCGTCATACTGTTCTAATTTGCCTGGTCCAGAGCGTTTTCCTTTCTCAAAATTCCCTTTATACCTTATATAATTGCCTATACTCAATTCTGCTTCGCCTGTATTGTCGTCAAAGAGATTGTCAAAAAAATTACCTTTAAACGTAACCTGCCCAGCATAAAAATTCCCGGCTCCTATCGCTACCAAACGAAAGACTGGACAAAAACAAAGAAAACTTTTCTTGAAACACTGCACTTGCCTTTTTCCTACATAACTGCCTTCGTATTTTTGGCCTCCTACTACCATAGACGCTTCTATTATATTATCGTTTCTACAAAAATGACGCAATGTGGACTCATTCCCATGTACCAATAATTCTATTCCGCTTGAAATTATCTTTGCGGCTATTGCTATTGCTGAATCTAATCCTCCTCCTCCTCCCAATAATCGCTCTTCTATTTTTCTTGGATCTACCCTATAGCTGAATTTTTTTGTGTTAACTTCTTGAATATTGTAGTTGTTTTTGCTGGATAACACCTTGCACAAAGCATTGTATTCTTTGATATTATCTGGGTTGTCAGTTAAGCGATTTCGCAATCCATCACACTGTGCTTGAGCCTCTGCAAGGGTCATTAGTTTGCTTTCCTGTTTGCTGGAATTTGCATTTACCACATTTTGTGGCCCCACTCTCAGCGGATCCAACGTATTACTGCAGCTTTGCAATAAAGAAACAAAAAGTAAAACAATGGTCTTAACATTTTCGTACAAGATTTCCTTCAAAAGCTAAAAAAAGAGAAATTTCAATTTTATACTAAAAAGAAAAAAAAAACCTGCTTGTTTTTCTCTTCATTGGTGTTGAAAATCAAGCCAGTTTCTCTGATAATTATGAGGAGATGCACCAAATCATTGAAATAAGTGTCTAGCAAGTTCATTTCAGTCAAAGCTTCTAACATGGGTTTCAAATAGACAAGAGGGTTCCTATTCCCCTGATTTCCGACGAAATGATTGATGAAATTCTCTTGGAATTCGCTAACACTCATGCTTTTCTTCGAGTCCCCAACCTTTTCCTCCAACTAAAAAAACATCTAAACCCGTTCAAAAACTGTAAAATTTTTACATTGAACCATAAATAATCAACAATTTGATTGATCATCTCCACACTGATGATTTGGCAGTATTTTTCATATAGAGAAAACTGGAAAACGTCGGTGTTTTCTTTGTTATTAAGAAATAACTCCAAGATGCTCGAAACCTCGACTTTTGGCAATGTCTCATTGAACTTTAACTCTAATAATTGACAGGATTTGTGAAGAATAAAATATTTAAAGGCTGGCTGAGAAGAGAAAAACAGCGAATAGAGGTTTTTTTCAAAAGGAGGAGGAGAGGATTGAGGGAATTTCTGTAACAAACGAGGATTTTGCTTGAAATCCTCGAAAAACTGACCAAGATCGGGATCCAAAGTGAAGAAGTTCTCTAAAGCTGAAACTTGATTGTAAATAATCTCCCAAATCGCTTTTATATAGTTGGAAGTGGTGATTTCGGAAAACTGGGAAAAATAGTTAAAAATAAAAATTTAAAAAATTTTGAAAAAAATTAAAAATTTCAGAAAGATTAAAATAAATTGCTAAAAAACCTCATTGATTAATCTGGTAGGTAATGATTCATGCCTAATTTTTGGTATTTTGTTCAGAAAGAAGTATTTATTATGGAAGTATTTTTGGAAAGTTTCAAAGTAGCTTCTTTGTTTGTGGTCCATGACCAGATTTCCTAAATAAATTTTCCTTAAATTCAGGAAACCCTGCTTGATGATCATCTGTTCCTTTGAAGACATCCTACTACTTGATGAAATCCCCCTAAAAAATCTAATATAAAGCCCTTGAAAAACGAGAAAATAACTCTGGAAAAAGCTCATTTTTCTTAGAAAAAGTGAAGATTTTCCTCTGAATCTCCATGTTTTTGCTGTATTCAATAGTTTTTTCCAAATAACTATTGAACATGAAATCTCTATGTTGTAACATAATTTGTCTATCACTCTAACCCCCCAAAGACCCAAAAACGCATAAAAACCATAAAAAAATATGAAAAAACTTTATTGTTGACAGGTTTCGAAACCAAAATTTCAATAAAATCAATGAAGAGGACCCAAATTAATTTTTATAAGTCAAATAGATGTTCCTAAATAAAAATAATTATTTCAAATTTGCTATAAATTTCTAAATTCAAAAAATGAACAAAAAAAAACTTAATAAGCAGGATTACATTTTCCGCAACCGCCAAAACCAGACCCTCACTAAAACTCCAGGTCAAATCAACGGTATTGACTTTTATATTGCCAATCTTGAAAATTGCGATGTTTTTTTGTTCGATTGGATGGATCAAGTTAAAAAAAAAAAATTGGAACTCATTTTTTAAAACAAATTAATAGATCCTTATTGACGATTGCAAAAACTGCAAATTTTTTCTGGGTCCAGTCGTCGGAAGTGTGTTTTTGAGAGGGTCTGAAAATATTATTATTTCATCAGCATCAAATCAGTTTCGAATATCAGATTCGAACAAGTTTTTTTTTCTCTCGGATTTTTTTCAAATTTTTTAAGAGTAGAGGCTTTTATTTACTCAAAATCAGATCCCGCATTGGAAAATTGTTTTGAGATTAGCATTGGACCTTATAATTTTCATTATCCTAAGGCTAGGGAACATTTTACGCTAGCTAAATTTGATTTAGACAATCCAGGTAAATATCTGTTTAAATAACAAAAATGATTAATTAAAAAAGCTGCTAATAAATGGAGCCAACTTTATGATTTTACACCAAATTTAGAGAAAAGAAATTGGAGTTTGATGTCCCCAGAGAAATTCTATTTAAAGGAGCAATCAATTGAAGGATTTGAAACTGAAGAAATAGAAGAGGTAGTTTCTATTCCGAAAATTTACGGTGGAAAATGCGAATTTCAAATAATTGTGGGATCACAGGAATCAAAAGAAAATACAAATGGTAATATTAATAATTATATCAAAATCTTGTTAAAAATGGTTATTTGTTAGATATGTTTTCTTTTAACATTACAACCACTGCCAAAGAAGCCGAACTTGCGATGCAAAATTTTGAAGAGAAAAATGATATTAAAATGCAAAATCAAAATATTTTTGTAAATTTGTGAAAAGGTTTGAATTTATTAAAGTTATGAAGGAAGAAGCAGAAATGGCTTCTCCAAATAAAAGTGCACATCAACTGCTGCTAAATCAAAAAATTGCTGAAAAGATGGTTTCATTAATAAGTTTTATTTTTGAATTTCTCGTTTAGAATCAAGAAGTTGAAGAAAAAAAGAAAAGAATATTGAACGCCCAAGAAGATTTGAAGATTTGGAAGAAGTAATTTTAATACTCCCAATAATATTTATATTAAGTTTTTCAAAGAAATTATATTTCAATCATTGAAGAGAGAAAACGGAATAATAGAATATCAAATTCTTCTTCATTTGAAGAAGAGAAAAAAGTAGTTTTATTTTTGAGAAAAACAATTAATTCTTGAAAGAATTCAAACCCTTGGCTCACAATAGAACAAAATGTGAATTTTAAAATTGGAGAACATAAAGGTGATAGAGATATTGCAGAAATGAGACAAGCAATTTTGAATAAAATTAATGATGAAAAAAGCAAGAAATAATTAATCTGAAAATATGAATTTAAAGAACTTTTTAAATTCAATAAATTTGCATTTCTTGAGCCTTATTTTATAATAGCAGAAATAAAAATCTTAAAAATTTTATATCTTCTTCAGAAATTTTTTCTTTCTTTTGAAGACTACTGCTGCTTTGAACATATATCCTTAACATGGCCCAAACCTAAATGAGTCCAAGCAAAATTCTTGTTGGATATGAGAAAAAAATGATTCTAATCAAGGTATTTTTTATAAAAATGTTTAATGGGAAATATGATGAGAACTTTTTTCTCATTTCGCAGTGACCCACCTGAATTAATGTGTAGGTTTTACTTCCGTAGATGTCTGATTCCCTTTTTTTTTTAATTTTTTTATCTTTGATCTCTAATATTAAGAATATAGAAAAAAACAAGAGAATCACAAATTGCAGAGAGAAAACACATGGAACCATGGGAAAATGATTCAACATCACTTAAATTAATTTTCAGTTTTAAAACCTATTTTCTAAAAAAACCAAAGTTCTAAAAAATTTTTAAATTCTTTCTTTGTTTTGGAATCCCCCAAAAAAAACATGAAAACTTTTTTTAATTTGATCAATAAAAACAAAAATCCTTTATTTAATTTAATCAGAAATTTATTAATTAAAAAAAAAAAATTGGAAAATCCAAAAATCTAATGAATATAAAAAATTTGTTTGTTTTTTATATAAACAAAAAATTTAATAAAGGGAATTTTAAATTTTGTAAAAAAATTAAAAGAAAACATTTTTTATATATGTTTTTATTATTTTTAAATTTTTACATTAATAAACCTTTTCGTTTTAATTCTGGTAAAGTCATAATCGTAACTTCCTGGACCCAATTTAGCTATCGACCCTTTTAGGATCAAACTCCCTCTCTTTTCTGATTGATCAAACAAGGTTTGTTTATTAGTATTGAAGCTGAATTTTGCCAACCCTTTTTCATTATTATTATAGCTTCCTGGTCCTAAATTTTCTTCTTCAAGTTTTTTCTCAAGATCATCTTATTTAAAAACGTTTTTTTCAATAAATTTCTAAACTCTAATAAATTACTGCTAAAACGTCCAACCTTCGAAGCAAATGACGAGGTGTTTTTGCCTTCATAAAAGCGATTCATCTCTTCAATGATATTTTTTTTGTTCCAATTATTTTCCTCATCCTCAAACAGCAATCTTGGATCAATCCTTTCGATGCCCATAAGGTCTTCTTCCCCTTTGTCATTATTCTCTTTTCCTATGTCCATGATAATTATTTTTGTGCGGTTTTTCTTAGATTTCAAATCATTTTGGTTCAAATTGTAATCCCCAGGACCAGGAGCTATCTTAATTTTAAAAAATTCTTGTAGTTGAGTTTGTAATATTTAAAAATTCATTACCCTCTTCTTTTCAATGAATCTTTTAGTTCCAGAGCCAAAAATGGCAGGACACCTGCAAAAATTGACACTTTCTTTCTCATTTTTCTCTCCATTTTGGATATCAGTGCTGACATTCGAAGGCACCTCACTGTTATTTGATTTTTTTGATGTAAAGCGAGGAACAGTACTTTTATAGAACGCCACCTTATGATGTCTTTCGTAATAATTCCCAGGGTTATAATCCCCTGGTCCCGGTTTTTCCTCTTTCCCCTCTTCGAATCTTTTCACATTAGACTCAAAACATTGTAATTTTTTGGGCTTGGTAATCGGTGTAAAAGCAGTGACCTTTTCAGGTTCACAATAATAGTCTGTTAAGGGGTATTTATGAGTTTCAAAAAGGGACTTTCCCCTTTCATCATAACAAGGTTGCTGTTTTTTTGTTTTTTTTGCTTTTTCATGAATGAAAGTGTTTGAATCCTTGGAATCTGCATTGGAATTTTCGTCATTGTTTTTCGTGGATTCCCGTTGCCATGATTTCGGTCGGTTTTTGAAATTGACTGAGCTAAGAAACAGCTCACAAGGGTTATCGACTTGTTGAGTTTGTTTTTTAATGATTTCTTGTGGAATTTTGGCTTGCTTTAAAATAATTTTAAGAATTCTCTTGCGAAAAAAAAAGTTACAAATATTTTCGGTTTCACCAAATTAAACGAAGGGTCATAAAAACCAGGACCACGATCTTCAGCAGTAAGTTTTTTATCCGTGTCATCTTTTTTCACAAGGAAATTTTTATCTTCCAATTCCTCATAAAATTGGTTCGATTGGGTAATAGAGGGAACAGTCTTGAATTTATCATGAATGCCCTCGGTTTTTAAGTTTCTTTTATTTTTCTTGCTTTGAATTATGTTTTGTTGGGCGAAGTATTGACCTGGACCGGGGTTTTTGTTATTTGAATTATAGTTGAATCTTCGACCCTTTAATGAGAAATTAAGAAAAAATTGGTTTCCAAAAAGAAAAAAATCACCGTTCCAAAGTTTATCACATTATTATCTGCATTGTTCAGGTTTTGGAAAAAACTGGATTTGTAGAAATCATTGAATTTCGGGTTATTAGGGAAGGCAAAATAATAACCCGGACCTGGGAAGTAATTTTTGGACACAGTAACATCTCTTTTTTCTTGTAAAAATTTCATTTTATATATATATTTTTATATTTAAAATAAAAATAAGAAAATTATTGTTATAAATTTTATTCAAAAAAATGGAAAACATTGAGGAAAAAGCCTCCAAGAAAATGAAAAAAGAGTTTTTTAAAAGCCAAAAAAAGAACCAAAATGACATTTTGTCTGGCTTTATTATCACTTGTGATAATCATCGAGAAAAAAATGCCATTAATGATGCTTATAATATTTTGAATGAGGTAAAATTTGAAAAGATTTTTTTTAATTCATTTGATAGTACACAGAGAAATTATACCCGAATCTGAAATTAAAGCAAGATCCACCACCAAGCAAAAAGGTTAAGACCGAAGATGGAAAAAATGACAATAAAAATCAATTGGTTTCAGATTTATTAGATGATGAATTGAACCAATTGAATGAAAAAGATGAAAGATTATATTATACTTATGATATAGGAATAAAGGTATTCTATTATTATTTAATAGATATTGAGATTATTTTAGAAAGGAGTCGTCTTTATTAAGATAAACCCGAAATTCACAACAGAAGTTTCACCTTATGTGCTTTGCGATGAAATAATGAAGGATGTTCATGAAAAAAAACATGAAATTTCAAGATTTTGCCATAAATTAATTCCAATAGAAAAAGCTTTCTCAGCCAATTTTGAAGTATTTAAAATCTTTATGAAAGAAATTTTACAGAAGACTTTCAAAGATGAGGAAAAAATCAGTGTAATTTCTTTAATTTTATTCTAAAAGTTTATGAATTATTAGTGGTTTTTAGAATTCAAGAGCAGAAACAACAGCAAATATAAACAAAAGGAGTTTTTGGACTATATTTTGGAAAATATTGGAAAGAATCACTTCGTCAGCTATAAAGAGCCTCAAATTACTCTTTTTGTTGAAATCAATCAAGTACTTCAATGATAAATTGATTTTTCATTAAAAATTTAAATTTTTTAGGGAACCATGTGTTTAGCGGCATTGCAGAATTTTTTCGAATATAAAAAATATTCCATTCATGCTAAAAATTCATTGGTGGAATCAAAAAACCCCAAAAAGGAAAAAAAAACAGAAGAAAAAACAGAAAAAATCGAAGAAATTAAAAAAAATAATGAAAATAAAAGCGAAGTAGATGAAGAAGAAGTGCGGCTTTTATAAATAATTTAATGAATAAGAATTTCTTGCTTTCTCCTATAAAAGAAAAAAACAAAATTATAAATTTATAATATATATAAATTAAAAAATATCTTTTTCTTTGAATGCCTCCTAAGCAGAAATCTGGCAATTTCAAACAGAAAAATAAGCCCTTTAAGGGGGGAAGTGGTAAATCGTCGAAGAAGAAAGCGTTTAAAATTGAGGTTTCAAATTTTTCGAATGAAAAAAAATCTATATTTTAAAAGGAAACAACCAAAAAAATAAAAAAGCCAGAAAAAACTTTGACCAAGCCAGAAAGGAAGAATAAAAATGAGCAAATCAAGGAAAAAAAAGCAGTTGAAAGCAAAGACGAACTCACTCAGCAAATAAACTATTTGTCTTTGGACGAGACCAAGAAAACTTTTTTAAAAGATTTAGTAAAGGTATCGAAACCCCCAAAAATCGTAGCTTTAATGCCTTTTAATGCTTCAGCTGATACTCACAGGATAAAGTCTTATAAATAATTCATTTTGGGGATTTAAACAGAAATTTTGCTCTAGAAACCAAATTGAGGAAGTTTTCAAATTAAAGGGCCAACAAAAAGAAGAAATTCTTGGCAATGAGAACATGATCATTCATAGTTTTCCTTATTTTAATTTGCAAACATCTCCGCATCAATGTAATTTAATTTTTTTCATTGATGGATTTTATTATTAATTTTTCAAAGTTCCTGAGCTATCCAAAGAAAATTATATTTTTGTGGCTTGCAATAGAGATTTCCTGAGTTGTTTGGATTTCGCGAAAGTCGCTGATATCATATGCCCAGTTCTTTCCTGCAAAGATTGCAAAATTGAAGGATTGATAAAGGATCCTCATTCAAATGCAAAAGCTTTTGATGATGAAGGCTATAAGTTGTTAACCTCATTGAGAATCCAAGGAATAAGTAAAATGGCTGGAATCATTCAGGATCTCGATGTGATTCCTTCTGCTAAGCAGCCTTTGGTAATTAATTAATTCTCTAAAACAACAATATGAAAATGATTTTTGTTTTAAAGGTGAAGAAATTCTTTCAGAGATACTTTGAATCTGAATTAGGAAGCGACGATAAATACGTTGCATTTGAGCAAAATGAAACTGGGGTAAGGACATTTTTAAGGAACTTGCAAGGGATTTCTCCAAATCCTTTGGAATGGAGAGAGAAAAAAGGATACGTGTTGATAGAAAAACTTTGCATAAATAAAATGGTTTCAATTTTTTAAGGAGAATTTTATTTTTAAATATAATTTTGTTGGTAGGAACCAGATAAAGTTGAAATGTTTGGTTATTTGAAAGGTGCAGCTATCAACGCGAATCAATTGTTCCATCTAACTGGATTCGGAGATTATGCAGTTTCAAACATTGATATTTTAAAAAATCCCTTTGAAGAGAACAAATCAAAAATGTGGGATATAAATGGTGTACACCTTTCTCAATCTCCAATAAACCCACAAAGGGTAGAGCTGTTTGCAGAGAGTTCTTCCAATAAAATCGTTGAAAAACTGGTTCATCTGAATGAAAATGAAGAAATGATAATCGAAGAAGCAAATCAAAAGGAAGAGGAAAAACAAAACACAATGATTGAGGAAGAAGAGGAAAAAATCGAAGAAAAACCTGATAATCAAAGTGATTTAAGTTACGAGGAAAATGAAGCTCAACTGATAAATATTGAGGAGGAAAAGTCATTAAAACATTAATTCAATTATAATTTTTTATTATATAAATAGAAAGAAATTAAAGTTTGAATTGAAAAAACGAAGCAAAGATGAAATGGAATTCGAAGATGAGGTGGATTATCCAGCAGATATTTCGGTGAAAGAAAGGTTCAAAAAATATAAAGGTTTAAAAAACTTCCGAACTTCTGAATGGAAAAAAACGGTTTTTTACATTTTTTTTTCTAATTATTTATAAATAAATTTTTTAGGAGAATCTGCCTACCGATTATGAAAAGATCTTCATATATGAAGACTATCAAAAAACCATGAAAAATGCACACCATGAGGCTAGAATGGGTGCTTTTGCTTTCCCGGGGTTTTATGTGAGGATCGTTCTCACAAATATCAATTTCAATATGCTTTCAAAGCATCCAAACAATAAACCATTGGTTATTTTTTCTCATTATTTATTAAAAAATTCATATTTTTATATATAGATATTATCTTCAAATTTGAATCATGAAGGGAAAATTACCTTAGTCCATTATAAAGTTAAAAGATGGGTGGAATCAGAAGATTTAGAGCTAAAATCAAAAGAAGTATATCATTTCGAAGCAGGGTTCCGAAGATTTGAAGGGAATCCGATTTTTTCCAAAATTTCCACAGTTTTTAATCCAAAATAACTTTGTTTATAAACTTTAAAATTTTGATAGAATTGCGAAAAAACTAAGTTCGACAAATTTTTTAGAGCAAATACCTCATATTTGGCTTCTTTGTATTCCTATACCTTATATACTCCTTGCAATTTGCTTTTATTCAAAACAATTGGTATAATTAAATACATATTATTTGAAATTACTATCAATTTTTCCATAAAAGATAACAAAGAAGTTTTAGTTGGTTCTGGGGAACTAGCAAAAATAGACCCTTTTCATGTGATTCTTAAAAGAATCGTTTTAACTGGATATCCAGCGAAAATTAACAGGAGGAGAGCAGTAATACATATGATGTTTTTCAATCCATCAGATGTAAAATACTTCAAACCAATTGAGCTTTCAACAAAATTGGGTTTAAAGGTGAAATATTAATGTTAATTTTGTATTAATAATCATATTATTTTCAGGGAAGTATAACAGAATCTGTTGGAACTCATGGTAGCATGAAGTGCGGATTTAGTAGCTATATAAAAGGAAACGACACTGTTTGCCTGAATTTATATAGAAGGGTTTTCCCTAAATTTAAATTTAGTGATTTATGAAATATTTCATGTATTGAATGAATTAAAAAAAACCTTAGTTTTTGCATTTTCTTTTCTTTTCATTATTTAAAAAATAAAAAAATCATTTTGGAAAAAACCCTATTCTTGAATTTTGATGTATTTGCCATGGCTATTTTTTGTGATCTTCATCTTCGTATAGAAAATTCACATTAAAAAACCTTAAAATTCGTAAAATTTAGATCATCTTCATCTTCTCGATGATGCTTGTTAAGTATTATGTAGACCCTGCTGAAAGTTATTTGTTAAGCACAATAACGATATCATTGAGGTATTTCTTTTAAAAATCCTTTTGTGTGTAAATAAAATTATTTAGTTTGACCTTCAGTCTATTATGTGTTTTAATAATACCTATCGACATTTTCGTGGTTTCAACCCCAGTAAAAAAAAACAAAAAAATATAAAAAATAAATGATTATTAAAAGAATTTAGAAACTTTGGGGATTGCGATCGAAGAAAAGACAATAAAACTTATGATAGTATGTAAGAAAAACTTCTGAAAGTACTTCATTTATATTAATGACATAGACCTATATTGTGCCAGTCTTTTTATCAGTTTTTTGGTGATTCCGTTTACTTATTTTTACGGGGAAGAAAGGCAAGATTTTTTAGACATTGATTATGAAATTGACAAAAGTTGTTCTAAAATCTGGAATGCTTTCAAATATACTGTGCTTATTCTTTGACATTTTTTTTTTTCATTAATTGATTTATTTAGATTTTCTTTGTTCTATTTACTTTTGTTTTGATTGTGGCCGGGCTAATTTTCAGACCTGGTGTTTTAATCTATAAATATATACATTTTTAATATTTCTTTAGGACATTCCAATGGCATTGAAAAAGGAAAGGAAATTGAATGGGTTAAAAAGCTTTTTGACGTTGATCATGGTAATTATAATTTAGAGGAGGACTTAAAGATAAAAAAAATAATTTAGTTGGAGAATCCGCCATATTTTTTTCTATTGCTGTATTAACCTGTTTGGGGATTGTGATTTGGATTATTTACGGTGGTTATGGATTGGGAAGTTTGCCAATGTTTTTGGTTAAAGGAACAAAATCTTTGCAAGAAACGAAAAATGAAGTATTTAAATCAAAATAAACATCATTTGTAAAAAAAATTTGAAGCTGTCGAATGACTTGTCGAAAATTAGAGAAAAATACAGGGCAATTCAAGAAAAATATGCGAGATCACATACTAAAATATCCAAATCTGATCAAAGAATCTTGAATAATTTAAAAAAGCAAGAAAGGTAAATAGTATATTGCCAAAGCCACTTTTATCGATTATATAATCTGCAAGATTGATTTCAACAAAAAACGAGAAAATTGATCTGATAGAAAACAAATTCGAAGGGTTACAAAAAATTTTCAAGCTGCTCAAGCCTTTTAGAGTGATAATCGGTTTTTTTTGCCTTTTTTTGAGCGGAGTCATATTTTTGTCTTTGACAATTACAACAATTGATAAAGTAAAAGAAAATTTTATTAAAATAATTTTCTTTATCCCAGATTAGCAACTCTAAATGTGGACTGAGCTGCGGCTTCATCTTAGAAAAAACGAATTATTTAAATCCTGTTGATTTCTTATTAGTTTCTGCCTCAAAATATTTCTCCTTCGATTATTTATTTTTCTTCCTATTGATATTTTATATCTTTATTACATCCTTATATGGAATCATCAATTTGGGAATTAAATTTCTTTGTTTCACAGTAAAATATTTTCATAAAATTGTTTATGTATATTTTGTTTAGATTTATGAAATCAAAAAGGAAAGCACAATGCCTCAAGCATTATTGATATTGGCTTTTTTGATGAACCTGATTATTTTAGTTTTATCTAATCAAACCACAAATTTGACTCCACAATATTCGATGTTCGGTTCCCAAAAGTTTTATTTCAATGGAAAATCTGAATTTTGTTCACTGAATGAAATATCCTCAGATAAAAACGTAAGTTGCCATCTAAGCAATGTGTCATCTATTTTAAGCAAGTTTTGATATTTTTTAAAAATATTTTATATTATTTGTTTTAAATTTCATAAAGAATTTCAATCAGCATTCCTTTCTTCGGAATGATCTTCTTCTTAGGGAACATCTTATTTTTGTTGCTCAGTTTTCTATCATTTCTGAATTCTTTGACTAAAAAGCATAAACATGAGATTGAGGTAATTTTTTTAAAAGTTTTTTGTTTGAAATAACAAATTATATGAAAAAGGAGGAAGAAATAGATCTTGAAGATGAGTCAAGGCGGTTGGTGAACTATAATTAAAATTACAATATATACAAAGCTTTGTTTTTTATTAAAACAAATAAATGGAATGGAATTTGATTCATTTAATTTAAAAAAATTATTAATTATTGGATTCTATGTTAAGACTGAAAGCAATGAATCATTTGGGTTTTCATACTGAAATTGTCAAAATTTTCCAAATTCTTGATCAAATTGTCCATACAGCTTTTTAACTCTTGTACGAAAGCCTGTTCTTTATTCGGTAAACTTTGCTTGTTTATAAGTTCATCCAATTTTGAAATTTGGTTTTCTGGCAATGAAAACATCTTCGGAAACTTAATCTTCAAATTAAAATTAAGGGTTTTATATTTGTCTTTCTTTTCTTTCACGTCATCTTCATCGGGAGAGGCTAAATTTGTGTTTAAATCCACGAATCTTGTATTTTCCACGATTTTATCAAAATTCGGCTTCAGAGAAATATGTGACATTGGGGCTTCCTTTTGTTCTTCTTTTTCTTTGAGATCCTTGACAGGTTTATTAGGCACCTTTGGATTATCTGGAACGATTGGCTTTTCAACGACTTTTTCTTTTTTTTTATAAGATTGGTAAAGAAATTGCTTCAAAACTGGGACATTTTCGAGGTTCACGACCTTCAACAAATTATTGAAATAATTTTCCAAGGATTTTTGTCTTTGAGAAATAAAATCCGGATTCAAATTGCCTGGCCATTTCTTTGGAGGGAACGCTGGGAGCTTAATGCTGTTATTGGAAGAAATTTGATTATGAATTTCAAGCATGTGTTTATATCTTGATTCGAATATCCAGGATTCTGAGCTTGCCAAAGTTGTGACAGAAACAGAATAATACGTGACCCCGCTGATGGTCTTATAATCGAGGAATTTTACGCGATGAAGATTTTTTTTATCTTCTTCCATGAAATACAAAATTATCTTTAAAACAAAAAATCAAGAATTAAACCAAATTTTTTTTTTTTATAAATTTTTGTAAATTTGTCCAAAACAATTTAATCACTCATTTTAAAGAAATAATTGATTATTGAGTCAAATTTTTTTTTCAAAATATAGTTTAGAAAGTCTTTTATTTTTTAAACACAACTTTATGACAAACTCTTAAATTTTAAATCCATAATTTTTCATTCTTCTTATCCTTTTAACTCTGCTTATCAGCTCTTATTTTCTCAATGGCATTCCGATTTTATTTCGATTTCCCTACTCTCTAACTGTTTTTTGTCTCCTGTTATTAAAAACTTATTAATTAAACCAAAAAGAATTTACCTTGAATATTTTTTCATCATTTCTCAATGTTTCTGCCTTTTCTTTACTATTTCTCACATTTCGTTCCACTTCCATAATATCTTTCATGTTTTTACTCATAATATCAATGTTCTTCATCAGTTTCTTTGATTTGTCTCTCTTCTAATTTTATTAATTTATCAAGTTCTTTTTCTTCATTGTGGAGTTTTTCAATTGCAATTTGACATCATTTTTTTCTTTGATTTTTTCTTCCGTTCGGATTTTCTGTAATTTGAAGGCATTAATTTTCAGTTGGATGATAAAAGATAATTTTTTTTTAAATAAAGTACTTCAATTTCTTTGACATAAGCAGCCATAATCTTTTGTAAGAATTTTTTAAAAGCTTTATCTTCTTTATGCAAATTGATACTTAAATTAAGCGAGCTTAAATTAGCATGTTTTCTGATAAATCACGGTCCAGATTTAGACTCTCTACTGATTTTATTCCTCTAAAACTAAAAAATAAATAAATGTTTTCATAATAATAAAATAACATTTCCAAATCCAAGTCAACAAGAGAAATATGAACCCTAATGACAATTCCGATTGCTCTTTTCAAGTCGAAATTTTTTTCGAGCAAATCGTTCCAAAGCCTATTTAAATTTTCCTTTCCATCACAGTGGACTACATACATTCCTCATCTAAAGAAATGTCTATGAGATTTTTTCTTTCTAAGTAGTGTTTTATAAATTCAGATATTTCTTTTTCAAAGATTTCAATTTCTTATATTTCTCCTAAAATGTTCTTCTCATTCAAAGAATCCATTGGATAAGCCGAATATATTTTATTAATCTTTTTATTTATATTTTCAAAACCATAGTCTTCAAGTTTGAACCTGCAAGCGATTGAATAATTGTGCAATAGCACTTGTCCAAAAACAATAACAAGAATAGCTGAAAGGAAAACCCCAAAAACTAGTATCGCTCGATTGAATGGAGATTTCCAAAAGTGAGAATATTTTTTAGAGCTGGGGACTGCGGAAGCCCCAATCATAAATTCATTGGGCTCAGAGAATATTTTCAATTTCCTGATGACAAAAGTCCAAGCATAAATCTGGTCTAAATAACGAGCTTCCATTCGGAATTTTTTAGAAATTTTAGAAAAATTATTAAATTAAGCTTTAAATTCAGAAATCCTTAAGAAAAAATAGACTATAAATTAGAAATTCTTGTTTCCTTGAAATTCCAGGAGTTCAATAATAATACGAAATTCAATAATCTAGAAAAGAAATTCGATACTATATGGAAGTAATATTAGATCTTTATTAAGAAAATTCCGTTTTTATAGTAGAAGGAGAAATTGATAGGCCCGAAACTTGAATCTAATAATGCGAAATTCGACTAGTTTTAATAGGAATTTTCTATATTGCGAAAAATAATAAATATTTCAATAAAAATTAAGATTTTAGGCTGAAAAAATAATCACTTCTTAATAAAATCAGCTTTTCATTGTCTATATTCATAGCAAGAAACCCTGAATTTTCAGAGGAAAACTCCTTCCAATTCAGTCTTTTCTTAAATATATTTAACAAATCGCATCAGAAATCAGGATCAAGAAACGGGTTGGACAAAAATTCACGTTTCGTGGGGGTGAGGGTAATTTTCGAGGCAAGAGATAATATAGAAATCTTAAACTCAAGAGTTGAGTTCACAAAAACATCATAAAATTAAATCTAGAAAATGACTTGAAAGAGGAAAAAAAATGAAGAAAAATAGAACTAGGATTAAAATATTAAAAAACAACATTTTGAATTTTAATTAAAAATTCATTTTTGGAAATTTTAAAAATATCAAATACAAGAATCAAAAAATATTGAGTTTAAATAATTTTTTTGTTCATTTCTAGCCAAAATTCACTTCTAAAATTTAAAAATTGGAGCGATTTCAATATTCTAAAACAAAATAAAAAACAAATTTCTTCAAAATTCATCATGTTATCCTTTCTTTTTTTCCTCCTCCTTCTTTCCTTCTCCCAACCTCTCGAAGACAAAACCATCAAAAAATTCAACAATTTGAACAACTCCCGATCCATTGAATTACCTCTGATTGCTGACAATGGATGTTATGAATGCCAGTCTTCCAGACCCGAATACCTTCAAATTCGGCCTCCTTCTCTTGCAATAGATACCTGTCATTCACAAGCTGTTCCGGCTCTCTCCATTAATAAGACAAATGATAATATTATCTGGATCACCACCGCAAAAGACAAAGAATCCGAATCCATAACATATACCCTATACTACCATCCAAACAATTCCCTTCAAGTCAATCTTTCATTTGGCTCCGGCTCTTTTAAACTCCATCCAAATGACACTTCCCTGGCCCATATTATAACTAACCAAAGCAACACCTTCACAGTGATGCCTAAAGCTTTGGGCACATTGAAGATAGAAATCTATGATGATTTGATGGTCAAATCAAAGAAGTTCACTTGTTTCATCTTCATAGTTCAATGTCAGAAGGCCAAACTGGATCTATCACCTGCGATTTTCCAGGAATCAGATTATACCAAAGTTGAAATTTCACTCTATGATTCATATGACAACCTAATTCCAATTTCACAAATGAACCTCATCAATTTTTCACTTGATGTTCTTTCCTTCACTGATGTAAATCAACGCAATTTATTCAAAATTTCCAAATTAACAAATTCTAACCAATTTCTTGTACAGGGACTCAAATCCGGATCCTATAGGTTCAGCGTATATGTTGAAAATTATGTCAAAAATGATAAAAAAATGCTTTTGAAACCTATAAGCAATGAAATAGAGGTCTATGTAGGTTCAGCGTATATGTTGAAAATTATGTCAAAAATGATAAAAAAATGCTTTTGAAACCTATAAGCAATGAAATAGAGGTCTATGTCTATGATAAGCTCAGTACCATTCCAAAAAAATCTATTATTAGCCCCAGGTTGCCAATGTCATATGAAGGTCATAGGAGGTCCTTCTGAAAAAGCCAAGATCGCCAGCAATATCGAGCTACGAACAAGAGTGTCTCAAGAAAATATAATAAAACTCTCGAAACAAGAGAAAAATCTCTTCCTAGTTGAAGGTCTTGGTGTGGGTGATGGGAGGATTTTCTTTGAATTGGTGCAAAAGGAATCAAACATGATTTTATCTGTTTATGAGGTGAATTTCAGGATAGAACTTGTTAATAATATCGAGATCCTAGGGTTCCCTGAAAGGACGGTATTTTTCGGAGCTACATTTAGATTGTTGGCCTTAAGTAATACCTAAATATGATTTATATAAAAATCTCTCATATTAGTGAAATTCAATAATATCATGTTCACTGCCAGCATTTGTCCTTTTGAATTTTTCTGGACCACACAAGATAGACAAATCCTTGATATTTCATCGCCAAATATAGAAGTATACTTAATAAATTATTTATATACAATTGAATTAATCTTAGAACTTTCTGGCCAATCCCAATCCTGAAAAGGTGAGTTATGATAAAATACTATTGGAAAATTTCCATATCGGCATCAATGCCACTGCAATTGGAATTGGGTTGGCGGAAATTAATCTGATAGTGAAATTTAATTATCCAAATCCTTTCCAGAAGCAAGAGAAAAGCATCATGGAAGAAATCAGAATTTTAGATTATTGCACTCATTCGACTCCTAGTTTCATAAGAATACCAGAAAACGTCAATTCTTTGTTGATTTTACCACCCAAAACTGAATTTCAATTGAAATTTAACAAAGATCTAGAGAAAGTTTTAACTATAAAGTTTATTATTATTTATTTATTAGAAAATATTTGTTTTAGCATAAGATAATAATGGGATATGATAACACTGGTTCGATTGAAGTTACGATGAATGGGCTAATTAAAACTGGTGAGAAAAGAGGAAGGTCGACCATAATTATAGAGGAAGAAGATCCCTCAAAATCTTTCGAAGATAAAACAATCGTTATTAACGTTCTAATAGCCAATATTTTCTCAATTTTCATTGAAAACTCAGACAAAGTAACTTTCTATCACATTTTCCAATTAACCTCTTATTTATAGCTGTTCAAAATGCAAATTGAAGCGACCACAGACCTAAAAATCCATTATCTAGATTATTATGGCAGATTATTTCCCTCAAGTAACTAAAATATTTTCTCTTATATTATCTCCTCTAATAGACATCAAACTTATCAAGATTCAGGTCCATCTATCCAACGCGAAAATCATAGACCTGAGGCTAAATGAAGATAATTCCATATTATCCATCCGTGGGAAAAGGATTGGAGCGACTCTATGCACTTTATCTCTTGAGACCAACCCTTATGTCTTCGATATGTTCCTCATCATAGTGGAATCCATCATCACTCCAGACTCTCCAGTATGTGTCCATGTAGGGGGTCATGTCCAATTCACTGAGTTACACAAAAATGGAAACCAAGAAAAATGGTTCACCAATGATAATTCGATAATACAATTGAATCAAATCACTGGGAAAGCCAATGCCTTACGTGAAGGGACTGCCATAGTCCTTTATAAGAAAACTGCACAATGCACCACAAAAATCAATGTTTTTCGGGTCAACAAATTGATTTTGGATAATAAAGACCCAATTGTGTTCACGAACATCGTTAATTCGAAATATTATCAAGAGGAATATAAAATCCTAGTGAGAGCCTTCAGTGATGATTATGAAATAGAAGAGATCTTCAATGAGAAGGAACCCATCAACAATAATTTGAAATTTTTTTGTGAAACTTTGCAAGATGATTGGATTTTTGTGAAACAGGAAATCCATTTCGATAGGGCCAAAAAGAAACATCAGCTGTTTTGTGTGGTTACACTGCACAGAATCTATCCGAATGATTCGAAAGCTCCAAATTCCATTACTCTCTTGGTGAATTTGGCTTCAAATAGTGAGAACTCCTTTAATCTTCTATGGAAATTCGATTTTAAGATCTATTGGGCCTTCAAAATACGAGAATCTTACAAATTAGTATCTTCATATAGAATTCGATTTCAAAGCTAAAAATTATTCTTTTTAGATAAAGCTCAATCGAAACTATAACGCCATTTCTCTGAGTATCATGACGGCTTATGACTTGGATATTAGACCTTCCAAAGATCTTGCCAAAACTATCAAGACCAAATATGTCTTGAATTTTTTCATATATTTATGAACTTTTTGTATTAGACCCAAGAAAAAAATGAGTTTCAGATGAACATTACAATCCCTCCGAACTACCGTATGATCATCGCAGCGATTTGCCTAAACAATCTCATCACGAATCAAACAGAATGCCTCTTCCTCATTTACAACCTCTCAACTGAGGTCGAAGTGTCCAAGAATGCAACTGGAACCATTCAAAAACCATTTACTCTCAAAGATTTTGTGATTGTGATAATGTGGTTTATTTTCGTGTTTTTAGTCTGTGGAGAAACTACCGAAAAATTTGTGATGGCGATAATGATCAGTTTAGTTGTGGTTTCAGTCTGGGAATATTGTAATTCCATTAATCCTTGAGAAATTGCGTAACTTTTTTTTATATTTTATATGAAAATAAACATAATTTTATTGAAAAGAAGGTAGAGTTTTTTGAAAGGGGAGGATCAGAATTTTTGTAGACATTTAATAAGTTAATTAGTGTTTTTAATGAATTATGTCTTTTTTTTTTTATTTTGTCATGAATGACATAATTCATATCTATAAAATTATAAAATTGGCTTCGCGCAATCTGCAATCTGCCACCGCTCACCAGTCAATGCGAATTCCAGCCATTGTTTTTATCCCTTTATCCTTGCAATATTCATTATACAGTATAAGCACCTTTTTTATCTCTCTCTAAACATCGTATAAGCACCTTTTTTATCTCTCTCTAAACATCAAACATCGTTTGGTTTCTGGAGTATTTCCGTGCTATATTTCTGATATTCCTGCAAATATAGTCTCTGTTGTTTCTTCATATCTTCCTGCACCTTCGCCTCGAAATTCAAAGATCCGTATCACTACTCATGGTCTTCTTCTCCAACATATTGGTAACGCTCTTGCATTCAGTCCTTCAAAATCCTTAAAAGTTAGCAAAAGCCAACCTCTTTTCAGTGCTAAACTGGAATTCTCTGCAGTTTGGAATTTCTCATCATCTGGCTTCAAAATCAACTCACAGATCTTTCGCACATCATTTTTAAAAATAAATTTCTTCAAAGCAGTAATTGAAAAAGTCAGATTTTTCTTCGTGATGTCCAAAAAATAATTTCATTTTGAAGCTCATAATTAAGAGGGCATGCTCATGAATTGATGAAATTAGCTCGTTGTTCAACTCAGAGAGAACTCCTTTTTCAATGTGTCGATTTTGGAATCGATGGCAGAACTACTATAAAAAATAAGAATTAAGAGGCACTTTAAGTTTTTTTTTCTTCTGTTTTTTCTAAAAATTATTATTATTATTATTATTTAACAAGCAGATATTATCACTTTTCGATATTTTGTATATTTTTTCGTTTTAATATTCAAAATTTTTAACACTTAACAATGAAAAAAACAGAGATGGAAGATGAAGAAAATTTTGAATCTTTTCCAATTATGAAACAAATTTCCTCACCTGTGAAAATAACTCATCAAATTGAAGCTTTAGAATCTCGGCTTTCTAAAACAAAAATCAAAACTGATAGTGGAGTTGATTGCGAATCTATTTCGCTCATTAATCAATTGGGTTTACTTTATATTAAGCAGGGCTTTTTATGTTTTCAACAAAATAAATACGAAAAAGCGGAAAGCTACTTTTCTCAGGCACAATTACTTATAAAAGGCACTTTCTTTAAAAAAAACGACCCTTTTTTGTTCTTGGAAGTCACTCTGATTCAAACTATGGCTTATATATATAAATATTTAGGAAAGGAAGATCTTGCATTGAAAGAATTAATGAAATTTTTTGAAAGAAATTTTAGTTCAGATTTTTTAGCCTCTAAAAGTGAACTGATATCAGCTGGAATAGAGCTAATTTTTATAATGTACGGGGGACTTTGCCTAAAATCGGATCAAAGTGAAAAAGGTCTAGATGCCGTTTTGCAAGGTATTGAATATTTACAGTGTTTTTTGAGAAATCATCCTTGGGCGAAAATAAAAAATGAGAATCGTGAAGTGATCATCGAAAAAAGAAAAGCGAATTTGGCCTATTTATATTATTTAGGATCTAAATTATATGTTTCGAAGAAAAACTTCTCGATAAAGAATTTGGACAATTCTTTAAATTTCATCAATAAAGCAGTTTCTTTATCTAAGGAAGTTTATGGAGAAACAGCCGCGCAAACCTTGAAATATTTGAAACAAGTGGAATTGTTAAAGAAAAAAATTGATTTCGAAAAAATATTGATTTCTGATTTGCCAACAAATTTCGAAGAATTTTGTCATGGGATTTTTCCCCCTGAAAAAAATATTTCAACTAATTCACAATTTGAAAGTCCAGAAATATGTTCAAAAAGCTCGCGATTTCAAAAAGGAACTTCCAAATTTTTAAAATTTCAAAAGAAAAATGAAATAAACACCAAAAATTATCCTTTGAGGGCAAGCCTCCATCGTAGAAATCTGACAACCCTTAGCACAAGTACTACTAATACCCAAACTCCGAAAACCATTCAGATTCACCTCTCACAAATCAGCCCTCAAGATATTTTTGAAACCAGCAGAAATCTCTCAGATTTCATGACCAAGAGGCCTTTCACATCAAAATCAAAGAAAACCATAGAAAAAACGATAAATTTTCCATCAGTTGAACCTAAGTCATCAACTCCAAATATGAAAACATTGACTGCCCAACCAACATATAAAACTTTGACATCGTTTTCAAGCATGAAATCAGTCAGTCCGGAAATCCCTGTTAGGATTTTAAAAGGCCAGGTCTTAAAACATTCGATTTCTTTGAAAAAATCGGTAGATTCTCAGAAAAACAAAGATCGGAGATTTTCCGAACGGACACCAGTAAGTCATGATGAGAAAAAAGGAGGATTGTCGATTTTCGCTGTTCCAATAATTAACGAAGAAGAAAAAATATCAATAATGGGATCCTTGTCAGAACATTCTGAATCTGAAAATGAAAGTCTGGAGAATAATTCAACTTCAAAAATAAAAAGCTCGCAAAATCGAGAAATTGGAAGCAATAATACACCAAAAAATGAAGTAAATAGTTTGGAAAACAACTCAATGAAAAATCCTAAAGAAACAGCTGCTTCGAGGCCTCTTTTCTTGAAAAAGCAAACCTTGGAAATTCCTTTTCTATCAAGGTCTAGGTCAAAAGGAGGAGGAAGCTTTTCTGAAAAGGCATCAAGCAATTCTGCCATTAGAGAAGATGATCAAATATTATTGGAAAAGATGGGCGAGATCAAAAGAGTCAAAACAGAAATTATGGATAAAAAAAATTTTGAATTTATCCAGGAAATCAAAGACGGAGAAAATGTTTCAAAATCCATTAGCGAAACGAATGCTGCTTCAAAATTTATCAACAAAGTATTCAAATGTTTTTTTCTCAGGAAATTCAACAAATTTACCTCTCAAAAAATAAAAGAAATCGAGGACGGTGATTCACCTATATTAAAGGCTATTGAAGATATGAAAGTTTTTTCCATAGAAAAAAGTGCAGGGCTTTCGAATATAGCATTTAGAGATCTTCAAATTGAAGGATCCTTTCCTTTTAAATTTTATAATGAAAAAGGAAGAATATGTGAAATTCTCTCTTATGATTTGCTTTTATTTAAAAGTCATACTAGGCGTCTTGTGATTTTTGATAAGGAAAATCAGGACACCTTGATTCCTTGTGATTGGTTTTTGATGTTCAAGATCTTTTTCAAAGATTGCAATGCAAATTTGGGGAGCATTTTCTGCACTAAAACAATTTCGGAAGTACAAGATGTGAAATTACAAGGTCTCAAACTAGGGCTCAATATTTTAACTGATATCGATGTTACGAAGATTACAGATGATCGAATGGCATTAATTTCCTTAATTGAAATCATTATTCAACTTATGAAGAATTCAAAATTGACAAGAACTTGTTCAGGAAAAATATTAAGCAGCACCCAATATTCAACAAGCAAATATCAAAATTATCTCGAAAATGAAAGGATGAGAATTCATAAGCTCGCTGTGGAAAAAGATGTCAGTTTGAAGAATTATTTTAAAAGTTGGGGATTGGAGAAGATCATCTTTAATCCAGATATTTCGCAAGAGTTTTCTTTATTTTATGAGAACTTCAATGATAAACTTCCCAAACTATCGAACTTCAATCAAATATTTTCACATGTAAAAAAACCATCCTTTCATCGAAGAACTATTTCATTGAAATCAATTAAATTAAAAAGGTCTTTGGGTATATCTGAAAAAATTGATAAAAAATCACAAAGCCCCAACCAAAATCTTCCTGAAAAAATGGAAAATGATAATGAAATAAAAAATGTCAACAATATTATAATACCAATTGAAGATAAAAAAAATAGCCCAAAAATTTTCAATGAAAAAAAAGAAAGTCAAACAATGAGTAATAATTCTTCATCTCCTCAACTCAAAGATAGGGATGGCATTTCTTCGATTAGAGACATCCAGGCAAGCAATTCCCAAAATAGTTTCATTTCCAAAAAAGAAAAAAAACTTGTCTCGTTGATTGCAAGTGGAGGTTCTTTACGATTTTCAGAACCAAATCCAGTGTCTCTCAAAGAAATTAAAGAAGTGCCGATCAAAATGCCTTTGGAATCATCGCCAGATTTAATGGGCACAGAACAAGAACAATTCATGGATAAAATCAATTTCATGCAAGAAAGAGGGTTTCAAAGCCCAAGGAGAAAAACAATGCAATATCATTCCAAAAATCTTAACTTCCCAACAATACAAAGTCTCTTTAATTTGGAAGATATTGAAGGAAGCCCAAAGAAATTGTCTCCAAAACAGGGTTTTGAAAGGTTGCTTCCAACACCAGTCATCAAAGAATCATCTGCAAAGATTATTGAACCTTCTGAAACAATATTTAAAAAGAGCAACAGTTTCAAAACTGACTTGTTATGTAATAATAAAGAATTCGTGGAATTTTTTTTCAATAGAGATGAACAGGAAATAGTTACGAGATATAAGACAATGAAATATAAAAAAGGCATTAATAACGGGATCTTTGTTGAAAAACCCTTCATTTTAGAAGAAAAGCCTTTAATTTTAGTTGATTTGAACAATAACTATGAAACTGTTCTTGTGACATTTATTAAAGCGGTAAAAAACTTAGTGGAAATGAGGGTATTTTATAAAAAAGGAAATCAACAAAATAAATATTTTTGTATAAAAGAAGAAGAATTAACTTCATTTGCTAAATCCATTTTTATTGGTTTTTTAATCATGGGAAATGAACAATCTCTTTTAGAAATAACATATTTTGAGTTCTTTGATGTTTTGCCAACATCAGAAAGAGATTTTGGTTGGGAAACCTTGATTTATTTTTTGAAATATAAATGTCTACGAAAAAACCTTGTTCAGAAGATTATTCAAATTTTAAATAATCAACTCATAATTGGAAATGAAGGAAGGTTGACTTTGAAAAAGGCAGATCCATTAAAAAAAAAGGTGATATTTTTGTCAAAAAAATTAACCACATCAAAAAACTTCTCGAATTTCAAAACTCAATTTTCTGAAAAGCTTGAAATTATAAAAATCAAGAAAGTCTATTTAAAATTTCTTCTCAAAAATTCTGCAAAATATCTAAGAATCGAGATTTTGACCAATGAAAATGTGATGAGGTTGGCCTTTTATGACCCTCTTCAAGGGAGAAAGGATTATTGCCTAATAAATTTTCATCAAAAAAATGAATTCAAAAACATCCAAAGGGTCATCAACCAAAAAAGCTTAAAATTAAAGGAGAGAATTTTATCACAAAATCTAACATATATTCAAGAATTGGTCGGTAAAAAATTATATGTTTTCAGGGAAATCAGATCTGAATTAGATGAACCAAAAAAACAGAAGTACTTTGTGAATTTGAAGCTAATTTTGCTTTCTCAACTTGAGGATGATAATCTCAAGAATTTTTTTATCAAAAGAGTGTTATATGAAGTTTATAAAATCAAAAATTTGGGGAAAAATTATATCAAAATTACAATTTATAAACCGAATAAACATTTCAGTGTGGACTTTCAAAAAAAGGATCAAACATTATATAAATTAGAGATTTACCCTTTTAACAAGAGATTTTCATTGCAAAAACTTATTTTCAATAATGAAGATTTCCCAATAAAAGATCCTATTTATCATGAAAGAGCTGTTTTAACATATATCAATCACAATGTGCTCAATAAATTGACATACATTAAATCGATGCTTTATAAAAGATTAGTGTTCCCAAAATTTTTTTCAGATCCAAAATATCGACAGGCTTCTTTTGTTGAGGAAGCGAAATTTGACAAATTTGTAAACATCCAAGATTCAACTGAAAATTTAAAACTGAATGATAACAAATTTTTAAAGCTCGAATGCTTATCTTATAAAATTTGTTTTCAATGCATTAAGAAGATAGGAAACATGTTTGGTATCATCACTTTTAAAAAACATTTGCTTTTTGGATATTGGGTTATTGAAATTTATTTTTCTTCAACAAACCGAATTTTAAAATGTTTTCTTCGCCATTTTGATTCATGTTTTCAGGATTTTGAATCATCTCAAACAGTAAAATCTTGGAATTTCCTAATGAAAAAAATCAAATTCGTTAAATTCTGCGATAAATATCTTTTAATTATTGATGAATATAGAGGCATAATCAGAGAGAGCGTTTGTGATGAAGTTATTGTAAATAAAAATTATGGATTGATAATGACAGAATGGATTATTGAAAAAATCAGGGATAACAATTGTTTGAAAATTTTCGAGAAGGTTGATCTTAAAAAGGCAAAGGACTTTCGAATATTTTTAAAAATCCACTTTTTAACTCAAGGCTCTGTTTATAATGAAAAAATCAGCTTAAGAGATCTAATTTTTAGTATTATTGAATTTAAATTATCCTCTACTTTATCACACTCAGATATAATCAAAATCATCAAGTTTTATGCAAAAAAACTTAATAATCATTTGAAAATGGCTTCTGACCTTAGATTCTTTAAAGAAAAAGCCTTTAAAACACGCTTTCTTGTTGAAGATCCGACACTTAAACCCTCCATTCGATTCACAAAAGACAGCAGAATTGAAGGACATTTCGATAAAAAATACATTATTCTTTTGGAAAAAGTATTAACAATAAGGCCTCTGGAAATAATCGGCATATTATGGATAGTTAAAGAAAGGGAGTTTTTAATTGTGGTGTTACAAAGTAAACTTTGTAAGAAACTTGTTTGGACAATCAGTTTAGAAGATATCAAAGAAAAAATCAATTGCATTGAAAGTCTGATGAAATTAAAACTTTATGTAGAAGCTGGAAATAGAATTTTGGCATTGGTGCAAAACAAGATTCTGATTTCAAGTTTGTTGGATTATGAAAAATAATTCATGGAAAATACCTTAAAAATAATAAAATATATATATATTCCAAACTCATTGTTTTATTGTTTTGATATTTAATAATATTTCTTAAAAATTTCACGAATGAGCAACAAAATAGAAACCACTGTGCTTGTTGGTTGTGCCGCAGTAGCTGTCGTTGCCTTGTTAACCAGACCCAAGAAAAAAGCTTTTGTTGAACACATTCAAGCTGAGATGAGGAAACAAGGTCTATTGGGGGCATTGGGAAGTCTCGCAGCTCCTTTAGTCATTAATGATTTAAACACCAAATATCATGATTGTTTATTATTTGCCTTTGTGGAATTAAAAGAAGTGGATCAGGCATATTATTATATTGGCGCTTTTGGAATATGGGTAAGAGTTAAATAATTTCATATCAAACGAAAATGAATGAATAAATGAGTAAAAAATATCTTGATCAATTAGTTTTTTTTAGCACCATGGTGGCCCAACATATACTTAACTCTTAATGATGTAAAAGTGCTTCTTCTAACACTCTGAAAATCCAAAATTTTCCCTTTAAAAACATAAATATCCTTAAATTTTATTTGAAGTCTTTAATTAATGAGTTTTTTTTCCTTCAAAATAACAATTTTAAAAAGCTTAAGTGTTTTTTCTTTATATTTTGTTATAAAACTTTTAATTTTTAAATAAATTAAATTAGCTATTTTTTAAAAATGGAGGGAAATCAGAAAGAAGCTAAAACGCTCATTTTTTGCGAGAATTTTGCTAAAACAAAAGAAAACCTTTTGTTTTTCGAAATTTCTGAAGATTTTCTGTCTCAATTAAAGAATGAAAAAATTTTCAGGATGAAAGGTATAAATATTCCGATTAATATATTGGATTTTCTAAAAAGATGATCCCATAAAAAACCACACTTTAATAACAACATCCAATGGAACATATAAAATTAAGAAAAAGGAATTTTCCAATAGTTTATATCTTTGTTCAAAGAACCCAAATGCAAAGGTTTTGGATATAATAAGTAAAATTAATTATATTGTTGTTTGGAATAATAAGTGTTGGTTTAGCTCAAAATCAATCAATATTTGCTGCTCAAAAAGTGATGCCGAACAAAAACACACTCTACAATCTGTTAAAATCGAATTATCTCATTGATGAGAATACAGATCTCAAAAAAATTAAAGGTGTAAAAAGGGATGAAGCAACACAAATCTGCGCATTAAGTTGCCAAGAATTTGATGAAGTATTTATTATGAAATAGAAAACAAAATTATTAAAAAATCTAATTACCAGTTTGCTAAAGAGTTGAATCTCGTAAAAATAGGAGACGATTATAGTTTGATCGATGAAAAATTACAAATTTCCATTTTCCATGAAGTTTTATTAAAATGGGCTGAAAATCAAACTGAATCAAGCTCAGATGAGATAGATTTTCTTTCATTTTACAATGATTTTTTTAAGGTTCTTTTAATTTCTCAATAATTAAAAGAAGTTTTCGTTAGAATTCATATCCTTTGCCAATATTGAACAGTGTCATAAAAAGATTTTCTGAATATGACTTTGATGACCAGAAATTAAAAATCACTTATCAAAAAGTTTGTGTTTTTTTGGCAGAAGAAATTCTCTTAACCAAGGAAAATTACTTCTTTAATGAGTTTTCTGAAATTCTCGACAAAGCGATCGCTTTATACATTCCAAAAAACCTTTCCTTTCATTTTTCCGAAGATGAGATCAACAAAATAAAGAAATCCTCTTTCAAAGACTTTGCAATTTTAATCGACTCCAACAATTATTCGAATACTTTGGCCCAAGAGCAAAGAATTTTGATACAGTTTTTTCTTCTCTTTTTTTAAATATAATATTTTTGTTTAGATATATCAATAAACACAAGATGTCATTTGATTTCAATGAAAGATTAGAGGATCTTTTTACTCAAAGGAAGAAATTCTTTTATGAAGAATTGGTGATGTGGCTCTTGCCCACCACTTTGGAAAAGACAAAAATCTCTGAAATAATTTTAAAAGATACGAGAATGATTTACGAGAAAATCTCAAAAAACAATTTAGCGTTCTTTAGAAGGATCTATCCAGAGTACATTAACAATATCATTGAAGATAAAAATAATTATTTGACAATCAAATATTTTGTGAATAAATTATAAAAATCTCAAAAGTTCTAGAATAAAAAATTTGATTTTTGTTTTAAAATATTCCAAATAAGAATAATAATTCAAGAAATATTAAAAAGATTAATTTGGTGTTCATTTGGAATTCTTTTGCTAAAACATTAAAATCGAAAGAGAATGAAAACTTCTAAAAAAAAATTTGGTGATTCGAAGTCCTCATCAGAAGAAAGTTCGAACTCCTCTTCGTCCAATAATTCGAAGTCAAGATCAAGGTTGGTAAATTAATATATAAAAATTCCTATTATAAAAACATAATATGAAAGGAGTCGCTCAGAAACAAGAAAATATAAAAGCAAAAAAAATATTGAGAGCTCTAAATGTATCCATATTAATTTCTTTGTTTCTCTTAAAAAAAGCACATTTAAAAACAACCAGATAATAAAAAACAATCTTATCCAAAAAAGAATTATAAAGACAGAGATGAGAAAAGCAATAGGATGATGGAAAATGACGAAAAAAGAAAAGAACAAGATAAACGAGCTTTTCAAGAAAACTCCGAGGAAGCAAAAGGAAAAGAGAAAAAAGAGAAAGGAGAGGAAAAGGAAAAAACAGATGAAAAGCCAACAAAACAAGAAGAACCTGATTTCAAGCCATCTGGAATCTTAGCTAAATTTACAAATAGTGTTAAGTACATTCATTTAAAATTGTTCAATGTTTTTAAGAAATATTTTCACAATATAGTGGTACCATTTTGAAATTTACAGAGCCTGTAGAAGCCAAAATTCCTCAGGATGTTTGGAAAATATTTCCTTTCAAAGGATCCCAATCTTATGGTTTATTTGTTTTCTGAATTCATCGATCTAAATATGTGGTTTAGATGTGATTCATTTGAAAGACCAATCCTGCTTTTTGTTTGGAAAGGATAGACGTGTAAATAATGAATTTTATAATTTTCTGCGTATTTTAAATAATCCAGCAATCATTAAATTATCTCTAAAAAAGGTTGCGGATGTTCCTTTGGATCATCCTTCCATTTCAAATCAACATTCAGTGGTTCAATTTCGGGAAATTTGCAAGGAAGATGATTGTGGGAATTACAATTATATTGTAAAACCATACATTATGGACCTAGAAAGCACCAACGGGACATTTTTGAATGGGGAAAGAATGGATTCAGCTAGGTATTATGAGTTAAAGCATGGAGATGTGGTGAAATTCGCTGGGAGCACAAGAGATTATGTAATAATGAAACAGAAATAAAAACAAAAAACTAGAAAACAAAAAAATAGAAAAAATATGTTGTTTTCTGATTCTCGAGAAACATTATTATATAAACACTATTAATAAAATTATTAATATAATTAAAAATAAATTTTTTGCTAATCCTAGAAAAAAACCAAATTTTTTTTTGCCAACCCTTCTTTCCTCAATGAACACTCTTGCCTTGAACTATGTGCCCGACAAAACTTTGTATGTCAAATCCTCGAACCAAGTTTTTGATAACTTATTTATTAACACCGTCTCAACTTCAACATTCACCAATTCGACCTCCCCACAACTCAGCGAGCAGTTATCTCCACCATGGTCCCTTGCCGATGTGGGATCACCCACCAGTCTTTGTTCTCCTTCGAATCCCATCAATTCTGCAATGAAGAAATCCAAACAAAGCCAGATTTTAATAGATAGGTTCATCCCAAATAGAAAATCTTCAAAACTTAGCCTGGCTTTTACCAGTGCCCATGAAAACAATGAGAACATTCCAAAAATCAATAAAGAGAACTCCAAAAATGGCAATTCTATGGTTCCTGACTTAAACAAGGAATTTGCAACAGAATTCAACAATTCCTCCTTGTCAATTCCTCAAATTTATAAGTCCTTTATATTAAATCAAAAACCGAATTTCCCAAATAAAGGCCAAAACGATAGCCCATCACCATTTGTCAATCACAACCTTTTCAGATATCAACAACAACAACAGTCCATTTTGACACCATTGGTCTCCGAATCAAGCCCTTCATATCTGGACTTCACCAACTTTGATTTCTCCAAATCCTTGTTCAAATTAAACAGAAAAATCCCAAAGGTTCCTTTCAAAGTTCTAGATGCTCCCGCCCTGCAAGATGACTTCTATCTAAATCTTATTGATTGGAACACAGAAAACATGCTTGCAGTAGGTTTGGCATCTTGCATTTATCTGTGGTCTGCTTTCACCAGTAAAGTCACAAAACTTTGTGATCTAGGACTCAATGATTCAGTGACTTCAGTGATCTGGTCAAATCATAGCCCTCTTCTTTCAGTGGGGACCAATAGTGGTGAGGTTCAGATTTGGGATACCGTGAAATTGAAAAAGGTTAGAGTCCTGAGCGGACATACAGCTAGAGTCGGAGCAATGGCTTGGAGTTCTAATCTTTTATCTTCTGGTTCTCGAGATAAAAACATTTACAATAGAGACATCAGAGCCAAAGAAGAAATCATTTCAAAACTCACTGGACATAGACAGGAAGTTTGTGGTCTGAAATGGTCATATGATGAGCAACAATTGGCTTCTGGAGGCAATGACAATAAGCTATTTGTATGGAACTCATACTCCAGCACACCAATCTTAAAGTTCCCCAATCACATTGCTGCAGTCAAAGCTATCACATGGTCCCCGCATCAACATGGGTTATTGGCCAGTGGTGGTGGAACTGCTGATAGAACTATCAGATTTTGGAACACTTTGCAAAACAAGCAAATTGATTTCGTGGACACTGGATCCCAAGTTTGTAATTTGATGTTCTCTAAAAATGTCAATGAATTGGTAAGCACGCATGGATACTCGATGAATCAGATTGTCATTTGGAAATACCCAGAAATGGAAAAAGTCACAACATTGATAGGACATACTTATCGAGTCCTTTATCTTGCCATGAGTCCGAATGGAGAAACAATTGTTACAGGAGCTGGAGATGAGACCCTCAGATTTTGGAATGTTTTTCCAGGGAACAACTCCATTAAAAATGAGAAAAAATGTGATGGGTCATTGAATTTAGGATGCTGTGATCTGAGATAAATTAACTATTTATTCGTTCGTTGTTTTTAATAAGAGTGTGTTTTTTAATTAAGTATTTATTGTCTTGATGCTAAATTTTTTATTAAAACATCAAACTTTGAAATGAAAAATGTTTTTTTTTTTAATAATTAAAAAAATAAAATTTTTATTGGCTGAAGCCAAATACTGTTAATTAATTTGAGACTTCTCTCTTTGATTTCAAAAATACAACTCCTTTAAAAAAATGTTATTTTTCCTAAATTTTTTATTAAATTTTTTTTATTTTGCTTGTTTTCCGAAATTAAAAAAAAAATGCTGGAAAACCTGAATTTAATGAATAAAATTTGTCTTCATTATAAGGACAAAAAGGAGGAGGACAAATATCTTTTCTTGGAGGAAAAACTTATAAGTTTAACACTTGATTTCCTTTCAGTCAATTCCCCTACAGAACATCTAGAATACAATATCGAATCAAGGATCAACGAATTCATTCAAGCTATAAATCTCAAAGTATTAGAGACTTATAATAAAGCATTTTCCTATTCAGACACCGAATTACGCCTTTTCTCAAAAGGTATTGACTTATTGCATTCTCCTCATGTAAAAAGAGTCTGCGAAAAAAACCCAGAAAAACTTCAAGAATTGAAGATTTTGGCTTTTAATAATTTGAGCTGCATCCATCGAAAAAATCAAAACTATCCAATGGCATTTAAAGCAGTTTCATACGCCCTTAAAATGGAAAATGAGCAATTGAAAACAAACCCCAATAAAATTGAAACAGTCAAAAACATCATTTCGACTTATTTAAACCAAGCTGTGATTTGTTCTGAGCTAAGGAAACATGAGGAAAGTGTTAAAATGATATCAATTGCTTTGAGTCATTTAGAGCAATTGGAAAAATTGTTAAAAAACCAGCAAGATGCAAAAAATTATGAGGAAAACTATCAAGGCTATTTATATTTGAAAATGGTGTCTTATTTTAATTTGGCAGTCGAAAATGAATATTTATGCAATCAAAGCAAAGCGATTGCATTTTATCAGGAAACAGTCAAATTGGCTTCGGAAATGAATAATTCAGAGATTTTGAAAAAAAGCGAAGTAGCCTTGACAAAATTAAATAAAAAAAACCAAAAGTTTTGAATATTTAGAAATATATTTTTAAAAAAAGCTTTTATTTTTTCTGTTTTTTTTTACTTCAACTGCTTGATGGCCTTCAACCCACAAGATATTCTTTCAAAAATCAGGAAAAAAGAATATACCCCAAATAAACCTGCTCAACCTACGGAAAATTACCTCCATGAAAAACATAATCGTTTCGTGTCTGGGTCTTCATCTTCCTCAGGCAATATGGTTCAAAATTCATTCGAACAACCACCATCAGATAAAGAATATATTGGGAATTTACTTAACAAAATCCAAAATTTGGAAAAAAAAGTGAATTCTCTTGAACTGGAGTTGGTAGATTCCAAAAACCAGATAAATATTCTGAGAGTTGAAAAAAATCAAATAGAAAATGAAGTAAGCAATTTTTAGCTATTGTTTTTTAAATTTAAAACATGAAAGTTGATGAAAAAAAATGAAAGAGATGATATAATCACGCGAACCACGAAGAATTTGAATTATGGAACACAAAATAATGAAAATGTTGAACCAAAAAAACAGAAAAAATTACCAGAAGACTATTTTTCATTCAATGAAAATAAAAATGAATTCAAAGAAAAAGTCAAAAAGACTATTATAGTATGAAATATTAAAATGTATACAATCAATTCAAGTCTCAGTTTAAAAAAAGGAGGACGAACATTTTGATGAATTCTTGAAAACAAAAGAAAAAAATTACCTTCTATATGGAGGAAACGACACAAAAAGATTAAATAAATATAAAACTCCAGGTATTATTTAAAATTTTTTCGTAGATTTTCATTTATATATAAAGGTTATTTAAAAACTGACATTTTGGAGAACCTTTTAAAGAAACATCCAGAAATAGGAAAACCCACAATTTCAATAAAAATCAATGATGAGGACCTAAATTAATTTTTATAAGAGCCTAGATGTTATAAATAAAAATAAATATTTCAAATTTTTCTAAAAATTTAAAATTATGAACCAAAAAAAACTCAATAAGCAGGATTGCATTTTCTGCAGCCAAATAGTTTCTTAAATTTCCTTCATAATAAGCCTTTTATTAAAAACAAACATATTTTATGAATATTTATTATATTTCGCTTCATATTTTATGAACACCCTCATCTGAAATTTAAATTTTTACGAGGGTTTTTTTGACACACTTCATACAAATCACGAAAATCACACAGAAAAACAGATGAATCCATTTATTCGAAAACCCCATTTCATGACTTCGACCATATCATCGAAAGAATCCATGATAGTGGCTGAGAAAATCGGCGAGAGGAAATATCCACAGGTATTATAGATGAATTGAGAGAAACTTGAGGGATTGCCTTGTAAATTACTAAATAAAATATATAGAGATAATTAAAATTTTTAATATATTTATAGAGAAAAGACCTATCAACTGAATCTACTACTATGTCGAGACAAGCCTCAAAGAAAATTTCAAACCATAAAAGAGGTCCAAATAAAAAGATCTTAATCCTTAAACTTCATTTCATGTACAAGGCCAAGATCTAAATTTATGTATAGCTATACAGGGCCA
>Ga0302186_10000473_pt1 | contig 35994 bp, 24 predicted proteins | sample II_Bog_E1_2_FD_198782 | JGI IMG/M metagenome (GOLD analysis project Ga0302186, IMG submission 198782) | Peat permafrost microbial communities from Stordalen Mire near Abisko, Sweden - II_Bog_E1_1 | ecosystem: Environmental > Terrestrial > Soil > Wetlands > Peat | place: Sweden: Abisko... | reverse complement strand
TCTGTTCAGGATCACACTTGCAGCTACAGATATAATTGAGGATGATGGTGCTGGATTTTTCTAGTTGAGGTTTTGCCTTATGATTGATCGAGAGTGATTATTTTATAAACTGTGAACTTAATACAAATAAACAATAGTTTTAAATATTGATAGTGGAGAATTAACTCCCTGCTATTTTTTATCAATATACATTATAATAATCAAAATCTTGTTATTAATTAGGAGCCTGTTGTTTCTGCTTCGCTTTATCTTTCAGAATCAGTTGTTTTGCATACTAAGGATTCAAGTTAGTTGTTCTTTTTGCTATGACGATGCGACTTCTTTCGATCTTTCAACTTGATCCCCTTTGACTCGTGCTTGAGAGTAGCATCTTCCTCGGAAAGATGAATTTCCATGTCTTCAAATTATTTTCTCTACTCCCTAATTGGTAATATATATTTTTTCTCATGAATATGTTTGAGAAAGTCCGATAATCTGCATAAATATCTATCTTTTTCGTTTCCATCAAACGGTTAAATTTTATAAAGATTGTCAGGTTGCAGCAATCCGGCAATATAATTATCCTATATAAAGCAAAGGATACATCAACAATAATGAGGTCATTAGTATTTCTTCCAAGAGTATTCATATCCTTGAGGTAATACATTTTATTAATTATGATGCAGTGCTATCGATACAATCGATGAGAAATTCTTTTCTTTGGATCGATTAGGTCTATCATACGGTCTGCATATAACTTCTGACTAGCAGTAAAAACCACAATTTAATATAATTTTGACATTTAGAAAAGGAACGCATCTAACCCAAATCTTTTAACTGTGTAAATAATTGTATTTTTGCCATTGAATATCATCTATGTTAATTAAATGCTTACTTATGACTCAAAATCAAAACATGTTGGTTTTGTGAAAGTGGTATGAACGAGTGTTTCATCAAGATCAAGAACCAAAATTTTTTTAGATTATTTTTGGGGAGGTAGGACAGGAGACGAATGGTGTTTTTTGTTTTTAATTTTCATTATCACATCATTGAAATCTTTATCGTTTACATTTAACTCCAATTTAGATGATCGAGAGCTAAAATATTCACAAAGATGGCGGAGATAACTGATATATTTTTGAAAGAATGGAAGTTCAGGGGGGGTTATTTTCTGTTTGTTAAATTCTTATTTGCACTACTCTAGTTTGGGAATTGGATTGGTATCGTTTTCTTCAGTAACTTCGATGATGTTTCTGTGTTAATTGATAAATTACCTGAGATCCATCTTAATCGGAGTTTGTTTTATAAGAGGCTGGGCTTTTTGTTGGCGGGCAGTCATCTGCTTAATGATGGATGCTTTATTAGTGCGATAAACCTTCATAATTCTTTGAAAACAATAATTCTATGGTTAATATAAATAGAAAATTATTAAACCATACAATTATAAAGGAAAAATGACTGGCTTCTTCTTTATTCGATATGAAAATATATTGTGACTGAGATTGATAATTAAACCAATAATCATCAATAGATATCTTTCATTTCATTATCAGATCAAAGTAATTTTTAATTACAGAAATTGCAATCAAAAAGCAAGAGGATCATTGAAGTTGAGCAATAAAAGTCTGAATTAGCTTGATCAGTTGACCTACATCTTCAGGGTTTTCAACGTCAAAGGCTCCAGTATCAATTGTCAGCAATTTTATGTTTTTTTGCCGACTCAGCCATTCTTCGTGCCTGTCATGCACTTTTTGAAGGTAACTCAAAGGGATACACTCTTCTCCTTGTCTATTTCTCTTTTTGATTCTCTCATGGCAAATGCTAGGATCACATCTCAAATAGATGATTGCTTCTAGTGGACAGTTTTTCATCAAAGTTTCACATAAGCTGTCATAAATAGAAAATTAAGAAGCATCCATATTTCCCTCACTTTTCATAATTTAACCAAAGATATATCGGTCAGCCATCGGCGACCGTTCTGAGAAATGTTGTTTCTTGGGTTCCATTTCAAGTGTTTTGTGCCAAAGTTTTGATCTTGAGTGAAGTGCGTTGAGTTGGAAAGTAAATGCCCATCTTTTGGGGTCACTATAATATCTTTCCAAAACATTGCTTCCAGCAGTATTAGACCATTCTTCCACAGGTTAGCGAATAACGCTAAAATTAAGGAAGGAGAGAAGAGTGCTTTTTCCTGCACCTAAGTTACCTTAGATTGAGATTACTCCTGGCATTTTGAATTTAATCTACCCGCTATTATAATGAGAGTGAATAAAAGTCAGACTTATATCCATATTCAAATTGGCATCAATTCATATTAAACGAAAATACAGTGAAAATTCTTATAATTCTTAATTCCAATCCACAATAACTAAAATTTCCCTAATCTCAATCTATTCTTTAAATTATTGCTGCCCTCCAATCTTTAATTTGATTTTACAGTTATTTTAAAAACGGCACAGCATTTTTATTCCTCCTCCTTCTGTTCAGAATTAAAATGACTATAACAACTAAATTTGATATACTACCTCATATTATTAAGTGATTGTTGAATGAGAATATAAAGGTGCTATTTCTGTTCTGGACCCATCTACCCAGGACATGGAGTTCTCTTTGTCAGAAATGATTGTAAAAACTTTCGGTTTTGCCGTCCCAAATGCCACAGGCACTTTAAAGCTAAGCACAATCCCAGAAAATTCGCATGGACAAAAGCTTCACGTAAACTTCACAATAAATAAATCGTAAAGGACTCTGTTTTCGAATTTGAAAAGAAGAGAAATGAGCCTTTGCAATACAACCGTGATCTTTACGTGCAGACAATTCAAGCCATGTAAAGAATCGCTGACATCAAGAAAAGAAGAGAAGATCGTTTCTGGGATAACCGTATGAAGTTAGCAAAAGTGCAGAAGGCCCAAGACATCTAACGGTAGATCCTCGTGCATGGCGATCTGCTGGCCGATAAATAAAAGAAGTAAATAATGGTTGAGAGAATAAAAGAGAAAGAATTGGTGCGGCAATAGGAAAAGAAATAACTACGAAAAAAGAATAAAGGCACGATTAGAATTGAAGAGGAACTATGATAACTAAATTTATTCTATATTCCTCATTTTTTTAAGTTTCCAGACTTCTACAAATGCTATAAAATTTAAAACAGCAGTACTGCAAATGATATTGTGCAAATATCCTGCAGACAACAGTATTTCTCATTGAATGATGGACCACCAATATTAATGGGTTTTACAAATATCGTTTCTGATATTATGTACTTTCAAGGAAGAAAATTAACCATAAATATTTTTTCTATTATACGAAATTCGAAATGGGAGAAACATGTTCCGCATGTAATGCCAAGAATATCTCTTTTGAAGAGATTGTCTAAGATTAGATTTCGCAAGCCAAGATCGACGGCAGCAAACACTCAAAGAAATAGCCGTCAAAGAAACAAACATCTATCCTGCCGCCTACAATCAACCCCATCAATAATAAAGAATGCGAGGAGGCCAAAAAGGAAGACAAGAAAAAAGAGGTCTCTATAATGACATCCAAGTTTAACCAGACGCGCAACTATCAAAAATTTGGGGCTACAGGAGTTAAACTGTAAAAGATGCCTGATTACTCAAATGAAATTGTCCAGTTAAAAAAAAAATAGTTTGGCAAATTTATTTACGATAAGGATGATCTGGAGGTCTAAGATGCATAATCCTTGGGTCCCATCTAATTCTAAAAAAAATATGTCTATGAAGGTCAATGGAAGAATAACTAAAGAAATGGCAGAGGAGTGCAGCAGTGGAAGGATGGTTCAATCTATGAGGGCTACTGGAAGAATAATGTTGCTCATGGCACTGGTCGCCTCATTCATGCTGATGGAGATGTTTACATTGGAGAATGGCTTGGAGATCGAGCATCTGGAAAGGGAGTTTATTATTCAGCTTGTGGTGCCAAATATTAGGGTGAATGGAAGGAAGATAAGCAACATGGATATGGATAATAGACATGGCCCGATGAAGCAATCTATAAAGGAGAGTATAAAAGTGGAAAAAAACATGGAAAAGGTGCTTTTCTTTGGGAAGATGACAGTCGTTATGAGGGATAGTTTGTTGAGAATAATATTCACGGATTTGGAAAATATGTTTGGAAAGATGGAAGAATTTATGAAGGATAGTGGAAGAACAACAAAATGGAGGGAAAAGGTCTTTTTACCTGGCTTGATGGTAGAAAATATGAAGGATAATACAAGGACGATAAGAAGGAAGGCTTTGGTGTCTTTACATTTAGAGACGGTAGAGTTTATTAAGGAGAATGGAAGAATGGCAAACAGCACGGCAAGGGTATATTCCGCAAGAAAAATTTAGCAAGGTAGGGTATCTGGTAAGATGGAGAAAGAGTAAGCTGGCTCGATTAGTCGAAAGAAAATTCAAGTTCAGGCCTTTCGGCCGCTAATACAAAAAAGGTCTCTGATCCCGAGTTACAAAGTGGGAAATAAATCTGATCAATTATTTTATATACGATATTTAGTTGTAGTTTATGAATGAATCTGTTCAGCACAACGATCTGGTATTCAAAGTAATAGTAATTGGCGACTCTGGATGTGGAAAGAGTTGCCTCATCCAGCGCTACATCACCAACGAGTTTATGGACGAGTATACAGTCACCTTGGGGGTTGAGTATCACTCCAAAGTTGTAAAGATCTAAAGTAATATCAATATCAAACTGCAGTTTTGGGACACAGCAGGGCAAGAAGCATTTCATTCTCTTGTCAAAAGTTTTTACAGGGGATCTCATGCCATTATTTTGGTCTACGATATCACGAGGTATATTTTTCGAAATGAAGGCGACCAACTTTCGACAATCTGGATTTTTGGCATCAACAAGCGCTTGAAAACTCTCCACAATAAGCTATTTACGTTGTCATTGGCACTCACATCGATCAATCATAAAAGTATATGTTTTGATATTAAGTCGAGAAGTACCAAAAGTTGAGGCTCAAGAGTGGGTGAAATAGGCAGGTGTGGAAATGTATTTCTAAACTTCAGCGAAAACAGCTGAAAATGTATCAAAAGCTTTTGATGAGATATGCAAGCAACTTTTAGTCAGCAAGATAAAGCATAAAAAGGATGCGAATCAGGGAGGAATGAAGCTAAACAACAATACTCCTGAGTCATCCTTTTGCTGCTGATGAACAAATAAATTTCATCTCATATGATTGCTAACTTCTATTTATTTACATGGATAATAACATAGTTCAATATTATGAACAAAACGTAACTATCCCATAGATTATCAGTTATGTTGGACTTTCCGGAAACGGTGCACCAGTTTATATATCTCTCCGAAACTTTACAATATCTCCTTAAAACTTTTAGCTCCAGTCACCACTATCTTTCCGGATACAAAAATCAAAAATGCCATTTTAGGGACTTTTAGCCTATATACAAGCCCAGGGAAGAGCTCTGGCATGAATTGAATATCTGCAGTTTATACTTTTCTTGAAATATGGTCCAACTACAACTTTTAGAGGTGAATAGGAAATTTTACATCAGCGGAAGCTACAACATTCTGGATTTTAAACTCAGAGTAGCGCACTGCAAATCCCATTTTTTAGATAATTTTAGCATATTTGCGACTGGCAAGTTGGCACTCTTCCTATGATCTTGCTCCTGTAATGACCATTTTGCCACTACTAAAGATGAGTCCTGTGGTTTTAGGGTTGCGAAGTCGCATAATAACAGCTGCAAACCGATTGGGATTATATTCAGTAGCCTTGCCTTTCCATGTAATTTCCTTGAGGTCTAATTTGCATCCCAAATTAACCGTGCCTACAACGTTCTGAATGCGTGGCAGCGATAGTTCTGGAACTTTCAGGGATTTATTTTCTGTTCTAGCAATCATTAATTATTATAAACAACAAGCTGTGAAATATAGGGACAATTTGGTAATATATAGATAAGAATAGTTTCTATATGAATATATCACTCGCTATTTTGTGACATTATTTTGCGAAAATTATCTGCCAGCAGGTATGTCTTGAGATCTTTTGTCTTGTTTTCCTTTTATTTAATATTATCCATGGTAATTTGAAGATCATATTTTTTGCTTTCAAGAGAAGATTCCGCTACTTCAGCACTTCGATTTTTATATTCTTGATAGTATTAATAGAGGATTTTTCCCTTAGCTTTTAAGAAAAAATCATGAGTTTAATCATTCACAGTATTGCTGATACAATAATTTGCACATTTTATACAACATTAATACCATTTTAGGGCTTAACAGTAGCGGAAGACATTCATTAACATTTTGATTGGGATATTATCTACTTATAAATACTTGTCAAGCAGCTGGTCAAAATCATAAAAATTATCTGTATACATATACAATTCCAGCAACTATGGTGCAAAGAAGCATTCCTACTTCTTGTGAGAATTATACTGTTTTAAAATTTACCGCAAGAGTTTTAAATAGTAGATGACACCGCTCCACTCGAAGTTGGGTTATTTCTATTTCTCCTTTATAATCTTTAGACAGTAAGCTATTGCCTCTGAGTTATTTTTACAGTTTTTATTAATCTCCCCTTTAAAACTACTGAGCCGTGCTGTTTATTTTACTTTGCTGACTGGTTCAGTCGATTTTTTATCAGTTGGTTTTTTATTACTTGAAGAGGGAATCTGCTTGAAGCAATTTATTAATTAATTCTTCAAATCTTTTATTGACTATTAAAGAAAGGAGTTGTCAATCCATTGGACCATTTCTTGACAAAATATCATGCTCCCGATTATATCAACATATTCTTCGCTGTTTTGCGCTCCTTTCTTAAAACTTTATGCCAAACGAATGCCCAAGTTGATTAAATATTTAAAAATATCAGCATTCTCTTCACCATCCATTTAGTCTAAATTAATGTCTTTTACAATAGACTGGTCCCATTGTCCTATCATTTTATTTATATCCAATTTGTTGTTTTCATCAACGCCATATAAACTTTTGATAATATTTTAGTAGTTACTCTTTTCTTTAGTTTTTAATGTTTCAGGTTTTATGGCATAAGTCACAAGAGCAATGATGATCTTCATGAGTTTGATGACGCACGATGAAATATATTTTTGGTCTAACTCATCTAAACCAACTTCATTGAAAGCTTTTTGCAGTGATATGAATTTTCTAAAATGTTCGTTAATTTCTACAGGTGCAAATTTTGTAGTAATTTCATTCGGTAATTATGGTGTAGGTGTCTAATTTTTAAACATCATGATTCTATCGTCGCTGTTAAGAGTATTGAGTAGTTAAAGAACATTGGGATTGCTGCTTTCTTCGTCCAAAATGTCTGTTATTATTTATCTTATATTTTACAAGGACTACTCCTCCTCTACCTTAGTCAGAAGAAGATAACAATATTTTTTTAATTACTCACAATTCTCATTTAATTATGCTTCAGTGATACCAAAACAGTGAAGCAAGTTCTCGACCATATAAGAAATCTGGTCTTTTTATGATTATTCAATTGCCAAGATAATGCTGATGTTTTTAAGTCGGTCTGCTGTGGCTTTTAGAAAAATAGATTTCATCAAATTGAGTTGTGGGTATTCGTGACTATCTGCAAGAGTATACGACTCCACGAAAATATTTTTGATTCCATTGGTTTAGATTTAATCAATGTATATGTTTGGATATTTACCATCCTTGCTTCCCTAGACTTATAGCTTTTGAATCTGCAGCTCTTAGTCATTAACTTGAATGATCTGCTTTTCGGTGAGAAGGTCGATTATTGTTGATTTGCCGGAATGTTCGGGACCGACGATGAGATAAAGATTACTGGTGGGGGTCATACTTCTATATAATTTTCCAAATATTTTGGCTGCCATTTAAGGAGTCATTATTTTAATTTCTTCACCCGATTACATATTTTTATAATTGTATCATTTTTAAGAACAACTAGAGAACAAACTAAATAATAGGTTTTGGCATATTTGAACCAAAATACAGAAGATTGATTAAATAAGATTTGAAATTATGATAAAAATAAGCTTAAATCGATATTATTATGATCATTATTGGGCAGTATCTAAAGATTGCATTACTTCACTGGGCCGCTTGATCACTCTCTTGTCTTTTATTTCAATATCATCAATCACTTAATCTCCTTTTTCTATAAATTATGTGCAATTGTCATTACTTTAGTCAATACGTTGCTATTTCTTTGAAAATAATTCGGTAATTTTAACTTAAAACTATAATACCATCGAATTTTTGATATCGTTAATATTAGGACTCATGATTCCCTTTTTTTTCCATTACATGGTCTATTTGTTAAATTTATTGAGTTGATTTTGGATAAAATCTTTGTTGCTTTTGCTAAGACTATTATTGTCAGTTGGAAATAATTCTTCAGCTCTTTGATAGCAGTTGATGGCCTCCCTATACTTTTTTGTGTTTTAATAGCAAATACCCAGATTGGTGAGTGCTAGTGTGTAAGTTGACAAAAATTAAATTGCCTTGAGATAATATCTAATTGCCTATGAGTATTCCCCCTTGTTTTTATAAATATTTCCTAAATTATTGTAAGTATAGCTATGCTTGGGGTTTATTTCTATGCATTTGCAATACCATTCAATGGCCTCTGCAACTTTACTTGTGTTTTTGTATGTTATTGCAATATTGTAATAGGCACTGAAGTAGGTAGGATCAATTGAGATACATTTTTTATAATTTTAGATGGCTTACTCATATGACTTTTTTTCATCATAAGCAATCGCCAAGGAGTTGTAAAATTTATGATTCTAACTATTAATATGAATAGTCTTCAAGTACCAACTGATAGATTTGTCAATCTATCTTTTATCGTAGTAGGAAAGTCCAAGCTCATAGCAAAACCAATCCTATTCAATACGATAATGCTTGCTTTACTGGAGGATGTCATCTTCACTCATTTTGAGGGTATCATAAACATCTGTTAAGTTTTTGTGAGCAGCTTTATATTATCTGTCGATTTAAATGGCTTTATAATACCATTGTTTTGCGTGTTCATAATCCTTTTTAAGCTCATAGTTGACGCCAATATTGTTGTGAGCAGAACAGTAATAAGGATTACGTGTTATGCATTTAGTATACCACAATATGGCTTGGTCGTAATCCTTTTTTGCTCCTCCATAGACGATGCCTATTTAATTGATAATTCTCGTATTCTTTGGGTAGATCTCATTGACTTATTTTAGTCTTTGCAATTTAATTTAAACATTCTTTTAATTTCTTGCCTTAATGAAGAGTGAAAATTCATTTTTAGAGTCGATTAATAATGCCTTATTTGCCCATTTAATTGATTTTACTTTTTATATCCTTTGATATTCATAAATGAATGCAATATTGGTATACGCTCTTACTAGATTTGGTTTTATTAAAATGACTTGCTCATAGATTTTTAAGGCGTCCTCAAAGTTTTTTTTGTTATACAGTGCATTTCCGTATCCTAATAAGAGTTGGTAATTATTGGGATATTTAATCAGCATGTTCGAATACCAGCTCTATCCTTTATCACTATTAATATTTTTAACCGAGTAGCAAAGAGAAAGAGCATCGTAAGGAGAACCTTTGATAGTCTTGTCCAGCTTGCTTTCAAAATACCACTGTGCAATGTTCCATTCATAATATCCGTTTTGTTACTCATTGTTGCCGAGTCCATCAATTTAATAGTCGAAATCAATGTTGTTTTCAATCACTGCTTGATAAATAGTAATGGCTTATTGAGTGCATTTTAGTTGGAAAAGGCGGTCGCCAATATTTTCAGCTTCTTCAAATTAACAATTAAGGCAATACTATTTTGCTAATGTGACTTGATCCTGATTGGAAGTATTGACGCTTTCGGGGTTCATCATCATGATTTGTTATAAAAGAATTATAGTAATTGATCAAGAGGCTAATTGTATTTCAAATGGTATTATTATTATAATTACGTTGATCAATTCTGATATATTTATAAATAGCATGGAGATGCAACAAATCAATATGAAGAATCAACAGAAACTAATTAAACACCCACATTTTAAATGTGGATAAATTAGGGACAAAATCAATCAATATTATTTTCATTAAGAAAATAGATATGTATGTAAATCATGCAGGACTTGAGTCAAGCCTGTCAATTCCAGCCTTATCATCAGGGATATCTTCCTATAACCTATGCAAACTCTCAGAACGAAGTTTAAGTGGCTATTTTATTTATGTCATTTATCTTGTTATTTCAAATTTATTTTCAGATATTTGTGCGCTATCAGTTACATGGTTGAAATATTCATTATCTTTGTAAAAAGAATAAGGATTTTACTTGTATACGAAGAGAATTCCCAATCCTGCTATTATCCCAAAAGAAATGCCCATTCCAACTGAAATAAAAGTACCTGCTATCTGAAGACCTCCTTGATTTAAAAAGGTACCAATATGACTAGCGAAGACGTTCTTCGGTCCAAAGTTCGCAGCTATTGTTTAGTCATAACCTGAGTTATAGCAAGCTATAATGATAGCGCTTGAAATACCGCCGATGACTCCCGGCATACCGTGCAGATTATGAACTCCACAACTATCATTCAATTAAATTTTTTCAGAAAGTTTTGGAGCAAGAAACTTAAAACCAATTACTGAGATCGATCCTGCCACTGCGCCAATAGCAATTGCAACTCCTGGTAAATAGAGAACACCGCACGATGCTCCAATTGCAACTCCACCAGCTAATGTAGCGTTGAGGATATCTTCCATTTAAAATTTACGACCGAGGAGGGCGCTAAAGATAAATGTCGCTATGCAACTACCTGTGAGTGATAGAAGAGTATTAGCAACTATTTGAGTTTGTTAATAAGGAGTTTATGCGAATGCAGCAAAGTTGAATGATGGCCAAAAGAGCCAAAGAAACAAGGTCCCTATCATAGCGACTATGTTTGAAATATAATTCGATTCAGGCTTTGAGACTGGAGCAATTTTATGACTGAGAATTAGACTAACAGTCAATCCAAAGTAGGCTCCGAAGGCATGAATAGTCATACTCCCTCCAGCATCGAAGGCATTTACACAATGCAAAACTACTATCTCATTTAATGCGTATCCAACCATTTGAACCCAACCGATGAGTAAGAGTTATTTTGGGCCAATTCTTCCGATAAGCGCTCCAAAGGCTATGAGTGCTGAGGCCACAGCATAAGATGATTCAGTTATCAATACTTGATCCACCAAAATAATAATATTATCTTTTGGGAATCCATGAAATACTCTTTGCCAAAAAGATTTAAGTAGAATGTAAGTTTGGACGATGATAGCGTTAATAAAGAAAGTATAGGCAAGGGCGGACCATGAGTATCGCTTGATGAAAGTCATAAGGAAGCCAAAGCCTACGACGATCATTACGTTTACATCTTGAAAAGCTGAGTATCTTTGAGTCCATAATTAATCCTCAACAACAACATCCTCTGGATTCATCCTTGCGAAGATGATGAATAAGATGATGATGATGATTTCCATGATCAATAGCATCATTCCAAAGCTCTTTATTGGTTGTTGCTATCTTCGTTATTTCTCTTCACTAGTTTACTTCATGGATAAATAAATGATTTAATAAATAATCTAATTAACGAATTTATTATAATGTCGTTAAAATAAAGCTAAATAATTTCATTTAAATAAAGTGAATACAATGTATTCACTAAATCAGCTACGAAGTAAAGGAAGGCATCTTTGCTTAACTAAGATATATTCCATCATTAATAGTTGCTGGCCACGACAGCTAACATTTTTTAAAAATTAAATGAATTTCATCTAGAAGAACAAGCAATTATTTTTGAATAATTTTGGTCTTCTTTTAGATTGAGAATATTGCAGCTTCTTATCAAAATATAGGCTTTAGTATCTTAAAATATTTATTCAACTCTCATGAGTAGAAAATCCTTTTAAATTGAAAATTCGATCAACTCTAAGCAGTACATTTTTAAAAAGGTCTTCATTTTGTTGCGAATTAATTCCGAATTTAAAGTTTAACTATTTACAGAGACAGACATAAATATACATCATTAAAGACTAGAGTCAAGTTTGTTTACTCCCAACATATCGTCAGGAATTTCCTATAGCCGATTTACTTTAACACCGCGAAACTTCATTGGACCGCTTTATTATGACATCAATCGTATATCTTCCACTTGCCGTTTAGGGGTCTTTATCTCCTCAGTTACCTGATTGAAATATCGATTGTCTTAATAAAAAGATGAAGGATCTTACTTATATATGAAGAGAATTATAAATCCCGCTATTACTCCAAAAATGATACCCATGATAACTGAAACAAAAGTACCTGCTATCTGAAGACCCCCTTGATTCAAAAAGGTACCACTACGACTAGCGAAGACGTTATTAGGTCCAAAGTTGGCAAATACTGCCGAGTCATAACCTAAGTTGTAGCACGCAATAATAATGCCGCTTGAAATACCGCCAATGATTCCCGGAATACCGTGCAGATTGTGAACTCCACAACTATCGTGCAATTCAATTGTTTCAGAAAGCTTTGGAGCAAGAAACTTGAAACCAATTACAGAAATCGCCCCGGCAATTGCACCAATGGCTAATGCCACTCCAGGCAAATAGAGAACACCACATGGGGCTCCAATTGCAACTCCTCCAGCTAATGTAGCGTTGAGGATATCTTCCATTTAAAATTTATTGCCCAAGAGACCACTAAAGATAAATGTTGTCACACAACTACCTGTGAGTGATAGAAGAGTATTAGCAACTATCTGATATTGCTCATAAGGGTTTTAAGCGAATGCACCAAAATTAAATGATGGCCAAAAGAGCCAAAGAAACAAGGTACCTATCATTGCGACGATGTTTGAAATATAATTCGATTCAGGTTTTGAGACTGGAGCAATTTTATGACTGAGAATTAGACTAACAGTCAATCCAAAGTAGGCTCCGAAGGCATGAATAGTCATACTCCCTCCAGCATCGAAGGCGTTAATACTCTGATCAACCACAAGTTCGTTTAATGAGTATCCAACCATTTGAACCCAACCGATTAGTAAAAGTTCCCTCGGACCAATTCTTCCGATAAGGGCTCCAAATGCTATGAGTGCTGAGGCCACAGCGTAAGATGATTCAGTTATCAATACTTGATCCACCAAAATAAAAGTTCCTTGTTGACTAAATCCATTCCATACTCTTTGCCAAAAGGATTTAAGTAGAATATAAGTTTGAACAATGATAGCGTTAATGAAGAAGGTATAGGCAAGAGCGGACCATGAGTATCGCTTGATGAAAGTCATAAGGAATCCAAAACCCACCACGATCATAACATTTACATCTTGAAAAGCAGAGTATCGTTGTGTCCATAAGGCATCTCCGGTAACAATATCTGCAGTGTTCATTCTTGCAAAGATAATGAATAAGATGATGATGATAACTTCCATGATTAGCAACATCAGGACAAAGCTCTTGATCGGTTATCTTTATCTTTTTTCTTTGTCTTCAAGATTTTATTGCATGAATCAATACTATTCAACAAGGAAAGATTATTATTAAATTCAAAATTTACATGAATTAAGGATGATGGAATGGATGATCTTTAACAAAAAGATATTTGAAATCAAAAAGATCAAACAACAATGAATAGACCTTTACGAATAATTAATAAAAGAACGATTTCATCTATGTAAATTTCATAAAAAATTAAATTTTGATTTTCTCCATTTATTTTACGTATTTTATGCCGCAACAGAGGCAATTTATTGTGTTTAAGTGAAGATAAGATGCTTTTATAAAATAAATATCACTAAGAGCTATTATGATTTTTAAAGGCTAACATCATTTATTAATATTGTGCAAACTTGAAGATGCCAATTCCATTTTCTATATTTTAGCATCATTATAGAGGGAAATGACAGATTAGTAATCCTTTCTTTAAATTATTTGTAAGCTATTTTTTATATATATTTATTCCTATTTCTAATGTTGATATTCATATTATAAGTTACCAAATTAATTGAAATAATCAATTTGATATTTTTTAATGTTAATTTAATCATCTACAAAATCAGCTGAACGATTCTTCTATTTAAACACATCGTTTTTGATAAATAAATGATATTTTACTGTTGATCTCTTCCTACCATAAACAAGTTGAAAAGTATTATTTTCCTTCTAAATTATATTTGATTGACTATTTTACAGATTAGATTTAGAAATATTTGCTTATTCGATGGAGGATAATTTATGTTTATTAGATATTGATTAGTAACTTACGATTGAATCATAATTAAATGAAACAAACTATTACGGGTATTGTAGATTATCAGCAGATAGCAGAGCTTAAACTTCCTTCCGATGTTTATGGATACTTCATTTCAGGAAGCGATGATTAAATAACCCTGAGAAATAATATCACAGCTTTCGATCATATTTATCTGGCTCCACGCGTCTTAGTCGATATGACCAATCTTTCGATGAAAACCAAAGTATTGGGATAATAAGTAAACATTCCCTTTGGAATTGCTCCCTTTGCTATGCAGAAAATGCTTCACCCGAAAGGTTAAATGTTAACTGCAGCTGAAGCCTTCAGACAAAAAACAGTTTATGGCTTGAGTATGCTAACATCTACCAAGGTAAGTGAAATAACTGCAGTGAATCCGACTGGGCTAAAAATTTTGCAGCTCTATTTTATGAAAAATACCGATTATACATTGAATGTAATCAGAATGGCCGAGAAACAAGGTTTCAAAGCTTTTGCCATAACAGTTGACACGCAGATGTTTGGAAAAAGGAGAAGGGACGAGAGGGCTCAATTTAATGGGCCAGTTGAACTTTAACTTTTTAAATAACTTGGGTACAACTTCAAGATGAGAGACGACAAAAACAAAGAATTATCCGCGATACATCAACTTCGTAATGATTTGTCTTGGGATGACATCCGTTGGATCAAGAAAAATACTTTTCTCAAAATTATTCTCAAGGGAGTTATGAGTCCAGAAGATATACCAATGGCCTAAAAATGTGGAGTTGATGCAATATGGGTCTCTAACCATGGAGGTAGGCAATTAGATACTTCTCCCGCCACTATCTTAGCTCTCCCTTCGATCCGTCGAAAGATAACAGGTATCAACATTAATATCTAGAAATTGGATCAAAAATGGAGTTATATATTGATGGTGGAGTAAAAAAAGGATCTGACATTTTTAAATGCTTGGCATTAGGAGCTGATTTTGTATTTTTAGGCCGAGGATTTTTATTTAGCGTTAGTTAAGGGGAAGAAGGAGTAAAAAATGCATTTGATATCCTGAAGTCAGAACTGAAAACAACTATGATGCTGTGCGGAACAAATTCGATTTAAAATATTAACGAAGAGGCCATATGGAAGTATCCCAGAGCCAAACTATGATAATTCTATCAGGCATTAATTTAATTTTTATTTGACTTTATGACGTGATAAGTGATAGATCAAATATCTCCATATATACTTAACAACACATAGCCATCATGATGAAGTTCCTTGTGATTGGAGTCATCTTAATATGCTCTGTTGCAGCTGACTATAACAAGACCAATGCCAAAAATCTAGCCTATGCCTGTGCCAGCACTTTTGGGACCGAAGCATAAATTAACAGTTGGACATGCAAATATTGCTCTTTCTATAAGCTCACAAACGTAGGAATTTATTTACACAGACAAAAGCTTTCAACAACTCAATACTAGATATATTTGGATATACTGGATATTCTCCTGCTGATGACGCAATTATTGTTGCTTTTAGGAGTACGGTAAGCATTCAAAATTGGATTGTCAATCTTGATGCCACTCAAGTAAATTTACCCTTCATTCAGGTTCCTTACCCAGGATGCTCAGGTTGTCAAGTACATCAAGGATTTTACAATGCTTTTGCTGGCGTAGAAGGTTATATCAGGACTTAAGTACAAAAGCTAGCTTCTCTTTATAGAAGTGCCAAAATTCATGTGACTGGGTATAGTCTTGGAGGAGCTTTAGCAACAATTGCTTCTGTAGATCTCCATAATCTATTTGAAAATGTCAATCAACTATATACCTTTGGTCAGCCAAGAGTAGGAAACTAGGCTTTTGCCAGCTATGTGACAGCCAAAGTCGCTGAAAGATTTAGAGTGATCCATAATAACGATATTGTGCCTCATGTGCCCCCTCAAATACCTATCCCCTATGCTCACTTTGCAAGCTAAATTTGGTATAACGCTGATATGACTACCTATAAAGTGTGTGGAGCAGAATAATTTAGATGTTCAAAGTCAGTTTTACCTCCCTTCTGGACCACCTCTGATCACGACATAAATTTCTACATCAGTTTGGCGGCCTGATATGATTTCGCTATCAATTGATAAAATATTAAATTAATTCTTGATTGTATCAATGGCTGGCAAAAAAAACAAATACAAAAGTAACAACGAGAATAATCAGCCAACCCCTAAAATCGAAATTGATGAATAGCAGCTGACTAACTAATGTTTAATCATGCATTAATTGCTCAAGAATAGAACTTCGAAGATAAGAGAATTGAAAGATAATGAATTTTGTTGTATACTTAGTACCAAATGGCTTAGGGAGTGGAAGGAGTATGTCGCATATGATAAAATCACTGGAGACCCAGAGGCTGAAGATAGCAAAAAAAAGGATAAAAAATACGGAAGGAGACATCCTGGAAAAATAAACACTGACATTATTGCTTCATCCAGTCAGTCTAATGAATGCTACAAAATTCCTGAGGAGATGAAAAATTATCAGTATTTAAATAAATTGATAGGAGAGAAAAATACTAAGGACGATGATTATATAGCGATCACTAAGGATATATGGGATAATTTTATGATTTTTTATGAGGGAGAAGAAATACAAAGACCAGTTCGGAGGATGAAAGGGAGCACCTTTTACGATAGCGAACCATTAAAGTGTGATGTTATCTTTGCCAATATGGAAGAGGAAGATTTAGAAGAAAGAATTAAAAAAACATCTAAAAAAACATATAATAATGTCTTTTAAAATGATAAATTGCTCATTCCCACAATCTGGACTCTAAAAGAGCTGAAATAATTTTTAGCAGAATATTGTAGCTTCACTTATGGTTGCTCGAAGATCCATATTTGGAAAGGTTTAAGCTATCTTACGACAAATCTTATAACGGAATCTTTAGTTGAGTCAATTCGAGATAGAAAGTTTCTTGTTAGAGGAAGGTAGTTGGTTGGATAAAAGTATTAAGGAGAAGATATCGATACCTATTTGAAGAGCACTTATACTTTAATTGTATAAATAGGTGATATTCTCAAAGGAGATATTTCGGAGCCATAAAACATTAAAGGTTACTGTGAATAATGTGTGAACAATAAGGAATTAACTATTAGTTGCGTGTGCAATTAAGTTATTTATTGTAGTAGAAAATGCCGTATCAATGATCAATCCTTTCATTTTAATACCTGTAGCACTGCTTTCGATAGTGAGGATGATTAAGATTTATAAAAAGTATAATTGACAGACATACCAACGGCGGGCCTTGAAAATTTGGGTAACACTTGCTATATGAATAGCGTGATGCAAGTACTTTTAAGCATTAATCACCTCAGATAGTTTTTCACTAAAAATACTTATCTTAACTCTTTAAATTAAAAATAATTAAAGGATAACAACTGCATGATGCTCAGAAAACTGAGTAAAACTTTCAAGGCACTAGCTTCGGAGAAAGATGTGTATGCTCCATGGCCATTAAAGGGACAGATTGACTATAATCTGACGCCTGTAATTTATCTTTTATGTAGTTTAAAGGTGATAAGCAGCACGACGCCAATGATTATCTTATTAATTTCCTCAATCTTATCAATGATTATCTGAAGAAAACTGAGGATAAAGCTTATCATAAGATTCTATAACCATTTATAGGATAATTCTATTCAAAAGTTGTCTGTCCTTCCTGCCAAGTGCAAAGCGAAAATAAATAAATTTTTATGCAAATTTCGTTACCAATAAAAGCCAAAGCAAAACAGCAAACTTATCAATATGCATTGATGAAATCTCCAACCAAATATGTCAAAGGAAAAGCCTAATTAATCGATAACTGGAAAGATATGAAAAAGACTATTGAAGCTGAGAATTGTTTGGTATTTACTCTAAAGGATTCGGAGGGGATGGTTCTTGTTGATGAATAATAAAAAACTCCAAATCAAATAGCTAAAGGACTAAGGGGAGATTTAGTATATTATTAGAACATTAAGTATGTTTAGGGTTAGCATATATTTGTGTTTATGCTTACTACAATCAAAAACATGTGTGGATCGAGGTTGAAATCTCCATACGGTTTGCCAGTACCTATCAGTGTGGATTGCATTAAAATGAATTTGTTTACTTTTTGGCTGAAAATTATCAAAACATTCCTTGCTTAAGATGAAAAGATAGTGACATAAGCCAACATCCTTGAATAAGATTACTTGAATTCAATATAAAAGATGATAAAAAAAGATAATAAAATGAAATAATAATAATCAATTCAATAAAATAAAAACGAAGTATAATAGCAATCGTAGTAATCCAAGCAAATGATAGAGCAGTTCAATTCCAAATTAACTTTGCTTATTTAAAAAATAGGAATTGAGGTATTCGTAAACGATATTAAAAAGCATAAAAATATTTGTAAATTCTGCAACAAAAAGTGTAGTGGGTGTGAATTATCTAAAAGCTTTGGCATAGAACTCGAAGATTATTTTAAAGGCAAGATAAACTAAGTAAAGTTCGAGGTATACTTAAAAGATACTCTAAATATTGATTACACAACCGTTGATAAGTGCTCGCTAGGAGATCCCACTATACACGATTGTTTCAATCTCTTCAATGAGCCTTAGCAACTTGATGAAGAAAATGCTTGGTATTGCTAAAATTGTGACTCTATGGCTTTAGCCCTCAAGGAGTTGCATATTAAAACATATCCGTCCCTACTTATTGTACATCTCAATAGATTTAAAAATTTCGATGGCAAAAAAATTAAGAATAGTGATCCTATTCAATACAACCCAATATAGGTATTTGGAGGCTTCGAGTATCGATTAATAGGAGTGGTGATTCATGAGGGATCAATGGATGCGGGGCATTATTGGAGCATTGCTCTCAGAGGAGACAAATATTATATCTTCAATGATTCGAAAGTTACCGCAGTGGATAAAGTATTCAACCGTAATGCCTACATTTTACTTTACCAAAAAGTTGATTTTATTAGTTGATTGCTATATTGCTAAGTATATTTAGCCAGCAGAAGAGTCGATATAACCTCTTAATAGATGTTGATATAAATGATATTAAAATTATCGATCAAAATTGTACTCTTTTAACAGCAGTAAAAGGTGTTTTCCTATTTTACATTGCACATTCCATATCATAGGCATAATCGGGCCTTCCTCGTTTGATAAAAGCCTATTTAAGATGTTTTTTGGCTGCCTCTATGGTTTACTCGATTTGTGTTGTTAAATCTTGCTTATCCTTTTCCAACTGAAAGTAATTCTTCTTTGAGGATGGCTTCAGTAGATGATTTTTGCAACAGGAACTTCCCATTTTTGTTTTTTTTATAGACTCAATGGCTTTAACGATTTCGTCTTAATTAGTGACGATTGCAACCATTTATTGCTTCATTTGTTTGTACAAACTGTTGTATCTTTTACGAATTTATATATTTTTGGTGTCTTCCTGAATCAGCATAAATATTTTTTGGATAATGCTATCGTAGATGGTGTAGACTTTTATTTTATCAGAGTATTTACCATATTGTTGCGGATCAATTGTTTGTAATTTTTTATTAATCTATCTTTCAAATTTCAGTAAGTCATCTCTGTCAATATAGTCTTTTAGAATGCTGAGCTTCTCCTTAATTATAACACCCTCCGAATTATTGACAGATTTTATACAAGGAATTGCTTCTGTGCTGCTTATCACCAATTTTCTTCTTTTTCCATTAGATTAAGTTTGTGGTTTTGGCCCCATACTGCCTATGGTTTTATTATTATTAATATAATATTTTTTCTTGTTGATCTCTTCAAGGCTGACTTTGATTTACTTATCGATGGCCTCAAAGTTCATCGACTTTTTTTTAATCATCTCTAATTATGTTGTATGGATGAATTTCTATATAATTTGGTTGCTGATATCAATGCTGTATTTAGATTTCAGAGTTTTCTTGAGCAGATTTAGAGCATTGAGAGATTATGGATCTTTTTAAATCTTTAGTTATTTCTTTATTCTTTTGCAGATTGATTTCAACTCGAGCTGAGTTAGGTTTTTAGTGAGAATGGCATCATGATTCTTGATATTTCTGAAGTCTATATTTTATATATTCGCAAGGTAGTCAACGGACTTGCTGGATGACATTATAGAAAATATTGGTTGTATTACTTTTATAATGTTCCAAAAGCATATTTAATTGAAAGGTCATATTAATTAGGGATTTCATTTGCAAGATTTATGGCAGAATTTATCAAATGTTTTACTTCAAATATTTGCTTTATATTAGAGAATTACTATATTCACTGTATAATTGACAATTATGCTTCAAAAAAAGAGGGAAGAATTTGTTAGATAAATACGACGCAAGCAAATAGATCAATTGTTCAAATAGCGTAGAGGAGAGTTGTTAGAAGGTCCAACTTTTCTCTAGATTTGCCAATCTTTCTAATTCAATGATATGGCCAAACATATATCATCATCTTTAGACAGCATCAATATAAACCTTAAATCAGGAGATTACAATGAAGCTTTTTTATCACTTGATTTTTTGATAGGCACAGTTAAAGAGAAGAGAAGAGAAGCCTCAACATTCTTGCTCATACTTGGAGACAAATGTGGGCATCTAATCTCCAATATTATAAGAAATCGATAGAAAATGGATGAAAAAAATGAGTGGAAAAAGTTGTCATCTTCATTGCAACAATAACTGTTATAGAAAATGCTATAGATACTAAGTTCAATGACATATAAATAAGTCAATGAATAACAATATTTTGGTCTACTCTCTTCATTTTGGAGTATATTTGCTTGTGATTAAATTCGTCTTTTTGCTCAAGAGAGCCAGAATATTATAGATTTAGTTCTTTCAACTATCAAGACCATGCTTAGTAGTCGAAATTAATCAGTACTCAGAGGGCTCAAGTCAATAGGTCTTGGTAGTTAGCTGGCCAAAATTATTACTTATGAGATTAAAACACTAAATGAAAAGCAAGAATTGGATGTAATTTAGATCATCGAATATTATATTGAACAAGAAATACATTTTGGAGAAGTGACGTCAAATTCGATAAACGGCGTATATATTCTAGGCTTAGAAAGCAACGAAAAGCAAACTTTATTGGCTTATTGCCTCTACTTAATTGACCACAAGCGATAAAAAACATATTTAAGTGCGATAAGGGCTCTAATCCTTATTTTCTAAAAGCATTAATATCTCAGTTCGACAATGTAAACAAAGTCAGTGAAACAAATAACTGAAATTATAAATTATCCTATGAGAATCATTCAAGTTAAAACACTCGAGCTGTTAGATGATATTATCTACCATAATTATGAGGCTGGATATACACTTTTGGACAAAATGTATCTTCCTGATTTATTGTTTTAAAAGATGCAAAGATAGATAAAAATTACTGATGATTACACTTATCAAGTCGTGGAAAGGTGTAGTAACATTCTCTGTAATCTCACATTAGGAACACTCGATAAGAATACCAAAAAGCAGCTTCAGTTTCACCCTATTTGGGAATTAGCTTATCAAAATATTGTTCAAGGATCCCCCCTCTTTCCACTTGTATCAATTTTCGAATACTACTTCGAAATTATTCCTCGGCCACTCGCTATAAAGGTATTAGAAGCATATCTATCATCAGTAGGACAGCTTGACTTACAGAATATCAGTAAAGCGTCTAACGAGGCCATAAAGAGAACACTGTTGAGAGTTTATCAACAAGTTAATGATTTTTGGCCAGAGGGTCAAGAAGATAATTTCTTGGCGATGATTCGACAAAATGGATTAACTTCTTTTGTCGAGGAAGTAATGGACATTGAATCTGAAATGAATTGTTTATGACTTGATTGTTTAATCTATTCGTAAAGACTATTTATTTGTAATAATCATTAATTAAGAAGATGATGAATATCTCTTCTAATATTAAGGCAAAGTTATCAGAAATAAATAATTTTATCTTATCAATTATATGTAAATGTTGTTGTAAAACCGCAGCTTTGTAAAGCAAATATAAGACTTTGTTATAAGCCTATGCCCTTTCTTTCAAAGGATACTCATGGTCATGTTCTTCGTACTTCTTTTCGGAATATGCAATTATTTCATCCTACTTATCCTCTCGTCTTAGAAGTTGGGAGATTGGAAGATAATTTGGTTTGCAATCGCTATTTGGTCTATCTTTAATATTATCTTCAATTATGTAATGGCCATTCGAGTTGAACCTGGTACGCCAACTGATATTCCTATGCATCTACTCCAAGAAATTTAATATACATGCGGAAGATGTGGAGTTATTAAACCTCCTAGAAGTCATCATTGTTCGATCTGCAACAAATGTGTCATTCAAATGGATCGTACCTTTATAATAAAATAGATCATTGTCCGTGGGTAGGCACATGTATAGGCCACCATAATCGCAAATACTTTCTTAATTTTTTAACCTATACCACTTTTGGATTAATCGAAATGTTCTTGCTGCTAATTTATGATCGTAAAGCTTTTATAATTGAGATTAACCTTTAGTTTTCACACTTATTTTAAGTTTGCTAGTCTGTCTCGGAGGATTTTCAATTTTACATTGGTTTATGGTGTTGAAAGGCAAAACTTCATTGTAGCTATGCTGGAGTGATCCAAGATATCAACCGCATTCATCAATGGCAGTTAATTTACAATTGGTATTTGGAACATCGAATATTTTAATGTGTCTACTCCCTCAAATAAGTATATTAAAACATTGGGGAGATCGCTGGTAAAACATTCCATCATTTGGAATTTGATGTGTATATTCGCTATCAATTATATTGGGATCTCATCATCGTTAAGATGCTTTATAAATAGAAAGGAATTGTTAATATTAAAATAAAATCAGAATAATTCACCCACCTCATCTAAACTTTCTCTGCTTGCATCGCTCTATGTTTTTTATCTCTTTCTATTTAATTTTTATATTTGAAGCTGCAGCGCTGAGCGTCTTTGATTGAGATCAGCTCTAAGCTGTTGACTATGACTTGTATACTCGAGCTCATTCAAGTATAAACTAACTTCGCGTTCGACCACTGACCATATTAAATTCTAAATTTCTAGCAAATTTGATTTATTCATTCCCTTTAAATTTCTGCCTAGTCTCCTTTCGGACATCATTCTATCTAAGATATGTTTGATCATAGTTTTCTGAATAGAATTATCATTACCAAGCAAGTGCTATGGAAGAGATGTTTTTCAAAGAAAATGTCTTAATCAATAATCTGTTTCTTTTCCACAACTTATCTCAGTCTTGAGCTTTTATTAATCATATACTCAATAAAGAGTTGAACATCGTGGTCTGTTACATTGACTGACTCATAAGCATGATCTTATTTGTTTTATTTGGAAGAGATTCTAGGCTTTATTATGAATCGTGGGCGCTATGTCTTGAGATTATGTGCTCTGATGCCCTCGAGTATGCTCATTGATCGTTAAATATAATTATAAATTGGTAATTATAAATTAAAGATAGTTTAGATAAATATATTATATCAATCTTGTATCTAAATATTCTCGAAAACCTTGATAATCCAGTTCAAATGTGGTTATCGATCACATAAACCAAATTAATAAAAATACTATACAATATTGAGGACAAGTCTATAACTTATATTTAATTGTCTTGATCGAAGATAGTAATAATCAGTCGGCAGTGGAACTGTTAAATTCTAGATTTCTTAAATGATTATCATAATATTTCCATCAGTTGTACTTTTCAGGAAATAGTTTAAATTTTACATCTTATTATTAATCGTTTATAATTTAAAGGATGGATAAAGAAATTAAAATACAACAGCGAAGAGATAAAATAGCTAACCTTAAAATAGGGCTACAAAAAATGCCAATTATGAAACAAATTTCAATTCAAGTGGAACAAAAAATTCAAAAGAACAGAACTCGCAGGGCAAGCATTGTCACTGAAAAGGAGTTAAGTTTGTCAAGCATTCTATCTGACAGTGATTTAGATTCTTGCTAAAAATACCCCTCTCTTTTTTTGGATAAATATGAATTAGGGGACAAAATAGGCGAAGGGACCCACGGAATCGTTAAAAAATGCTATTGCAAGTAAACTGGAAAGCTGTACGCTGTTAAAACATTTGGATTGGACCGCGAGCATATACTTTTCCTAAAAAACAATTTTACAGATATCAAACTGCTAAAGCATAAGAATATAATTGGTTACTAAGCTCTATTTTTTGAAATGAAGACTGAAACTTGTCACCTCGTTATGGACTATCTTCCCTTTCCCGATCTGCTATCAGTTTAAATTACTTCTTAGCAGGTATTCTTTCTTTTATTTAGCAATTAAAAGAATTAATTTATGAGATTTTATAAGCTCTAAGGTATATCCATTCGCAAAAAATTTGCCATAGGGATATCAAACCAGAAAATATACTTTATGACAAGGAAAATAATAAAATTATTTTGATTGATTTTGGGATCAGTAAGAAGCTTATGAATAGAGGGAGAAAAAGGGACATGCTCACTCTCACAGGTACACCTTATTACCGGGCTCCAGAAATGTTTTAGGGAGGAGGTTATGATTAAATGGTCGATATGTGGGCTTTAGGTATTACTATGTATAAATTGATGACTGGAGTAACTCCATTTGAGTCTGTGTATCATAATGAAACTATAGCCAACATAATGAAGGAAGAATTTACTTTTTAACAATAGATTGTAGCTAAATATTCCAAATCAGCGAGAAATGTAGTGATGAGACTTTTAAGAAAGCGGAGAGATAGATTGACAGCAGTTTAAGCAATGAAAGATATGTGGTTTATTGAGCTCTACAAGCCAGAAGATGAATTCATGAAATCGTGTAATTTTGACGAAACTCGTACTAGTATATTAAATCAATCTATGACTAAGGACAATCACTCTTTTGTTGAGAGAATTGATTGGAATGAATTTAGCGATCGTAAGTGTTCTTAATAAAACCAAAAACTTCATCTTAAATAATTTCGATCCATGAAATAAACTCCATGGAAAATAGAAAAGGAAGGAGAGAGTAATATATTTGGATGTTAATAGACAAAGGATAACACTATTTCCTTGAAATATATCCTCTCGAAAATACAATGATCTTCAATACACTAATAGATTTTATGTGTTTTATCTTTATTTAAAATTTATAAGATTTGTATTGGGTTCAAAAATATATATCACTTTATTTGATTATTTTTGGGCGAAATAAGTAATCAAATAAATTATAATTACTAATATTCATTTAGCGCTGGTTTTATCATTAAATTTCTATCGATTCTGGAATAAACTGAGGAGAGGAAATAGATATTAATATTTTTACTTTATCTTTTACTTTTCAGCAGCCTGCCGCTATCTTTTAAGTTATTATTTTATTAAAATGGCGACAGTCAACAACTATTGCTATATTTTCAATTACTTTTTCATTACTTATATCTCTTAAAAACAATGACTTTAATTTCTATTCAAAGGTTGTGATGGAACAGTCTCAAGCTGATTATTTTATCGCTTAGTAGATAGATCAACGCTCTTTTATTTTCTTAACATCTATATTTTAGGCAGGAACTGGGATGATGGATGGAGCTCTATTTGACAGATTTATATCTTTTTTGATTTTTACATGCTTTTTTTCTTTTTTATGTATTTGATGTTTGCGTGAATTTTACTTTTACGTTTTGGACTTACTGCATTGTTTGAAAGTTATCTATCTCTCTGAGTTTAAATTGAGTATGCTGACTCTTCTTGATTCAATTTACTTTTTGGATAGCGAGAATCTGCAAGCATTTTTTAATTGAATTCCTCCTATTAATGCTCCCAAGGGGTAAATTATCTTTGTGTATTTGACTAAACATTTTTCATTAATAAAAATTCCTTGATTAGATTAATTAAAACAAAATATATTCTAACTTTGGGTCATTCTTAAATATATTTCGATATGAATGACTTCTTGATGTAGGCTTCTCCTTACACAAATATTCTTAAAGTTAAATGATATTCTTTTCTCATAACAATATTAAGGCAAATTTGATATTATGAAAGAGATTTTTTGTGGCTGATATATAATTTGTTTAGAGTTATTCATTGAAGATTATATGAATTGAATTGCAACCAAAATGTCTTTAGGACCATTAAATCAATAATATTCTTGTTAAAGTAAATTTTATTAATTAATAAGACCGATAACATTAAATAAACTATCAAAATCTTTTAAATATCAGTTTTTTAATCAATCGCGAAAATATTGAGTGTTATGCATTGAAGCCATGTATTCATTTTCAGATATCTCATTTACTTCTTCAGAAAATTATTAGTTTTGATTGTATGATATTTCATTTACTGCTTCAGATAATTGTATGTTTATGCCTACCTAATTTTCATCTTCAATAACTATAACATTTTAAGGATTTAATGAATATAAATTGAGAGTAGATGATTTAAAGCGATAGACAGATAAATCTTTCAATGATCTTACTTCAATCATCTTTATATTTTCTCCTTACAAAATACTAATCACTTCACCAGTTTCCTTGTGATTTCCTATTTTCATTTTTAATTTGATTTTCAATGAAAGATTGTCTATGTTGATTCTATAATTTTCCTTCTTAATTTATTCCTCAATATTTCTTTTACGGTTATCGTACTTGATTCTTTCATCTTTAGAAAAAATTGTATCGTATCGCAAGCTAATATAAGAGTAAATGTTTTGATTAATTTATAAAATCTGGCTTGAAAAAGATTTTCGACACAAAGGACAGGCTTCTTTGTATCTTCTTTTGTCTTCACTTTCATTTTAGCCATTTTTTTCAAGTTATTTTAAACACGAGTGGCAAAAGGTATGCCCGCATAAAAGAGTTGTTGGGAACAGGAATATTTCAAAGCAGATTGAGCACAGAATTGCTTCTTAGTCTAATATATTTGCTATATTTGCTATCTTAATTCTGTTCCTTTTTGTGGCACTACAAGATTTGCTTTTTATTTTTAACTTCACTCTTGTATTTTTAGAGATCTTTTTCTTGGAGATCTTTGACAACTTAGCTTTCTGTGATTTTTTGCTGTAAGGTTTATAAAGACCGTCTTTGGAGCTTCTTCTGTTTTATTTTCCTCTCTTTTTGATCACAGCTTTCATTTATACTTAAATTTTTATAATTTCATTAATAGATTCAATGCAATATATTGGTGAAACTATTTAATTCTGATAAGATTTAAGACTCTAGAAATAACAAGATCTTACTAAAATTAAATTGAAAGTTAAATATGGTTTTATTCAATTGAATGATTTATCTTCGAAGATAAAATTCTATTGAAAATTGAATATTATACTTCAGTAAAATTTATAAAAGGTTTTCAATTCTGAGCATGCATTTTATCAAGGAAAATTCTAATGCCTCCAACATAAATAAAACAGTGCAACCAAAAATAGGGGTATTCTTTAATAAAGATCAAAAAATGATTGCACTTGAGAAGGAAAACCAAGAGATGCAAATTTTACTCAATGCTTAAATGAACATATTTAACGAACTTAATAAGAATCACCATGACCTTCAGAGTCAAAAATCAAGAGTATTGAATTAAAATAGTTTAATTGAAGTTGAATCAATGATGCTGCAGCAATCCATTTTAAAATTGGAAGCCAAATTGAATTTAACCAATCCTTAAGTTGTATAAAAATAAATGAAAGTCAGTTAACTGAATACGTAATTAAATAAAATTCAATAGAATTTGACCAGTTTAATGGTTGAAGGTTAACAAAGTAAGAATGTAATAAAGAGATACAAATAGTAATTAAAACTAGAAAAGCAAATGGTGAGATCTGACAAAAATGTAAATAATATCTGCTAATCCTTGCGTAAAAATCACGAAAATTATCTTAAAAATATTACAATTTTATAAAATAAGCTCTAAAGCAAAAAGAAGTATCTATAAATTCTTTTAAAGAAGCAATCTCAACAGAAAAAGGAACATCAAGACAACATTAATCAAAAATAAATATCTTCAAAAAGTCAAAACCAAAAGAATTCATCTCAAAAGAGGCTGCATGAACACAAATTTACATAAAATAAAAGCTATTGTTAAGTGACGAATTAAAAATCTTAAAGCAAGAATATGAAGGGATTTAATGAACTCATCAGGAAAAAGAATGCCATTTTAGCTCGCAACAAATGATATTTTACTAATTATACACTTCAAGATAGCCGTTTACAGTTAAATAGTAAGGCAGGTCTCACATATTATCAAGCAAAAAGTTTTGAACGAGATCTGGGTCATATCCATTGATTTAAATAGCGAAGAGTATTTCTTGCTCCCTGAAGCCTTGACTTAGAAGATCGCTAAACCAGTAGGGTCGTTAAAATTGTGGATCCTTCTTTACTTTTTTGGATAATTCTTTTACTAGCTCCATTTCCCTTTCTTCAATTCTCTTGAGTTCCTCCTGAAGCTGCTCCTGCTCATATTTGTTTTGAATTTGCTTCATCTCTGATTTCTAAATTTGTTCAAGGATATTCTATGCCTCAGAAATTTGTATTGCTTGATTGATCTATTAATTTTCAAAAGTTAGAAGTTATTGCTCTGTAATTTATCCTTCTTTTCTCTCAGAAGCTTCGACATTTTATTCAAGAGCATAATCCAGTCCATTGCTGTTGGAAAAAAATGATCGATAGCGATTTATGTCTGATTGACTGTTTAAAGTCTTATTTTAATAGGCAGTCAGAAATATTTCTTAATATTCGCCAAACTAACGATCTAAAAGACCAGAATTAAAGAATTATCTCCTTTTGATGGAGTTATAATGACAAAAACCGACGTAGGCTAACCTTATTGGCTCAATTTAATGAGAGTTATCTTCATGAAAAGTTCTCAAAGGTTTGGAGCTCGTTGCAAAAATCTAAATAGGTCTACCATATATTTAAGAAAGCGCCTAAATCTCAACATCATCCCCCCATATGCCATCTTGAGATTTTCTTCTAACATACTAATTCAAATCTTCAGTAACATAGTCTTGAAAGAACCCTCTTTCGTTTTATATATATTTCATACACAGTAAGCGAATCTCCCTGTGATAATCTTATCGGCCTTCATAATCAAACAAATACCATATAGTTGATGAGAAATCGAGCGAAAAAGGCAATTTCCGTCTCCCTCAATAGATTTTATCAAAAAGTTTTAAGTTTATAGTTCTGCAATCATATTCTTTACTTTCCCTTCCAAAATTTATAAATTATAGTAAAAGTACTTTTTACAAGTTATGAGAGACCGGAATTTTTGGACTTCATTTTGAGTCTTGTTTTACCAATACCATAAGCCTTGCTTTTTTTTCCAATTAAATCTATTTCATTCGAATTGTTAAAGTCAATCCATCGGTCATACTTAGGATGAAAGTTGAAATAGTGAACTTTTACCTTTCCGGCTATCTCTTTTCCCTCTTATTCGGGCTTGGCTTATGGTAGATTAATGATCCTTGCTTAAAGCCAGCCAGTAAAAGGATGATATGCATCGACTCTGTTATTGATTTGGAGCTATTTTCCTCCCTACCATTGCTCGAGAACTCTCCCAGAGTCGATACCAATGTACTAATCAAATTTGCTTGACCAACCAGAGTAATGAATATACAACTATCTTCCCTTGATATAGACCACTTCCCCGTTGACCCATTTGTTTTTTGAGTCTAGCACGTCTACATTCTGCCCGATGTTAAACTACAGATTGGCGTAATCGGATTTCATATCAAGAATTAAGTTTATAACTCGGTATTGAGAAAAACTATAAACTGGAATCACTGATAAATACTAAGACTGAGCTTTGTCATAAGGAAGTATCATTGAAACTTATCTAATTAGGCATAAAAAATAAAAAATATAGTCTAAGATGGTTGTTTAATTCATAAATAATTTATGAAGAATGACTCTATTTATTGTGAAATTATATTTTGAGAAGTTAAATATATAAAAATGGGGAAAGATCAGGCATTTAGAATATTCAACGAATGCTTTTAATTGACTCAGGTTAAAGTTTTAGACCCCAGGCCAGTAGTAAACCTCTCTCTTGTAAAGATATATTCTAAAAAATTCTGCTTATTGACCATATAAACTCTTCTTTGTCGAGTCCAACGTTGAGCTGGCGCATTTCTTATGCCATTGGATATAAAATTATTTGCAAATTTTCTGGAATTAAAGAATTATTTAAGATAGAAAGATAGCTTATTTCACTTCCAATTGCAGATTATATCTTAAGGAAGTCAAAAATAGATTCGAAAATTAATCCTTTTCTTCGCTAAAACAATGAGTCGATATGATGTGTTTCTTTTAAAGCAGATTTTTGAAAAAATTGATCATTTTATTATATTTTTGGGGCTTGTATGGCCTTTTATTGCATTTCAAAAAATTAAAAGGGATTTTTCAATTTTTTAATTCTTTTTGATGGTTCCATTCTAATTTCTGACGATTCAGTTTTGCTTATAGTATTTTAACTGATCATCCATTTTTATGATGATTGGTTAGTCACTTATGTATCATCCTCTATAATAAATTTCTAGCTTTTTATCTTGTCTTAGAAAATCTATTAGACTGTTTATTTTTTATCAACAGTATCTATCTTTTTCTTTTTAAAAGCTTTCTATTTTATATTTTTACAGGAGATACTTTTTTCTTTGTTCTGCTATCGTTTTATATGGTTTTGAAAATGTGCTGAGGGGAGAGTTTTTTTCAGGAAAGTCTAACTTTCACAGGAATTTATAGGCATGTTTTGTAATTTCTTTTTTGTTGATAACTAATTGGTCATTCTAAAACTACTCTTATCTGATTAAATTGAAGGCTGAGAAATATTAAGAGATTTTTCAGTTAAATAATTATTTTTAGTTGTTCTTGGAGTTTTATCTTTATTTAACAATCTATAAGACGAATTGCAGAAACTATTTTCCGACTTCTTCTATCTTTGATTTTTATTCTGAAAAAATATTTTTTAATTCTTTGAGTTGAATGATTTATCCTATATTTTTCCTTTAGAATTCAACTTTTTTTAATACAATTTGTTTCTCGGTTCGATAATTTCTAATTGCTTTGCTATTTTTTATGATTTAGGGCAAAGTTGGGGATGAAAAGTCCACTCCGAAGGTTTTTCAAATATTTTCCGTTTACTGTGATTTTATTGATATAAATTCTCGTAAATGTTATTTTCCTTTGCGAGAGAGAATTACTTTTTTATTTTGACGATTTATTTACTGCATTAATCAATTTTGGGTATAAAGTCTAAATGATTTAATTCCTATTCTTCTCTTTGAGATAGTTATTTTTATATCCTTTTCATTTTTTATTTCTTGTCCTGAGCGTAGTTATACAGTCGGCTAAACACATTTTCGCAACTCCTATTTTTAGCACTAGTTTCTTAGAAATCATTTCCATTTTGTCGGCGAATATGGGGATGAAATGTACATTAAGACAGTTATTTTTAAATCGAAAACCATTAGTGCATTTTCGAGAGATAATTCTTTTGCATTTCATTATTCTTTCCTAAATCATAGAGTCTGCTTTTTCCAGAATCAAGGGGGGATAGAGATCTAGGCTACATAAATTAACGGTGTATCTTTTTTATCTTTTCATAATTTTGTTTATCTTTTAAAGAAGAATTTTGTTATTATTAAAAAGACAAAGAGTAATATGGTCGATATCCAAAGTATGTTACAGATTTTGTTGATTTTACTTTATCTTTTTTCTTTCGAGTGCTGGATGGAAGTAAAGAATCCATGGGAGTTCTCAGTGGGATATTATTTTATATAATATTCTTCAATTTATTCCTCCATATGGCAGCCTGTAACGTTTTTTCTGTGTTTTCTTAAATAATGGTCTCAATTTTTGCTTTAATCTACTGCTTAAGTAATATTTTTTAGTCATTTGTGATATCTTGTTGGTCATTACTTTAAATGATGTTCGATCTCCCAATCCTGAATATCAATTAATCCGCAATTTCATCCAAAGTAGTATCCTATCGAATAAGTAGCTGTTCCTGTTGTGAATCAATATCAAAACCAATTTTGCACAATACATCTTCTGAATCGCGCATACAGACAGGAAATGGTTCCTTCTTTTTTCTGGAGCTACTATGGGCGATGTATTCGTTAATCCCTTATATTTCCATATTTGATGAGTTCATCTTCCAATACTATTTGCTAATTATAGCTGTTATAAATTATAAATATAATGCAAAACACTTCATAAAAAATCAATTCTTATGGATTTTAGCCAATATCTCTTTGGTTGTATTATCATTGCAAAGACTTTTTATCATCTTACTACTCTTACTCACTTTCTTCAATAGATTATTCAATAATTGCAATGTCTACTACGGGCTTAATAACTAGGGGCAAAAATTGTTTATGCTTTATTCCATTGAACTGTTGCTACATGAGTAAGTATGTCTAGATTCATTCTCAAAGGTTAACGACTGCTTTTGTCTCAATTAGGATAGTTACTTTTTTTGTTTGCTTATCAACTCGTCTTTACTCTGAAGTTCGATTTTTAATTTTTAGTTCTATCGAGTGAGGTGGTCATTTTTCCTTTTCATTGAAGCAGTTTCGTTATCTTTTTATTTTAATAGCAAATTAAGCTTTTAAATTTTATCTTAAAAGATCCAATATTGGGTATTGCTTTTACCATCAGATCCATTTCTGGCTGTTAATCCCTCAGGATAGATTTTTTACAGTGAACTATCATCATCTAGCTTGTCATGCATGCTTTGCTCAGTATCCTTAAATTCCAAAGTGGGTTAATTGACTTGAGGAAACATATTATTGATATTACTGTGTTCATTATTGTAGTCAGTCATCCCTGAAATGCTGAAAGGATCAGTGACAAACTCTACGTGAATATAAATTTACATAGTTTGGTTTTTATCTCCATGCGTGATTGCAACTTGTTGTCCTCCTACTCATCAGACACGGGTTTTTTGAATTTTTTCATTTTTGAAAATAAATACAATAACAGCAATGATATATATTTTCAGTCGATCGTATATAACTGCTTTCACGATTATTTATTTGTTAACCAATTCAATTAATAATTAGAATTGCTATAAAAAAGGCATTTTTCAGCAAATTGGCATTATTATTATTCTTCAGGGGATCGATATGCAAATTTATATCAAAGAATGGAAATCATAAAGAACGTGGTCTCTCCTATTCTTGATTGTTGATTCTCTTCATCTCTTTAGGTGACTTTTGTAGCATATTTAGATCATTGACGTATCTATCCGACCAATTTTATAGACGGTCTTGTGCCTAAGCCAGCAGGGCTTCAAGTTCAATAACCCTTTATCTTAAAAATTAATTTTCCTCTATTGCTTCACAAAGGGCTTCCCTCAATCGATTGTGCTCATAGTCCCCAGCCATAGGCTGCTCATAAGAATCATGAGTGGTGGCGTAAATGCTCTTTTGTGAATTGAGAAACGAGAATTCTTTCTGATTTTGGCTTCCTCTTTTGTTAGTTGAGATCCTTTTGTTGCTTTTGCGCTGGCAGTTTACCTGTTTGTTCATCGCTTCAAAAATAAAAATTTGTATTGACTAACGATTCAATTCAGAGAAGTTAAACCGCGAAAAATTTAATTTATTGCTGGCGTAGAAAATTCGCGGTTTAGTCTTCTATTATTTAAACTTGGAAAATATTATAATTAATTCAATGGATACATTTGAAGGAATTCGACAAACAAGTTAAAAGCATTAAAGTATTGCAGTAATGGACAGAAATTGATAGAATGAGATTAAATGATATTTCATATTTTTAAACAGATTACTATAATACTAAAATATGCCAGCCAAGCAGAGTATTACTCAGTGTGCGCTTTTTTATCATAATTAATACGGACTAGCAAAGTATGAAAGACCTTTTTGACTTTGAACTGGATAAAAAGGGGGACAATGGGGAGCTCTGGCATGCTGGTAGCATGTTTAATGCTTAGCCTGTGAGAATGGCCATTCCCTTGCCAGAACAATATTAAAATAAAGAATAAGCCTTGTCAATTTTCATGGTGAATGAAGAGTCCTAAGTTAAAAAGATAAGTGATGGTGGCGTAATCAATCCCTATTAAAATTTACTAGATGTTGAGATACCCTGCAAAATATAAGAGAAGGATCATAGCTCTTAAGAAGTTCTCCTCGAAGAAAAATCAAATGAAAGTTATAAAATTGAAAATACGTCCAAAATTATTAAAAAGAAGACTAAACGTTTGATTCCTTTTATCCATGTCCCAAAAAGACCATTGTTTAGATACCATATAAAAAGTCATCCTTTGAACATATCTTATCCACCACTTCTCAACAATAAAAGTCTTCGTTATCGAAGATAATTTATAAAATTGTCAAAATTAAAAAAAGACAAATCCTACAGTTGTTTTCAAATTTATGGAAATCTTTATGCCGCGTCTTTTGCAAAACAATATTAATCTTAAAGTAATTTAATAGCAGCATAGTCTTAAGGTCTCTCGGCTAAGAAGTCAATTTTGAGTGAATTGATAGATAGTTTAACCTTGCAAGCTACCAAGTTGGAGGAAAAATTGTCCAATAAGTTTGATGATTTTAATCAAATGGAGCGGCTCTAGAAACGAATATACACTTGCTCTTTTTGCGGAAAATCATTTGACAAAGCAAGTGGCTTGGGTGGACATATTTCTAAGGTGCATCCGCAAAATAAAAAGCAAATACATCTCCTTAATGAAGATAAGCAATAAAAGTTGGAAAGGATGCAGTCAAAACTGAAAAATGTCAAAATCATGAGTGATTTCGATGACGAAAGCGATGGTAAAAAAGATGAGATTGTTTTCTACGATTGAATGTCAGAGAAATATTGATTATGCTAGATGTAGGATAAATAATTATTGTATAATTGAACTAATAAAACAAATGATGATAGAAAATATTGAAGACCTATAATTAAGCCAAAGCTCAAAAGCACCTATTTCTTTAAGGTATGAATTGAGTCGAAGATATGCAAAGAAACTGATGATGGTCTAATCACAGGATATAGCAACATCTCTCACCTTAAGTGATCCAGTCATATAAATCAACAAATAATGCAGAATTTGTCTTGATCATTAATAAAGTGACTAGAATTAACTGGTTTCTCCTTGTCGATGCATTGGCAGTGTTAAATTTGTTCATGATAAATGCTACCGAAAATGGATTGAAAAACAATTTCAGTCAAAAAGCAGAAAATAAAAGTTATCGATGATCAATAAAGGAGTTTAATGCTAACTTTGTAAGTCCCGCATATGTCTCACCTTCAAACATCAGTGCCAATGCACTAAATTGGATAAATTTATTGCTAAATACAATTAAAATAGAATCATATTCTATTTATTAATCTTTTTTCTGGCAATGAATTTCGGATGTCTAGCATATATCTCTTATTACACTGTTGTAAATCCCATGAATGTGAATTCTTACCTGGTAACTCTTATCGTAATAATATGCGCCTATGTATTTTTAGCTTTAACAGCAGCCGTGAGTGCATTTCATCTAATAGATGACTACATAATCTAAAGGACTTGGATCTTGAACTCATTTTCAGAGAGACAATCTATAAATCCCGAGATAAATAAAAAAAGGCAGCATATTTACCCCTAATCGTCTATGTAATAAATTTAATGATTTATATATTTTCGATCAGTCAAATCAATATTTTAAAAATCAATATACAGAAATTTATATATAAGGGGTTGGGGTTGGGGTTGGGGTTGGGGTTGGGGTTGGGGTTGGGGTTGGGGTTGGGGTTGGGGTTGGGGTTGGGGTTGGG
>Ga0302186_10000466_pt1 | contig 36222 bp, 30 predicted proteins | sample II_Bog_E1_2_FD_198782 | JGI IMG/M metagenome (GOLD analysis project Ga0302186, IMG submission 198782) | Peat permafrost microbial communities from Stordalen Mire near Abisko, Sweden - II_Bog_E1_1 | ecosystem: Environmental > Terrestrial > Soil > Wetlands > Peat | place: Sweden: Abisko... | reverse complement strand
TAATTTAAAATTTATTTTTCTAGCTATATAACGATGTATTCCATTTTTAATTTTTTTATTTACAATGTATAATTTACGTTTTTTCAAAGATGAAATTCAACGTCGTAAAGGTCGTAAATATCTACCTGCAAGTCTATAAGATCTACGATTGTAATGTTTTGCTATAGAATTTCTTTTAAGCAAAATTTTTTGAAATTTAAATTTTGTGTATTTCAAAACAAACCTTTTAAAAAATATTCTATCAAAATATTTTATAAAATTAAATGATCGAGGTTGCCCATCGGGATCATAAAAAGCACGCTTTTTTTTTCGCACTGGTTTATTATTATAATAAGGACGTAATCTATAATAATTGCAAAAAATTAACATTAATGTTTGTGATAAAAACATCATTTTAGTAGAAACAACTCAAAATTTATATTTATAAAAAAATAAAAACAAAAATTTTTCATATTTAAAGTATTCAGCTCACAAAAAACTATAATTTGATAAATAAATATTATTAGGTGTTCTACACATACGGCTAATTCCTAGCCTAAAACTTAATGGGTTAACTTTATATGCCATTGTAAATATGAATGTACTGGGACTCGAACCCAGAACAAATGGATTAAAAGTCCATGACTCTGCCAATTAAGCTATACATCCAAATTCAAGAAATTGTAATAAATGCATACTAGTCATATAACTAATATCTAAAATATAATTTGGTTGTAGACCAACAATTATAACACATAAGGTTAAATAGCTTAAAATTTCAATTTCTCAAAGTTTCAAATCAGTATAGTGTTTAATAAAATTTAATCTAACAGTACCAAAAATAATTCTATTAAATAATCAAATAGAATAAATAATAGTTAATATACTGGCCAGAGCAGCTCAAATCATTACAAATGTATTAGCTTCGAATATGCCGAGCATAATTAAAATTTCCCCTACAAAATTAGCAGTTCCAGGAAAACTAAAATTTGTAATAGTAAAAAAAAATAAAAAAGATGAGAAAAGTGGCATGGTTTGCAATAAGCTACCATAATAATTTAGAAGTCGTGTTTTATATCTATCATATAAACAACCTATTAAGAAAAAAAGACCACTTGAAGCTAAAGCATGCCCAACCATTAAAAAAATACTACCTTGAAGCCCTTGAATATTTATTGAAAAAATACCTAAAACTGCAACATTCATATGTGCTACTGAAGAATAAGCAATAATTTTTTTAAGATCATTTTGTCTTAAAGCAATAAAAGAACAAAAAATAATTCCAAATATACAAAAAGTATAAATAATTGGTAAATAATATAATGTTGCATTAGGACACAAAGGTAATGAAGTTCTTAAAAAACCATAACCACCTAATTTTAAAAGTAAACTAGCTAATATAATTGAACCCTCAGTAGATGCTTCAACGTGAGCTTCAGGTAATCATATATGAAGTGGAAAAATAGGAATCTTAACAGCTAAACCTACAAAAAAAAGAAATCATAATATAATTTGTTTATCTTTTGTGAAAGGAACAGTATTATAAAATAAATAATAAAAATTTGTACTTTGTTTTTCTAATAATATTAGAAAAATTGCAAATAAAATAAAAACTGAACCAAAAGCTGTATATAGTAAAAATAAATACATAGCACGTACCTTTCTTAAAGTAGAGCCTCAAACACCAATAATAAAAATCATTGGTATAAGAATTATTTCAAAAAAAATAAAAAATAATAATAAATCTAAGCTTAAAAATGTACCTAAAATAGAAAATTCTAAAATTAAGAAAAAAGCTGCATATAAATTTAAAAATATTAAATTTTTATTAAACATTGATCAAAAACATAAAGGCATTATAAATGCAGTTAATAGAACAAAAATAATAGAAAACCCATCAACTCCTAATAAAAATTGCAAATAAAATTCTTTTAAAATATAATTATCAGCAAAATAACAAAATTGAAAGTTACTACTTAAATAATCAAATTTTACTCATAAAGTTAATGCACCTATAAGAATTAATAAACTAGTAATAAAAGTTACATCACGTATAAGATAAAAATCATCTTTAGGTATAAAAAATACTATAAACCCACTAATCAAAGGGGCACATAAAATTAAAAAAAGTATAGAAGACATTTTATAATAAGCTCAGTAGGGCTCGAACCTACAACCAAACTGTTATGAGCAGTTTGTTCCTCCAATTGAACTATGAGCCTATTTCTTTTTAACTATTTTAGTTAAAAGGGGTAATTTTCTACTGGCCTTTTTAAGCAAATAATAAGCCATAGTTTGTCGTATGTTGGAAATTTCAAATAAAACCTGACCACTTCTAATAGTACATGCTCAATAATCTAATGTTCCTTTACCTTTACCCATCCTAACTTCAGCAGGTTTAGATGTTCGAATTATATTAGAAAAAATTCTAACTCAAATTTTTCCAAATTTTTTTATTTCCTTAGATAAAATCTTTCTAACAGCTTCTATTTGATTTGGTTTTATTTGTCCTTTTTCTAATGATTTAAGAGCAAATGTACCAAAATTAGAAGCAGAAATCCTATTAGTAGCATTTTGATATAAATTTTTTATTCGATTTTTATGCATTTTTTTAAATTTAAATTTTTTTGGTTTATACATTTTAAAGGTAGTTAAATATTTATAATACTTGAAAACGATAGGATTTGAACCTATGTAGATATAAATCGATAAATTTACAGTTTACCCCCTTTAACCACTTGGATACGTTTCCAATTAAATTCTAATATTATTTTGTCAAAGCAAATTATCGATCAACTTCACCAAAAACAATATCTATAGTACCTATGCATGTTACAAGATCTGCAATGAAAGAGTTTTCTACCATTACATTTAAACCTTGTAAATGATTAAATCCTGGAGACCTAATTTTACATCTATAAGGTTTATTACTATTATCTGTTACTAAAAAAACACCGAATTCACCCTTTGGGGCTTCTACTGCACTATAAATTTCATTTGAATTTACTGTAAAACCTTCACTATAAAATTTAAAATGATGTATTAAACTTTCCATTGAATTTTTCATTAAAGATCTTTGTGGTTGAGTAATTTTATTATTTCTAATTTTTATATCACCAGTAGGTATATTATTTAAACATTGATAAATAATATTAACACTTTGTCTCATTTCTTCTATACGTATTAAATATCTATCATAAGAATCTCCATTATAACCAATAGGTATTTCAAATTTTAATTTGTCATAAATTTCATAAGATTGATTTTTTCTTAAATCTCAAGGCACCCCTGAAGCTCGTAACATAACACCACTGAAACCAAGGTTCATAGCCTGCTCTTTAGTAATTGTACCAATATTTATTAAACGTTGCTTTCAAATACGATTATTTGTTAATAAATCTTCAATTTCATCAATTCTAGTACAAAACTGTTTTATAAATAAATAAATATCATTTAATAGCCCTATTGGTAAGTCTTGATTAACACCCCCAGGTCTAATATAAGCAGCGTGCATTCGTGCACCTGAAACGCGTTCATAAAATTCCATTAATTTTTCACGCTCTTCAAAAGCTCATAAAAATGGAGTTAAAGCACCAACATCAAGAGCATGAGTTGTAATAGACATTAAGTGATTTAATAAGCGTGTAATTTCACAAAATAATACTCGAATATATTGTGATCTAATTGGAATATTACAATCTAAAGCTTTTTCAATTGCTAAAGAATAAGCGTGTTCCTGTGCCATCATCGATACATAATCTAAACGATCAAAGTAAGGTAATGCTTGTAAAAATGTTTTATATTCAATTAATTTTTCTGTACCTCTATGTAATAAACCTATATGAGGATCAACACGTTGTATTATTTCACCTTTTAATTCTAAAATTAATCTTAAAACCCCGTGTGCTGACGGATGTTGCGGTCCAAAGTTTAAATTAAAAACTCTTAATTTATTTTTTTTTTTACGAACTCTTAATTTCATGTTTAAAATTTAAGATATTTAATAAGAGTTGAACTTATTAAATATAGGTTATAAGTTTTTATTGGTAATAAAAACTTAAAAAAAGTGTTTTATAAACCTGTTAATTCTATTAGTAAAAGCGATAGGCTTAGAACGAAGAAATTTAGGACTATGTAAAAACTCTTTAGTAATAAATGAAAATGCATAAATTTTTACATTAACTTCTACATTAATATTGTGTTTTAATCTTATTTTTTTTTTAGACATTAAATTTCTTTTAATAATTTTGGTAAATTCTCTATACTTTCTTTTTTTTTCTCATAGTTGATATTGACGTGCCTTTTTTGTAACTTTATAACATTTTTTTCTTAAACGTTCAACATTTTTTTTATTTAGAAGTAATCTATTTCTTAGAATACTATCTAATACTACTTTCTTATTTCAACAAATTTTGGTTTCTTCTATTTCCTCTTCAATTGAAGGTAAAATTTCAATTAAATGGTCTTTAAGTGAATCATAAAAATTTAATAATGTTTTTTTTTTTTTTAATCTTCAAAGTACTTGTGCAAATTTCATACTTAATCTCTTTTTCTTTTTTTTTAATAAATGTTTAGTTAATTTCTTTTTTTTAAAACGATCTTTTAATTTTTTATTTTTATACATTAAATTTTTAAATTTTTCCATAATTAATTATTGTTATTATTTTATATTATTTTTATTAACAAACCAAAAAGTATTAGTTTGGTTATTTTTTTATAAAAGCAATAGCAAGATTTGAACTTGCATTAAAGGAGCATGAATCCCCCGTTTTTCCTGTTAAACCATATTGCCTGCGTTTTTTCTTTTACTCATTATATTTATTATTATTTTACAAAATCTAAAAATACTAATAAAAACATAAAAAGTTTGGACTAGTATTAAATATTTACAAACTATTTATATGTAAGATATAAAACGTTTTAATTTAGAATTTTGTCCTAATAAATTAATAAAAAATTTAGTGAATGTAATAAATGAAAATTTTCGTAGTTTTCAATAATATTTAAAACAAATAAACATATTTTTAACTCTTGCTTTAGATCTTCTAGTATTTATAGTTTTACGAAGTACTCCTTTTGAAATAGGATTTCTCATAGATAACCTGTAAAAAAATCTATTTTTTTTTCAGCGTGATGTTTTATTAATTTTTATAAATTTATTATAAAAAGCAGCAATTTCTATACTTTTTAACTGTACAATATCTGTACTGTTTAATATATAACCCGGATTATAAACTACTTTTCCATTTACTAAAATTTTACCTCGAGTAATTAGAGATTTACAATCAAGCATATTTGATGCAAGCTTGCATCTTAATACAAAAATAGACAAATGAGACTCAAAAACATTCATAAGATTTTTACCAGATACAATAGTACTTTTATTTTTTTCTTTATTACTAAAAACAATAAGACTTTTAACTTTTCTACCATATGAAAATGCATAATAATATTCAATTAGTTTTTTCATAAGAATTTTTTTTTTTAGAATAGTTGATCTTACTCGTTTAGTGTATATATATTTTTTTATACTGCCAGGCTTTTGAAGTTTTATTAATCAATGTAATTTTCAAAATAATTTCAATCTTTTAATTCGTTTTTTTTTCTTGGGGATTTCAGTAACAGTAAATAATTTCCATTTACGATATTCTCAACTACCAATAATATCTCTTGCTAAAGTTGGTTTATAAGCTTTAGTTTCAAAAACTTTTTTAGCATATTTTTCAATATAAGGATAATTAGTAGTAATTATTTGATTTCTAAGTCGTAGATACCCTGTAGTTACATTAAAAGTTTTTAAATTAGTAATAATATATTCTCTAAGAAAAAATTTTTTATCTCTTGCAGTTAATGATCTATTTCCATAAATATTTTTAACTTTTAAAAAATTTCTTAATTCATTAGCTCAATTTTTTAAATTAAAATCTGAAGGAATTTTTTGTTCTAATTTAGTAATTTTTTTTAATAAATAATCTTTTTTATTAGTCTTTTGTTTATTTCTCAAATTTTTAAAAAATACTCAAAATGGTTTTTTTTTTCTATTAAACTTATATTTAAGTTTATATTGTTGTTTTATTTTTTGTTTTTTTCTATATCAAATAGGATAAGCTCTTTGATTAAATTTTTTAAATATAGATAAAATACGTTTTCTAAAAACTTCTGTTGAAATTTTTATTTTTCTATTTGGTAATTCTAAATTATTTATGGAGGTAGAATGAATTTTAACCATAATTTTAGAAGTTTTTTTAGTAGGTCAATCTAGAGAATTTGAGAATTCACCCATATCTTTTAAAATACAAAATGTACTATTAAAAAAAAAATAGAATGAACAAGCATTTATTAAGAATAAATTATTTATAATCAAGTTTGGGTGTAAAATAAAATTTTTATTAACAATATTATTAGTAGTTTTAGTAGAATAATGACGAACTAAAGTGTTATCTTTTTTCTTATATTTTTTTATTTTATAAAATTGTTCTTTTAAATCTATATTAGATGAATTTAAAATTTTAGCAAAATAATTAGAAAAAAAATAAAGTGTTTTTAAATCTTTTATGCATATCAAAGGGTATGTAATGGCATCTATATTTTTAGCTTTTAATTCAATTAAACCTATTATAGGTATACATAGACTTCGTGCTTCAAGTAGTTCTTGTTCTATTGGATTACAAAAAAAACTAATAATACAATCTAAATGTTTTGTAAAAGTTTCTTTTCCAGCTTTTTCATAGTATGCGTTTACTGGATCTATATTTGTAATAGATCCTGGTAATATAGATTTATCATAATATAGTTGATCACATGCCTCAGCAGCACGTTTATAAAGCCCGGCATAAGTTGTATTATATTCACCAAAAAATAAAACACGAGGTTTTTTAAAAGCTAAAAAATACAAAAAATTAGTAATAATACATAATACAAATAAAATTTTATCAAAATTAAATATAAACCTATTAAAAGATAAGGCTATTAAATATAACTTTATTTCAAATTTAATACTTTTATAAGAAGTTCTAAAATTAGATCACTTTTTTTTTTTTTCTTCATTAATTACTAAATATGTCATTAGATGTTTATAAATTAATTTTTCTTTTTTTAAATTATTCATTTGTAACTATTACATAACTTGTTTTTTAATACTACTAAACAAATTTATTTCTGATTTTTGATTAATGAGATTTGAACTCATATTTTTTAGTATAAAACTAAAATGCTTAACCTTTTTAGCGGATAATCATAAGCCATTTAACTTTTAAGCTGAATTTTGTATATTTTACAATAGCCTATTTACCTATAACATTCAGACTTTCCTTTTTTTAATAGAGACTGTTTATTAACTGGCTTTATTTTACAAGAATAAAAAAAATTTCTAAACTTACTAATTACTTATTTTTAGTACCAAAATGTTGTTCTGCAAATCTTACATCTTCTAAATTTACAGAAGGTAAATCTATCAATTTTATATAAAAAGGTTTTAAAGCTAAAGACTCATCAATCGTTAGTATTTTACGACTAATAAGTACTTGTGTATACATCACAATTTCTTCTTCTTCTTCTTTTTGATATATATCTGCCGCAGGATGCATTACCTTTTCAAAATCTATTCCAATTAAAAAATTAAAACCAACTACAGCAGAACCAGTAAGAAAAAAAACAAAATTAAAGAAAGTAGTATACTTTTTTTCTAGTGTTAAAAATCTACCAGCTGCCAATTCAAAATTAATATATAAAAAAGATAAAAAAATAGTTAAAAAAATAAGAATAGGTATTATAGTAAGTCCAAGAACAGAATAGTAGATTATATTAGTATGTAAAACACTTCCAATAATCATAGTATATTTTTAGATATTATACTCCAAAGAGTAATAAAAAAGCCATCATTAAACCAAATAAAGCAATTGCTTCTGTTAAAGCAAAACCTAAAACAGCATAAATAAATAATTGTTTAATAACAATAGGATTTCGAGCAACACCAGTAATTAATGCACCGAAAACTGAACCAATTCCAACACCTGCACCAGAAAGAGCAATAGTAGATAAACCTGCACCAATAATTTTAGCTGAATTTAACATAATAAATATTAAGAGTATAATTAATAATATTTATAAATATAATACATTTGCAATTTTATTGCATTTAAGATTGTCTAAAAGTGGAATTGAACCACTGACTCAGAGATTTTCAGTCTCCAGCTCTACCAACTGAGCTATTTAAACGTGTTTCGAATGAAATGAGGTTCGAACTCACGACATTTAGCTTGACAAGCTAATACTCTACCAAACTGAGCTATTCATCCAAATAAAACCTTTATTATTTTATTATATTATATAAGCAGAAACCGGAGTAATTAAACCATCAGCCGCTAATAAAATTGAAGCAATAAATAATAAATACGAAAAACTAAAAGGTAAAAAAGTCTTCCAACACATACTCATTAATTGATCATATCTAAAACGTGGATAAGCTGCTCTAACAATAATATAAAAAAATGCAATAATACAAACTTTAAATGCAAATCAAAATTCAAAAGGAAAAAATTGTACACCGAAAATTGGTCATCATCCTCCAAAAAAAAAAATAACAATTAAAGAAGACATTAATAACATATTACTATATTCACCTAAAAAAAACATAGCAAAAGTTATAGCTGAATATTCAACAAAAAAACCCGCAACTAACTCAGCCTCAGCTTCTGGTAAATCAAAAGGTGCTCTATTAGTTTCTGCTAACATTGATATAAAAAAAATAACCATAATAGGTAATAAAGGAAAAACGTATCAGGTATTTTTTTGAAGATAAATAATGTCTGTTAAATTTAATGAATTTGAGCATAAAACTACAGGTAAAACACAAAGACTTACAGATATTTCATAAGAAATCATTTGTGCACAAGAACGTAATGCGCCAAGTAATGCATATTTAGAGTTACTAGATCAACCTGCTAATACTACACTATATACATTTAATGATGAGATAGCTAATCAAAAAAAAACTCCTATATTTAAATCAGCGATAACATTTGAAAAATTGAAAGGTATAATTACTCAAGTTATAAGACTTAGAAATAAACTTAAACCCGGAGCTAATAAAAAAATAAAAGAATAAGCTTTTGTAGGAATAATTATTTCTTTAAGAATTAATTTAACAGCATCAGCAAATGGTTGTAATAAACCTCAAAAACCTACAACATTTGGACCTTCTCTTCTATGCACAGATGCTAATACTTTTCGTTCTGCTAAAGTAAAAAATGCAACAGCAATAATAACTGGCACAATAGTTAATAAAGAAACAATTATATTAATAAAAATAGTTTTAATCATATGTTCTAAATATTATAATTTTTTTGTGTAAATTTTTTAGCAAAAATACATATAGGCATACTTGAATGGTTTACACCACAAATTTCACTACATTGTCCGTAAAATAAACCTTTTCTATTAATATATAAACTTGTTTGATTCAATCTTCCAGGACAAGCATCAAGTTTTAAACCTAAAGATGGAATTGCTCAACTATGCAAAACATCCATTGAATTTATTAATATTCTTATGTGTTTTTTAATAGGTATAATTACAGAATTATTACATTCTAATAAACGTAAACGTCCCTTTTTTAATTTAGCATCAGTTATCATTATACTATCATATTTTAAAATATTATTATTAGTTGAATAATCATATTCATAAGTTCAATATCATTGATTTCCTGTAACTTTTATTGTATAATTAGGTTGTATAAAAATATCAGAATTATATAATAAAATAAATGATGGTATAATGATTGAAATTAATAAAAGACTTGGTAAGATTGTTCAAAATATTTCAAGATTGATATGATAGGTAACCGTAGAGTAAAAACCTACATAATTACTATAAGAATTAAAATTTTTAACTATACTAAATAATATTCATAAAACTAAAAAAATAATAATACATAAATAAAACATAATATTTTGATGTAAATCAATTAAACGTTGCATGTATGGTGTTGCAGGGTCTTGAAAAAAAATTTGTCAAAATTTAGGAGCATCATAAATAGTAGATTGTTTTGAGTCTAAAAAATTTAATATTCAATAATCATTTTTTCATAAATTTCTTAAACTATGTGAATTTCTACTAAAAATCATATAGCAAAGGTAGAAAAAAACTACAACAGAAGCCATAGATATCATAGAACCAAAAGAAGCAAAAAAATTTCATTTAGCAAAGGCATCTGGATAATCTGAAATTCTTCTAGGCATTCCTGATAAACCTAAAAAATGCATAGGGAAAAAAGTTAAGTTAACACCTAAAAAAAAAATTCAAAAATGTATTAAACCTAATGAATCTAGAATTTCTTGTCCTAAAACTTTTTCAACTCAATAATAAAAACCACAAAATATAGCAAAAACAGCACCCATAGATAAAACATAATGAAAATGTGCAACAACATAATAAGTATCATGAAAATAAACATCAAGACCTGCATTTGAAAGTATTACACCAGTAACACCCCCTACAGTAAATAAAAAAATAAAACCAAGACCAAAATAAGAAGGAACTTCTAGTCTTAATTGACCACCTCATAAGGTAGCTAATCAACTAAAAACCTTAATACCAGTGGGTACGGCTATAATCATAGTAGCAGCAGTAAAATAAGCTCTAGTATCAATATCTAAACCAACAGTATACATATGATGAGCTCACACGATAAAACCTAAAACTCCTATAGACATCATAGCATAAACCATACCAAGATATCCAAAAATATTTTTATTAGCCATTTTTGATACTACTTGACTAACTAAACCAAAACCTGGTAAAATTAAAATATAAACTTCAGGATGACCAAAAAATCAAAATAAATGTTGATATAAAACTGGATCACCACCTCCTTGATATTCATAAAAATTTGTATTTAAATTTCTATCTGTTAATAACATAGTAATTGCACCAGCAAAAACAGGTAAACTTAACAATAATAAAAAAGCAGTAATTAATACAGATCAGGCAAATAAAGGCATTTTATATAATTGTAAACCTCTTGCTCTCATATTAAAAATAGTTGTAATAAAATTAATAGCTCCAAGAATAGATGAAATACCTGCAATATGTAAACTAAAAATTGCAAAATCAACAGATGAACCTGGATGTCCTAATGAACTAGATAAAGGTGGGTAAACGGTTCAACCAGTACCTGCACCAACTTCAACAAGACTTGATAACAATAATAATAAAATTGATGGAGGTAAAAGTCAAAAACTTATATTATTTAATCTTGGAAATGCCATATCTGGTGCACCAATTAAGATAGGTATAAGTCAATTACCAAAACCACCAATTAAAATAGGCATAACCATAAAGAATATCATAATAAATGCATGGGCTGTAATAATAACATTATATAATTGAAAATTTTTTAATAAATAATGACTTCCTGGAGTAGATAGTTCTATTCTTATAAATAATGAAAGTGCTGTACCAATAATGCTTGAAAAAACACCAAAAATAAAATATAATGTTCCTATATCTTTATGATTTGTAGAACAAAGTCATCGTAAAGCCCACACCTTTACAGCGTATCAAACTTGCTTATTCGTTGAGGTAGGGTACTGAGTCATGTATAAAGTAGAGTAAAAAATCAGTTAATGATAAAATTTATATATAGAAATAAATTATAATTAACTTTTTAAAAAAAAGAGTGCTACATATTTTTGTAGACAAAACAATTTTATATAATAATAGAATTTAGGGAAAAATATTACCCTCTACGGGGATCGAACCCGTACACAAGCCTTGAAAGGGCAATGACCTACCATTAGTCTAAGAAGGCCAAAAATCTATAAATCGCGATCTCACCAAGTGCTAAATAAAAGCTTGATCTCATTTATTTGCAAAGCTTTAGCTTTTTTATAATTTTTTCTAAATGCTTTTAAATTTTTATATAATATTGGATATTCTTTAATAGAGTTATTTATATTTTTTCTAAAAAATTTTACAACATTTACTAAATAACTAGCTATTATAAAAGCATACTTATTAAAAAATTCAAAAAAGGGATCTAAATACTTCACTTTAAAATTATGTTTTGCTATTTTATTCTGTTCTTCTATTAGAATAGATTTTTTTTTATCTATAATATAACGTTCTATAGAAATTCGAGCAAAGGTATTAAAATAGTTTTTAAGTAAATTATCTATACCAAGTAGATAATTAGAAATTAAAACTTCACATATAAAAATAGAATCATTATAATCAGAAATTATTAAAATATTTTTTTGCATTCTGTTAAAAATTAATACTAAATCATCTGTTGTTGGATTAAACTTCAAATCTTTAAAAGCTTTTTCCAAATTACTAATAACTGTAAAAGTCACAAATTTTTCATCAATTAGATCATTTAAAGAAAAATTAAAATTTGATAATAAATAATTATTTAATAATAAAGTTCTTTCATTTTTATTATTAAATGATGATATTAAGCTAGTTACAAAAGGAAATCAGATTTGTCTAAATGAATCTGCAAATATATTACGTTCCATTTTTAATTTTTCAACATGATAACAAGTTTCTCAGTAAAAATGATATTTTTCTTTGAATTTTTGAGAACGCATCCATTTAGATTGAAAATAACCATCAGTTCGATAAAATTTCTTTAACGACTCCATCATTTCAAAAGCTTTTAAAAGTTGCCCATCAATTGCACCAACTTCTTCAGCATAATAAGTTTCATCTTCACTTCGAATTCTTAAAAGATTAATATATTCACGCATACGTGAATATATTAATCGAGCTTCTTTCTTTTCAATTTTTCCAATAAATATTTCATTTAAAAGATATATCTCTTCCGGAGAACTACGTTTTCTCATCATATATTTGTAATTAAGAAAACCTCTTGGATTAATAATATAAAATATAGCATTTGTTTTTAAAGCAAAATCATAGAATCCATTAAATAATATATAATATGAATATCACAAATATAATTTTTTAATTAAAAAACAAAAAAACAAGCATAAATATATAGCTAAATATAGTAAATATATGATAAGATATGTATTATAATTATGTTCTTCAAGAAAATCCCAAATTTGGTTAATTATTGGTAATATAAATTTTAAAAAAAATCGTAATATTTTTTTTTTCAATTTATAACTTAATTTACTTAAAAAACCTTCAGGAATAAAAAATATGTTCGTATCAGGAAAAATATTAAACATTAAAAATGAATTTTTTAAGCTTTTTTTGAAAAAATAATTTTTTATTGTTAAAAGTAAGTTTTTTCTCATAAATAATTTATAATGGTTTTGGTAAAACATTTCTATGAATAAGTATATTAAATAAAAAGGTATTATATAAATGTTTATTATTACAAGTCTCTAAAAAAATTTTAAATTTTATTTGTTGTGAATTTCTAACTATACCATTTATTTCATAAATTTTATCAACATACAAACTATCAAAAAATTTATAAAACATTAAATTATTAATAAATTTAGGTTGTAATTTTAAACGTATGAAACTATCCATATTATCAAGTAAATATTGAGTTAAAAATTCTTCTAAAAAAATAAATTTATTTTTATTTATAATGAATTCAAGACCTGCAAGTTCAACTTTATTTTCTTTGTAATTTTTTAAACCTTTAATCAATTTAGGTCTAGTTTGTGTTAAAATACTAAAAGCTAAAAGACTAGTTACAGAATTAACTTTACTGGAATTTGTAAATAAAAGTTTTAATTTTATATGATTAATTTTAGGTATTTGTGAAAGTTTTGATAAATTAAAATTACTTATAAAATAAGTATTTATGATATATTCATTATAAAATTTTATTGGATTCATTTTTTATACAGTTCAAGCGTAAGAAATAATTTTTTTATATAATGTTTCTTTTTGACCTAAACGAATTTCTTTAGGAATTGGTCCGTAAATTCGTGTACCTAAAAATTTTAATTGGTCTGATAACAATACAACCCTATTTTTATAAAATTTAATATATGAACCATCAGCTCTTTTTGTGTAATTTTTTACTGCTACAATTAAAGCAGCATATGTTTTTTTTTTTAATTTTTTTTTAGAACTAGTTCTAAAGATGCTTATTAATAATCTATCTCCTAATCTTGCAGTATTTTTATTACATGTACCTTCTACTTGAATGCATTTTGATCAAACTACGCCGGAATTATCAGCATTTTTTAGAATTGTCTCTTTATAAATCATTATTATATTGTATATATATTTAATAGTTAAATAATTATCTATTATGGGACTTGAACCCATAACTCCTAGAAGAATATTTTTTGAGAATATAGCGTTTAACCAATTTCGCCAAATAGATGTTAATGATAAAAGGGTTTGAACCTTTGCATGTCGAATTCAAAGTCCGAAGCCTTACCAACTTGGCTATATCATTTACCTCGAATTGGATTTGAACCAATGATATAAAATTAACAGTCAAATGCTTTAGACCGTCCTAAGCTATCGAGGCAAATAATCAGAGTAACATGACTTGAACACGTAACTTCTATACCCAAAACAGAAATTTTACCAATTAAACTATACTCTGAAAAAATGAACTAAAAATTTAAAATCTATTTTCACCTAAAATTTGCGTAAGGAGCGTTTTTCTTAACAATTTTAAATTTTTGACGACGTAATCTGCGACTATAACTTTTTCTAGGACGAAAAAGAATATTTAAAATCTCAACACTAAATTTTTGTTGAAAATTATTAAATTTTTTACTAAATTTTAACACAAACGCTAATTTTTTTATACCAAAATTATGTGTTCTAGGAAATGTAATTACTGTTGGAATGTTATGAAAATATTTACCAAGTCGTCTTAGTTGTGTAGTAAAAATTCAACGGCTATAATCTATCATACGTAGTATATATGAAATTGGAACATGTTTACGTTCCTCTAGTTTTTGTCTAAAAACTTTATTACTAAAAGGTGAATAAATACTAAATTGGTTTCTATTAAAAACTAAAAAATTATCTGACAAAGAAAGATTTTTAACCTTTAAATTTTTGTTATCTTTATTAATAAAGTAAATTTGTTCTTTATAATTTTTAAAATGTAAACTAACATTTTTGTTAGATTTTGAAGTCATTGAAAATAATTCTTTTTTCGACTTTAAAAAATTATTTTTTAATATATAGCTTTGATAGTTAATTTTTCTAAATTTTAATTTTCTAAATTTTGAAGTAATAGATTTTTTTTTTAAAAAATGTTCAAATCTAAAATTAGAACCTAAATTTTTCAAATTTTTATTTAATAAAATATTTACATTATATTGATTCTGTTTTTGATAATTATTAATTTGTAATTTTTTTATAGTATATAAACAATTAAATAAAAAATTTTCTGCTTTATAACTTTTAGATATAATGGATATTTTATTTAAAAATTTACGTATTCAATATGATTTAAAAACTTTATCTTTCCTAAATAAATGTGTAAATTTTATAGTTTTAGCTCATTTTTTTCTATTAGACATAATAAATTTTAATTAGCTAATTTGTTTGTTTTTTCAAAAAATATTCGGCTTTTTTATCTAATAATTCTTCACGTTTTCTTTTTGGAAATTTTTGTCCATATCTAGACCTTGCAGAGGCTCGTTCGCGTACCTCAATATTTAAATCAAATTTTCCACGAATAGTTCTATATCTTACACCAGGTAAGTCTCTTCGTCTACCACCACGAACCAAAACGGTACCATGTTTTTGAAGTGAATGTCCAATACCCTCGATATAAGCTATTACTTTTACACCATTACTTAATAAAACTTTTGTTACTTTTCTTTTCGCAGAATTAGGTTTCTTAGGTGTTGTTATAAATACTCGTGAACATACACCTTTTTTTTGAGGACATTTGGCTAAAGCTTTTTTTCTGTCTTTTGTATATTGTGTGATTCTATAATTAGAAGTTAATAATTGTGTATTAGTTGGCATAGTTTGTTATTATATAGATAGGACGGGATTTGAACCCATGTGTATTGAATACGATAGTTTAGCAAACTACTTCTTTTAACCAGACTCAGACACCTACCTTGTTTTTTTTCCTGCTTTTAATTTAAACAATTCTCCCCATATTCGAATACCTTTTTTCTTATAAGCATCAGGCATTTTTAATAATTGTAATTGTTGCTTAAAATTACGCACATACTGCAAATATAATCCAGAAATCGATATCTTTCGTTGTTTATAAATAGATACTTTAATTCCTGTAGGTATTTTTAAAAAAACTGCAGTACTATAACCTAACTTAAATTTTAAACATCTTTTTTTTTTTCAAACTTTAAACCCAACACCTTCAAGAATCAATCTATCTTTTAAAGGTTTAAACATATTAGCAATAATTTGTTTAATAATTACCCCATATACATTCAGTCTGTTTTTTAGTTTTTTTTCTTTTAAATGATTTAATTTCTTTTTAAGCACCATTGGAGCTCTTTGTATTAAAATATTATTATCAAATGTTGTAATATTAACAAATTGCGATTTAAATTTTTTTTTAACTAGTCCATCTTTATTAAGAAATTTTATTACATAAAAAAATTCATTCTTGTATATAAAAACTTTTAAATTATCAGGTTTTTTTATTAACATTTTTTTATTTTATAAAATAATTTACATTACAATTTTAACTAATAATTCCCCCCCCATGTTTAACATCAAACATTCTTCCCCGTAAAGCAACCCTTTTGTTGTAGATAAAATATAAAAATATGCAGGGTTTTGATAAATAAAAGATTTTAGTTGATAAAGATCAATAAAAATACGTTTACCAGGTTTAGAAATAAGTTTAATAGATCTAAGTAATGAAAAATTACCTCTATATTGTAAAAAAATAATAAAATTTTCTTTAGTTATTAGAAATTTTTTGATTAAATGTTTACGCATCAGCATTTTTAAAATAACTGCACCAACATTTGATTTTTTTTCAATTATATAAACTTTTTTATGTTTTTTAGCTAAGTTAATTCTACCTATTAAAGACGCTATAATAAAATTATTTGTCATTTTAAATTATTATCAGCTAGATCGACGCAGTCCTGGCAATAGAGCCATACTACCGAATTCTTTTAATTTTAATCTTGATAATTTATAAAAACTTAGAACTCCTCTATAACGGCCAGTCTCTATACACATATTTTTAATAGTAGAAACACTACTTTTTCGCCCAAAATGTTGTAAATATGATAAATTCATAAAATAACTATTTTCATTATATTTATTTAAGGATGTTAAGTTTAAAAACTTTAGTACCTTTTTTTTCATTTCAAATTTATTTGTTAAAATACGATAATTTTTATTTTTTTCCATTTTTCTATTGATTTTAGTATTCATATTAAGATTAAAGGTATATTTTATTTGAGAGTCTGATATAACACACTTTATTATTCACTCCCTAAGCCACCTCTATATACTTCGCGTAAAAACTTTTATGAATAATACAAAAATTTACGCATTAAAAACTATGTATTATTCATAAAAGTTTTTACGCGAAGTATATAGAGGTGGCTTAGGGAGTGAATAATAAAGTGTGTTATATCAGACTCTCAAATAAAATATACTTTTAACAATAGAAAAATGTTTAAAAAAAGCAAGTGAAGTTAGTATTTTAATAGGTAAAATAGAGATCTCCAAAATCTTCAATACAAGTTCAAATCTTGTCTAACTTGATATAATAAAATGCCACAATTAGATAAAATTTCATACCTATCACAAGTTTCGTGAATCCTATTAATTAGTATTTCTTCTTACATCGTTTTAATCTTTATAATGTTTATCAATTTTATAAATATTAAAAAAATTCAATTAAATATTTTCTCTGCCACAATTCTACTATTTGTAAATTTTAGTTCTATAATTAATATCACTCATTTTTATAAAAAAAATATATTATAATGATGAAAAAATTTTTATTAAGAATAAAAAATCATATTATTTCTTATCCAACACCCGGTAACATTAATACTCTTTGAAATTTTGGATTTTTATCTGGGATTTGTCTGGCTATACAAATATTAACAGGTATTTTTCTTACTATGCATTATACTCCTCATGTAGATAGTGCTTTTGATAGTGTTGAACATATCATGCGTGATGTTGAATATGGTTGATACTTACGTTATGCTCATGCTAATGGTGCTTCTTTGTTTTTTATTTGTTTATATGTTCATATTGGTCGTGGTTTATACTTTAAATCATATGATTTTCCTAGGTATGCGATCTGGTTTACTGGAGTTATTATCTTTTTATTAACAATGCTTACGGCTTTTGTTGGGTATGTTCTTCCGTGAGGTCAAATGAGTTATTGAGGGGCTACAGTTATTACTAATCTTGTATCTGCTGTACCTATTGTGGGTCAAGATATTGTAACATGATTATGGGGTGGTTTTTCAATCAATAATGCAACCTTAAATAGATTTTTTGCTATACATTTTTTTATGCCATTTATTATTTTAGGTATTGTTTTAGTACATTTAGTTTTATTACATGATATAGGTTCTACAAATCCATCATCTAATACAAATTATTTAGAAAATATAAAATTTTATCCTTATTTTTTTTTAAAAGATTTAACAAGTTTATTAGTATTATTATTTATTTTAAGTTTTTTAATTCATTTTAAACCAAATATGTTAGGCCATCCTGATAATTATATAAAAGCAAACCCTCTTGTTACCCCTATGCACATTGTTCCTGAATGATACTTTTTACCATTTTATGCAATTCTTCGTTCAGTACCGAGTAAATTAGGTGGTGTATTTTTAATGGTATTTGCTATACTTATTTTATTTTTAATACCATTTTTATCATCTACTCTATTTAAAATTCCTCCAAGAATGAGACCTGTTTTTAGAAAATTCTTTTGAATTTTTATATGTAATTTTTTATTATTAGGATGAGTTGGGGGACAACCTGTTGAAGATCCTTATATTACTTTAGGTCAAAATTTAACATTTTTTTATTTTTTTTATTTTCTTATTCTAATTCCATTTTTAGAAAAATGAGAAACTTTTATGCTAAAAGTTTCTCTTAGAGAACGATATACTATTAAAGGGCCTTTTATTGCTATTAACAAAGAACAAGATAATATTCTTTTACTCAAAGAAGAAATTAATGCAAAATTAATCAAACAAAAAAAACAAAAAAAAATGATTAAAAAACAATCATTTTTACGTAGAAGATAATGAATAACGCTTTATTTTATTTTTTAATTTCAATTGTAACATTAATAAGTACTACTGTTATTGGGTTTTTAACAAACCCTATATATAGTGTTTTAACTTTGTTACTTATAATTTTAATAATAGCTATTACTCTAATATCTCTTAATGTTTATTATTTAGCATTAACTTTAATAATAATATATGCTGGCGGTGTTATTATTTTATTTTTATTTTTGATAATAACAATACATAAAGATTTAAAAATATCATTTGATTTTAAATTATATTGTCCTAATAATTTAATTCTTTTTTTTTTTTTTATTTTTAATATATTATTTTTATGTTTAATAAACTCATCAACTTTAAATTTTGAAAAACCTCAAATTTATCACAGCCCTGTTGATTTATTTATTCATTCACTTAAATATGATTCTAATGATATTATTATTTTTAGCGAAAATTTATTTAGTGAATATTTTATCTTTCTTACTATAATTATTTTTATTATGCTTTTTGCATTAATTTCAGCTATAATAATTTCTAAAAAATCTACATTAAAAAATAAAAGGGAACTTATAGAGGATGATACAGTAAGTAAAACTTTTTTAAAATTACAAATTTTCTATGACAATAAAAAATAAAATTTCTAATAATCTAGAACATCAACCATTTCATTTAGCTAACCCAAGCCCTTGACCTTTATATACATCTATATTTACATTCCAACTTTTATTGACCACTTTATTATTTTTTCATAATTTTGTATTCGCTGTTCCATTTTTTTTTTTTAGTTTTATATTATTAAATTATGTTATTTTTACATGATTTTATAATATTGTTATTGAAGCAACATTTCAAGGTAATCACACTAAAAAAGTTCAATCAGGACTTAAAATGGGTATGGTTTTATTTATAACTTCAGAAGTTATGTTTTTTTTTTCATTTTTTTGAGGTTTTTTCCATTGTTCATTAGCTCCATCTATTTGAATAGGTAATATTTGACCACCTATAGGTATTGAATTTATTAGTCTATGACATTTACCAATTTTAAATACTGTTATTTTATTATCTTCAGGTGTTAGTTTAACTTGATCACATCGTCTTTTATTATCAAAATCATTAACTCAAACAGTACAAGGTTTACTTTTAACAATATTTTGAGGAGGTTTTTTTACTATTTTACAATATACTGAATATAAAAACACTTCATTTAGTATAAATGATAGTATTTATGGTTCTATTTTTTTTTTATTAACAGGTTTTCATGGTTTTCACGTTTTATTAGGAACAACTTTATTAATTGCATGTTTTTTACGTTTTGCTTATAATCATTTTATTGTAACTCAACATGTTGGTTATGAGTGTAGTATTTGATATTGACATTTTGTTGACGTTGTTTGAATATTCTTGTATCTTATTATCTATTGCTGAGGATGCTAGAAAAAAATCAAATTGTCTTTATTAAACAATTAAATTGCGTTTTAAAAAAATTTATACGCAATATTAAAATAAAAAATTTATACTATGAAATTAACACTAATAAAGAATATAATTATTTGTTAGTGTTTTTTCTAAAGTTTCATTATTTAACGAGAGCTGATATGCTTATAGATATTATAGTAGTTGATAGGCCCAATAAAGAAAAACGTTTTGCTATAACTTATAGCTTATTAAGTTTAGCATATAATACTCGTTATTTTATTAAAAGTAAATTTTTTGAAATTTCAAAAATACTCTCTATTAGTAATATATACTCTGCGGCTAATTGGTACGAACGTGAGGTTTGAGATATGTTTGGTGTATTTTTTACAAATCATCCGGATTTACGACGAATTTTAACAGATTACAATTTCAAAGGTTATCCATTGAGAAAAGACTTTCCACTTTCAGGGTTTATAGAAATTTTCTATAGTACACTTAGTACTAAAATTATTTACAAACTTATAAAATTAAGTCAACAATATAGACAATATACATATAGGCTGATTGTAAACCGAGAGGGGCCTCATTTACATATATAATAATGATGCTAAAAATTTATTTTTTAGATTATGCTAAAACTGCTGGAATGAGTGGAGTAGGTATTTTACATATGCCTCCTGCAACTGAAGTGTACCCAAATGATATTGTTTACTTTTGTGCATTAATGGTTGCTTTATTGATGCAAATGTTAATTATTTATGATTATTTTTTAAATTATGTTGCTGCATCTACTTATTTTGTTTGAAGCCAAATACCAGAAATTAAATATTTAGTTAAGAAACTTGGTTTAAAACCTATAAGTAGTGTGTCAATTATAAATCAATATTATTGATGGGTTACATCTACTATTTTTTTAATAGAATCTTTTTATGTTTTATTACAATATTATTATTATCAAAATACTTTACTTAATATTTCATTAAATATTTGATCTTTTGTGGTACTTCAATCACTTATCAGTATAATTTTAATAAATAAATATATAAGAAATACTGAGGATATAAAATTAGCTATGAAAATGCGTGATAAAAAAATTTATTTGTTAGAACGGGAGATTTTAAATTGTATGCCAATATGAAGGGCCGAAGAAATGAATAAACATGGTGATAACTATGATGAAAAATTTTTAATGGATAGAATGCAAGAATATAAAAATAATAAAATGCGGGTTATTAATGAGATTATTAATATGAAGGATAATTATGCTATTGAGATACTACAAAATCCAGACATAGAATATGACGGAACTTTTGTTGAATGATTTCAAACACCAACTCAACAAAATATTATTAACTTATTTTTTTATGGTTATTTTTTACTTTTTGCTACTAAAGATTCACCTATTCTATATGATTTTTTTTGCTTAATAGGATGATTTAGAAAACCTTTAAATCATATTGAAATTATAAAATTATACGATTTACATCTTATATTTACCCCGCCAATACATTTTTGTGAAAAAATATTTACTATCCAATGAGACCTTATCGGTTTTATTGGGTAATAAATAAATTTTCAAGTATGGCAAAAAATAAAATAGAACTTTAATTAAACTATGACGAAAATAAAAATGCACTTAAATAAAATAAAAACCCTAATAGAAGGTATATTATATACTTTAATTTTCTGCGTGACAAAAAATAATACAATTCAAAAAAAACTTTTTGCGCTATACGTAAGTAAAGTTACGATTTCGAACAACGAAATAAGGTTAATTCCAAAGTTAGATTATCATTTACCCGTAAATAATAAACATGACCCTAATTTTGGCCTTACGTTTCAAGATAATATAGCAAAGGAGTTATTTATTTCTAAAAAAAATTCTAATATCAAGATTAAGACATTAAGGCATAAATGACAATATCCAATAGAATACCCTCCTAAATTAAAAATTAAAAACAAAGAGTCACCTTTATTAAATATTATTACAAGAAATGAAAAAGAAACATACATATCTGATTTTATAAAAAATTATACAAATAATTCACGAAGTCATTTAATAAAGCTTACAAAAGTAAAAACAATACCAAAAAATAAAAAAGTTTCAAAAAGTACAAATGATATTCTAGTTATTAATAAACCAAAAAATAAAAAAGTTTCAGAAAGTACAAATGATATCCTAGTTATTAATAAACCAAAAAATAAAAAACTTATAGATGGTAACTTTGATATAGTAATGACAAAAAAAATGAAAAATTTGCTAAAAGAATGACCAATTCATTTACCTAAAAAACGAATAATTAAACCTTCAACTACTTGATATGATTTTTTTTTTTGTAAAAAGATTAAATATATATGAGATCCTAAGTTAGAACGTTATGTTATTTTTAAAAAAAAATTATATACATGAAACTGTGATTTAGAGCGTTATGTTATTTCTAATGAAAAACATTGAATAAGTAACACACCTTTTTCTGATTGATGATATAATTATAATTTTAAAAAATTAAAACTAAACCCTAAAGGTGATAAATTAATTAATATTTATAATAAAAAAATAACAAAAGATCTTTGAGTGCAAGATTATATTGTTAATAAAAAATCTAAAAATTTATCAAATAATGTTTTGCATAATTGTGAACAAGATATACAAACTTTATTTTATACAAAAGATCGCTTTCTAATTGGTGATATATTATCTAAAAAAGCAGCATGAGTTCAAGAATATAATAAATCTTTGTTACACTTACCAACAAAAAATCGTACAAAAATCGTCACTTTAGATAATCCTGAATGAGATTTTGTTAAACTTACTAAAGGTAAACCTTTGACACTAACTCAAAATGCACACCTAAAAGATCATCTTGTGCCTTGAACTGAATTAAAAGTAACTAGATGAAAATGATTATCAGATCATTTATTTTCTGTAAAATTATATAAAAAACAACGTCGAACGGAAAGTTGAATTCACCAACAACAAAGTTATAAATCAAAAAAAAAATTAGATATTGCTTTAAAAGAACGAGAATACTTAATAAATCTTTGAAAAACAAAACAGGCTAAAAAAGAAGTAACAAAAAACAATATAAATAAAGATAGTATTTTACCAACTGAAAACTCTAAAAATCAAAAAGATGATATTACTCTTAAACCAACTACTTTTTTAGAAGGTAAAAAGACAACAGATCGCGAAGTTATCATAAACACTCTAGATTTAAATACACCAAAAAGATCTAATCAATTACCACAAGTTATTTATACTATTAAAGGGCCTAGAAATAAACTAGAAATGTTGAAAAAATTACCAAGACAAAATGCAAATATTGTTGATATTAGAGAACCTTTTACAACTCATAAACTTCTTCCAGACGGAACAAAAAAAAAGATACATGTATTTAGACACACAAAAGCACCATCTGAAACTGTTTTTAGATATTTTGATTTAAAAGATACGGAAAGCAGTTTACAAAATTTTAAATCTGATCAAGGTTTAGCTTGAAGAGAAATATGAAATCCTATATCTTATCTTGTTGATCAATATTTTTATGCGGTACCTATTTTTATTATGTTTCTTTTTATTCATTGAACACTGGCTGAAATAATTTTATCAAAATTTAAATGTCAACAACATTATAAGTGAAATACTGCACTATTTACTTCGGGTTTTTTATTAGCAACTTATTTTTATATAATTTTTAATTCAACTAATAAAGGTTTTTTTTTTTACGGAGCTATACCAGAAACAACTTACTCACCATTATACTCTACATTGTATATTTGATGAATTTTTCTGATGAGTTCATTTGTTATCATTTTTATATTTACACTTTTTACCCCTAAAACTCCATATTTACGTGGTAAAAATATAATACCACATGGAGATATGATTTTTAATCTTTTACCAAGTTTAATTGGATTATTTATGGTTCCAATTGTAGCTCAAAGACGTTTACCATTTTGATCTGAAATTGAAATATTATTTTTAAATAATTTTGATAAAGTGCAATACCATTTTGGTTATATATATATCCTATTTATTTGAATTTTAATGGGTTTAACAAGTGTAGCTTTTTTTTATTATATAGTAACTATAGATAGTTATATTAAATATAAGGCATCAAAAGATAAATCATACATTGAGGATATTATTTATTTATTATTTTCTGAACAGTCTGATGATACTGATCTTTGAACAGAAGTTGGGGGGGAAAAAGGAGTTCCTTACCACTTGGTTCAATATATGGAAGATTTTGCTACAACTAGAGAAGGTTACGAAGTTCCTGATGGCTATTATTATTATTGTATTAGTTATTTAAAATTTTCAGTTGCATGACAATCTTCTTATTCAAAAAAAGTTTTTTTATTATGATATGCAACTATGGCTATGTACTATACTTTAATTTATCAATTATATTTTGTATTTGAATGGCCAACATTATTTGTATTTACTTTTTTTTTTTGATTAATATTAGCTTCTTTATATTTAATTTTCATAAAATTTATTTTAGGTTTTAATATTATTAGAAAAAAACGTCACCAAATTATGTTTTTTTTTTTTATAATTTTCTTATGTTTCATTTTTGTATTTTTTTCTAAGGACTTTTTGTTTTTTTTTGGTATAAAATAATACAAAAATTAAATTAAATAAAAATTAATCTTCTATGAATTCTTCTAAATCAAAAATAAATGCTAAAATAGATAGTAATAAAGTTACTAGTGGTTCTCTAACAAAAAATTATGTAATTAAACGAAGTTCTAAGGATTATTCAAAAATTAAAAAATATATGTTAAAATTAAAATGAGTAGGTTCAAGAAAATTAAATAGTATTGGTGTAGTTTTATCTGTTAATGATGGTGTTGCTAAAGTTATAGGTTTAAAAAAAATTAGAGCAGGTGAATTAGTTATTTTTTCAAATAATATGAAAGGTATGGCTTTAAATCTTGAAAAAAATATTGTTGGAGTTATTATTTTTGGTAATGATAGAAATGTTAAACAAGGTGATTTAGCTACTAGAAGTTTTTCTATTATCAAAGTACCTGTTGGTCCAAATTTAAAAGGAAACGTTATAGATAGTTTAGGTAATTCACTAACTGATTCTAATTTTTTAACTAAAGAACAAGAATATTATAACATTGATACTAAAGCACCTGGTATAATTACTAGAAAATCAGTTCATGAACCATTACAAACTGGTATTATGGCTGTTGATAGCATGGTACCTATTGGTCTAGGTCAACGAGAATTAGTTATTGGTGATAAACAAACTGGAAAAACCGCAATTTGTGTGGATACTATTATTAATCAAAAAAATCAAAAAAATCCAATCAATTGTGTATATGTTGCTATTGGACAAAAAAGATCTATTATTGCACAATTAGTAAATAGATTAAAAATTGAAAATGCTTTTGCTTATACTACCATTGTTAGTGCTACTGCTTCAGATGCTGCTTCATTACAATTTTTAGCACCTTATTCTGGATGTGCCGTTGGTGAATGATTTAGAAATAATGGAGCTCATGCTCTTGTTATTTATGATGATTTAAGTAAACAAGCTGTTGCTTATAGACAAATGTCATTATTATTACGACGACCTCCTAGTAGAGAAGCTTATCCTGGAGATGTTTTTTATTTACATTCTAGATTACTAGAAAGAGCTGCTAAATTAAATGAAACTTTTAAATTTGGTTCTTTAACAGCACTTCCTATTGTTGAAACTCAAGCTGGTGACGTTTCAGCTTTTATTCCAACAAATGTTATTTCTATTACTGATGGTCAAATATTTTTGGAAAGTGAACTTTTTAATCGAGGTATTAGACCTGCAATTAATGTTGGTTTATCTGTAAGTCGAGTAGGTTCAGTTGCCCAAGTTGCATGTATGCGTTCTATTTCTGGTACTTTAAAATTAGAATTAGCACAATATAGAGAAGTTGAAGCTTTTATATCTTTTGCTTCTGAATTAGATGAAGCTACAAAAGCTACTTTAAATAAAGGTTCAAGACTTGTAGAGTTATTAAAACAAAAACAATATTTTCCATTAAGCAGTATGTCACAAATAATTTTAGTTTATGCTGGTATTAAGGGTTATCTAGATAATTTAAAAGTTGAACAAATTGATACTTTTAAAGGTTGAATGCTTTCTGAATTAGAAAAAGATTCTAAAAATTTCTTATTAAATTTTGATATACATAAAAAATTTACTAATAAAAGTATAGATTTTTATATTACTCAAAAATTAAATAATTTTCAAGCTTTAAATAATAATTAGAATTTTTTCTTAAATAGAAAATATAAAAATGTTAAACATAACTAATTTATTTGTCTATAACTCACCTTTAGAACAATTTATGGTTTTTAATGTATTTAATCTTTTTTCAATTGAAGGCGTAAAATTTACAAATTTAGCTATGAATTTTTTATTTGTTTGCTTTTTTATTTTTATATTATTTTATAATTATAATTATAAAGTTTATGGTAATAATAATAAAAATATAGTTTTAAATAGCTTGTATAATTTTATTAAAGGGATTTTTAAAGAAAATGTTAATTTAAATGTTCCTTATTTTTTTTCATATATATTTTTTGTTTTTTTAATAATTTTTTTTTCTAACTTATTAGGCTTAGTACCATTTTCATTTACAATTACTAGTTCTATTATCTTTACATTTTTTTTCTCTATCAGTGCTTTTATTCATATAAATATTACAGGTTTTAAAATTCATGGATTAAAATTTTTCAATATTTTTCTACCAAAAGGAGCTCCTACTGCTATAGCTCCTTTTCTTGTTATTATAGAATTTATTTCTTATAATGCTAGAGTTTTTAGCTTAGCTATTCGTCTTTTTGCAAATATGATGTCTGGTCATATATTGTTAAAAATTCTTGCTTCAGCAACATGAGCTCTATTATATATATATTTCCCTTTATCACTACTTGTTACTATATGTCCTTTATTAGTTCTATTAATTATTACTTTTTTAGAGTTATGTATCGCAGGCTTACAAGCTTATGTTTTTGTAACACTTCTATGCATTTATTTTAATGAAGCAATTCATTTACATTAAAAATAAGAAATGGAAAAAATACTATTGCTCGAAAATATTAATTTTTATGTTGTTTTAGCTAATATTATCTTTATAGGTGGGATACTAAATATACTAATTGCACGAAATACAATTACATGATTAGTTTCAGTAGAATTACTTTTTTTAAGTTCATTTTTAAATTTTATAAGTTTTTCCGTGTATTATTTTAATATTGAAGGTTTTATTTACTCTTTAATCATTTTAATTTTAGCAGCTGTTGAATCAGCTCTTGGTTTAGCACTTATTGCACTTTATTTTAGTAGAAAAAAACAAGCAAATATAGATTTTTATAATGATCATACTAAATACTAATTATGCAAAAACAATACTATATAAATATACTAATCTTTATTCTTGTTGCTTTTATTGTAACTGCACTTATTGCTTTAATAGCTTTATTATTAAATAAAAGTACAAAATTTAATAATTCAAAATTATTAAGTTATGAAACTGGGTGTTTGCCAGCTTCAGATAACTCCAATAATAGTATTGGAATACATTTTTATATTATAGGTATTATTTTTTTAATTTTAGATATAGAAATCATTTTATTATTTCCATGAGTACTCGGTTTAAAAGGATTAGGTGTTATAGGTTTTTATAAAGTATTAATTCTATGAGGAATTCTTGCTTTAGGTTTTATTTATGAATGAGCTAATAATTCATTAAAATGAATTAAATAATACTTGTTTAATTAATGTCGAAAAAAGCAGTATTTAATTTAATACAAAGATTTACTTTGTATTAAATTAAATACTGCTTTTTTCGACATTGGTTTTTTTATATATTTTTTAAAAATTTTAAAGGCTCAAAAAATTAATAATATAATTTGTGCTTAAGCAATTGTTATTTAATCTTTCTAACTTCTTATATTGAAAAAACAGCATTTAATTAAATACAAAATATTTATTTTGTATTTAATTAAATGCTGTTTTTTCAATATAAGAAGTTAGAAAGATTAAACAATTATTAATAATAAAGCTAAAAAGGCTAAAAAATTAATAACAATAAAGAATGTATATCTATGTAAATTATCATTAAAAAATTTAGTTGATATTATTGATGTCTTGTATATTATATTATTAAAAGCTGTTGGTTCAAAAAGTCCTTGTTCTAATGTTTTATAAAATAAACTATAGCTTAAATCAAAAGTTATTTTTCCTATAAAAAAATTGTATAAATTATTAAAATATCATTTATTATTAAAAAAACTATAATAACTGTGGTATTTAATTTTATATTTAATTATTTCATAAAATAAAAATTTATACAAGTATAAAACTAAAAACATTCCTAGAAAACTTATGAATATTGGAATAATTTTAATTCAATAAGGTATAAATTCAACATCAACAGTGTTTGAATGTCATGGTAATAAAAAAGTTGATGAACCTAGAAAATTAGAACCAGGTCCTATAAGAGCATCTTTAATAAAATAACCTACTAAAATACTACTAAAAATTAATAGTATTAAACTAACATAAATAAAAATTGCAGGTTCTGATGTTTTACTAACAATTCTTCGATATGAATTATTAAAAGAAAAAAACACCATATAAATTAATCTAAAAGAATAAAATGCTGTAAAAAAGGCAGATATAGTTCCAAATCAAAAGGCAATATTACTATTAATATTATAATGAATTAGTGTACTTTCTAAAATAAAATCTTTTGAATAAAAACCTGATAAAAAAGGAAACCCCGCAAGTGCTAAAGAACCTATTAAAAAGGCGATATAAATAAATGGTAATAAGTTAAATAAATTACCCATTTTTCTAATATCTTGTTCATCTAATAATGAATGAATAATGGCACCTGCTGCTAGAAATAAGAGAGCTTTAAAAAAAGCATGATTTATTAAATGAAATAAACTTCCAGCATAGTTAGAAAGACCACAAGCTAAAATCATATAACCAAGCTGGCTACAAGTAGAGTAAGCAATAATTTTTTTAATATCATTTTGTAACATACCTATAGTTGCACCTAAAAAAGTTGTTAAAGAACCTATAAATAACATATTAATAAGTATATTAGGCATAAACTCAAAAGCTGGGGAAAATCTAATAATTAAAAATACTCCAGCAGTTACCATTGTTGCTGCATGAATTAAAGCTGAGACTGGTGTTGGACCTTCCATTGCATCAGGTAATCAGGTATGTAATCCAATTTGTGCTGATTTTGCCATACATCCTAAAAATATAAATAAACCTATTGTATTTAATAAATTAAATTTTATACTTAGAAAAGTAAAGGTAGTATGTAAAAAATATGGATATAAAGAAAATAATGTTGAAAATTCTAATGTTCTAAAAAATAAAAAAATTATGCTTATACTAATAACTAAACAAACATCCCCAACTCTATTAACAATAAGAGCTTTAATAGCAGATCTATTTGCTAAAATTCTAGTATTTCAAAAACCTATTAATAAATATGAACAAATACCAACACCCTCTCAACCTAAAAATAATAATAATAAATTATTTGAACTAACAAGAACTAACATAAAAAATGTAAACATTGATAAATAAGCAAAGAATCTTACAATATGAGGATCACTATTCATATATTCATAAGAATAAAAATGAACTAATAATGAGATAAAAGTAACAACTATCATCATTAACATTGTCAACATATCAAATAAAAACCCCCATGATACATTTAAAAGACCAACATTTATTCAATTTGTATACTCAATATAGATGTAATCTTCATTTATTACCATCCTATAGAAAGTGTACAATGTTATAAGTAATACTAGAAACATATTACTTATACTTAAACAGGCAGCACCATATATCCCTAATTTTCTTCCTTGAAACAAAATTATTAGTGTTGATAATAAAGGTAATATTAATATTATAGTGGGGTTTATCATTTTAAGTTTAGTTAATTAATAGCATACTTGAAAATAAATTATTAATAAATATATCATAATTCTCTAAAAAATATAAAAAAAAGATATTTAATAATGTAATAATAAAAATTAAAAATTTTATTGGTAATACTGTTGTTAATCGAAATACTAAAGTTTTTTTATCAAAATCTATTAAATTTTCAAATCATAAACTTTTAATAATTCTAATATAATAATATAAACTTATTATATTTAATAATAATGTAATTAATAATAAAATAAACATTTTAGCCTGTGCAATTGCAAAATACATGTACAATTTACCAAAAAATCCAGCAAAAGGAGGTAAGCCTGCAAATGATAGAATAAAAGCTGATAATACTAATGAAGCTGATGTATTATTTTTACAGAAATATTTAAGATCCTTAAAAAACCTTATTGGTTTTCTAGTTAGAGATTGAAATAAATTTAAAATAAGAGAAAGGAAACCTATAGTTAAAAGTATATAAATAAATAAATAATATAAAGCATAATATATACCTAATGTAGTTTGACAACAAAGTCCTAACATTATAAAACCAGCTTGATTAATAGCTGTATAAGAAATAAAATTTTTCACTTTTAGTTCTTTAAATGCTCCCAATGCACCAACCACCATAGATCCAACCGCACTAATTAAAAAAAAAATTTTTAGAAAATCTAATGAAGAATCAAAAACTACATAAAATAATCTTAAAACTAACAATGTCATTATAAATTTAATAATTGTTGCGAAAAATATGGTTATTGGTGTTGGGCTATTTCTATAAACACCTGGAACTCATACATGCATTGGATAAGCTCCAACTTTAAATAGTAGACCTAAGAAAAGTAATAATATACCTAATTTAGATACTATAGGTAAACTTTCATTACTAGTATAACTTAATAATATATTTTTAATAGATATATAATCTAAGGTATTAAAAACTCCATATATTAAAGAAATTCCGTATAAAAGAATTCCAGATGCTAAACTACCTAGTAAAAAATATTTTAAAACTATATCAATTGAAACTTCTGTAAATGAAAAAATTGCTAATGTATAAGATTGCATTGAAATTCCTTCTAGTGATAAATATGTAAAAAAAAGATTAGTAGAAGATACTAGAAAAAAGGAAAAAAATATACTTCCTAAAAATAATATATAAATTTCTATAATATTTTGTCTATGTCTCATATACCAAATTTTAATTAAATATATTATAAAAATAGAAAGAATTGAAATTACCGCTTTAATTGATAAAGTAAAAAAATTAAACAAAAGAAAATTCTTAAAAAAAATTGCTTTTTTAGAATTAGCTAATAATCAAGCTAGTAAAATTGTTAGACTACTAAGTACATAAAATAAACGTAAAACTTGTTTAGTGATATAAATTACATCAGTATGTTTTGGTTTTTTTTTTATTATTAAAATATAGGTAACATATGTAATTAGTACTAATATTGAAAAACCGAGTATTAGTTCTGGTAAAAATCATACTTTTAATAATGATATAGTATACTCTCAATCTTTAAAATCTTTATCATATTGATCAGTATAAATTAATATATTATTTCGTGTTACTTTAGGACCATTAAAGTTTAATTTAATATTAAAAATTGGTGTTACTAAAAAACTTTTAAAAATAATCGAAAAAAAGGTCAAGATGTCCATCATTTTTTGTAATAAATTACAGGAAATATTTATTAGTAACATGTTATAATTTAAAATTTATATCTACAGAATTATAGGTATATATGTCATAATTTGCTTTCATCTATAATAAAATTACAGAAATAGCTAGAAAAAATTAATGATTAAGAGAGTTGAACTCTTAATCACTCTTTTTATCCTATTTAATATAATTAGTGTGTAAAATAAGATAAAATTTCGAAAATTTTTGAAATATTTATTAAAATTGCATTTTGTAATCAAAAAAATAAAAAATTGTATAAAAATGATAGAAAAGTCATTATTAGTATAAATGTTTTTGCAGTAAATTTTATTATTATAATATTAATATTATCAAAATTTATATAATTAAATGCTATTTTTTTATTTCCGCGTATATAATTTAAATACTTATCTGAAAAATTTATAGAATACTTTTCACTTTCTTTATATCAATAACTCATAACCTGTTGATTATTACTTAATAATTTTAAAGAAATTTTAATTCATCAACATCAATAATTTGTTAATAGTTTATTTTTTGTTAATGTAAAAAAAATCGTATGTTTTGTATCTATTCCAAAAATAGATTCTAATATATGTCAAAATCGATTAACGACTTGGAAATGTCATAAGTATATGTCAATTTTATTAAAAATAAATTTTGATAGTGTATTTATAATTTTTTTAATATAACCTTCACTTAAAATAGTTGCTGCCTTATTATCTAAAGAATTACCAAAGTTTGAATATTTTGGAGGAAGATGTCATTTTTTTATTCTGTCTTGATATTTTTTATTCCTTTCATATTTAGATTTTAAAAATTTTTTAAAAAATTTTGTTTCTCGAATAGCATGAGCTTTTTGATCCTGTCTTAATTCAATAAAATTCTTATTTAAAAAATTTTGGCCTAATTTTGGAGCTCTTAATGCTCTGGAACTACTTTTCAATGCAACTTTTTGAGCTATTATTCTTTTATTCGTTCTAGGTCTTTTTCGATTATAAAAAAATTTTAGTACAGTCGGATTAATCTTAGGGGTTTTATGAAAGGAAGAATGCCATCAATTTTTGTGGCTTTTTTTTACTCAATATGATTTTTCAACATTATCAAAGAATTCTTCTTTAACATCAGTTATATCTATTATAATAGATTTATCTTCTTCTACTGTGTTTGGTAGGTCTCAAAATCCAATTTCACTTTTTTCATAAGAAAATACTTCAGATGTATTTTTACCAATTAAAAATTCATTATAAGCTAACAAGTAATCATCATATTCCTTATTTGCATCTAATTTATTTCATTTTCCAGAACTCTTTTGTAAATCATTCTTTACTTTATTGAGTAAAGCATCAAAGGTACTTTGATCTATATAATAATTTTGTTCTATAGCTTTCAATACTGCTCGAACTTTATTCATTTTGAATTTTTGCTCTTCTAACTTATCTTGTTCTACAAAATTTAACTCTTTTTCCTCATTATATCAATTATTATATTCTATAGAGTTATTATTAAAGCTTTTTATTCGTATTTTAGAAAAAAATCCCATTTCTCTTTGTGGTTTACAATATACTATTTTTCTAAAAAAATTTTCAAATTTTTTTGCTCTTTTTTCAGCATTTTTGTATGGTAAAGGGCAAAGAAGTTCTTTTTGTTTAGAGTTCTCTCATTTCTTTAATATTTTTTTTCATCTAAAATTTTTTCTTCCTCTTTTTTCTCATTTCTTAAGTATTTTTTTTTTTCTCTCAGCAGTTTTAGCTAGGGTATAAGATTTAAAATGCTCATTTAAAGTAATATATCATTTTCTTTTTTTAAGAAATTTTTTATATCTTTCTTGATGTCGTTTTACTAAAGGTTTGCTAACTTTTTTAGCGGCGCTTGATCTATAATATTGTCAATCACCTCCTCTAGTAGCTCTACGGTCTCAACCAACTAAACCCATAATCGGACGTATTGGACCCATTTCTTTAAAAAAAAATTTATATGGATAATCACTTAAACTTTTATTAATTGCAATAGGGTGTTTATAATTTGTTGGGAAAGATTCTAATAAAAAATCCCGATCAGTTACATTTTCTGTAAGCCTACGATTTCTTGCTATATGTTCAAGTTGCATTTGTATTCCATTTTTTCGTGCTAAAAAATCTACATTACCACTTCATTTATACTTATTTTTACGTTTTTTAAATACCTTTGATATAGTTTTTGGTTTAGGTATATCTTTATTTAATTCTAATTGTTTAGAATTATAATTATCACTTAAAGTTAAATTATGTGTAACTAAATCATAAATTGATGGTTTTTTAGTTTTGGGTTTGTGGTATTTTTTAAATAAGCGATTTTTTCGTGCTCTTACCTTAGGTGATCAATAGTTTCAACCGTCCCATTTTTTAATTCAAGTTTTTACAGTTCTACGCGTTTGATTAATTTGTGAACCTTTTACGGTGTTTCATCGTTGATCCGCAGTTTTATAATAAAAATCAAGAAAATTCTTATTTTTATCAGTCCAAGGTAATACTGTTTTAGCTTTGTTCAATGGAAATAAATATTTTACCTTTAATAAACTATATAATGGGTCTCCTTTTAAGCTAAGTTTATCTTTGTTGTTTAAACTGCTGCTAGACGAAATTCCAAAAGCACCTTTATTATTATAAAAATTTTCAAAGGATTTAAATCAAAATATTTCATTAAATGATTTTTCAAATCTAAAGAGTTTTAAAAATGGATAAATCAGTTGTCAATAAAAGTAATTAAATACCGCTAAATATACTAGTATTTTCTTTGTTTTTGGATTCATTTCTGGTTAAATTTTGAGTTACATATTTTAAAAAAAGTGAAAATTTTTTATTTAATTTTTTAAATTAAACTCTTTTAAAAAATTATTTTTATTGTTTATATTTTTAACATATATATATATTTAAACATTATTAAAAATTAAATAAAAGATGTTTTAGAGAATAAAAGATTTGAACTTTTAACCTATTTGGTGTAAACAAAATGCTCTACCAGTTGAGCTAATTCTCCTTATATATTTTTTTCAAGAAACTTTTTAGTTTATAAAATAATTAGTACTAATAAACAAAATTTTACAATTTTTATATTTTTAGCCTACTAATGTAATTATCGTTTACTATTTTAAAAAAATTTAAATAAATGAATTTCTTACTTGATATGCTTTCAGTAATTCTTTCTTATCAACGTAGCTATTCAACAGTACTTTTGGCAAAATAATTGATACACCAATTGTTAATCTTATCCGGTCCTCTCGTACTAGGAATAGAGTTTATTAAATTTTTAAATTTACGGTAGATAGGGACCAAACTGTTTCACAACGTTCTAAACCCAACTCATGTACCGCTTTAATCGGCGAACAGCCGAACCCTTGGGATCTTTTTCAACCCCAGGATGCGATAAGTCGACATCGAGGTGCCAAACAACTCCGTCAATATGGACTCTCAAGAATTATAAGCCTGTTATCCCCGGCGTACCTTTTATTCGTTGATCGATAACCTATCCACAAAGTGTTATCGGGTCACTATGACCGATATATTAATATCCCTGTTTAACTTGTTTGTTTTACAGTCAAATAAATTTATGCCATTACACTTAAAAATTAATTAAATTAATTAAAATTTATCTTTGTACACCACCGTTACTCTTTAGGAGGCGACCGCCCCAGTCAAACTACCAATCATACACGATCCTCTCTATTAAAAAGTTAGCTATAAAAAATTTACAGGGTGGTTTTTCATTGATATCTAACAATTATCCAGGAATAATTGATTATAGATTACCACCTAAACTACACAATAAATAATTAAAAGCAATGTAAAATTATAGTAAAGGTGCACGGGGTCTTTCCGTCTAGCCGTAAAAATTCCGCATCTTCACGGAAACTTCAATTTCACTGAGTTAATATTGGAGACAGTGGGACAGTCGTTACACCACTCAAGCAGGTCGGAACTTACCCGACAAGGAATTTTGCTACCTTAGGACCGTCATAGTTACAGCCGCCGTTAACTGG
>Ga0302186_10000465_pt1 | contig 36251 bp, 46 predicted proteins | sample II_Bog_E1_2_FD_198782 | JGI IMG/M metagenome (GOLD analysis project Ga0302186, IMG submission 198782) | Peat permafrost microbial communities from Stordalen Mire near Abisko, Sweden - II_Bog_E1_1 | ecosystem: Environmental > Terrestrial > Soil > Wetlands > Peat | place: Sweden: Abisko... | reverse complement strand
TTCGTATTACAACAAAACAATTCCCTATTTTTCTTAATTAATTTTTTTTAATTAAAAATTTTTTTATTTTTATTTTAATTACAAAGCTACTTTGCAAAAAAATTGGATTTTGCAAAGTAGTTTTGTTGTATTTGTTATTTTAAAAAGTTTTTTGAAAGAAGTGAAGATCTTTGATTTACCATCTTTGTTATTGATTCTTTTCTTTTTTTCATAATTTCGAGATTATTTTGGTAATATTCTTTGTCAACCTCTAGAGATAATTTTAAAAATTAATTTTTTGATTCCAATGACCTTTTATCAAAGAATCCGACATTTGACCTGTTTCCATCATATAAAAATTGATCATTTTTCTGATTTCTTCAGCTTTGGCATAATTTCTAGCGCTTTTATCCAACTGAACCATATAATAATTTACTGCTAAATTAAAAATTTTACATTATCCTTCCATTTCATGTTAACATTCGATACTTTGAGCAGATTTTCTATGCATAAAATGTTATCATTTTTAGCAGCATATATTAGTGCAGTTTTGCCTTGCTATTTTCAAAAAAAAAGAAGAATTAATATTAAATACATAAAATAAATAAAGCAAACCTTATCAACAATATTTGGATCTGCGTTTTTTTTGAGCAAAAGTCCTACGACAGTATGATTGCCTGATTCACATGCATACATAAGAGCAGTTTTTCCATTTTTCTCTCGAAAATTCAAATCAGCTTCTGCCTTTTCAATAAAATAGGCTGACATTTTTTCATTCCCATCTTTAATGGACATTAAAATTAAGTTTTCACCTTTCTACAAAATTATATTTTTGTCTTTTATTAAAATTGATATTTTGAAAAGGAATATATGCATGCTTTATTCTTTTGATTGATTAAATGAGTTAAACTAAATTCTTCAGTAAATTGTCTACAAAGATTATCATGTCCATTTTCATAACAAACCATAAGAATGTTTTTACCCTAGATTTGATAAATTAATAAAAATGATTGAAAAATATATCAATAAATAATCAACATCCTTTGTATTTTCATTTGTCGAAACCCCTCTTTTTATCACTTCATTGATTAATTCTCTTTTATCATGCTCACAAGCAAAAAAAAGTATATTTTTATCTAAATATTATAAAAAAATGTTGTTACAATTGTAATTTTTTACGTTTCGTATTGTCTGACATTGAACCACCTCTTGTGAAAATATATTCCACAATTTCAATCTTCCTTTGCTGATATGCTAAATCAAGGCATGTCAAATCATACTCAAAATCATTTTATTTATTGTTAAATAGATTTATTATACATTATCCAGCAAATTTATATCAGCTCCTTCATTTATTAAAGATTGCACACTTTCAAAATCATTTCTGAGGACACTATAGAAAAGTGCTGATCTGCCGAACTTTTAAAATGTAAAAAAAAAATATTGAATTAAGGATACTAAATCGCAAATATTTGGGTCGGCTTTATGATAAAGCAAACATTTGATGATCTTTGCTTGTGAATTTTGAGCAGCCATAATGAGATAAGTGCTTTTGGAACTCTTTTAAATTAAAATAGTTTAAAAAGTTTAATGAATTTTTAAAGATTTTACAAAAAACTTCTTATTTAAATCGATTTGATGTTTACTCAAATCTAAGCAAAGATTTAACTTTTCCCATTCATTTTTTTTAATTGCATGAATCAAACAGTCACTTCCAGACCAATCTTGTTTAACACAAGATGCTCCATTCATCACCAGTTTTTTGACAGAGTTGTAATCTGATTGAATGATCGCTTCCATCAAAAGAGTCCTTCCTTTCTAAAATACATTGAACATTGATTTAACAAAAACCACTATTTACTTTATTAATGATCTTGTCGATTGAAAATAATTGCATATCATCAGTTGAGATAGATTTCTGCAAAAAATTTGTTTGGGTGTGATTAACTGAAGTTGCTTGCGTTTGAGGACGAATTTTATATTCTTTTTCCGTGGACTTGAAATTTGAGACCCATACTTAAAAAATTAAAAAAATAATCATTCCTTTTTCATTTTTATTTTTATTCGATTACCTTTTGGACAATATTCCCCTTCGATTTCTTTAATGCTATGAGCGAAATTGCATTTATCCCCCCATCGACACAAACCTGTTGAAAAAAACAAGCGACATAGACGATTTTTGTTTTTCATTGTAGATTTTTCTTCAACAGATAGTTTTAGTTTTAAATTTTCAATGTTGCTTGCTGATTTTTCTCCTTTTTTTTTCTGAGCTATCGAAAATTTGCTTTCATCCATCATGGGAAGGTTTTTATGAGAAAGAGAAAAATTCGGCTTTTTGTCTTGTTTTTTGATTTCCATCGAATGTGCAACAATTTCATTTAATTTTTTCTCGATGTTTTGGATGTATGCCTGTCTTTCCACTACTTTTTTTTGAACTTTTTTAGATTTCAGATTTTCATTATATTTAGTTCTTTCCTCCTCAATTTTTACATAATCATTATGTAGTCTTTTCAATATATTATCAACAACGAGCGAATTTTTCTTCATTTTTAATTTAAGTTAGATTTTTTTCTTGTTTAAATTAAAAAGGAATATTAAAAAAATTCTTAAGGCAAAGTATTTATTATTTCTTTTGTTTTTTAAAGAAAAAAATCAGAATTAAAGTTTCTATATATTATAAATTTATCTGAATTCTTTTTCAATATCTTGACTTCTTCCTATTTTTTTATAATATATTTTTAAGAATAATAGAAAAAACTCATTTCAAATATTTTCGGCTTTCTTCCTTTTTTTCCCCAATAATGCAAGATAGAGATATCGAAAATGGATATTTTCTGAACCAAGATGACCCCAACAAACGAGATAGTGAGTACAATAGCTTAAATGTAAGAATCGGTTTTGTTAGGAAAGTATACGGGATTTTGGCCATTCAACTCCTCATTACCACCTTAATTTGCGTGATTTCAATGACTTCACCAGCATTTGCGACTTTCCAAGCAGAATCACCAGGTATTTTTATCGCAGCTATCGTTCTTAGTTTTGTGGTGCTGATTGCAATTTTCTGTTTCAAAAATGTGGCTAAAACAGTTCCAACAAATTATATTTGTCTGATAATTTTCACGTTATGTGAAGCGTATATGGTGTCTTTTGCATGCAGTTCGGTAGGAGAGCCAAAAATCGTGATTATGGCAGCTGCAATGACCCTTGGAATGACGCTTTCTCTAACGATTTACGCTTGCACCACAAAGAAGGATTTCACAATGTTGGGCTCATCATTGTTTGTTTTCTGCACGGCTTTGTTATTGTTTGGTATTTTCATGGGGATTTTTCATGCATGGAGCAAACCTCTTTACATTTTATATACGACATTGGGAGTGATCTTCTATGGATTCTACTTATGTTATGATACTCAATTGATCATGGGTGGAAAAGAAAATGAAATTGATTTAGATGATTACATTATTGGAGCCATCATGATTTACTTAGACGTGATCATCATCTTTTTGAAGATTCTCTCATTGTTGAAGACAGTGTTAGGAAAATAATATTATTTTAATTAATTATTGAAATAAAAATGAAAATTTTTAAAAATTGGTTTTTTTTTAGTTTTAATTAATTAGATTTTGAGGAATTTTACATATTTTTCCTTTATTATATTATACAAAGAGGGTTCTGAAATTTTCAATGGAATACTTGATGCTTTTATTGTAATTTTCCAAATCTATATCAAATTGTTTTGAAATAAATTATTTGAATTGTTAAAAATACCAAAAGGCTCCTTTTCCTCTTCTGGAATTTCATTCATTTCGTTCAATATTAAGGTGTTAGCATTTTTCACTGTGCCTCGAACTTCCAAAAAGGTTGGATCAACTTCAAATTTTATGTCGCAGTTTTCCACAATGAGGACACCTAGAATAAAAAATAATTGGAAATTTTCATAAAATGGAAAAAACCATTATCTCCTGTTTCCAGGGTTAGCTTATTTCCCAATCTGCCCTTGTATCTGCCTACAACAGTCACATTTTTATTCATAAACTGGGCCATATGATCTTTTAAAATCCTTGTATAAACTATTGATGAACTTTCCATTGAATGAAGAATATGAAAATAATTTTCCGCGCTTATTTTGAAATTATAATTTAAGAAAGAAAAAATAAATAAAACAAGGGGCTCTCGAATTCATAAAAACTTGGATTTTAAATAATAAAAAAAATATTCTGAACTAAAAAAATGATATTTTTAAAAAGAATCAGAACTTTTCAGTCAATTTTTAAAAGTATCGTTTCTTTAAACAAGAATATTCCATATTTTAAATTTTCCAATAACAATAACAACGATGAACAATTATCCTCGTTTAAAGATTTGGGGCAGCCTCCTGAAAATGATAAAGATATTTTAAAACCAAGATCAGAAACAGAAAAAAAAATTTCAATAATTCAGAAAAATTCAGTTTCAAATGAATCGAATACTTTAGTTTTCGCTCAATATCTCCCCTTAGATTGGAATGAAAATGCCTTAAAAAATCATTTTGATCCGACCAACATCTACATTTCGAAAATTGTTTTAGTAAAAAATCGGTTGGGGGTCTATTCAGGGAAAGCTATGTTTGAATTTGTTTCGAAGGAAGTTTGTGAGAAATTTGTGAACAAATGGCATGAAAATTTCATTGAGAGTGCACACACTTTTCGGAGGATTGTGTTTAAACCTTTGCATTTAAAAACAAATACTCAAAAGGCCCAAATTCAAGGAGGGTTAAAACAAGTGTATCTTTATAATTTAGATGCTTCTGCAACTCCTGATGATATTTACAGTGTCGCTTCGGAATTCGGAGAAATCACACAAATGCAATTTCCTGTTCATGAAGGCACCAAAAAACATAAAGGATATGGATTTATTACCTTTAAAATAGCAAAATCTGCTCAAAAATTTTTGGATTTTGCCGATGGAAAGGAATTTTTTGGGAAAAGTCTTAGGTTTTTTAAAAATAATCATATTCCTGAATTGTTATTCCTTTTAGAGTTCAAGTGAAAGATTTCAAATTTGATACCCAAAAGAAGGAAAAGAACTCATATTCAAATGCAATATTTGAGAGGTTGTTATTTTTTTAATTTTCTTACCTTTGGGTAAACTTCTTTCGAATAGAAATCCAAATAAAGCTGAATTAAAAAATGCCAATATGAAGGAAAATATACAAATCTATGAGGAACTCACAAAATCCGAAATAAAATGAGAATATTAAACAAAAATAAGAAAATAATTTTGTTAATATTTTCAATATTATATTGTAAAATAAAAAAAAGGAAAAAATTGTTTTTTTTATTAATATGTTTTTTTTATGAGATTTTTGTTAAAATCATTAAAAATATGACAGAAAATAAAGATTTAGTTTTGGGACAAGACAACTTTTTGAGGAACATTCCGGATTTACAATACAAAATCAAAAAACAGCCAGAATTATTTGTCAAAGAAGTGGTTAAATGCATCGAAAAGTTCAAAGAGCAATATACCAAAGTAATAGAGAGTCCTGCTCAAAAGAATGAAAGTTTCATTGAAATATCATTGTTGTTAGCCCATGTAGTTTAAAATTTTATTTCCTAAATGAATTCGTTCAATTATGTTAGGTTGCTGAATATTATAAGAATGATTTAGATTTTTTCCATCTGTATTTGATTGACTTATTGGAAAAATATGCCAGTTTATTGAATCCCTTGATTCTTTTGAAAACAGTTGTATGCCTGATTCTTTTGAGAAACAAAAATTTAATCTCTCCATTGAAGTAATTTTATTTCCCAATTATTAAAAAGAAAAATTTGAATAGGTCGGTGAGTTTATTTATGAAGCTCTTTCAAATAAAACACAAGGAGTTGAGAAAAATCATGATCTCTCATATTATCAATGACATTAAAAGAATAAACGTCCATCACAAAAACACCAACATCAACAAGCAAATTCAAAACCTCATTTTTGAAATTATTAAAAACAATCCGGATAATTCTGCAAAAAGAGCAATTCATATCATGATAGAACTTTATAAAAAAAATATTTGGAATGATTCAAAGACTGTCAACATTATAGCATTAGGCTGTTTGAATCCCTATTACAAAGTCAAACTCATTGCTTGTCGTTTTTTGATAGATACTACAGAGAATATCGATGAAGAAAGTTCTGATGAAGATGAAATTACTGATGTGTCTCAACTTCGAGAAAAAATAGTTTTTTATTTTTATATCATTGAGAAAATTTTAAAATTTTATTAAGGGATCTAAAAAAACAAAAGGAAGAATTCACAAATTTGAAAAACAAAAAAAAAGGGTCAAGAAAAAAATCAGAAGAAAAGGTCAAATAAACAGAAAACCCAATTTTTTCCCTATAGACCTTTTGAACAATCCGCAGGAGTTTATAGAAAAAATGTTTTCTATTTTGAAGAAATCAAGCGAAAAATTTGAAGTAAAATTGGCAATGATGAGCGTCATATCCAGAGTTATAGGCCGACACAATCTTTTCCTTTTGAATTATTATTCCTTTTTGCAGAAATATTGTTATCCTCATCAAAATGAAATAGGGAAAATTTTGGTTTATATAGCAGAAGCAGTGCATCCCTTGATTCCCCCTGAAGAGCTACAAATTTTGGTGAAGCATGTCATTGACAATTTCGTGAATGATCGGTGCACTGAAGAAAAAATGTGCATGGGGTTGAATGTTTTGAGAGAAATGTGCATTAAAAACCATTTAATCATGGATGAATTTCATCTGAATTATCTTGCCGAATATAAAGATTACAGAAATAAAAATGTGTCAAGCGCGGCTAAATCAATAATAAATCTCTTCAGAGAAATCAATCCAAAGATGTTGCATAAAAAATATCAAGGAAGAAGATTAGAAGAAGCGATGGCAGCCAATCCTTCAGAAAAATTTGGAGAAGATAAGGTGACAGAGACAATTGAAGGAGCAGAAGCTTTGGGAGAAAGTAAAAAAAATTTGGCTTTTATTTATATAATTTATTTATGAAAAGCTCAATCTGGAATTCCTGTTTACTGTGATAAAGTTTTGGATGATGCTGATTTGAAAAAGATCAAACAACAAAAGCAAAAGAAAAAATTAGAGAAGGAAAACTTATTATATGGAAGATTGGTAAATGAAGATCAGGAAGATGAGGAAGAGGAGGAACTTGAAGGAGATGAAGAATTAGAAGATGAAGAAAACAATGAAGAGGAAGGAGATGAGGGAAGTGAAGGTGACGACGACGAGGATGTAGATGAAGATGATCTTGATGCTGAAAATGATGAGGAATTAATTGGTGAAGAAAATGAAAAGAAGAAGACAGATAGAAACTTAAAAGAAAATGAAAACCAACAAAAAAAGAAAGGCAAAATAGACAAACAAAGTGACGAAATTGAAATTGAAAGCGAAGAAGATGAAAATCCTCATGGCTTTATATCTGAGCAAAATATCACTTTTTTTAAGAAAAGGGGAAAGTAAACTTTGATATTTATTAATTTCTAAATTTATTTGAAGGGAAGGAAAAATGGATAGGAAAGAATTGATGCTAAGCCAGATCAAAGAAAAAAAATATCATGGTCCCAAAGAGAAAAAAGGTGGAACAACAAATGAGGAAAAAAACAAAAAAAAACCTTTAATGATGGTTCGCTTCAAGAGATATAAGGCAAAAAACAGAGTTGAAAATGTGAAAAGAAAAATTAAAAAAATAAAAGTTCAATTGGGGCATGTTCGAAGCGGGAAAGAAGCGAAAAGACTCAAAAAACGAAGATTGGGCTGATTGGAATTTATTTATTTTAATTTAAAAAAATTTGAATATTAGATTATCAAATATCGAAAATTTAGCAAACAATATTTTGAAAAAGGGTCAAATTTTTATAAAAAAATTATCTCTGAGCGAGAATTAGGTTGGGTATATGAAATTTCAAAACAAAAATTTGAAAAAAATTAAACTCTGAAAATAAAAAATTAGAAGATTTTTATTTAAAAACGTAAAACAAATCATCATTTATTCATAAAAACAAAAAATGTTTTATAGAACTTTTTCAAAATCGCTCTCCAAGATAGGCCAAAAACATTTTTCTGCCAGAAGCGGACCATACAACCCCAATAAATTCAAAGACTATTACATCCCAAAAGAACTTCCCAAGTTTTATACTTAATTCCAAATTTTGTGAACTCGGATTTATTAGAAAGGAAGAGGTTTATCCATATTTGAAAAGTGGTCACACTATCAGACCATCCCCAATCAGAAATGTAAGGCATATTAATCCTGTGAGAGAATCTGGGCCTTTGCCTCCATATGATGGGCCTTATACCATGGAAGATATTCGAAAAGTGATGGCAAACACAAGAGTGGGACGAGATGGCTCCTACTGTCAAATGGACGTTGATGAGTTGATGCGAAGAGTGCCCGGAATAACCAGAAAAGAGTGCGAGCATATAGTCAAATTGGGATTGACTCCTGAAGAACAAGTGGATTTTGCTTATCTTGCATATCATACTGGCTTGGATGTGTTTTATTTGACGAACCAAGTTTATGTTGCAAGACAAGTTGTGACAAAGTAAAGAAGCAATTATTTTAAAAAATGAATCGTAATGTTTTAAAAAAGTTCCAAAGGGGAAAAGGTCGAGGTTCTTTGGAATGCCCAGGCCTATGAAGACTTGGCTCTATTGCAGGTTGGGTTTGCCCCAGTTCTTGAGAATGTGGATTATCATTGGGAAATCTTCCTTTGGGGAGATCCACCATTGAAAGTGTTGAATGATTTCGATTTGGTAAGAAATGAACTAATGAAAGAAAATTTGACTAAAATTTTATATTATGAATTCAATGCATAGTGTGTGCCAAACACCTGGTTTGAATATGAACAAGAATTCTGGGGGGAGTTCATCATGCAAGAGGATCAAATGAATCTTCCAGAAGACATTAGACCTTATGATACTCCAAGGAATCCTCATTGTAGAAAGGAGTTATGGAAGAGCCAAGATAATCTTCAAGAGGAAATAGAGATGAGAAACCCAGAATGGTACCCAAAGAATACCATCTACAACATTTATAATCAACCAACTCACGAAAACATTAAGGAAATAGTCCAAAATAATGATAGACCAAAATCTTAGTTTAGGAAAAAAATTTAAATAAGAAAAAATGAAAAAACAAAAAAAAACAAACTTTGAATATCAAAAACGAAAAAAATTTAATTTATCTTGTTTTTTAGGATCGATTTTATAAAGCATTTCCTGCTAATTTATAAAATAAAATTTCCGAAATCCTGTATCTAAATCTCCAATGGCAGACGCCCAAGTATCTTTTTATTCGACTGTCCATTTTCCGAAACCTATTTTTCCTTTTCTTTTTCCCAGCAACAAAAAGCTTTCCAAAAACAAGATGGTATCTTTTTAAACTCCAAAAAGCTTCTGGCGAAAAAAACCACCAAGGGAATTCGTTATTATAAAAACATTGGGTTGGGATTCAAGACCCCCAAAGAGGCAATTGAGGGACATTATATAGATAAGAAATGTCCTTTCACCGGGAATGTTTCAATAAGAGGAAAAATTATTAAGTATATTCGAAATTTAATTTTTTTTTTGTTGAAAATTTTCTTAGAGGAATGGTCATTTCAACGAAAATGAACAGAACAATCATCATCAGAAGAGATTATTTCCATTATGTGAAAAAATATAATAGATTTGAGAAAAGACACAGAAATATTCCAGTTCACCTTTCCCCATGCTTCTCGGTGAGAGAAGGAGATATTGTTACTGTGGGCCAATGCAGGTTTTGTATCTATGCTTTATATTCTAACTTTCTTGTTAAACTTTTCAGACCTCTCTCCAAGACTGTGAGATTCAACGTTTTGAAGGTCACTCCAAATGAAATTATTGGGTCAGCCAGAAAACAATTTACGCTCTTTTAAGTTAAAAGTTTGGAAATTATGAAAATTTTAAAGTTCCTTTAGACTGAGAAAAAAAATTAATGAATAATGTCTTTTTTTTTTAAGAAAAAAACAACAATTTTTAATTTGGAAAAAAAATTATTTTGTAAAAAAAAAAAAATCAAAATTAAAGAAATTTTTTTTCAAATTTATCTTTTTGCCGAAAAACATTGAAAAAAACATGATTTCAATATAACTTTCGGATTCCAAAAAAATTAGAAAATATTACAACAACTTTTATTAACTTTTTTAGTGTTTTTGTAGAAAGCCTTTGCTCCTTTGCTGAGATCGTTGCTCTTGGCAACAAGGGTGTCTAAATCTCCCTGCCTTTCCAATAGTTTCTTAATATTATCATGCAGAATAATTTTGGTTTCATCAACATTTTTCTGTGCCTGGCTTAATTTATCCACTTTGGATGGATCTTGATAGTTTTTGATCACTTCATCAATTGCAGGAACTGGAATATTTTCATCCTTAGGAAATTTTTTCCAATTATCTCCCACATTCTTTTTAAAAATATCCAGTGCTTCTTGTAATGCAGCATAAGCTAATCTTCTAGGATAATCTTGGTCGCAAAATAAATAAGCTCCCACTTGATCATTCAGAGAAACCAAAATATGACAATAGTAATCTTCGTGTTGAACTGAATGTCGAGTTCCTTTGTCTAATGTGGGCAGAGACTCCCTGATCACAAATTTGAAAGTTTCTTTGACTGTGTTTTTATAAAAGTAGCCAACACTGGACAAGTCATAATATCTGGTTTGGACATACACGTTTTTGTCAGCTGGGTTTTGGACCCCAATGATAATAGCCAAAATTTTCATGAAGAGTTCGAATCAAAAACAAATAATTTATTATAATCTTTTCAGTCTCCAAATTAGAAAAACAGAAATGAAAATTGAACTTAACAGATTTTATTAGTCTATAATTTCAAATAGCAAAATTTATAATTTTTTTTAAATTATGAATATTATCTCTAAAAATATGATTCACCTTTTGAAAAATTTCGAAAAAAATTTTTGATTTATTTAAATTTTTTTAAAATATATAATTAACTACTTTTCAAAGACTCATTATTTTATTACAAATTTGAAATTTAAGATTAGTGTTCAAACTAATGCAGGAAATAAACGAACTTAAAAACTTAGTTGTTCAGAGTCTTGAATCGCATGGCGTTCTAAGTCAGTTGAGAGCTCAAATCAGATCTTCTGTCTTTAAGGTTAACTATTCAAATATTTATTGTTCTCCATTTTTCTAACATTGGTATTGTTCAGATAATTGACATGCAAGAAACACAAAACAATAAGAGACCAAATTCATTTTTTTGGGAAAATCCTTTGTGCCAGAAAATTTATGAAAATGAACATGGATCATTGGCTGTCGAATTGATAACAGAAATGTTGCAATTTTACAAAATGGACTACACATTAAGCGTTTTTCCACATGAAGCAAACTTAAAAGAAGAAGTCACAAGAGAGAAACTGTCAAAGAAATTGTCAATCAATCCAGATAATGAAAAAGGCATTCCTCTTCTGATTTATATGATCAAAGCTTTTTTCTCCAATGGAAATTCCAGCTTCGAAAAAAGACCTTTTCAAGAGATTAAAGTTGAAGAAAGCAAAGAAGAAATAAAGGAAATGCCAAAAAACTTTACCATAAAAGACACCTTTAAAGAGCAAGTTGTTGTTACTAAAGAAGTGAGAAAAGAAATTCCTGCCAAAGAACCTGAGCCTCTAGTAAGAACCAAAGAATTACCAGTCATTCAACCAAAAAAAGAACAGGAAGTTCAAAAGGAAATAATACAATTTAAAGATAACAAGAAACCTGAACCAAAAGAAGTAAATTTTCAAGGAAACAAACCACAACAACCCCAACCATTGCCAGCAGTCAACCAAAAACCAAATCAAAAGAATTTTGACAATTTTCAAAGCAATGATCAGAAGGAAATAAAACGTAAGAATAGTTTAATAAAAACAGTTTTTAGTTTTGAATATATTTTTAAAAATAGCTTCCAACAAAATTCCCACCGATGTTCAACAAGCAAAAGACATTTATGGAGGCGGATCTGACATAAATAGGGAGAAAAAAACATTAGTTGAGACTCAAGTAATAAAAAAATAAGAATTGTTTTTATTAGTTTAAATCCTAATTTATAGCAAAAAATGGGAGATTTTGAAAAAAAAATTGTTTCTAAACAGATTGCTGAGATACCAGCTCTTCCAATAAAACAAGAAATAGAAAAACCCATGGCATATAATATTCCACCAGGCATGGAAAAAAAAAATTTGGATATTCAGAAAAAAAGTAATTTAAATATTTCAAGCATCATCTCTTAATTCATATAATAATAGAAGATGAAAATTCTCAAAATTATGAAGATGAACATTTTGATGAATACAATGAGGAAGTAAATGAGGAGATTTTCCATGAGGATGAAAATATCGAAGAAATGATGTATAGGCAGCAGGAAGGACAAATGGATCCCCATGGACAACAGGTAGCTTTATATTATTACTAAGACAAAAAATATTTTTTTAGGGACTGCAATCAAGTGATGAAAATTTTGGAGCTTCCCAATCACAAGGCTTTGATATTTTGGTAAATTCAACAACATTGGAGGAATATGATTATTTTGAGGATGTTGCAAATCCATAATTTTTTTTTAAAATTATTTTGAACGATATAAAATCATAAATTAAAAATATTTTCTGATCTTCTTGATCTACAAAATTTGAAATTTATTTATCTCCCTCTTTAATTTTTTCTGAAACTTCCGTTGATGTATTATAACAATCTAAAAATTGATATTATTTATTATTTTTAAAAAAATCAGAATTTTAAAAAAAAAACCTCTAAATTTTTATCTTGGAGAAATGGCAGCACCCATTTTCGACATAAAGTTGAATGTAAAGGCTTCTGACATGGAAGAGGATTCTATCGTATTTGATTTTTTAAATTTCCATTCATTTGTTTATAATTAGAGAAAATTGAATGAGGTGGTTATTGATGCCTTGAAACAATTTAAAACGGAAAAACAAATCGCCCACCATATCAAATATGAATTCGATAAATATGGAGGGTATGGATGGAATTGCATTGTTGGGAGGAACTTTGGCTCCCATATTAAGCATCAAACGAAGAAATACGTTTTTTTTTCGATCAGAGAGTTAAATGTGCTTTTATGGAAAGCTTAATGTTTTGATATAATATTTAAAAGGAAATTCTTTTTCAAATTTGAATTTATTTGGGTTTTCCATAAATATTAATTTACTTAGATTTTTCCATCATTTTTCCCTTTGTTTTGCTCTTCCTAAATTTCAAAATCGCTTTAAAAAAATAATTTTTTGAATAAAACAACAATTTTTGATATTTTTTCGATCCGGCAAAGATGATTCGGGTTGGAGGTGTCTAATTCACATTTTATATATTCCTGAACCATTTGCAATCCGACATCCTTTCCCACCATATCAGATGAAAGAATTAAAATATTTGCATTATTATGCTTTATAAATTACTTCATTTTTTTCTCACTATTATTTTTTTTTACCTTTCTGCACATGCCAGCCAAATAAAAATCATGGGCCAGTGCCGCTCTTATTCCTGGAATCTTATTACAAATAATAGAAGCGAAAATTCCATTATCTGAAACTAATATGCCTCTAGCTGAAAAAAACTATTACAAAGCTCGGCATAACAATTATTATGACCTTTTTCTTTTGTTAATAACAATGCACAAAACTCCTCAAAGAAAGAGATCGCTACTTTAAAGAAAACAAATTTATATGAAGGTAAAATGGGTTTATACCTGTGGTTTTCGATTTTTCACATTCAATTATTTCCAAATCATCATTTTTTATTAAGCTTTCATTTATATATCCTCTCACAGGGTTATCTTGAAAAAAATTTGCAAATCTTCATGAAAAACAAAATACTGTTTTGGTCTGAATCAAGAATGATGGTCTTTTTCATAATTTTATATTATTTTTCTCTAAAATGACTTAATTTACAAAAAAAATGCTAAATTATAAAAATAAGAAAATTAAAAATCAAGATGTTTTTTTTTTTATTGATTTGTCCCAAAGTTTTTTAAATTAAATATTTTAAAAGAAAAATATCATTTTTTGATTTCTTTTCCAAAAAAGAAAATTAAATTTCTTAAAAATTCCCAAAAAATTTAATTAGTCTTGCCAAATTTTTTCAAGAATCTCAGAAAGCAAATTTAATTATTCGAACTTTTAATTAGATTTTGATTGCTATGGCAGAATTCTCTGAAAATATCACACTTGATAGCTTGATTTTCGCAATTCAATTATTTTCTAATCGAAAGGAAGAAAACAAGGAAAAGTTTAAGGAAGCTGAAACGTTTTTGAAAAAGGTTGAGAAGTCCAAACTTATTTGGATTCGATCGCATGAATTGTTGATGCTAAACAATCTAGAAAATCCGGTTGATTATATATTAAATGTATAAGACCTGACATCTTTTTAATTTTAGGTCTATTTCTTCGCTGCGAAGTTCCTCAAATCAAAGTTACAATTCGATTTTTCGGAACTTACATCACAAGATTATAATCCCCTTCTTTTGAATATAATTGGTAGATACACTATGTTTTTTTTCTTCTCAGATTTTTATAGCTTATCTCGGAAAATTCTCTCAAAAGGCCATCAGATCTGAGTTGAATTTGGCATTTACCTATTTGTACATCAGAATTTATGAGATTTTAGGTGATTTGTTGGAATTCTTGCTCAAGACTTTCCCATCCTCAGAAACTAAGCTTTCTTTGACGGTTTTAGAAATTTTGGAGGTTTTGTCGGATGAAGATTCTTACGAGAATCTGGTGATAGAGGAAGAAAGCAGAAAAAAGTTCATGATTTTTTTGTCGACCCAATTAAAGAGCAGAGTCATTTTAACTATGGATCAAAGCTGTCAGAATTTGAGCCAAAGTCATGATGATCAGAGATACAAATATGTGGTAACATATTCATTTTTATAAATAAAAAATAAGACCACAGGTGTTGAAATGCTTTGCAAATTGGATTCGACTCAAAGGCAATGATGATATTTTATTTGAATTCCCGAAATTAACGATCACAAATTTGGCTTTTCTCGCTTTGAATAGCCCTGAATTAATGGAAAAAGGAGTGAAATGTCTTTGCAACTTCATTAAGAGAATCAGTTCTAATGAAATTTACTTGCCGTTGTTCGATTATGCTTTCGAAAAAGTCCTGGCCATGTTTCCTCAGTATTATTAATAACAAGGATAAGGAAATGAAAAGGATATTGTTGTTTGTAGATTTGAAGTCTTCGTGAAGGAGGAACTTGTTGATGAGGAAAGAGAATTCATTGATATTTTTCTGACTTTCGGCAAAAGGTTCCTAAGGCAATTGATGGATTCTGAAAACGAAAGAATTTTAATGTTTTTCAAAGCAATGTTTAAAATGACGTTTTTGGAAAACACGACAAGTACATTTTTTATTTTTAAAAATCATTTTTTAAAATTGCATTTTTTCATTAATCAGGTCAAGAGGATCTTTTTAATTTTTGGTTGAAGTTTTGTGGATATATAAGTGAAAATCAAGATGAAAGAAAGAAATTTTATATTGAAAAATTCAAAAATTTCTTACTTGAGCTTGGTTTAAAATTGATTGACAGCTTCAAATATTCTGTCGAGGAATTAACCGCAATTAACCATTTAGCCACTTTAGCCAAGAATAAGAAAGAAAAAGAGAATGATGAAAATGAGGATTCCGAAAATGATGGAGATTCCTACGATGAAAATGATAATATTCAAAGGGAATTGAATATTAAAAAGCAGTTACTTCTACAAAGAAGATTAATAAATTAATATTAATATATTTCTAGTGAAAGGAAAAGCGGGTCAGATTTACTCAGAGAAATCGCCATCCTAATTGAGTTCCAATCCATAATTTTTCCTGTTGCCAATAACATTCAAGCAGCTTGTAGTCAGGTCGCAATCAATGAGAATTGGAAAGCTTGGACTGTCATTGAAGCAAATCTTTTCGGGATCATGTCGATTATTAAATATAGTAACGTTTTTATTTTTCGTAAGTTTTTCATTAATAAATTTGTAGTTCAAGAAAATGATGTTAAATATATTTATGATATTTTGAATTTGGTGATCCAAATTCCTTTCAACTCTGTTGAGCTGAAAAACACGAGCGTCGGAATAATTAAGGAGAGCGCTCGTTTCATTAAAAATGATAAGGAACTAGTCAAAAAGCTATTTGCATTTCTGCTTCAAAATTTTGAGGTCACCTACATCAAACATAAAGTGTTTTACGCCTTCAGCAAAATGTGCGTCCATAATCCAGACACAGTTATTGAAAACATTTCGGAATTTCTAATAAGTTAAGCATTTTTGTTCAAAAATAAATTTTAAAACATTTGTTTTTAGTTTATCATAAATATTTTGATGAGGATTTGATTGTTGAGGGAATCACGAAAGCTATTGGAGGATGCCAAGATAATAAAGTTTTTAGCAATTTGCTTTCTCAAATTTGTCAGCCTTTGGCAAAAAATCTCCTTGAGCTATATGAAAAATATGAAAAGAGTCTGAATAATGAAGCTTTTAACAAAGTCAGTGTTTTTTTTAAGGATAATTAAAATGTTTGTTTTTATTAGAAGCTATTTTCTCTTGATGTTTGCTACTATTTAGATAAGCTATCATTGATTATTATGTAATTATATAGTCAAAGAAATTTATCATATATCATTAAAAATAGAAACATTCCGGAAGTTAAAGACAGTTCCATTGGCACCCATCCTTTACAGGAAATTTATAAAGAGTTTTGGCCATTTATACAAATTCTTTGTGAAAAATTCGAGGTAAATAACAGAAAGAAGTTTATATAACTAAATATAAATTTTAGAGTGAGCCACAAATCATAGAAAAATCTTGCAGATTTATTAAACATACAATGAGATGTTTAGGTGATTTGTTCAAGGATTATCTAGTGCCTTTATTTGAATTGATTCATAAACAATATGAAGTTATTTTGATATTAAAATTACTTTTAACATATTTTTTTTTTAGAAAAAAACACTTTCAAGCTATTTATATATTGTGGAAATAAGTGTGACGATTTTTGGAAAGAAACCAGAATATTCAGATGTCTTGCGAATTATTTATGAGTTCATGTGCGAGAGGACTTTAAAGGAATTGCCCAAATTGAAGGATTTTGAGGAAAATCCATACTTGACAGAAGATTTTTTCGGGATGATGGCTAGATTTTTAAAATACGCCCCAGAAATAGCACTGCTTTCTAAAACACTTCAAATAACATTACAATTGGCTGAAATAGGAATAGGTTTTTCGAAAAAAAGATATTTTTTTTATTTTGAAATCAGGAGTGGAACATGTGGAAGTTGCAAAAACGGTATATATGTTTATTGAAAACTTAGTGGGGTTGTGCAATGAAAAAAATGAGTTTTTTTCAGATATTCATCGGGTAGGATATTTCAATATTACATTTTTAAAGTTTTCTCAAAGCATTTGAAAGCCACAGTTTCTGAAAATTTCGGAAAAAACTATATCATAAAACTGATAAGAACAGTAGAAAAAGTGCCAGTTTCTTCAATTAGGGAATATATCATTGATATCCTTCTTGTTTTTGTGGAGTCTTTTCCAAAGGAAAGTCAAATTTGGTTTCAAGAGGCTCTTACCCCAGTTTTTTCTAATTTTTGATAAATTTAAAATTGATAATTTTTTGGATTTTAGTTATCAAATGATATTTTAACTATGAATGAAAAAAGTAAAATGATTGAGAACATAGCTTTGTCAAAAATTACCGACCTTAAGGAAGATTTGGTGCATTTGCAGACAAGGTGAATTAAAATTCAAAATTTGATAACATAATCATTTTTAATTTTTAAAGGTGCAAACAAAGTTATCATAGAAGCAAGCATTTTGATTAATAATTCAAAAAAAATATAAATTGGTTAAATGATGATTAAACAGAATAATTTTATTTAAAAAAACATATTTTATTATCCTTGGTTGCCGGCGATCTCTTTTAACTTTTTCATAATTTGTGGATCCGTTTCAGTATCCCATGGTGCCATATCCACTCTTTCTTGCATTTTATTGAGAGTATCCTAATAAAATAAATTTATAGTTTTTTTGACAATGCAATAAAAAACTTGAAGCATTGCAGCAAATTCTTTGGACATCTCTTCTATTTTCGTTTTTAATTTGTTTACTTCATCATCCTTTATTTTCAATCTATATTCATATTCTTCAGTCATTTTGGCGATTTTCTCATCCTTTTGTTCTTTATCCATATAAAAATAAAACTGTTCTTAAAAATATGTAAAAAAATACTTAGAATGTTATCTTTTTCTAAACTCGTTTGTTTGAGCGCTTTCATATCTTTCAACAAAGCATCCTGCATTTGTTTATATTGTCGAGTCATATCGGAAGTTATTGCTATTAATTTTTGTTGTTCCTCCGCATAGTCACTTTCAAGTTCAAGCACTCTGGCTTTCAGTTCTCTTTCAGATTTTTTTTCTTTTTCTGCTTTTTCTTGTTCAAACACTTTATGAAATAAAAAAAATTGATAAATTTTCAATAAATTTGCATCAATAAATAACTGAACCTGTTTTCAATTGAAGAGCTTGCAATTTATAATCCAAAACATGAAATTTTTCAATCATTTCTTGATCAACATCATCTTTTTTTCAAATTAAATGGTTAAAATTTAAATTCTTGTATATGAGAAAAAAGTTTCCACCTTTTCCTTTCCCTTTACCCTTGCCTTTTCCTTTGTTTTTCGCCATTATTTTAAAAATGTATAAAATTATATTAATCAAAAACTGATATAAATTTTTGAAAATTTCCTGAGGGCTTTTAAAATTGGAAATATTAATTCGCTTAATAAAATAAGAATCATTTCTCTCAAGAAGTTCGAAAATGCAGAACGGCTCATCAAGATCATCTAAAAAGTCTCTTTTTAAAAAAACTTTTCTCTTAAGCCGATTTAGGTTCATAAAAATTCCTGGGGAAGATATTTTTATCCACACTTTTAAATTCAATACGAATTTACCTTTGCCTCCAATTCCTTATGCCAAAACTCTTTATTATCCTTTAGATTCGGAAAGATATTCAAAGCCTAAATTAACCTCATTTCATCTGAGAAGTGCGGCTCCTCTTCTGACGAAATGCGATTTGGGAATCCCTGTGGATGAAATAAATATGAAGTCCTATTTATACAACGGTGAAGATTTGAAAGGAGGTTTATTCCATAATCTTGAAATCTCTATTTCATAAAATTGGCTTTTAGAGGCAAAATTAGATGAAGAAGATGAAATGATTATAAATGAAAAGATCCTAAAGACAGATTTAGATAACAATGGAGAGAATATGGAACATAAAGATGAAGAAAGCATTAAAACCGAGGAAAGAGAAGATGGAGAAGAGGAAGAAAATGCAAATTTTTTAGATGAAGATATTATTTCTCCGACAAAAGCCAGAATCAAAATCGATGAAAATGATTTGAGAAAAATTATTGATAAAACGTTCTTAGACATCAATTCAGCCAAAGTTGGAATTTCTCATCCAAGGAAACCAGGGGTCGTCTGTTCAAAAATCTATGATATTACGCCACATTATAAAGATGTCAATATTGAGTATAAAGAATTTTTATGAATAATAATATGGATTAATTTTAGACTTATTTGCATTGGTGATGAGAACCTCAAAACCAAATTAAGCAATGAAAGATATGTCATAAAAAGTGTCGTTGATATTGATAAACAAGAAATATTCAAGATTTATGACCGTGTTCAAAACAAACCATCAGAAGAACCTAATACACATAAAGAAAAAGAAAAAGAAATCATGGAAAAAATGGAGATCGAAAAAGAGCCAAATGAGACAAATGAGGAGCCAAAGAAACCAAATGAGCCAAAAGAAGAAAATGTCCAAATGGAAAAAAAAGAAAATAACAATGAAAAAGAGAGGCATTTAGAAAGAAATGAGAAATATGAAGTCGATGTACTAATTTTTTTAAGAAATAAAATATTTTCAAGGATAAAAAATAAAATAAAGAAAGAATATGAATTCAAACATATTGGCAATTTTTTGTTCACTAAAACCTTGACCAATGAAGTTAAAAAGGATTATTTGCTCTCTTTTAACATTCAGGAAAATAACGCTTTTCTTTACGATTTGAAGGCGGTTTTCTTCATTCGAAAAAACAAATACACTGATGAAATGAAATCAGGAAAACAAAGCTGCCTCAAGATCAATGTGAAAAATATGAACAAAGGTGATCTCATAGATATAAAAGCCAAATTAGCAAAGCTGAATGTAATTTCTGTTTATTTCAATAATTCTTTTTTGAAAATAGTTCAAAACCAATGAAATCCAAGAAAAAATTGACAATTACAAGGAAATTGAAAAAATTGAAGATAACAGTAAAGGGAAAAATGATAGCATGGGATGGGGTTATGGGCCAGAGAGTGAAGAAGAAGAGAAAAAACACGATAAGGATAAGATGGAAATCGAAGAGAACAAGCCCAACAGCGAAGTTCCATCTCCTGTTAAATCTCCTTTTAAGAAAAAACCAGAAGATAGAGAAACTGATATGGAAATGAAGGATCAAAAAGAAATAATAACGAAAACTAACAAAAAAACGGAGGATTCTGAGTGATCTAAATATTTTTTTTAATCAATTATTTAATTAATCGTTTTTATTTATTAGTGAAGAATTGTTTTTGGCTGAAAATGTGGATGAAGAGGATAATGAGAAGAAGTCTGAGGAGTCCCAAGAAAAGACCATGAAATAAAATATTTAATTTTATATTAATTTCTTTTTGAAATACGAATGGAAAAATTTGTTTTTTAAATTAAAATAAATAAGTTATAACAAAATGGCAAGCAAATTTTTAAACAAAAGAACAGTTCCGGACAGTTTTAAAGAAATTCTATCCAATCTGACTCGGGAAATTTTACGAGAACAACCCACTGACATAATTCATTTTGCAGCAGCTTATTTTGAACATTTAAATGAAGTAATGTTTCATATATTTTCTTCCTTCATCTTTTTTTAAAATTTAAATTTGAATTTTCAGGGAAAAGGATCAAAATTTGAATATGACAAAAGCCGTGTCATTGCCAACCCTCAAAGAAAAACTGGGTACTCACGAACTGACACTTCTAACAGCAACAAATCCGAAAAATTGCTTTCGAAGGAATATGTGAGCCAATTATATGAATATGGGATCGAAAAAGTTCCACTTTGAACATATCAGCTTTTTCCAATATTATTTTTATTTAGTTCGAAGAACTGGATCTTGAAAACGATAACCAAGGGGTTTTGGGAGAGTTATATATCAACATAATTTCAGCCAAAGATTTAAAATTGAAAGAATCAAGTGATGAAACCCATTGCGTTGCTTTCTTGACTTCCGATCCGTTAAAAATCATCAAGACGAATACATCAAGCGACCCCAATAATCCTCAATGGGACCATCAAGATAAATTGGTCCTTCATAATTTGAGTGAAAATGACTTTTTTGAGACAAATCTTATTTTTCAAGTCTTTACAAATGATAATGGAGCTCTCATGGTTGGTGAAGCCAGTGTGGACATTGATTTCGCTTTAAGAAATCCTGGAGAATGGGAGTTGAAACTTACTAATGGAGAGGGAGTCGAGTCTGGGTTTTTGAATTTGCAAGTTAATTTCTTGAAGGAAACAGAAGCGAATGAAATTGAAGATGGCGAAGGAGAGATCGGTGAAGGGGAGAATAATAATAATTCTCAAGAAGCTTATGATAATACTAGCGAAAACGATGTTGAAAATTAATTTCAAAACAGAAAATTTCTAAGGATTTTAAAGATGATTTTTAGTTTTTCTTTCTGTTTTAGAAAATCTGAAATTTATTTTTTAATTAAATATTTTTTTCAACTAAATATTTATAAAAAAAACAAAAAACAGAGGATAAGGTTTTTCAAAGGAGAATAAATAAATCATCGAATCCCATGCTTTTGAATTCTCAAACTGATAAAATAAAAAATGATACTGAAGCGTAAAAGAAAGCATAAAAATTATCTTAGGATAAATTTAGATTTTTAAAATATATCTCAATGGGAAAGAAAGAAAACTTGCTCGAAAACAAAGAATTGTCATTGATTAAACTACTCAAAGATGAAAATCTTAGTAATTGCATTTTTGTTTTAGTCAACTTTTAAGAGCTTTTTGTTAATGAAAGAAATTAGAAAACATGCTGCCTTTGTAATTTCTCTCAATGCTTATGACAATCTTCCATTTAAAAATAGTTTACTTCAAGCGATTCCTTTCAAATTTCATGAAAATTCTAAAAATACCATCATAATTTATAATTATCCAAAAAAGATCAGCCCAAAAGTATTTATGATCATGAAAGCAGGTTTTATTCTTGAAAGAAGTTACTTAATTATTAAATATTATTAAAAGCGATAGAAAAATATTTGCAAAACTTTCAAGAAGAAAATCAAAACAATGAGAAAATCTTGTGGTTTTATCCAGCGAAAATACAAAATAATTTCCAAATTAACAGTTTATTGTTAGAAAGCTTGGATTTTGAAAATATCCATGAAGATTCCAATTTTCCTGATCCCTTTTTTTATTTTATTGGTTTTTGTGACAACCATCAAAATAAAAACAAAGTTCACACACCCGTCAAGACAATCAAATCCGTAAGCTTCATTGATTTTTTTCGAAAGAACAAAAATAAAGGAACTTCATCTTACAGCCCATATTTAAAACAATCCAATACCCCTACACAAAATAATTCAGAAATCCAAAATTTCATTAAAGACAAAAGTGAATTATACGATGCCATCAAAGACACCAATTTTTTTTTTAAGGAAAACAAAAAATTTACCACTGAAATCAACAAAACAATTTGGCAAAAAAAATACCATTCCATAAGAAGAAATTACCAAAATAAACACAAAATCGAAATAACACAGAGCGATATTTTTGTTGAAGAATTAGATTTTGAAGACTCTCAAAAGAAAAAAAAGGAAAATTCCCTATTGGAGAAAAAAATTTATCTAACTTTCCAAAAGGATTTCCGTAAATTTTCTTTTCAACATAAATCTGATATTTATTTGAATCAACTATCTGTTTCATCAATTGTTTCTCATCGATGGAGAAACGAAGGTAGCAAGCAAAGAATTTTAAGAATGACTCCCGAATTTTCAGATGAGAAATATTCATTTAGTAAAGGATATAATATTTATAAACCTAAACTTTAATAGATAACGTTTGCAAAAAGCTACAAAAGAAAGCAAGATCAATAAGTTTGAAAGAAAGTGATAATGGAAAAAAGAAAATCAGTAAGTTTAAAGAAGAAGGATTAATGAACACATCTTTGAATGAAAAAGATTATGTAACACTATTAAAAAAATGGGATGAAAGTAGAGAAAAAGTTTTTGGGATGGAATCGCAAGAATATCAAAAAATTTTGAAGTTCTGTCAGATGGATCAAATTGATTATACACAACCAGATCTTACTCAAGCTGTTCAGGATATGAGTTTAATTAATAAAGAAAGAAAAAATATTCGGAAGAACTATAAAAAATCATATTGCAATTTGTCACAAGATAATGAAGGAAAATTTCAAAATTCCCCGATAAAATTGGAAAAAGGAAAAAAATTGGTTTTCAAAAATGGTCGAATTTTTGAGAAGAAAAAAGTGGTTATTAAGAACCCAGGCTTCATACTCAAAGGGGATAATCAAGAAGTAGTAGTCTGCACACCTGAAACTCAAGAAACAAAACAAAAATTAAATATCATTCCTTTGATTGTTAAATCTTTTAGAAAATTTCGGGAGCTAAAAAAATGAAAATGATTTTTTTCTTCTTTAAGCCCAAATTATTTGTAAATTCAATAAACATTTTTTTCCATAGAAAAAATTCCTTTTTTTAGAAATCTAAAAAAAAAGACTCATTAATATTTTTTATATTTTTAAAAGACTATTAAGTATTAAATTCATAGATAATAAAATCTTGAAATTCGCAAAAAATTACAAAATCTGGATTTTTTAAAATCTATTCCAACAATTTTAATTTTTCTATATTAAAATTTTAAAAATTTCATTGAAATAATTTGACAATTTCCAAACTTTCATGTTTTGTTTTATTATTTAAATTTTTTGGAAGTTTTTTATTTTTAATATTTCAATTTTTTTCAAAAATTTCAAAACCCTTCTTATTGATATATTCCTTTACAAACCCAATTAAATTAGTGAGAACAACCATTGAAGATGATCTAAATCTGAATTTTAATCTCTCAAAATTTTCATTTCCAAAGCAGACAATCGCTTCATTAGATTTGATTCCTGCCATTATAAACTCATATTCAATCGGAGTACTCTTTTTTTCAAATAGTCTTAAACTAAAATTGTCAACTAATCTCTTTAACTCTTCTTTTCCCAAAATTTCACATTCAATAACTTTTTCATCATTTTCATTCAATCCAGAAAACAAAAGTTCAATATTTTCCAATTGTTGATTTGACATAAGTTCATTTAACTTCTGGGCCACATTATTTTCTTCTCTATTAAAGTGATGGTTTAATTTTATTAAAACTTCGTCCGTTGATTGTGCAATTTCAATTTTATGGTTATGTGAAATTCCAACAAATTTTTCTTTTCTTTTCCTGCTTTCATCAAGAATCCCTTTAAAAACCTTAGAAGCGAATTCTTCTGTCGGAGTTTGGACCATATTGATTGGTTTCACTTCTTCAGTTTTTTTTTCTTGATTGATGATTTCTGGCGGTTTGATAGAAGGAAAGGAATTCCTATTACGTACAGGTTTTTTTTCACTATTGTTCAAAGATGCTGGATTTGTGTTCCCCCAAAATTTTTTTCCTTCGAAATGAATCTTGTTTTCATTTTCATTGTTATTATTATTATTTTTTGTTGATTCTTCAGTCTGCGACTTGCTTTCTTTGAGGTTTCTTTGAGGATCATATAATTTGTAACCAAGTCTTTTAAATTTGCTTACATAAACATCTAAAAAAGACAAAGATTCATCAATGAGCATTGGTTTTTGACTTTCCTTTATAAAACAAAATTTGGTTATTAAGTCAAATTCATGGAGTCTTTGAATTAGATCAATATCTTTAGAGAAATGGAACTTCTTCAAAAAATATGATAAATCATAATTTGTTTCTGAATTAATTTTCATCAAAGCGCATAAAATCCAACTCAGCGTGTTTTTTTCATAAATATTGATTGAAAAATTGTCTTTCAAAGTCACGATCAAATTAATCAAAGTTTTTTTATCATTTTTATCTACAAATCAAAATTATTTGTTTTTTTTTTAATTATAATATTTTCTTACATATTTCAGAACCTATTTCTCCTAGAATCCAAGAAGCAATTTGAATAAGATTTTCTGGTAAAGTTTTCTCATAAATAATCAAATCTCGATAAAAATTGGTGATCATTGACCCCATTTTTTCCTTGTCCGATAAATAAATCTCATGAATCATCCTTATGAATTCGTTTTTCATTTCATCGCCAACTAAATTCCCTCCAAATTTCAGAAATTCTGATCCGAATAATAAGAAGAAGGTGGGATCTGGAGTGAATTTCTTAAATAATTCGAATATTCGATTGATCAACAATTTTTTGAAGAATTCATCTGATTCCATTTGTAAATATTTGAGTAATTTAGGGAGCACTATTCCAATGTTTTCCAAGTTTGCTATTTTAGCTAATAACAGCAATGTTTTCCTCTTGATCATGAAATCGTTATTTTCAAGACACGATATAATTTCATCTTGATATTGGTTAACAAATTTCAAATTTTGCTCGCTGAGACATAATAATGTTTTAATTCCCATATATTTTTGCTCGTTTTTCTGATTTAAATAGAAAGAAAGTATATCGCAACACTTTTCAATGATCTCCTTATTTGGGTGAATATTAAAAATTGTTTTCATGCATTCGAAAAGAACAGAATCTGTTGCATTGCTGTTTACGGTCGAATATTCCTTCACTATTTCATTTAGGATTGAGAAGCATTTTTCGCTATTTTTTTGGTTTTCTCCTACTATTACTCCAATGATTTGAAGTAATTTGATTTGAATCCAAGGAGATGCAATTTCTATGAAATTTTTGGAATCGAGGATTCTGGATTTGATTATATAAAAACCTTGATCTTCTTTCAATTTCTTGAAGAATAGGCTATTTAACAGTTGGATAACATTATCTAAAACATCTTGATAATCAGAGGGTTTTTTGCGGGCTTCTTCGTAAAGAATATTTGAAACCATGGATATGGTTTTCAAATGGTTATCATTTAAAAAGGACTTGAGAATTTTGTCAAAAGGGCCTATTAAACTGGGGGAATATTTATACATCTGATATAAAACCATCAGAGCTTTAACTTTAATTTCTCGTTTTCCATGTTTGAGCAAAGAAGTAATAAGAGAATGTGTGTTTTCAATGAAATCAGGACATAAAAATTTGCTCGTGGCTGTGATTGCTAGTTTTATTACATCTGATTTAGTAGATTGTAAGTCCTTTTGAATCGTTGAGATCAACAAAATTAAAAGGTCAGATGATTCGTTCAGAAAAAGGCAACATGCTAAATAGCCAAGCTTTTTATGAGAATAGTTCGATGATTGGGTGAAATTTATAGCCTGAATATAAATAAAGGGCGCCTCATAACCAAGCATTTCTAGAAAAATGGATCTTATTATGCATTGCTTAAGCTCCGAAGGGGAGAGGTCAATATTTTTGCCTTGGAATTTTGATTTCAATTGAACTAGTTCTTGGTTTAAAAGAGTGTCTTCTGCGAAACGTGTCCAACACGTTGATAATGAATCAAGGAAAGTGTGGGTTTCCTCAGATAAATGAGAAAAAGAAGTCATAAACCAGTCTTAATAAGAAAAAAAAACAATTGTTGCAAAAAAAAAAACAATTTTTTCAAAAATTCAAAATTTATACCTTTTTTTTAAAAAAATAAATAGGGGCAGTTTTTTAGGGTTTTTTTTTTCATTTTGAAAAAATTACGGCTCAAAAATATTTTTGATCAACTCGAAATTAAAAACAAAATCCCTTATCTGAATGAAAAACAAAAACACCTTCAAAATCCGATCATCCCTCCTGATATTGATTGAATGCACTTATATCTCTTTGGGGACATTTTATTCTGGCTATAACTTGGCAGTCCTTAATCAATCACAAACATGCATTGAGATAGTAAATCGATGGTCTCCTTCGGATGAAAAGTTCTATGCTGGACTCTTGACAAGTCTTTTGCCTTTGGGTGCGATTCTTGGCTCTATTCTCACAGCCACAATATCTGAGAAAATCGGCAAGAGATTATGTTTGATTTTAATGGATTTAATAGGGATCTTTGGCAATTTTATCATGATTTTCCCCGGAGCTCCACTATTTATTGGTCGTTTTATCACCGGAATTCCCACGGGGGCAAACACTGTCACAGTTCCTTCTTATATTAATGAAATCAGTCCGCCTGCACTTTTGCCGAAAACTGGAACGATTATATCGATTATGATAAATTTCGGGATTTTTTTCGCTTTTATCTTGGGTTTGAATTTCCCAAATGAAGAATATATGATGGCTCATAGAGATGAATTGCAATGGTGGAAATTCATGTTAACTTTCCCTATTTCAGCTTGTCTGATGAGAGTTATTTTATTAGTGTTTTTCGTAAAAACTGACACACCAGAATTTTACATTTCATCGAATCGAGAAGAAGACGCAAAAACCGTTCTGAGGAAATATTATGATGAAGATAGTGTTGAGACCGTGTTTGATGATTTGAAGAAGAAACATGAGAATCGTGCGAAATCAAATATCATCGATCTTTTTAACTACAAAATGAAAAAAAGATTACTGGTTGGGCTTCTGTTAAGCGTTTTCCAACAATTTTCAGGTATCAACGCTGTGATATTTTATTCCAATGAGATTTTTATGAATAGTGGCAATGGAAACGATTATTACGCTAAAGTATTTACGACCTTAATTGGAGTGATTTTAATAATAACAGCCTATTTATCTGGTAAATTTTTGGATAAATATGGAAGAAGATCCCTTTTGTTATTTGGGCAATTTATGTGCAGTTTGACATTGTTTCTTTTGATGTTATTTTGTTGGTTGAGTTTGGAGGAACCAACAAAATATTTGATTTTGTTGTTTATTTTAAGTTTTGGAGTATCATTGGGTCCTGTGGTTTTTGTGTATTTGCCTGAAATTCTGCCGGAAAAGGGGGTTGGAATTGCGATCATGGCCAATTGGTTTAGTTGTTTTTTAATTGGATTGTTGTTTCCCATTTTTGTTGACAAAATTAACATTGAAGGATGTTTTTTGATTTTCTGTATAATTACTATTGTTGGTTTGGTCTTTATAAAATTTTGCGTGTTGGAAACAAGATTTAGATCCAAAGAAGAAATTGAGGAAATGTTTATGAATGGGGGGAAGGATCAAGAAGAGGAAAATAGTTTAAAAACATAAAATTCAAATATATAATTAGATTTTAGATTAATTCTTTTTTTTCTTTTAACTAAAGAACAAGCTCGTCTATATTATATGCATTGGCCATCATTATGAATGTTATTAGTAACAGTTTTCATGCTGGGATAAGAAAAAATTCCTTTAAGTTCCACTTCAGTTTTTACTTTGCGGAGTTCATCAAAAAATGAGAAATTAACCGCTTCTTCTCCGAATGTAACTCGGTCAATTCCCAATTTTTCCTCTTCTTCGTTAACTCTTAGTCCAATAGTAATTTTCATGAGCGTCAAAATTAAAAAGCTCATACCAAATGACCAAATCCCAACGACTAAAGAAACAACAATTTGTTTCCATAGCAAAGAGCCATTTCCATAAACTGCGCCATTGGGGCCTGCATCGTTGACATCGTTCGAAGCGAAAAATCCCGTTAAGATAGAACCAACTAATCCTGCAATTCCATGGCAACCAAATACATCCAAAGCATCATCAAAAAGATCATATTTGATCTTGAATCTGCAGAAAAGATTGGGCAGTAATCCAGAGAACATACCTATTACAATAGATGCCCAAACTGTCACAAATCCACTTGCTGGTGTTATTGCAACGAGGCCGCAAACTGCTCCTGTACAAAACCCAACACTAGATACTTTTTTGCTGAGCAAATAGTCAACAACTAACCACATGAGTCCACTTGTGGTCGCAGCCATATTAGTCACCACGCAAGCCGAAGCACTCAACTCATTAGCCTTTAGAGCAGACCCTCCATTGAAGCCAAACCAACCGAACCATAATAAAGTTGTTCCTAAAATAACCAAAGGAACATTGCATGGAGCTTTATTTGGTTTATTTCTTCTCCCTAAAACGATAGCAGCGGCCAAAGCTGAAAATCCAGAGCTCATGTGAACCACAAAGCCTCCAGCAAAATCAATTGCTCCCAATTGACAAGCCCAACCATTTACGTTCCATACCCAATGTCCGACAGGACAATAAATCACCAAGGACCAAATAATCACAAAAAGGAGGTATCGAGAAAGTCTCATTCTTTCAGCTACAGATCCTGCAATTAAAGCAGGAGTTATTGTTGCAAATTTCAGTTGGAAGAAGAAAAAAACCATTGATGGTATTGTCGTCCCATAATAAGCACTGGGGGCTTTCCAGTTATAATCTAAAGCGGCCAAAGATGTATCACCAATAAAGCCATTTGAATGAGAAGAGGTTCCAAATACCAGAGAAAAACCTAACAAATACCATACTAAAGTAATCACTGCAAAAGAAATATAACAATATGAAATTGTCGAGAGCAAGTTTTTGTTGCTGACCAAACCACCATAAAAAAAACCAAGACCTGGAGTCATAATCATTACTAAGCAAGAGGATGATAAAACCCATGTTGTGTCTCCTGTATTGATCGATGAAATTTCTGACATTAAGTAATGAGCAAGAAAAACCAAATGTCTGCTTTTCATTTAAAGAAACAGGTGACCTCATTGAAGAGATATTTTGGTACGTTCAAGGCTAGGCGCCCACAGTGCAATTTGAATTTGATAATATATAATTTACTATATAAGAATTTTTTTAATTCATCATTAGGTACGCATTTATTTATTTTATGATAATAAAGTTGGAAATATAGTGGCACGAATTTTTTAATATTTCCATTTTTGTTTAAAGAAATTTCCATCATTTTGAATTAAATATATAATTTTTTTTAATTTTGTTGCAAAAACAATAATTTTTCTTAAAATCCAAAAATATTTCAAAATTTCGAATCCCTGACAGCATTTTATTTCACAAAACTAAAATAAAAAATAATGAAAAGAAAAGAAGCTCAGGCTTCAAAACCCGTAAAAAATGAAGTTACCTCTTCTGTTTCTCCAGTGAAAGCTTTTGATCCGACTCCTTACATGGACCCCCGATTTAATGTAAGTAGAGAGGAAATAATAGAGATCAAAAAAGCTTTTGATATTTTCGATGTTGATGGCAGTGGCACAATCACACCCAAAGAACTCGGAGATGCTTTTGCCGAAATGGGTATGAGTTCAAACCAGAAAGTGATTTACCATATTTTGTCTGAATTGGATCGTGATAATAGTGGGGTGATAGATTTTGGTGAATTTTTGAAGTTGGCAGTATTAAGGACGGAGTTTAAGCCAAATCGAAGAGAATTGTTGAAAATCTTTAAAATTTTTGACATTGGGAACAAGGGCAAGATTTCGAAGCAGGATTTGAAAAAAATCGCTGATGAATTAGGACAGGAAATGACTGATGATGAGTTGAAGAAGATGATTAGGAAAGCAGATCGAGATGAGGATGGTTTTGTGAATTTTGAAGATTTTTGCATTATTACATTTGGAAAGACATTTGAAGAGGAATAGAAAAAATATTATTGTTTAAAAAAAAACAGAAAATATCATTTTAAGACCAAATTCAAAAAAATTATTTGAGAATATTAATTAAAAAAATTCTGTTATTTCATAATTTTTTTAAAATGAATCAAGTGATTTAATAATGAGTCTTTGTTCCTATGAAAAGGAACCAGTTTCCTTAAATGATCTCGATGTCAACGAATTTTTCGATAACTTCGAAAAATACATTGATATCACATTCCAAGATCAATTCACTTTAAAAACCCAAATCCTTCAAAAACAACAAAATATTGCAAGGAACCTCAAAAAGGAGTTTGATTTCGAATTTCTGGGGTCTGAAGACATAATTCCAAAAACGGAACCTATTAGAAAAATTGAGAAAAATAATATTAGGTCCCAAAAAAACATAGAGGATCATAACTTTTTTTGCTTATGTTTTGTGTGCCAAACTAAAAAATTCATTCAGAAGAAAAGATCGACCTCTATTCGATTAATTGATAAAAACACAATGCCTCGAAATAAATGTATCACAAATAAAGAAAATATTGACAAAGTAGTAAATGGATCCACGAAGCCGTCGAAGAAAAATTTTATTTTGAAGAATGGGAAACAAGGGAAATTTCTGAAATAAAAGGAAATTTGCAAGGTAGACTGCTATTTTTATTGTTTTTTATGCTTATGTTTTATTATATATTTTGTAGTACCATAAAATTCAAATTTTTGAATTTCAAATTTTTTTTTTTTTAATACAAAAACCAAATTAAAATTTTTTTTTATAAAAATAAAAAAGCTCGAAAATATCTAACTAATGCCCCATTCCCCGCCAATTTTTTCCTATTTAAAGACCCGGCCAATTTTTTGAAAATCATTAAAACACAATAACACATATTTTCTCTTCCCTCCAAAATTTCCAAATGGACTTTCAAAACGCAGACCCAGCAATCCAATGGGACTCCTATTCGCGTATGTTGACCCACTTCCTTTCAACGACGGAAAACAACCTCAAAATCGAAAATATGATTGGCAACAATCAATCTCGTTTCCCTGTAAATTTAGATGAACTCCGTAAATTGGACTCAAACCTGTGCCAAAGCATCATCCAAACTCCTACCAAAGCCATCAAAATCATTGAAAATGCTTTGAAGGCAGCAATAGATGAACGATTAGGAGGGTCTGAGAAAAAAAGACTCATGACCCAAAAAGAAACAAGATATAGAGTTGCTTTCGAGGGTAATTTGGGCCGAAATCTGGTCACTCCAAGAGGATTATCATCTGCCCTGGTGCATAATTTAGTCGGAGTGCAAGGTATTGTCACCAGAGTTTCTTTGGTCAGACCTAAATTGGTGAAATCAGTGCATCATTGTGAGAAAACACAAAAGATGACAGGCAAGGAGTACAATGATGATTATGAGCTCGGTGCAGAGAAAAACTACGGTCTGACCAATGCTTTTCCTTTGAAGGATCAAGAAGGAAATCCATTGACTTGTGATTTTGGATCATGTGTGTTCAAAGACTTCCAAAACCTTGTGATTCAAGAAATGCCGGAATGTGCGCCAACTGGGTTGTTACCAAGATCCGTTGAAGTGGTTCTTGAAGATGATTTAGCTGACAAAGTGAAGCCTGGAGATCGAGTTCAAGTCATTGGAGTTTACAAAGCTGTGGCCAATCATACGACATCTCAAAACGGATATTTTAAAGTAGTCCTTGTGGCAACAAGCATCAGTGCTTTATCTACAGAGCTCAATGTTCCAAATATTTCAGGTGAGGATATCAAGAACATGAGGAAAATGGCAGAAAGAGCAGATATTTTTGATCTGTTGAGCAAGTCAATTGCTCCTTCTATCCAAGGCCATGAGTTCATTAAAAAGGGAATCTTACTCATGCTTTTGGGAGGAGTTGAGAAAACTTTAGAAAACAACACTCATCTTAGAGGAGACATCAACATTTTAATAATCGGAGATCCTTCAACTGCCAAATCACAAATGTTGCGTCATATACTCAACATTGCTCCTTTAGCCATTAACACAACTGGTCGTGGTTCATCAGGTGTTGGTCTAACAGCAGCCGTTGCCTTTGAAAAAGAGACTGGTGAGAAGCATTTAGAGGCTGGAGCCATGGTTCTTGCTGATCGTGGGATTGTTTGCATTGATGAGTTCGATAAAATGAGTGAGGTTGACAGAGTGGCAATCCATGAAGTGATGGAGCAACAGACTGTGACTATTGCAAAGGCTGGAATTCATACAAGTCTTAATGCCAGATGTTCAGTTATTGCAGCTGCGAATCCTATTTATGGAGAATATCAAAAGGATCTTCCTCCAACCAAGAACATTGGATTGCCAGACTCTCTGTTAAGCAGATTTGACTTGTTGTATGTTGTTTTGGATGAAAAGAGTTCGATGCATGATAGAAAAGTTGCTGAGCGAGTCACTAAAAACCATAGATATATGGCTCCAAATCAAAGTGGTGAAAGCATGGGCTTGGGCAACATGAATGAAGACAATTATGTGATTGAACCAGAACATATCGATGATAAGAATGTCAAAGTCTTTGAGAAGTTTAATCATGTGTTGCATAGCACCAATCAAAAGGAGTTGGTTTCTCAAGGATTTCTGAAGAAATACATTTATTATGCCAAAAAATCATACAGTCCTGTGTTGGAAGACAATTCCATTGAATATATAGCCGATGCCTGGAACAAATTGAGACAAAAAGATATGGACACTAGCAACACCAGTGGGGTGAAAAATCTGTCAATTACTATTAGAACCCTTGAAACTTTGATCAGATTGGCCTCAGCTCATGCGAAACTGAGATTGAGCAAAAAGGTGGAGAAAACTGACTGTTTCGTAGCCTTGAATCTGCTCAAATATGCCTTATTTAATGAATTAATGGATCCTGAAGAGGAACTCAATTTCCAAACTAAAATCAATGAAGAAGACCAAATGATCAACGAAACCGAAAAGCCTTCAAATTACAAAGGAGGTTATTCTTTGAGAGGAAACATAACTCCTAAGAAAAAGGAAGAAGATTTCTATGAGAAGGAAATTCAAAAATTGTCAATTTCTGGTAAGAAACAAAAGAAAGATGAGGGATCTGGTTCCAAACAATTGAAGCGCGAAATGAAGGAAATCCATTTAGATGAAAACGAAGATATTATCAAAATTATAGAAGAAAATGTTCTAGCATCTGTTGAAGTGCAAGAATCGCAAATTAAATATGTTTTTAGGATATTGAGTGGTTTTTTCTCGGAAAAGAAGAAAACGCAGATAACAGTGGATGAGCTGTGGAAGTATATTTCTGAAAAGAAGGAAGCAGAAATCCAGAATAAAGAACAAATGCTTAAATGTTTGGCGGAGTTGGATGATAATAATAAGATTATGTTGAATCGCTTGGATAATAAAGTATATTCGTTGCATTAAGCTTTAAAGTCATTCCGTTTGGTATTTTTTATTTGTTTTGTTTTATAGATATAAAAAAAAATGACTAGAAAAAAATTTATTTTTTTGACATTTCAGAAGCAACTTTGGTCTTTTAATATTCAGCCTTCTCGTATTTATACAATTTTGAAAAATAAAAAAAATAAAAATTATCTTTTTATTTTTTAAATAAAATTTTTTTTTAATAAAATCTGAAATCATGAAAAAGAAACAAGATTCTTAATTAAATTTATTTTATGAATGGGGCAATACATATTAAATATAATAACATTTGAGTTATTATAAACGACGTATTATTAATTCAGCTTTGAAGTACTCGTCTATAAAAAGAAAGACCCCATCGTTAATAATAATTTATTTTTCTATTTTTTATTTGTCAACGCCATGGATATTCAAAAGCATAAATCGTCCTTCTATGTCTTTCTAGTAGTTGCTAACGCTTCTCTGGGGACATTTTTCTTTGGTTATATGATCGGTGTTTTCAATCCGACTCAAGAATGCATGGAAACCGTCAATGAATGGGGTGACAATAAGGCCTTATATGATGGATTAGTCACAGGTATTTTATTTCTTAAAAACTTTATATAACTGTTCTCTTTTTTATAGGATTTATGCCAATCGGGGCTATCATTGGAGCTTTTCTCGGTGGTTTTCTTGCTACAAAGCAAGGCAGGAGGAAGAGTTTTATCTTGGCAGATATCATAGGAATCGTTGGTTGTGTGATCTGGATTTTCAAAGGCAATGCTCCTTTACTTTTGGGTCGACTTATTTCTGGGGTGGCAGTTGGTATAAATTCTGCCATTGTACCTCTATACATCAATGAGATCAGCCCACAGTCAATCGCAGGAACAATGGGTTCAATGACTCAATTGACAGTAAATGTGGGGATCCTTGTTTCTTTTCTCCTTGGTCTTAATGTGTCCAAGACTGCTACCATCAAAGCCCATCCCGATGACGAATGGTGGTGGAGATTCATGTTTGCCTTCCCAATTCTTACTGCCGCGTTGAGAATGATATGTTTGCTCTTCATATTTAAATTTGAGACTCCATCTTATTTGATTTCAAATGGAAAAGATGAGGAAGCAAAAAAAATCATTGATAAGATTTACTTCTCCGAACACTCAGAACAAATTTATAAAGATGTCAAAACAAGGATGAATAATTGCAAAGACGTCTCTTATGGAGAGTTGTTTGGACCAAAGTATAAAAAGAGAGTGGGAATGGGTATTCTTTTAAGTTTAATTCAACAGTTTTCAGGGGTTAATGCTGTTCTGTTTTACTCAGATAAGATTCTCAAAGGAGATAATAGCGACCCTGATAATATCGACCCATTCGATGATAAAATGGCCAAAATATTTACCATTTTAATCGGTTGCATCCTAATTTTTGCTTCTTGGCTTTCTGGCAAGTTTATTGACAAATTTGGCAGGAAATCAATTCTTCTCCTAGGAGAAGTTTTATGTATCATTACTTTGCTTATCCTCGCAATCTTTGGTTTTTTAGACCTCAGCAACCCTTCAAAATATATCATCTTGGTCTATATGTTCAGCTTTGGTATTTCATTGGGTCCAATTGTATGGCTTTATTTGCCTGAAATACTTCCTGAAAAGGGAGTTAGCCTCGCAGCTTTGGCGAATTGGGTTGGATGTGGAATTATTGGACTATTTTTCCCAATGGTTAAAAATGCGATTAACATTCAAGGAACATTCTTAATATTTTTGGGATGCTGCGTTGCTGCTTTGTTTTATATGTTTATCTTTGTGAAGGAAACAAAAGGAAAATCTCCTGAAGAAATTGAGGAGATGTTCGGTAATGAAAATCTTAAGGATGAGGAGAAAAATTTAATTAGTGGAAACACTTCAGCTCCTTTTTAATTAATGCTGATCACATATAACATTAATAAATATCATAGATTGCATATAGTCTCTTTTTTTAAAAAAATTTAGTTTTAAATAAAATTCAAAATATATTTTGAAATATTTTATTTTTTGACTAAATTTTTTTTCTTCTCATTTTAGAAAGTTCAGGTCCAAAATAATAATGA
>Ga0302186_10000463_pt1 | contig 36302 bp, 39 predicted proteins | sample II_Bog_E1_2_FD_198782 | JGI IMG/M metagenome (GOLD analysis project Ga0302186, IMG submission 198782) | Peat permafrost microbial communities from Stordalen Mire near Abisko, Sweden - II_Bog_E1_1 | ecosystem: Environmental > Terrestrial > Soil > Wetlands > Peat | place: Sweden: Abisko... | reverse complement strand
GTCATTCCCGTGAAAACGGGAATCTATTTTTACAAGAATAATAGAATTATTTCTTCTTCAAATATTCACGAATCACTTTTTCAACATCCTTTCCATTATTTGTATTCATGAGTTCGATTCGTAAATCCTTCGCACCTTCCCAACCACTTACATAGGCTTTAAAATGTTTTTTCATATTTGCAAAATTTCGATACGACAAAAGTTTTTCGTAAAGTTTTGTATGTTCGACAAGTGCTTTCAACTTTTCTTTTGGTGTCGGAAGTTTTTTCTTTCTTGTATCAAAAAGCCATGGGTTTCCAAAAATCCCTCGACCAATCATGATCCCATCAAATCTAGCTTTCACCGCTTTTTCTTTCCCGTCTGTAAGCGTCACAATATCTCCATTTGCAATGAGTACAATATCTTTTTTCTGCTTACGAGCTGTACGAACGATATCTTTTGCAAGCTCCCAATGTGCAGGAACATCTGACATTTCTTTTTTTGTACGAAGGTGTACCGTAAGTGCAGCAATATCTTCTTGTAATATTTCAACAAGCCATGTTTTATACTCAATCGTATTGTATCCGATACGAGTTTTTACTGAGATCGGAAGCTTTGGTGCACCGAGATGCGCAGCGCGAATGATTTCTCGTGCGAGTGCCGGGGTTTTGATAAGTGCTGCGCCGGCACCTTGCTTTACCACATCTTTATCAGGACAACCCATATTGATATCAATACCATCAAAGCCGAGTTTTGAAATAATCTCGCATGCTTTTTGTATTTTGTCTGGATGAGCACCAAAAATCTGTGCCACAAGAGGTTTTTCTTTTTTTGAAAATTTCAGAAGCTTCAACATTGCGTCTCTCCCTGCTTCTGATGCAAGCCCGTCTGCAGAAACAAACTCTGTCCAAAATACTGCAGGACCGCCACCGGCTAAACCGTGTCGAGAATATTTTGCAATAATCTGTCGGAAAGCGGTATCGGTCACATTGATCATCGGAGCAAGACAAAAAAATACACCGTCTCCACCACGTCGCGCTGTTTTTTTATTTTGTGAAATTTTTTCCCAAAAATTTGCCATAACACGCGTGATAGTATCACTTTTTTAGATTTTTGACCAACAAAGTAAAAAATGGTAGTGTAATAAATATGACAAAAACAGAGGTGAAGAAAATAGAAATCATTCAAAAAGACAATCCCTTGCTAAGGAAAATTTCCACTCCTGTTCCCCTTGCAAAAATAAAAAGTCCAGAAATAAAAGCGATTATCTCTGACATGAAAAAAACTATTAAAAACCAGACTGATGCCGTGGCAATTTCTGCTGTGCAAATCGCACAACCAGTACGAATTTTTGTTGTATCAAAAAAAGTTTTTAAAATTATTGATAACGGTCTCACAAAAGCTCAAGATATTGTGGCAGATACAAAAAATGATCTTGTATTCATCAACCCTAAAATTGTAAAAACATCAAAAAATAAACAAGAGCTCGAAGAAGGATGTCTCTCTGTGCGTTATGTCTATGGAAAAGTAATTCGTCCAGAAAAAGCAAGTATTGAGGCATACGATGAAAATGGAAAAAAGTTCTCTCGTGGTTTTTCGGGACTTTTTGCACAGATTGTCCAGCATGAAACAGATCATTTAAACGGAATTCTTTTTATAGACAAAGCGAAAGATTTGCAGGAAATTTCTCATGAAGAGTACGAGAAAATTTTAGCTGACGAAGCAAAATAAAAATAATCATGTTTCATCAAGATATTAAAATTGCATTTTTTGGAAACGCAGACTTTTCTTTTATCGTACTTGAAGAGTTGCAAAAACAAGGAATTCTTGTAGATCTTGTGGTTACCACGATCGATAAACCAGTTGGCAGAAAAATGGTTTTGACACCAACTCCCACAAAAGTCTGGGCTGAAAATAATTCGGTTGAATATATCGCTCCGGAAAAACTCAAAGATGAAAGTTTTTTGAAAAAGATTTCAGAATACAATCTGTTTATTGTTGCTGCATATGGAAAAATTATTCCTAAAATTCTCATTGATATCCCGAAGTACAAAGTGCTCAACGTACATCCTTCTCTTCTTCCAAAATATCGCGGGCCTTCCCCACTCCAAAGCCAAATTCTTGCCGATGAAAAATTCATTGGTGTATCAATCATGCAAATCGATGAACTCGTAGATCATGGAGCTATCGTTTCTCAAAAGAAAGTAGACATATCGGATTGGCCTGTTGGTTTTTTTGAATTACAAAAAATTCTCGGAAAAGAGGGTGCTGATATTCTTGCAAAGATTTTACCTGATTGGATAAAGGGAAATATTCAAGAAAAATCACAGGAAGATGATCGCGCAACGTTTACGAAAAAAGTAGAAAAAACAGATGGATTTCTCGATCTTTCCGGTGACGCATACAAAAATTATTTGAAATATCTTGCATTTGAAGATTGGCCAGGAACATATTTTGAACAAGAAAAAGACGGCAAGAAAATCCGAGTTATTGTGAAAAAAGCAGAGTGGAAAGAACATACACTTAAACTAACCCGAGTACTCCCTGAAGGAAAAAAAGAAATGAGCTACGAGGATTTTTTGAGAGGGATCAAATAGTGTGAGAAAAAAGTATAAGGTAGTATATAAAAAAAGGGGGGCCGCGAAGCGACCCCCCTTTTTTTTATACTATCTTTCTTTGTGTATTTTTATTCTCTCCAACCATTCATCATTGATTTTATTTTTGCACCACCTCTTCTCATGAGGCTCACCTTTTTATCTTTCTTTGAGCGTAATTCTTCAGCTAATTCTTCTGTTGTGAGATCGATTGCGGTATACAAATCTTCTTTTTCAATTGAAGTATGTAAAGATTCTCCCTCAGCAAGTCGAAGGGTGAATTCAGCTAAAAATAAATCGCCGTTTTTATGATGGTTTGTTGTTTTCCCAATCTCGACATAACACATGGCATCATCTTTTTTAGATTCATGTATAAACTTATCCAAAGAATTCAACTTTTTTTCAACATAATCATTGATCGCAGGTGTAAGAGAAAACTCGATTGTCTTTATATTATACTTCATATGTTATTATTCTAAACTAATAATTTTACTTGGCGAATGGTGTCCACTTACGATTCGAACATTATTATACACTGGAAAAAATTCTCGCACCAGCTCAAGTATTCGCCGATTTGCACGATTTTGTTCAGCAGACTCTTTTACCGATATTACAAAGTGGTCTTTTGATTTTTGTATGACTTTCTCTGCCTTTGCTTCAGTGACAACTTTTACTTTTATATACATAACGATTTACATAATAACACGATACATTATATAAAAAATACGGCATGTGCAACGTGCACACGCCGTATTGTAAAATCGAACCCCCCCTATTATTTAATCAAGAGTCTCACGGATAGCAATGTCGTCCGCAAGCTCCCCAATCGATAGCTGGCCTGGGGCGGTACTTTGCTGTCCATCCATATATCCATATGTCCCCGCAGACCCTCAAGCGAGACAGAGTCTTCTCGTCTGGACTCCCTCTTTTCCCATGAGGAAAGAGATAAGCGGGCGGGAATCTCCACGATTCACAGCGAGTGAATGCCCATAAAACAGGGCTTGTATTTTTGCTACCGCATCAGCGGTTTGTGCCGTTGATACGATCTTGAAAAATCCAGCTCTTGTTGCCCGCATCTTATTGAGTATCGCGAGCAATTCTCCCGCGCTTTTATTTCCTTCAAAATCGTGGTACGAGGTAATAATTTTTCCCCCTAAAAATGGGAGAATCTCAAACTCCGTTCGCGCCCAGTGAAGTAATTCTATATCGAAATCCACAAAAACCTGCATGTTCTCATCCGCAACAAGTCGGTGGAGCGTCCGTGGTAAATTTTTCCAAAAATACCACTGCTCCTCACATCCAGCATTCCACAGACCGCCCTGCTCACACGACCGTCGTGTGAGAATTGTTGCGGGGAAAAGAAGATTTCCCGATAGGTTACTCACCACATCTTGACATTCTTTTTTTGAGAGAGCATCGAGCCGAATCTCCAGCGTGTGAGCTCGACATTCCGAGCGCAAGTGTCTGAAAATTCCCATCATTTCCTGAGCGCTTTTTGGCATTACTGAACAAATAATGCCAAATTTAGGTTTTTGCCTTAATTTCATTATGTCTCCATAAGAATGAGAAAAAGAAGAAATGAAAATATATTTTTTGTTTTTCAGCGATCAATCTAGATTATCCAAAACAAAGACTAGTATAAAAACATCTATCAGTCAAATTTTTATAGATAGATTTTCCCCCTTCACTTTTTATTTTTAATCTGCTATTATGTTTCTCGTATTCGGGAGTAGTTGAAATACGAATACATTGTAGATGTTTGATTATTCGGGAGTAGCTCAGCGGTAGAGCAATCGCCTGTTAAGCGATTGGTCACAGGTTCGATCCCTGTCTCCCGAGCATTGTTGGACAGTTGAGGTAAATTTCCTCAATCTGTCTAGTGTTTTTGCCCCTTTTAAGAGGTTCTAACTTTTTATTTTCAGTGGCTACATCTTTTAAAGGTTTTAAAGGCAAAATCGTATTTTCTATATCAATTACAAGGTTTCTATCAGTAATTGAGAGGTGCGAACCTAATTTGGATAATATGTCTTTTTTCTCAAATTCGCCTTTTTCAAATTTTGCTTTGGCATCTCTAGCAAAATCATAAACCTCATCAGCTTTTTTCATAAAGGCATCAACATCTTTGCCCGTTTTGTTAAAAATACTTTCCCAGTGTAATTTTTCCACCACCAAAGATTCTTTTTTCATTTTAAATTCTTCCTCTGTTATTTCTTGGTTAGACCTCATATCAATTAACCCAGATATTTTTTTCAAACATTCTTTGTATGCTTTATTTTGTGTATCAAGGACGGCTTCGGTTGTTTGAAATTGTTTTGTATTTTCAAGTTTAGACCACTTCAAAGCAAAATCGTGCAGGTCTGGCGGAATATTAAAAGAATCAACTTCCTTCTTTATTTGTTTTTCTAACTCTTTTTGCTCAACGCCTTTCTGTGAGCAGTTTGGATTTTTGCGTTTTGTGCAATGATAATAAATATATCTGTGTATATTTCCGTTCAGTTGCTTCTTAATCTTTTCTTCTGCCGTAATGCCCGAATGACACTCTCCGCACTCCATAAGCCCCGTAAAAGCGAATATATGCGTCTTGGGACGAGGTCTGCCCTTTCTTCCAAGTAATATCTGAATCTTGTCGTATTCTTCCGATTTCATTAAAGGTTTATATGTTCCTTTATACCAAAGACCGCTTCCTTTCGGATATTCATACATTCCATAATATACAGGGTTGGTAAAAACACTATAAATTGTATTTCTGCTCATTGGCTTTCCGTTTGGCATTTTAAAGCCCCATTCTTCGTTTGCCGTTCTTCTAATTTTTTGTGGAGTATAAAGACCTGTGAGCATTGTATCAACCATTTTGCGAACCAAATCAAATCTTTCTGGGTCTGGGTATATTTGTTTTTTACCTCGTTCCTCATATTTATCATTTTTATAACCAACCGGAGCGGGGGCGGGATACATTCCTTTTTCCGCTTTTGTCCTCAAACCTCTTTTTACATCCTCACCTTTATTATCGTTTTCTAATTTTGCTTGACTGCAAAACAAATTAAGCAAAAACTTATCATTCGGAGTATCGTGAAATATTTGGCTAGGAGTTCTAACCTCAAATAATTTTTTCTCATCCATTAAATAAACCACCTTGCCAGTGTCTATTGAGTTTCTTGATATTCTGCTTGCGTTCCAAACTAAAATTCCATTAACAAAACCTTTTTCAATCTTTGTGGTCAATTCATTAAATTTTGGTCTGCCGAGTTTTTTTGCCGAGTGAGATTCTTCTATTATTTCAACAATTTTCAGTTTCTCTCTTTTGGCAACTTCCTCAAGTTCTTTTCTTTGTGATTCAATAGACAAAACTTGCCTATCCTCTTGCTCGGAAGATTTACGGCAATAAATAACATATTTCGTTGGTTGTTTAGTTTTGTTTTCCATTAGTTTTTGCTTTATTCAAAAAACTATCAAATTCTTTTTTATCAATTCTAAACTCCTTGCCTATTTTATAGGACTTTAATTTCCCAGCTCCAATATAGCGATAAATAGTCATTATATTTACTCTCAATTTTTCTGCTAATTCTTTGGCTGTATAAAATTCTTGATTATTCATATATCCATTATACTTTACTATTCTTTACATAGCAAGTCATTGTTTTCTTTTAAAAATTGCCTTGCTTCATCTAAACTTATAACCACCTTAACCTCTTTATTTTTCCCCTCAAAATCAATGTTTCCGATAATTTCTATCTGTCTTTTTTCTTCAATTTGTCCGTAGCCATAAGAGCCGAAAGTAGTCCCAACATTTTCGTGTCCCAAACTTTGACTAAGAGCTTTTTTCTGTTCTTCGGTTAATGGAAGCTTTGCTAATTCTTTAACCCACCAATGCCTAAAGGTGTGAGGATGATAATATTTGATTCCTACTTGCTTAAATCTTTTTTCAAATATCTTTCTTAAAGAAGAAGAATTTTTAAGGAATTTTGCCTCAATTTCGCCTGTATTGTAATAACTTACATTTTCTTTACCGTTCTCTATCTTTGTCGCTGGAAATATCGGGTCGGTTGGTTTGAATTTCTTTTCTTTTTCTAAATAATCAAACCACTCAATAAAATAATTCAATGTTTCCCTATATTTGAAAGAGATTAAAGAGGAAACGATTTTTTTAGAAAATTTTGTTTTTACTCCTAATGCTGGGTCTTGATAGATAACCAAATCTTTTTTATCAAAACTTCTCATAGGCAGAGTCATAATTGCCGTGATTCTTGCTCCAGTGAGAAAAGCTAACGAAAATAAAGCTCTATCCCTCATCTCAATTTCTGTTCTTCCTTTTAAATTTTCAATCACCGTTTTAATTTCTTCTAATGTCGGATACTCTGCACTCTTGGGCTGTGTGGCTTCCCTAACTTCTTTTTTTGTTAAATTAAGATATTCAATGGCGGTCTGATTTATTTTTGTTTTATAACCTGATTGTTTAGATAACCAATCAAAGAAAAGTTTTAAATGTCGTAAATTATCCCAGCAGTATTTAATACTAATATTTTCTTCAGAGTTGTTTTTCTTTTTATTTTTTAGCCATTCTTTAAATTCTCCCGCCTTTGTCATATTGAAAGAACCAAAATCGGCTTTATTTGTAAAATCTTCCCAGAGCCAGATTGCCTTTTCATAGCACTGAATCGTATCGGGACAAAATCCTCTTGAAGCTTTGAGCCATCCGTAAAAATTTCTTTTAAGCTGTTCATTTTTGTAAGTTGTTGATGTCATTTTACTTTGTATTATTTAATGCTATTAAATGGGACATTTAAGAGTAATAACAGATAACCATTTAATCCCTGCACCAATTCCTGCTTTCACAAGTCTGTATTTTATCGGATTATTTCTAGCCCACTTTTTGATACTCCCTTCTTTACCGTACTTTTGAACTCCTTTATTTCCTGCTTCTACTTGTTTATCTAACAAACCCTTTGTGCGTATTGCATCAGAGGTCGCTTGGTCTAATTTAGTAACAGCTGTTGCGGCATCTGGATTTGTTTCAGACAATATATTTCTAGCGGTAGTTTTTAATCCAGTGCGGGTATTTTCTGCGGCTTGCTTTGAAAGACCGGAAGCGGCTTCACCATTGGCATTAAATCCGCTAATAGTAGAACCGTGTTCCTTTGCTAAGTCGTTTAATTCTTTAGATGTCAGCCCATCCGTGTTGGCTTTTTCTTCTAACGCTTTCATATCTGATAACCCTTGAGCATCATTTGTTTTAGTATAGAAATCTTTTAATTGGTCAATAGCCTGTTGAACATAATTTGTTTTAACGGCGTTTTTCCCTGTGCCAGTTGTCTGTTCAAAATCAGACATCGGATGCGGAGTGTTGTCATTGGCAAAATGAGTATCCACCTCATTCATATTTGACTTTATTTTTCCTTGAATTGCATCAGATAATTCTTTTGGAGACATTTCGGTAGGATTTATATCAGTAGGTAGTGTAGCAAATGTTCTTTGAGCTGCAGGAATATCGTTTATTTTACCTTGAATAATTTGTCCCGTAGCTTCTTCTGGGGTCAAATCTGGTTTAACTGCCTCTTTAATTCTACCAGCAATATTATTCGCTTTATTTCCAATTACATCTTTAACATTTCCTGCAACATTCTTTACATTATCTACTCCAGTTTTAACTGCATCAGTTGCATCATTTATTCCTGATTTAATTCCACCTATAACATCAGGTGTATTTGCTGTTAGAGATTTATTTGCTGAATCAATCATAGAACCTTCTCCAGCAGTTGCTGAATCTTCTCCAATTACTGCCAATATTATATTTAAAGCACTTGATATATCTTTCGCCGCTCTAGGATTTGACTGTGCTACAGAACTTATATGGTCTTGTACTGATTGCATAGCATCTCCTACTGGGCCAGTTGCTAGATGTTGTAGTGCTGGAATATTATTTAATTTATCTGCAACATAATTTACACCACCTGTTATTGGAGAAAATAGAGTCATTAAGGCATCACTTGCTGTATTCATACTACCTTCAAGTAATCCACCAGTTGCTTTTGCTTCTCCCATAATAGTATTTCCTAATCCACCTTTATCTGCTTGGTCTACTCCTGCTTGATATGTATCTGCTCCTTGTTGAACATCTTGTGCTATATTTTTTGCTCCTGCTTCTTGTGCTTGACCTACGAAGTCACCAAGACTTGATGGATTGTTTACTGAAGATGGAGTTGAAGTAGTTGTTGGAGTTGTTGGAGTTGTTTTCTGATATAATGCGGCAATTTGAGATGCTCTTGATTGTGGATTTGCAGTAACTGTTGGAGTTTTCCATCCGCTTGCTTTATCTGCTGCTGCAATATCTTGTGGTGATAAAATGTTATTCATATATATTTATATTATATTCCTCCTGTATTTAAACCAAATTGTGAACCAACTGCATTCCAAAATCCACTTCCTGAACTATTATCTGAACCATTATCGGTATTTGATATTGTAGAAGTTGTTGATTGTAATTTATTATTTTGCTGCAAATAGGCAACTTCTTTTGCGTCTGTCCATCCTGGAATTGCATATCTAGCGGCTTGAGCAACTGCATCAGGAGAACCTGCTGTAAGTGTTGCTGCATAAGCATTTGCTTGAGATGTTGGATTTGTTCCCAAGTCTGAATAATTTGGAACATATTGGTCTGGATTATTTATTCCTCTTCCTGAAGTTAGAGGAGACATTGCATCACTTCTTATTTGATTATATGTATTTGATTGGTCGGTATAAATACTTCCAGCTATTGCTTTGAGAGAATTAACCGCATCTGGTGAAAGCACACCTTTTGCTTCAAAAGTTCTTTCAATTCCATTTATTGTATTATATATACCACTCTGTAACTCACTTTGAGGAATTGCATTTAATGCACCCCTTAAGGAGTTTGAACCAGGACTTACTATGTGAGCCATTGCTGTTAAAAGAATTGCTTGCTGTGTTGGGTCGGTTGTTCCATTAGGAATACTCTGCATTGTTGAATAATTACTTGCAACTTCTTGAAATTGTTTTACCTGAGAATTATTATTTAATTCAGTATTTACTGTATTTATAGCTGTATTTTGTTGAGTTGTAAGTGTTCCAGAAGCTAAGTCGGCTGCTGTTTTGGCTTCTTCTGCTGAATAGGCAGTTTGATATTGTTCATTTGATTTATATGTTTCAAAGTCTGTCGGAGTTAGACCTTGTGCTGTAGCTTGTCTTGAGTAAATCAAATAATCATTCATTGTTGGGTCGGTTGAAGTTTGCATATAACCACCAGAGGCAGCAATAACATCTCCTGCATTTGTGGCTGATTGCATAGCATTTATGACTGAAGCGGGAGCACCATTTTTAGCAGCATCTGATATGGCAGAAGTTTGTGAAGCGGTAAAAGCATCTGCTTGTTTTTGAAGTTCTGCATTTTTTGCTGTGATTGCTGCGTTTGCAGTATCTATTGTATCTTGAAGTGTTTTACTTTGTGATGCTTGGTTTGCAGATATAGCATCATAGACTTCTTTTATTTGTGCTATATCATTATTTTGTAGAGCTTCGGTTAGTTTTGATACATCAGAAGACTCCTGAGTTTGTAAATCAGAAAGTTTTTGAGCTCCAGCATTCACAACTGATGCAATATTTCCTGTACTTGCTGATGAGTATTCTTCTGACCCCATTCTAGCTGCTGAAGTTGAAGCTGCACCTGTGGCTGAAGTATTTGCTAAACCCTGTTTCTGTATTAAATCTGCATATTGCTGTTTAAGTTGGTCAACTTGAGCTTGTTCTCCTGCATTTAAAGGTGTAGTACCATTTTCTATGTTAGTTACTGCTGTACTAAAATCAGTTGCTTCTTTATTTTGCGTGGCTTGTAAAGCATCCTGTTGGTCTTGTGCGGTCATAGGAGCTATCACAGCATTGTCGTTGCTGTCATATTTAATCATATAACCTGCTTGTGGTTGCAGAGTAGTATTTATTTTTGTCTGGTCTACTGGTTGCGTATTAAGTCCTTCACCTGTTCGTAAATCATAAGGTTGTGCTGTTTGAGATGTATTACTTGTATTAGTCGTACTATTATTTGTAGTATTGGTTGGATTTGTAACTGGTGAAGTTGTATTTATTTGTGTTGGAGTAGTTGTAGGAGTAGTTGTTGTAACTGGTTGAGTTGGAGTAATTGCAGTTTGAGTGGGAATAAGAGAAATAGCATTGTTTAAAGCTGTATTTTGTGCTGTATTTGTAGCAACAGAAGTATTACCACCATTTGAATTAAATGTTGCTAGTTGTTGTGCTGTAGGTGTATTTGAAGTTGCAGATATAGGTGTTGTTGTCATAATTAATCTTCTATATTAAATGCTTTTTCTTTTAAAGATAATTCTCTCTCCTTTAAAGAGTATTCTCTTTGTGCTTTTGATTCTGCTAAAGAATGTTCTCTGGTTGATTTTTCTTGTTCTGCTTGACTTGCAATCATCTTTTCATTTCTTGCTCTTATTTGCTCACCTATTGCTTGTCTTTTAGCTCTTTCAATATCCATTTCTTGCTGTTTCTGTAATTTCATCTGCTCTTTCTTTTGTTTCATAAATTCCATATCAGCAAGCATCTTTGAGTGATGCTCTTTGATTTTTAGTATATGCTTTTCTGCTTTTTTGGAGTTTATAATCATATATTTTTATGCTTCTGCTTGCCAAAGGAGATAGGCTATGAGTGTACCACCAACTGAACTTACTAAATCAAAGGTTGTTGCTGTAACATTTGTAACATACCCTCTTGTATAGTCAGAATATACATTATCACTAGCTTGGAATATATAAGTTGAAGATGTTCCCCCTCCACTTCCAAAAGTCCCTGAAATAACTGAATGATTACCATCAACTGCATTCCAAGTTCCTACTGAAACGCTAGCGTTGCCATAAATTGTAATGGATTTTGCTTGAAAACCTACCGTTATAGTAGTGGTAGTCGCCGTACTAATTGTTACTATCCCTGATTTTCTTAATCCTTGTTGAGTAAGTATTGTTGGATTTTGTAATACAAAATTAGCACCATCATAAATTAAAGTTATAAATTGATTTGCAGCAATATCTCCAGCTACTAATGGGCTAGATACACCTTTTATAATAGTCTTAGCACCAAGTGAATTTACATTAATTGTAGGAGTCGTTGTGGCATTTGCGTATTTTGCTTTTACGTAAATAACCATTCCAGCAGTTAAAGAAGTTGGAATAGGTGAAAGTGCAATTGCCATTACATCTGCTGTTCCTGTATCGGCAGCATATTTTTCTGCATTATGTTCTAGTCCTGTTTGAGTAACAAAATTATTTCCCGTTCCTACTGCTATATCAGTATTATTGCCTGGAAGCGCTGCGACTTCTCCAGCAGTCAATGTTGCCAATGATACAGGAGAAACTCGGTTATCATTTGTGAAATACGGCGATGATGCCGCACTCAAAAGACGTTATTTTATGCATGATCTAAAATATGGTGATGATGTAAAATCAAAATAGTCGGAGTGTGATATAATCACGCCGTTATTAATCTAAACAATTAAAATGATGAAGAAATATTTTTTTGCAACTACTCTATTAGCGATTTTAGTTATTGCCGGTGGTTATGTATATGTAAAAAATATTAATTCTAAAACAACAACCACGAATACTTCTACGGCTTCCACGACAGCATTATCCGTTGAAGACATTTTAAATGCATCTTATGTAATAAGCGCAAATTCTATCGGAGAGATTCCTACTGAAAAAGTTGTTTTCCCTGCTCACACGAACAATGATGACAAAAATCTAACGGGAAATGTATTTATATATCAAGATGGCACAGTCTCAACAAATCTCGTCAGTGGCAAGGATTATGAATATTTCTCGATCAATAATTATGAATTCAACGCTGATCACTCAGAAGCAACTGTCTACATTACCGGAAATTTCGCCGGTGAAAAGAATGACAATCGCGTCTTTTCAATACAAAAAATTGATGGAAATGTTATTACAAAAGAGCAGGCTTCAGACTCTCAAATAAATGAAGCGACCACAACCGCGTGCACCAGCGATACGGGCAAAGTCATGACATACGCAAAAGCTCTTCTACTTGCAAAAACGAGTAGCTGCGCAAAGATTGGCACATTCACCGGTGAATATAGTTGCAACCAAAATGCTGGTGGTCTTGTGGATGTGTATATGAAGCCAACGAACTCTCCAAACTGCGCTTTCGCTTGCCGTATTTCAATTGATACAGGAAAAGCCGAAGAAGGATGGATGTGCACTGGGTTAAAACAATAAAAAAATAATTAAGAGTAAAGAACGCTCCCAGTGGAGCGTTCTTTACTCTTATAAGAACAGCCTCTTGTAAACAAATTATTTATCAACCGGATATTTCGGATGTAGAAATAATTTAATTTACCGCAATGACTCCAGTCATTGTCTCATAACCGACTGAATAATACGCATATGTTCCTTTTATCGAAAAAGTATAACTATAACTTTGCCCTTTTGCGAGTGCGGGGCTTGTTGGACCAATGTGATTCGCTCGAATTGTATATGGGGTTTGATCTTCATTTGTCCATGTCACCATTGTGCCAGCAGGAACAGTGATTCCACTAGGACTGAATGCTTGATTTACTAATTTTATATATACATGATTCACTGCCACATGTGATGTAGTTGTTTTTGTTGTAACCGTTGAAGCTTTTGTTGTGCTTGTACTCGTGTCACTTGTCGTTGTGTTGGTTGTTGGATTGGTTACCATCTGACTGCTTGTGCCCATTTTAAAAGATATTGCAGCAACGCAAATAATACACACAAGACCAATGATCACAAAAAATTTAGTAGAAAATTTATTCATATATTTTTATTAAAAATTACGTTCAACATAGTAAAATACGATACCCTACTATAATAACACAAACAAAACTATGAAACGACTTGGGAAATCTTACGTTTTGTACGATCTTGAAGCGAAAAATAATATACTTTGACCGCATCCAAAAGAAATATATATACAACACTAAACGCAAGAATAGTGAAAATCGAAGATGCGGAGAGAGATACGAAAGAAAAAAGTTTTGCGGTAATCGGTATGTAAGTAATTGCAAAAGCAAGAAGAATAAAACCGACTACTGATACAAGTATAAGTGATGATGGTCTCTTTCCTTGCCACATATGCTTTTTATTACGTACTGAAAATATAATAATAAGCTGAGTGATTGTGAGGAAAAGAAAAAGCTCTGTCTCTGTAACTGGGCTTACAGAAAAACCAACAAATGTAAAATAAACAAAAGAGAAAACTGCGGTAAAAGTACCAAGAATTATAGAAACGAGCATGAGTGGGCGAATATTATATTTTTCAGGTTCTTGTACTTCGCTTGTATCGACATTGTCAGAATACACACTTATGAGCGGGATGTCTGTTAGTATATTTCCGAGTAATAACTGAATAGGAAGCTGGGGCAAATTTGCAGCAACAAGATACAGAATGGCAATTGAAATAAAATTTCCAAAATTCCCAACCATGGTATGTTTTATATATTTGTTCACGTTCACAAAAATACTTCTTCCGTATTCAATACCACTGATAACAACTCCGAGATCTTTTTTGAGAAGAATAATATCTGCGCTATCTTTTGCAACATCAGTCGCATTATTTACCGCAATTGCTACGTCGGCAAGCTTCAGCGATGGCGCATCGTTGATACCATCACCTTGATAGCCGACAATGTACGTATTTTTAAGTAGCTGAATGATTTCATATTTTTGTTCTGGAGTAACACGAGAAAAAACGGCAGAAGCGATAACTGCTTGATTTTTTTCTTCAGCCGACAGTGCATCAAATTCTTCTCCAGTATATATGCGATCATGTTCTTTCAAAAGCCCAACTTGCAATCCAACATACCGTGCAACCTCAGTACTATCTCCAGTCAAAATTTTAATTCCAACACCAAGCGTTTCTGCAAGTTTAATAGTTTCTTTTGCGGTCGGTCTAATTGGATCAACCATTTTTGCACAACCCAAAAACAATAAACCATTTTCATTTTTGAGAATATCAAAATCTTTCGTATAAGTAATTTCTTTATATGCAATAGCAAGATGACGTATTCCCTGTTTTCCATCTTCTGCAAGCGTTTTTAAAATTGCGTCTTTCTTGTTACTTATCGCGATTTCAAGAAGTGATTCAGCTGAACCGATTTCGACAAGATACGTCTTCATGTCTTTAGTATTTTGCAAAATCACCCACTTTCTTCGTGCACTTGGATCAAACGGCAATTCTTTGAGTTGTACAAAAGAAGAAGTCGCTTTTTTAATTTCAGGAGAAACATAATTTGAAAACGCAATATCAAATGCATCAGTTATTTTCTTTTTCTTTTTTCCAAATGTATCGATTGATGCATACGCAAATGTTTCAAATAATTCTTTGTTATCAGAAAAGATATCAATAATCTTGAGAATATTTTCGGTCAAAGTTCCCGTCTTATCAGTACATAACAAATTCACATTTCCTAAATCTTCAATTGAAGAAAGCCTCTTTACCACAACGTGTTTTTTTGCAAGACGAATTGCACCCTCAGAAAGCGTCACCGTTGCAACCGCAGGAAGTGCTTCGGGAATAACAGCGATTGCAAGTGCAATAATAAAGAGCAATAACAAAGTAATATGAGAAAAATCATGCGTTACCAATAATTTTCCGATAAACACAACCGCAAGCACAAAAAGAATTATTCGTATAAGAAAATTACTGAAATCGCGGAGGGATTTTTCATATTGTGTCACTTTCTTGGTCGTCTGTGACAACGCTGCAATTTTCCCCAACCCCGTATCATTTCCTGTTGCATACACAACTCCTTCACCCCCGCCTTTTTCAACAACGCTTCCAGCAAAAAGCAAGGTTGCATCTGCTTCTTTTCCATCAACTGCTTTTACTAAAGATACCGATTCGCCGGTCAACTGAGATTCATTGACTGACAAATCGTTTGCTTCAATCAGCTTTATATCTGCAGCGATAATATCTCCTTCGCGAATCAAAACAATGTCGCCAGGGACAAGCAGAGTTTCATCAACCATTTTTTTCTCACCACCTCGAATCACCAAGACTTGTTTGCTCAGAAGTCCTGAGAGTTTTTCCACGGCTTTTTCTGATCGATACTCCTGAAAAAAACCAAGAAATGCATTGAAAAATAAAATAATAAAAATGATGATTCCGTCGGTGAAATCAAGCAGAAAAAAAGCAAGAAGCGCGGCAACAATCAAAAGATAAATAAGGGAACTTTTAAATTGATTGACGAATATATCAAAAATGACATTTCTATTTTTTTGAAAGGAATTTTTTCCGTATTTTGAAATTCTATTTTTTGCTTCTTCCTCGGACAATCCAGATGCTGAGGCACTTAGTTTATTAAAAACTTCTTCCGTGGATAACGATGTGACTTCATTTTTTTTCATAGATGCCTCGTATTATATCAAAAATAATACATTTTTGCTTTACAAAGCGAGTACGTAAACTCGAGCAAACATATACTCGCAAGCAGTGGTTTTTAAATTTTACCTGTGCTAGAATGCATGTTAGTTATCAATAAATATAAAATCACATGGCAAAAAGAGGTACAACATTGAGTTCAAAAACGGAAGGTTCAAAACACTCTCCTAAAACAGCAAAAAGACTTGCGATTAAAAGAACAACGATCGCACGAAAGCTTGCTCGAAATAAATTCAAGAATAAATAGTAAAAAAACCGCACAATGTGCGGTTTTTTTAGAATTAAAATGATTTCTTTGTAAAAGCAACGATTTTACCAAGTGCACCTTTTACTAGATCTTCTGCATATTTTAGATCAGTGTATTTTGAAGGATAGCCAACAAGCTCAAGAAAACCTTTTCCAACCACATCCCTCCCTTTAAAAGTTCCTACGACTTGAAGCGGTCCTTCCCAATAATTAATCGAACCGAAAATGACTTCTTGATTTTTTACCTCAGCAGTTAATACCAAATCAATATTTTTCTCAGGTATTCGTATTCTCCAATCAATTGGGTACACAGCTTTTGTTTTTGGGCTTGTCCATGTTCTCCCATTCGCTTCGAGAATTACTCGCGTGCTATGTTCATTGCTTCCGTTTTTGTTTGAAATACTTGCGAGATAACTTTTTACCTTACCATCATTATACTCATAACAAAGAATTTCTTCATCTGAATCAAGCTGAATTGAAAACCAGACCCACTTATCTTTTGTATATGCGACATTCGCCCATTGATGATCCATCCATGATTTTCCGGAAACTTCGATCCACTGATTATTAATTTTTATTTTCCCTTCGGTTTTTAAATTCGTAACTGAATAATAATAACTATCTTTTGAATTCACATCAATAAATCCTTCCCCACCAACCAAAAGTGGTTTATTTTTTGTTGAAATTAATCTCAAATCAACGTTTTCATCTTTTACATAATACTCAAAGTTTTTTGTCTCTTCAATAACTCGATTTGTATATCCATTTCCCATCATGACGGGAATCGCGTGATTAATAAACAAAAGTGGTTTTGAAAAACTATCCCGAGAAACAATAGAGACGATATCAATTTGGGGATAGCTCTTCTCTTTTGCAATATCAGAAACAATCGAGTGATAAAAATAGAGAATTTTTACAGGAACTTTTTTCAAAAAAGGTATTTTTACTTTTTTAATATCAGCCCGAAACAAACAATTCATAAAAGAATATGCGTTTCCTTCAGCGTCAGTGAGATGTCCGTTAAAATACCACCACTCAATCGTATGATTGTGAACTTGTTCATCGCGAGGAAATTCGAGTATTTTATTTTTTTCTTTCATGGGAATGAATTATATACCCAATGCAAACAAAAGTGTAGATTTTAGGTATGGTTTTTTATCAATTTTTTGATACTATAATAAATACTATGATAAAAATAAATGGAAATGGTATTTTTCGAGATGGTATAAAAATCGGCTGGATAGACGGCACGCACATTTTTGATCATACAGGGAAAAAACTTGGCTATATAGCATCCGATATGGTTTTTGATGAAACTGCACGAAAACTTGCACATCTTGAGGGGGAATATATTTATCACCCTGACGGAAGCAAGCAAACTCGGCTTGAAGATATGATTGATACATTGCCATCAGCAACACTTTCAAATATACAGCGTGTCGCCATTAGAATATTTTTTGGCAATTAATACATAATCATGATCACATATTTCCAGGCGATTATTCTCGGGGCAATACAAGGAATCACAGAGCTTTTTCCCATCTCCAGCCTTGGACATAGTGTCATTTTACCCACACTTTTTCACTGGAATATAAATCAAAGTGCAAATAATTTTATTATTTTTCTTGTTGCAACACATTTTGCAACTGCTTTAGTGCTGTTCGGTTTCTTTTTTAAAGATTGGACACGTATTATACAAGGAGTTTTTCGATCAATGAAAAACAGGATTATTGATGAGCGCGATATCTACGCAAAGATCGGCTGGTTGATTATCGTTGCGAGTATTCCCGCCGGAATCATCGGACTTCTTTTTCAAGATACATTACAATCACTTTTTGCGGTACCAAAATACGCCGCGCTCTTTTTAATTTTTAATGGATGCATTTTATACGGGGCTGAATTATTGAGAAGAAGAAAAATTCAATCAGAAAATAAAAACACTGATGAGGAAATTTCAAAAACTTCGTGGCTACAGTCAATAGAAATAGGCGCTGCGCAATGTCTTGCGCTCATCCCGGGTTTTTCACGAACAGGTTCAACGCTTGGCGGTGGCTTGCTTGCCGGACTCAATCATGAAGAAGCTGCGCGTTTTTCTTTTTTACTTGCCACACCCATTATTTTTGCCGCATCAGCACTGAAACTTCCAGAACTTTTTACCGCAAACGCCACCACAGATTTTTTTCCTATCTGCGCAGGATTCTTTGCTTCAGGAATTGCAGCGTATTTTTCAGTACGATTTTTGACAAAATATTTCAAGACGAAAACACTTACTCCATTTGCGATATATTGCATATCGGCTGGAATTATTGCCTCGGTGATTTTATTTTTACGCTGATTTTTTACCCGTTTGAAACCAAGCAAAAGCAAAGAGAACGAGCGCGAGCAATAGCGAACCAATTGCATGTTTATAATGAATTGTCGTTGAGGCAATAATGTGTCCGGGAAGATATCCTGGAAGCATGCCAGCTGGTGTAGAAAAATACACAACGGACAAAATAATAAAACCGATTCCTAATATCACCGCAACAATTGCTAAAATTTTTTGAAATTTCATTGTTTTAAAAAATTAAAATAATAACTTTATTTAGTATAGCAGATTTTTTAATTATGCTATAATAAACGGCAATGAGAAAGGATACGGAATTATATATTCGCAATATCACGTTTGGTGTTACCGACAGTCTTGTTTCAACGGTCGGTCTTCTTGCTGGAATAGACATTAGTGGTACAACATCACACATTGTCATCATGACGGGTATCGTATATGCATTTGTCGAAGCGTTTTCAATGGCAGTCGGAAGCTTCTTGTCTGAAGAATCCGCGGAAGAATATGTCGTAAAGGGAGAAGTGTCCTCCGCAAAAGCATTCACTTCGGGAGTTGTGATGTTTGTCTCTTTTATTTTTGCCTCTTTTATTCCAATACTTCCCTATATCTTTTTTGGACTTACGGAAGCGTTCTGGTTTTCAATTCTCTTTTCAATAGTCGCACTTTTTATTGTTGGTATCATTGGTGCAAAAGTATCACATGTCAAAACAATACGACACGCTTTCAAAATGATTCTTCTTGGTGGAGCGGCAATTATTATCGGGGTTATTGTCGGCAAATTTTTAAAAATAAATTAATATGGAAACCGCACACATAGATATTACAAAAACGGCACTTGTGGTGATAGATTTACAAAAAGGAATTACTGGCAGAGAAACAGCCCCACATACCTCTAATTTAGTGTTGAAAAATGCTATTGCAATCGCAGAAAAAATGCGTACAAAAAATATGCAGATTTTTCTTGTTCGCGTAACTCCATCAAAAGATGGAAAAGATTCACTAAGTCCAATTACGGATATGCCACGCCGGAATCAGGCTCCAGCACCAGATTGGGCAGATATTGTACCCGAGCTTGGACCGAAAGAAAACGATTTTGTAATTACCAAACATCAATGGGGCGCATTTTACGGCACCGAGCTTGATCTAGAATTGCGACGACGTGGAATTACTACGATTATTCTTTGCGGAATTTCCACAAATATCGGCGTTGAAAGCACCGCACGATTTGCATATGAATACGGCTATAATCAAATCTTTGTCGAGGATGCAATGACTGCGATGTCTGCCGAGGAGCACAACCTTGCAATACAAAAAACATTTCCACGAATAGGGCTAGTGAGAACAACCGCAGAAATATTACAACTATTGTAAAAAGGGGTTCTTTCATTTTTTCTTCATGTGATATAATGAGTGGGCATAGAATCGTGTGTTAATTTTTATTAGCAAGTAATATATAAAAAATGGTAACAAAAAAGAATGGTAACAAAAAAATGGTAAAGGCGATTAACAAAGCAATTACAGGTACCGCAAAAGAATTAAAGGTCTTACAAGCAAAGAGTAAGACCGCGGTAAAAATTGCCGAGAAAAAATGGAAAGCCGGCGAACCACAAAGACAGGTGATGAAAGCAAATGCGAATAAGTTTTTGAAAAAAGTGGGAAAAGAAAGCAATACCCTCCTTCGAAAATCAGTACAGCTTGAAAAAGATATTGCACGGGGCGTAAAACTTGGTATAAAAAATAGCAAGAAGATTAAATAAAAAAACAGACACCTTCTCAATCAAGAAGGTGTTTCTGTGTATAACCTATGCAAGAAAAAAAATACAAAAAAACAAAAATAATACTTGGTATTATTATTTTTGGATCAATTATTATACTCCTCGATCTCTGTTCCCTACTCATTCAACAAAATCGATATGTAGATCATCTTGACCACGTACTTGATATGAAATCACAATCACTCATTACCAAGATTCATACCATGAAAAGACCGGCAACCGCAAATGATGCCATTTTAATTCAAGGATGGATGACTTTTGATTATGTAAATCATCTTTTTGCTTTGCCAGCGAATTATTTACAAACATCGATTATAATAATGGATAGACGCTATCCACAGCTGAGCATTGCTGAATATGCTGAAGACACACACACTCGCCAAACAATTGTTCTTGAGCAGGTACAGACTGCTGTTCGAAATTATTTCTCACAAAATCAATGAGCGGATTTACTGGCGCATTACTTTCTTTTTTACTTCTCTATAAATACACGGCGCTTTTCGTGCTTGTGTTTGTTTCCACATTACTGCCAATTCCAATTAACGTTTTTCTTATGGCGGCTGGAGCATTTGCAAGCCAAGGGTATTTTAATTTCCCCATATCTATGACAGTGGCGGTTGTCGCAAATGTATTGGGAGATTGTTTTGATTATTTTCTTGCGAAAAGATATGGACACGCAATATTAAAAAAACTCGGGATTCAAATCCCACAATACATTGATCGCCTCAATTATCATGTTAAAGAACATTCCGGCATCACCATTTTTATAACTAGATTTTTTGGCATCACCAGTATATTGACGAATTTTCTTTCCGGTTTTATTGACGTTTCTCTTGTGAAATTTTTATCTTTTGATTTTTTAGGGAATTTCATATCCGACACAATGATTCTTGCCACCGGTTATTTTCTCGGATTGAATTGGCAGGATTTTTCCCGAGATTCAAGTGGCTTTAGTTATGCAATAATATTTATTATCATTGCTATTGCTATTATGATACCGCTCATCAATAATCACCGAGACAAGCGCCGAAAAAAATAAAAATATGCTACACTTTTTTTCATGAATACAAAATCGCTTATTTGGATAGGTCTTTTTATCGGCTCAACCATTGGCGGTTTTCTTCCAATGCTCTGGGGTGCAAATATCATGTCATTCTCATCAATTATTCTGACCGCCGTCGGTGGAATATTGGGCATTTGGTTTGGATACAAACTCGGTAATTATTAAAAAAATGTTGATATCTATTTTTCATCCAATCCAACAAACATTTATTTTTTGCATTATTTTTTTTTGTGATTGTGTTCGTATGTGTGTCTATAAAAAAAACGGGTGAATTATTCCCCCTCTCAACCACGACAGAACTCAAGGGATTCGCGATTCTTGCTATCGTCTTTTCCCATATCGGCTATTTTTTGGCAACCGATCATCACTTTCTCTATCCATTCTCAACAATTGCGGGAATTGGCGTCGATCTTTTTTTGTTTCTTTCTGGATTTGGATTAACCATAAGCGCCCTAAAAAATCGCCGAACGATAAAGGATTTTTATACGTCACATTTTTCAAAATTATTTACGCCATTTTGGATTATTCTTATATTTTTTTCATTGCTTGATTTTTTCTTCCTCAAAATATCATATCCATGGCAAGATATCATAAAAGCATTTTTCGGAATTTTCACTCGTGCAGATATTTATAAAGATTTTGATTCACCGCTCTGGTATTTTACTTTTATTCTTTTTTATTACCTCGTCTTTCCACTTATATTCAACAAAAAATACCCATGGCTTTCGGCAATATTTCTCTTCATATTAAGTTATTTTTTTACAACACTCAATCCACATTATTTTTCTGGAGTAGTGTATTTTTATTCACTTCATATTCTTGCTTTTCCGATTGGAATGATCGCTGCTTGGTTTTTATATATATCGTCAATAAAAGAAAAAATTGCTCTTTGTTTTACAAAGACAAAATCAACAATACATAAAAATACACAACAAATCATTCGATATACTTTTATGGCTTTCCTTGTGGCTATGATTAGTTATCTTTCATATCATGTTGGTAGTAATACGAATATTTATATAGAGCAAATCATAAGTGTATGTGCCGTACTGTGCATTATCGCATTATTTATAATCAAGAAAATTGAATTCAAAATTCTGTCTTTACTTGGCATATATTCATATGAAATATATTTATTTCATTGGCCACTCATCTACCGATATGATTTTCTCTACAAATATATACCCGCGTCATTCGCAACAATACTTTACCTTATTCTTTTTGTGATACTCGGGTGGCTTTTGCAAAAAACATCACAATATATTATAAAGACCATTATCAATGCCAAAATTACTCTCAAAAGAAAAAATAACCGATAGTCATTCGACGATCACTGACTCTGCAATTATTGTCGTAAATGAAGCTGGAAAATATCCAGAAGTTTCAAAAATTAGTATCGCAAACATTACCCATGTAGGTGGTGGAAGAAAAAGTTTAAAATTTTTACCAATCATTGGTGGTATAAAAGCGGTTGTTCGAGGAAGTGGTTCGGTTCAGGAAATTTATATCTATACAAGCACACCAGAAAAAACAGAAGAAAAATTACTAAAAAACTTTTTAAAAGTATGCTAAAATAGCGTTCATATTATGAAAAAAGTTGTTGTAATCGGTGGCGGATCTGGAATATTCAATGTGCTCAAGGGGTTAAAAAATTATCCCGTTGAAATTACTTCTATCGTAACCACCTTTGATAACGGTGGCAGTACGGGAATTCTTCGTGATGAATTTGGAACATTGCCACAAGGCGATATTCGCCGATCCCTCATTGCTCTTGCCCCTGACACAGGAGATTCAATATTGCGCGACATTTTTAATTTTCGATTTCCTAAAGAAAGCTCTCTCAATGGACACAGTTTTGGCAATCTTTTTCTTCAAGCACTCACAACGATTTCAGGAAGTGAGGTTGGGGCAATCAAAAAGGCAGCGGAGATTTTAAATATCAAGCATGCAATTTTACCCATTTCCACAGACAATGCCGAGCTCTGGGCAGAGCTTGAAGACGGTTCAATTATAAAAGGAGAAACGAATATCGATATTCCCAAACATGACGGAAATAAAAAAATAAAAAAAGTATATTTGAAACCGAATGCAATCATGTATAGTGAAGCATACGACGCAATCATGAATGCTGATTTGGTTATTATTGGCCCAGGAGATCTCTACACCTCGATTATCCCCAATCTTCTCGTGGAGGGTTTTACCGATGCAATCGCCCACACAAAAGCAAAAATATTATATGTACTTAATGTTATGACAAAATGGGGTGAAACAAATAACTTTACTGGGTCTGATTTTGCAAATACGCTTCTCTCATATTTAAAAAAAGACAAAGTGGACATTATTCTCTGTAACAATGCCCCACTCAAAATACATTTACAAGAACGGTACGAAAAAGAAAAAGGGTTTCAAGTTATGTTCGATATTGCTGATTTACAAAAATACGGATCTCAGATTATCCGAGAAGATTTACTCCTCCAAACAGATGATATTATCCGCCATGATCCGCAAAAAATCGCCCGAGCAATCATGAAAATACTTTCAACTGATATACATTAGGAAACGTAATCACCCTCTTATATACTTCATATCAATGAAAAACAGAAAAATGTATACAAAAAAAATATTTGGGAAAAGTAAATTTTGGCTCATTGTAAGCCTATCATATTTTACTGTCGTTATTTTTTTTATTGGAAAAAGCTTGCTCAATCCCAAAAACACGCTTTACACCGTACAAGCTGGAGAAGTAAAATCGTTGACAGATCAAATACCACAATATCCTCCATTGAATACAGCGGATTATGACCTGAGAATGATTGCTCTCGCAAACAATCCGATCATACAAATTTCTACGACAACAAAAACGGCAACCGGAACAGTAAAAATAATTATTAGCACAACAACACCAAATTCACCGTGGCCAGTACATACGGCATATCCAGATAATGGCGCAATTCTTCCTTTTAAACGCATCATTGCATATTATGGAAATTTTTATTCCACAAGTATGGGTGTACTGGGACAATATCCCGAAGAAGAAGTTATTACAAAACTTACAAACGTAGTGAATGCATGGACGGTCGCAGATCCAAACACACCAGCAATTCCCGCAATTGATTATATCGCTGTTACCGCACAAGGATATTCAGGGACTGATAATTTATACCGATTACGTATGCCAGATGATCAAATTGAAAAAGCAATTTCAATGGCGAATAAAGTAAACGGCATTACCATCTTAGACATACAACCCGGGCAAAGCACTTTTGAAAAAGAAATTCCGCCACTTGAAAAATACTTACAAATGCCAAATGTAAACCTCGGTCTTGATCCGGAGTTCGCCATGCAACCCGGACAAGTTCCTGGAAAAATATATATCGGCACCATCGACGCATCGGATATTAATTTTGCTATTGATTATCTCAGTAACATTGTTGATACATATCATTTGCCTCCAAAAATACTTATTGTGCATCGTTTTACTGAAGACATGGTGACAAATTATCAAAAAATAAAAACAGTACCAGAAGTACAGGTGGTTATAAACATGGATGGCTGGGGCACACCCGCGTCAAAACTTTTTACATACAGCAATTATGTTTCAGATGAACCTGTAGAGTTTACCGGCTTTAAATTATTTTATAAAAATGACACTACGAACGGAAACACCCTCATGACTCCTGATGATTTATTAAAACTGAATCCGCGTCCCATTTATATTCAATATCAATAAATTCCCGAGGTGGAGCCTCGGTAGCTACCGAGGCTCCACCTCGGAAAATATTTTATAATCAAAAAACGACTACAAATATAGGTAAAAAACACTTTTATCCCATTAAATTTAGTTATCAACAGTTGCTTGCTTGACGGTGAACTATCGTTCACCTATAATATAATTATAAATAAGTTGGGTTTTTATTAGGTTAATTACATTATAAAAATATGTCAAAAATAACTTTGGAAAAAACGATTCGAGAAGAAATTCACCAAATCAATGATATAATTGACGTGAAGATTTTAAAAGGACTTTCTTACAAACGAGAAGCCCTCAGACATCGATTCTTGCTCTCGCGATTGTATGATTTACATCGCCTACCAAAATTTAATTCAAGTTGGATAAAGCGATCTGTGCATGTTCTTGCGACTTTTATTCTTTAATTTGTTATTCCTGTGCAGGCAGGAATGCAGATTGATTTCAAAAAATGAATAATAACGATTATAAAAACAAAATAATTACTTTCTATCAAGAACACAAACGCATGCCTGTATACACCGAGGTCATGTCTCTCCTTGGATTCAAATCTAAAAATGCTGTACATAAACTTTTTCATAAACTTATAGATGAAGGAATACTCAACAAAGATAATCAAGGTCACATCATTCCCAACAAACTTTTTGATGAAGTCCCAATGCTTGGTCTTGTGGAGGCTGGCTTCCCCACAACCGCTGATGTACTTACCGATACAATAAATATTGACGACTATTTAATAGAAAATAAACAATCAACATACCTCCTTGAAGTAAAAGGTGATTCTATGATTGATGAGGGTATTCGAGAGGGTGATCTTGTGATTGCCGAACGTAAAAATGATGCAAAAGATGGTGAGATCGTTATCGCATATGTAGATGGTGGTTGGACAATGAAATATCTTAAAAAGAAAGGTGACAAAACATGGCTCGAGCCAGCAAATAAAAATTTTAAACCAATCTATCCACAAGTAGAGCTTAAAATTGCTGCTGTAATAAAAGGAGTAATACGGAAATACTAATTAAACCAAAATACAATATAAGGTTGTTTTTTGGGATAAGCAAAATTACCAAAAAATCTTATGAATAGTCTTTTCCATTTCGCAATATTTCCAATCGGAAAAGCAACATAAAGCTTTGGATATGTGTGGTGAAGTTCGCAAAAAGTGTTAAAGCGCTCTATTTTTATAACCTTTCTCTCAAAAGCAGGTACTGGCACATCTTTTAAACTAACTCCCGTTCTTTTAAAAACTATAGTATTTCCTATTTTTATTTCTCCAAAATCATCATGCTTATCCCGAGCAATTCTTATTTCATACTGTTTTAAATTCTGAGCTAAATTTCTATAATTTTCCATTTCATCTTTGCAAAAAAATAATGTATGGACCGTACCGTCATAAACAGGATATTTTTTCATAAGAGTCGCATAATCATCCAGTGTATATCTGAGTTGATTTTTATATTCTGGATACATCTCAAGCCAACGAGAAATATCGGTATATTTAATACCATGAAATCCAAATTCACCCTTCCATACAACTGAACGACGACTTCCTTCTATACTAAAAATTGTTGCTATGCTTTCTGGAGCAAAAACCATTCCCTCTTTCTCAAGACATGGGCGAGCAAACCTTGAAATAAAAACGTCTTCTGGATCAATTCGCGCCTTAACACGATGCCAATTATTTGCAAACCAATGGATAAGCTTTTTACTCCTTAAACTGAAACCACCGTTTCCCACACGTAAGTCTCCGAGATGGTACCAGGGTGCGCCAATATAATCGTATTTGAGGAATTCATCCGTCCATGCATCGGGATTCAAAATAAAACCATCATACTGAAAAATAAGTGCGAATTCAGTATCTATATATTTATCAAGTTTTTTAATAATAAATTCTGAGTATGCCTTTTTTGATTTAATTGGAGGAATTTGTATAACACGAGGATCATCACTTTTTATTGATGTTAAAAGCTTAACTGCTCCAAAAGTAATTTCTTTTGTTGATATATCGGCAGCAAGCTGTAAGCGCTTCAGATCAACACAATCGATACCGATGAGAGTTATATTTGAAAATACCCTCATAAAATTAAAGTAATGAATCCAATAATTTTTTCATAGAAATTGTGGCGACACCAACCACCGTGTCTGCTCCACCATAGTACACAAAAAGAGTGTCTTTTCGTATTATTGCACCGCAGGGAAAAACAACATTTGACATAAAACCATTTTTTTCATATGGAGCTTCCGGTCTCAATATCGGCTGACTACAACGAGCAATCACGTGGTGTGGATGCTTCAAATCAAGAAGTGCCACTCCAACACGATAGGTATGATGAATTGAAGAAATACCGTGGTATAAAAGAATCCAGCCATGTTTCGTCTTTATTGGTGGAGCTGATATACCAACTTTTTCACTATCCCACATACCTCTTCTTGGCAAAAGAATTGGTGCACTCGTAGCAAGCGGTCCATTTAGAAAATCAAGCGAATCAACATAATCAGCACAAATATCCAGATTAACTCTATGAAGCACTAAATATTTCCCATTTATTTTTTCTGGAAAAATGCATGCGTCCTTATCATCGGTACCTCTCGGTGAAATAAGAATTGGTGTTTTCCATACCCAATTTTGTTTAACAAAATCCGCAAGAGGAATCGAAGTAAGTGCAACGCGCGGAGGATTCGTGCCATCGTAGGCGGTATAACACATATATACTCTACCACCGATTAAAGTGAGTCGAGGATCTTCACAACCAGAATTTCCAGGATATGTTTTCATTTCGAAAGATTCTCTGGGAACATAAATAGGGTTATCAAATCGTGTTGTAATCGAATACCCATCTTTACTTGAAGCATAACCGATTGTCGAAGTATCATCAGCACCTTGAGCTCTATACAAAATATGAGCAATACCACCCGCCTCCAAAACTCCAGGATTTAATACACCCTTTGCCTCCCACGCCACACCCGCACGTGGAGAAAGAATTGGATTTTTGAGATACCGAGTAAAAAACGTGCTCATTGCATTTGGTTTTAAACTCGCCAACAAACTGTCCAGATGCACACTTGCCTTACAACACACACTATCAGCGGCACCGTAAAAAATATCGAGATTTTCACCCTGTAAAAGAGCCCCACTCGGAAATACAATATTTGCGATTTGTCCAGACTTTTCATATATTTCAGAAGCAACAAACATCGGACCTTCTGTCTTCCCTATTATTTTTTTAGGATCTTTGAGATCAAAAAGAAGTGCTTCAATACCAAAATCAACTGGAAATGGATTGTTTTCTCTACGGTAATTTTCTATATAACTGTAAACAAAAAGCCAACCAGCTTTTGTTTTTATTGGAACAGCACCAACCTCAATGTGATCCGTTATTGATCTTCTCGGGTCAATAACATGAGAATCCACTTGGCTATACCACAAATTCCAATATTCTTCATCCCACATTTCTTCCAAAGAATCGAACTCAGCGATACAAATCTTTTCATGGGGTGGTCGATCTGTATCTACTGACAAAATCGCAACATATTTTCCATTTATTTTTTCTGGAAAAAGAACCATCGCTTTTGCATTGAACGGTGTCACCAAATGTTTTTCTTTTATTGTTTTAAAATCGCGTGTTATGGCAACGGCAATTTTAATTCCATCAGCATTGTAGGGATAATTCGATAATGCAGTATAAAATATATAGTAATGCCCATTTATTTTTGTCACACGAGGATCTTCACAGCCATATCGTTCCCACGCATATTCTGGTGCAATCAATTGACGACGGTCGGAAAAATCAATTCCATTACTACTCGTACTTTTTACATATCCAACAGAAGAAATACTGATATTGGTACCGTAATAAAGCTCAGTTGATGACATTGCGCGATACACATAATGTATTTCATTTTTGATTCCACGAGCAGGACACCAATTGAAAACTGCATTTCCTTCCCACGGATCATTGGTATCAGGCGCAAGCAATGGATTGTGTGATGATCGTTTTATGGTAAACATTTAAGAAAAGGTTACTTTAGTAATTGTTGGCACAGCATCTTTACTGTGTTTCAAACTAGTAAGAAGTTCTGAAAGTGGGATGGTTGCAACGCACACACGTTTATCACCCCCTCCATAATACACAAAAAGTATATTATTTTTAATAACTGCACCATTCGCATAAACGATTCCGGGCTTACCATCATTTTCATACCACATATCTGGCGCCAAAATTGGTGAAGGTGAACGTGCAATTACTCGAGTGGGATCATCAAGACTCAAAAGCATTACTCCGAGCTTATAACGACTCATTTCATTGGCATGATGTGCGTGATAAAAAACAAGCCAACCATCTGGGGTTTTAAGAGGAGGTGTCGTTGCAGAACGCATGTGCATATGCCAAGAGATTTGTCGAAACGGCACTCGTTGCGGATCTGGACTCTCAAACTGCATTAATTTTTCATCAATATCATCAAGTGTATCAAAATACTCGACGCGAACATGATTTGGTGTATCGGCATGAATACTGTGTAAAAGTGCAAATTTTCCACGTATTTTTTCTGGAAACAAAAGCCAATTTTTTGCTCGCCCCGGTGAAAGGAGTTGGGGTTTTTCCCAATCCCAATTTTTTTGTAAAAAATCAGCAGTCTTAATTGAAGTAAGACTTACACGCATATTGTCCCACCCATCAAAAGAATTAAACGTCATATACAGACGTCCATCAATCTCGACAATACGCGGATCTTCACAACCGCCCCAGCTTCCTCCGGATGGATACATGACTGGATCATATTTTTTCTTTGCAGATTTCTTACCAATATACGGATACCGGAGGGCAAAAACCGGCTCATGAGAAATTTCATCGATAGAAAAACCGTCTTCGCTTTTTGCGTAACCAATACGAGAAACCCCATCTCCGCCCATTGCCCGAAATAACAAATGCACAGTACCGTCAATATTTACCGCTGCAGGATTAAGAGTCGCCTCTGAACACCACCATGAATCCTGAGGAGTAATGATTGGATTCAATTCAGATCGTACTAAATTTTTCCCTTTTTTCTGAGTTGGAATTTTACTAAATGGAATAATAATAGAAGTGGTAAATATTCCCTGTTGTGTCGCATACCAATAAAAAGAAATGGATTCACCGTGGGACGACGTGCCTTTGCACTCCAAATCATCTTCATACGGAACCGTTGCTTCAAAAATCGGCATGTCTGATCGCCAGATTATCTTTTTTGGATCTTGTGATGAAAAAAGTGCAGCACCAATCTGTAATTTCATTCGCTCACCGTCACGAACCGATGCATCATAAAAAACCAAAATACCACGATCACAAAGTCGAGATGCAATAAATTTTAATTTTCCATTATCAAAAAATCCCGATCGTGCTTTTAAAACCGGCTCTTTTAACTTTATCCAATTTTTAAAATGAGATGATGCAGCAATCCAAATTGAAGATTCGCCATAATATGCAATATGATATTCTTTTTTATGTAAATAATCAGAGACAATTCCACCACGCTCTCGTATACTCGAAATACCGTGACTCACTGTCCAGACATGATCGTTTTTAGAACTTGCTAAAAGCAATTTTTTATTTTTTCCTATACCATATAAAAATGTAATAATGTCTTTCCCTTTTACATGTGCCGAGCTCAGATAATCCATTCTTTCAGGATACAGAGTTGTTTTGAAAAGTTTATTTTTTACAATGATATGTTCTTTGCGTTCAGAAAAATGAGTGGGAGTTTTCTTGTTTAAAACAAGAAATATTTCCTTGGGGCTTTCTTTTGTTCTTGCAAAAAGCTGGGTCTTCTTTGGGTTTTCCAAAAAACCAATAGGATAAATTGTTTCTTTTTTATTTTTAATAACCATTTTTTACATTTTTTAAAAAACAAAAAAAACATACAACCTCATGAATAAATCATGATCTTTCCCCAATTATACTATATCTTTTTTTATTGTACAATTTAATTACTTTGTTATACTTGAACGCATATGAAAAAGACGATTGTTTTTGACCTTGACGGAACACTTGCAGAAAGCAAACAAAGCTTGGATGCCGAAATGTCAGGGCTCCTCTCACAATTGTTATACGTAAAGAAAGTTGGAATCGTTTCAGGGGGCGCTTTTACACAATTGAAATCACAAATCATCGATAAAATCGTTTTTGATGCTGAAAAGTTTAAAAATCTATATATTTTCCCAACAAAAGGAGCAATGATGTATACTTTTGACGGCAATACATGGGTAAAAAAATACGAAAAAGACCTGACCACGGAAGATAAAGAAAAAATTAGAGTTGCTTTTCAAAAAGTGCTCCTCGAGGTAGATTTTTTGCCAAAAGAACATTTCGGAGAAATTTTAGAAGATCGCGAAACGGAATTCACTTTTTCTGCGCTTGGGCAAAATGCACCAGTTGATTTAAAAAAAATATGGGATCCAGCTGCGGAAAAAAGACAAAAATTGGAAAAACTTTTGCAAAAACAACTTCCAGATTTTGAAGTTGCAATCGGCGGTAGCACATCAATCGACATTACCAAAAAAGGAATCGACAAAGCTTTTGCTCTTCGACAACTCTGTACTTTGGAACATTTTACAATAGACGAAATTTTATATATCGGGGATGCACTTTTTCCCGGTGGAAATGATTATTCCGTAAAAAGAATGGGGGTAGACACAATCGCCGTCAAAGATTACAATGAGACGAAAGGTATTATTAGAAAAATAATCACAGAAAAATAAATGGAAATCAAACAAGATAATCGACCGTGGGGCAAAGAGGAAATTTTTACAACCAATGAGCAATCAACAGTAAAAATTTTGACAATTAATCCCCGCTCACGCTGCAGTTTGCAATTTCATCATCATCGTAGTGAATTTTGGAAAGTGATTGAAGGATCGCTACGTGTGCAAATCAGAGATGAAATAAAAAATGCAAATCTCGGCGATGAATTTACGATTCCCGCCGAAACAAATCACCGCATGATCGGTACCGATGCTCCAGCTAAAATTTTAGAAATCTCTACAGGTATTTTTGATGAAAATGACATTGTGCGATTGGAGGATGATTATGGGAGAATAAAATAAAAAAAGGGGCGGCCGCGAGAAAGCGGCCGCCCCTTTTTTTATTTAAATTTTAAACTCTCTCACCCGCTCTGCCATATCTGCCATTTCATCAGTGCATACAACAAGCACACGCACACGAGATCCATTCGCACCAATTTCCTGATCAATCCCCTCGCTGGTATTATTAATTGCACGATCAATTACAATTCCCATAGATTCAAGTCCGCTACAAATCCGTTCACGAATCACAAATGATCGCTCACCGATTGTTCCAGAAAAAATAAGCATATCGATACCACCCATTTCAGCAATATATGCACCAATATATCTTTTCACGCTAAATATAAATTTTGAAAGCGCAAGTGTCGCGTCAGTATTTCCATCTTTTTCTGCAACAAGTAAATCACGGATGTCAGAACTGATGCCAGAAAGTCCAAGCAAACCGCATTCTTCGTTGAAATATGCTTCCATTTCAGCAATACTTTTGTTGAGTTTTTTTCCAAGATGTAAAATGGCAACTGGATCAATATTTCCCGCACGAGTTGATGTAACAAGTCCTTCAAGAGGAGTATATCCCATCGATGTATCGAAACTTTTTCCATCTTTGACAGCAGTCACGCTTGAACCCCCCCCAAGATGACAAACGATAACTTTCCCTGGCAAACCCCTTTCCTTTGAAACCTTGTTCACAATCGAGCCAACAGAAATCCCGTGATAGCCGAAATGATAAATGTCGAGTTCTTTCGCAACTTTTTTTGGTATCGCATAATAATGCACACTATCCTGCGTATCTTTGTGAAATGCACTGTCTGAAATACCGATAATTGACGTGCTGGGAAATATTTTTTTCAGCTCGGTAATCTCCGCAAGTGTAACCGTGACATGAAGTGGCGCCTCTTCTTTTTCTTTGTTAATATCGGAGAGAAATTTCTCATCAACAAGATGATCCGATTGAAAATATGTTCCTGGAGCAACAACACGAACAGCAATCGCAAAAATATCCTCTTTACTTTCGATAATTTTCTGACTCATTGCCTCATCAATGAAATACGCAAGTGAATCCTGAAAAATTGCATCAGTTATCGGCTTAGTGATGCCGGCCACTGTTCGCCCACCATTAAAAAACGTTACAATTGCTTTTCCAACTTCGATTTCAAAGTGTCCAAAAAATAATTCTGCATCTTGCGAATAAATTGAGTATTTCGCAGACACACTTCCTGTATTTATGATTAAGTATTTTTTCATGTTTATAAATCTTTTAAAGAAATTACTTGGATACCCTTTTCTTCGATTTCCTCTTTAGTCCAGAATAGTTCATCAAGTTTCCATTTTCCAACAAATCCTACCTTTTTTTCTATCTCCCGACCAGTATATTTTTTTGTTTCTGGATTATATTCCTTGAAAACTAAAACGTCACCCTCTCCAATATCAAAATCATTCAAACGAAGATCGAATGTCTTTTTCCCATCTAGAATTTCTTTAAAATATTCTGGCCATGTTTTCTTTTCTATTTTTTTCATAATTATAATAATTTATATATATCTATAGGGATTTCTTCGTAAGGATGAACCGATTTTATAGCACTTATAACTACTTTTAATTTTGTTTTTTGAACTGTTACCTCAATTCGTTCTTCTTTTACAGATTCTAGTATACCAACTTTTCCGATTTTTGGATGCGCCCCTTTCAAGCCGCGAAATCTGCCAATTCCTTTTGTTGAAAAAGTGCAATTGTCATAATTCCCCAAAACTCCACCGCCAGCTTTTCCGATCACTCCGCGAACAATATCAGCGTGAGATTCTGGAACAAAAGTTACTAATTTTACTTTTTTTGTATTCATAATTTCAAAATTTTTTAAGATTTCACAATCTTCTTTACTACAGAGTCTACAAAAAGGCGAAACGCCGGTCTTTTTTCTTTTTTGTAAATGATTTTCACACCTAATAAATGATGTTTTGAACAAGTTAAATTTTTTCCTGCAATAGATATTTTTGGTTCAAAAATACGATCTATATACATTCTGCGAAGATTTCCAGGACCATCCTTCTGGTAAAGACAAATCGCAGAACCGCATGTCTGGCAAGCTATCTCTAAAAAACGAGAATATCCACCACGCGCTTTTTTATATTTGTCATTTTTAAACTTCATAAAAATAGACTTTTGACTCTCTACTTATTATTCCACTTCCAATTCAATATTTCTTCTGGATCATCACCGACTCGGCAAATATATTCTTTGTGGTCACGGATTTTCTGCTGGTATTTCTCGACAAGCTTTTTTGCTTTTTCAGAATCAATCACACCGTTTGCCGTAACTTTCTGAATCGCCTCAATGGTGAGCGTATATCGATCCGTTTTATTTCTGATATGTAAATCAAGCGGTGTAGTCGTCGAACCACTTTCTAAATATCCATGCACTGAAAGTCGTTCCAAACTATTCACATAATAAAATAAAATCTGCTCGAGTGTTTCTGGATAGCCATGAAAATTAAAAATCACCGGCTTATCTTTTGTAAAATATTGTTCGAATTCCCCTTCGCTTAATTTATTTCTGCCACTTTCAGTATTTGGCGAAAGTTCCAAAATATTCACAAAACGCACTTTCACTTCTGGTACTTCTTCATGCAAAATTTTCACCGCAGCGAGAGCTTCTTTCGTTAAATATTGCCCGCAACCAGCGAGAACGACATCGGGATTTTCATCAGATGCAAATTCCCAAATCGAAAGCCCTTTTTCTAATTCTTTTTTCGCCTGAGAAATCGAAAGCCAAACGGGTTCAACGGTTTTCTCAGAAACAATAACGTGCATTTCATTTTTTGTTTTCAAACAATGTTCTGCGACAATCATTGCTTCATTTTCATCTGCTGGAAAATACACATTGATAAAATCATGCTTTTTAAGCAATATATCAGCAATAAATCCAGGATTTTGATGTGAAAAGCCATTATGCTCCTGTCGCCAGCCACTTGATGTAATAATATAAGTCAATCCAGGAACATCGCCCCGCCACTCTGTCTTCCGCGCAATTTTTAAAAACTTACTATATTGCTCCGCCATACTTGCGACAACCATCATGAATGATTCGTATGATGGAAAAACAGCAAAGCGCCCAGTCAGTGCGTATCCTTGCGCAAGTCCGTGAAGGGCATTTTCTGAAAGCATTTCAATCACGCGTCCATCTCGTGCAAGATCGATATCCCAATCTTCGATTTTTCCAGCAAACGCGCGCGGTGTTGCATTAAAAATATAATGCAAGCGATTTGAATAGGTTTCATCCGGAGAAAACATTCGGAAATTTCTTTTTTCAGCATTCAGCTTTACGATTTCACCAAAATATTCGCCAACTTTTTGCATTGCGCCAACGGAGATTTCACCTGCTCCGCTCGTTTTTGTTTCAAAAGATTGTATATCAGGCAAAATCAAATCATGCGAATTATCTCCCTTTGGAATACCGAATGTATGGCGATTATCACCCATTCTCAAGCCTTCTTTTGGTATTACATCTTCAATTTCTTTGCAAAAACCAGTTTCTGGAGAAAACAATTCTTCAAATTTATACGACTTCATCCACTCTTTCAAAGCAGCAAGCTCAGTCGCATCAGTTTTCATTTCTCTACCAACAACTTGATGTGAAAAACAATTCCCCTCAACTTTTGCATCAAATTCTTGTCCGCGTCCCTCAAGGGCCCAGCTATACAAATGTTTAATACCCGTCCAGCCTTTTGGTGTTCGCAAAATAATCATCGGAAAATGAAAATAATCTTCGAGTTTTCTGTCGGGATTTTCTCGCGCCTCTTTTTGAATGTTTCGGATTTTTTCATATGCCAAGTCGAGTGCCTTGACCATGTCTTCATAAACAGTGTCATCGTTTCCTTCAACGTACTCAACAAGCATCGGTTCATATCCATATCCATGAAATAATGCTCGCAAATCATCATTTTTCATTCTACCAGTAACGGTCGGTCCAGAAATTTTATAGCCATTCAAATGAAGAATTGGCAACACGGCACCATTTGTTGCTGGATCGATAAATTTTGAAAGATGCCATGCAGTTGCTGCAGTTGCTGTC